>Ga0105055_10012097_pt1 | contig 10554 bp, 3 predicted proteins | sample BON03_FD_78090 | JGI IMG/M metagenome (GOLD analysis project Ga0105055, IMG submission 78090) | Freshwater microbial communities from Lake Bonney liftoff mats and glacier meltwater in Antarctica - BON-03 | ecosystem: Environmental > Aquatic > Freshwater > Ice > Glacier meltwater | place: Lake... | reverse complement strand
TGATACGCCCTCGATACGCCTCTTCCAAATAAACCATGCCCCCCACCTTTTCTTATACACCCCGATTATAGCGGAGGAGAAAGTAGAGAAACTAGGGGGCTGTCGACGATGCCGCTAGGAGATTCTGAAGATGCTGTAATAGACATCCGCTCCCCACCCCCAGCCCCTGAGGTGGTGTCTTTTGCCCACCCATCAGACGCCCATCACGTTGAGGCAGACTCAAACAAGTCTCCTTCTGACCGCAAACGTGTAGGCACAGCAGAGTGCTCCTCGAACTGCAAACGCGGCAAAGGGAAGGAAAAAGAAGAAGTGTACAGCGACGTGGCGAAACATGAATTGAGTTTGCTGAGGGCAGAGAACTCATCTCTGCAAGTACAAGTCGAGGAAAACAAAAAAGAAATGGAAATGAAGCAGAAGAAGACATTAGAGAGCATTAATAATATAAGGAACGACAACATGCAGGTTGCACAGGAACGTTCTCGAGAGGAAATGCAGGGTTACTACGTGATTGCTCGCCACGCAGAGGGGCGCATTAGGGACAATACTGGGCAATCATCGCTGCTTCGAGATCAAGCGCAATGCAACATGTGCATCCAGAAGGTGAGGCGCAATATAACCGAAACGAACGAAGCATTTGCCCAAGATGGGTTCGGCATAAGTGTACATGGAGAAGAATTGGAGGAACAAATCAGATTGCAGACAATGCTAGACAAAGACGCTATGCGCTTTTTCGACAGTCACCTGGTAAGACTCCTCCTCTTTTTTAATGTATTTTGAGCTATATGGTTAATTTGGTGGAGGACAATGTGATGATCATCAGACTCATCGCAATATTATGGATTACGGAAGTGCCCCTTGCACAGTATATGCTTGACATTTGTTTTAAACTAAGAAATTATTTTTGTGCAGTTGATAGAATGCGTTGGATGTCCCGAGCGCCACTTCATCTGCGGTGTTTGTGCAAGGAATGTCCTGAACGGGACGCTTCGACCAACCGACGTTCAGATCGCGCTGCCCCCCGTTACGGGGAAGAATCCTACCTGTCCAGTGGAGATTCGCGAAGACAAGGTATGGCACGAGTGTTCGGGACATGTTCCCAGCAGCGGTGTTGTGGGCCCGAGCACGGATCTCAGCGGAATGGCCTATACTCCCACGGAACTGGCGCGCGTGGCAGAGCACATTGCCTGGCGCCCCGAGGAGGACGCGGTGGAGAATGGGGAGATTGCTGAATTGTTCAAAGAGCTGATGAATCTCAAGGAAGTTGGACGGAAATGCCCTCACTGCAAAGCAAAAACGGGATACCCCGTTGAATGCTTCCACGTTGAATGCCCCGAATGCCTTGAATCGTTTTGCTTTGGATGCGCTAAGCAGTATCGAATGCCAACTTCGAAAGACTTGGAAGATGCACGTGCCTATAAGTACAACAAGTGTGAAATGGAGTACGGGCACACGTCGCGCTGCCAGAACAGGCTCCGTCTGGAGTACTTATCCAGAGAGCATTTTGTTAAATGTGACAAGACAGGCATCGAGTTCGACAATCGCTTCTATTACTTTGCCGGATTGGACGGGCAGACAGACATGTCGGTAAGGAACCCACATGGGCAGTTTGGAGAACAAGACGGCTTGGTAGTAGCGGGACTTCCAGGGAAATACCATTGGAACGCTGAAGCCGACAGGCGTGTCAAGAAGGGCAACAGTGGGGGCTACTTTGGAGACTTGGTGCCCAAGAATCACCCTCACTACGACTTGGAGTGGCATGGGAGTACGCTAGCGGGTGAATGGGGCAACATCACTCGCCTCAAGCCATATCGAGAGAATGCACTGGAAGGCATATTTGACCAAGTCTTGAACGAGGAGCGGCGTAGCCGAGAAGAAGAATGGTGGTATCAAAGGAAAATGTTTACAGTGGCAGCCTGTTTCACCTGCGTCGCCCGCATGCAGGAGGCCAATGCTATCGTAACAAGCTTATTCAATTCGTACAAGAGGAAGGGGTCATGCTGCCAAACTTCCACATTCAAATGTGACGCGCGCGACATGTACCGTGGAGTCATCAACTGTATTGAAACACGGCGCTCTATAGAGGAACAGGTGCCAATGGCAGTATTGAAGAGGATGCAAAAGGTGGATGGATTCAGGTTTCCTCCAATCCTCTTGTTCAGAAACGGGGGGGATCACCTGCAATCGGTGCGCTATGGTGACGTTGTGCCCGAGTCTGGGAACGTCGACCCCAAAACACCTCGCACCGCTGACGTCTACCATTGTGATCTCGACGAGATTCAACTTACCATGCGGCGTTGCTCAACTGGCATGCCATTCTTACAGCACGATGCAACCCCCCTGCAGCGGACCCGCGCTATTTGTATGTACAACGAAGTGGCGCTCGTCGGAGAGGAGGACACTGACGAGTTCCATACTACATTCCTCTTGAAGATGCGTCAATAGTTCTGGATGAACAGGAGCATTTGATCCAAACACACGATATACCACATAAACGCACATCAAACACACCATACGTGCCACAGACATTAATCAAAAGCAAATGCGAATAGGCACACAAATATGCACAAAACCACACACACTAGACACCACACACACTAGACACCACACACACTAGACACCACACACACTAGACACCACACACACTAGACACCACACACACTATACACCACACACACTAGACACCACACACACTATACACCACACACACTAGACACCACACACACTAGACACCACACACACTAGACACCACACACACTAGACACCACACACACTAGACACCACACACACTAGACACCACACACACTGGACACTAGACACTAAACACATGCCCTCCATATGAGCCCATATGGTTGAGAGGACATTTCTCAGCTAGGAACAGACTCGCATAAAGTGATATTTTATTGGGACAATAAAGAGAGCCGTGACGCTCAAAAAAAACCATACGAATTCTCGCGATAATGACCATAATTTGCACCGCGCCACGGTGTAACAACAGGTACAACATGTGTGATTGGTATGGGAGGCACTTTGCCCCCGCGACGCGCTGTGAATCCGGCAAGAATGCCCATGACAAACGAAAATGTGAGGAACATCCCCCCCCATATCTCAATTCGGAAGTTATTTCGACGCTTGACCGTAAGACATTCGTGTCCTGGAGAGACGCAACCTTTGAGACTGTCCGCAGGGAGGGGCGTGCACAAGTCAGTTGAGGGGCAGGCGCATGAGGGCCCTGTAGCGCCTGCAGCGCAGTTCACCCCTGCTAAAGTAGTGGCGTTGGTAAAAATAGTTACGTTTACGACGTCCGGGGGCATCCCCCTGGCTAGACGAGTGAGAAGTGCGCTGTCTTCTAACAGCGCGGTTGTGGCTTTGACAGATAGCCCCACACCCCCACGTATCTCGAACTGCACCGCAGTAGGATCGGCATGGACAGAGTCGGCCCCTCTGTCGCGCCCCGCGCCCATGCGAGCCTGCATCGCGGTGACATCCGTATCCACGTACTCCTCAAATACATCTGTGATATGCGCCTCCACCGCGTCGCTATCGTATAGCACGGCGGACTCGGCAGCAACGGTGAACTGGAAGTAGAGCGTGAGGTGCGGGGTCAACCATGCGGGTGTCGCACTGGCGATGTCTCCGAGCACGAAGCTGTGCACGGACCCTATGCGGAAGACACAGACGCTGCTGGTGCCGACGCTCGCGGCAGAGATGTCCTGACACGCCAGAGGGCCCCCAGATTCCAACAAGAGCCGACGACGGCCAGCAGCGGGCAGCCCGAGCAGCTCCTGCGTGGCTTGTGCAAAAAGTCGGAACACCGACAGGTCTTCGTCGTTGCGCAGCAGCACCGCACAAAACACTTCTGGGGGCGCGGCAATGAGCCTCACAACCCCATACACCCCTGTAACAACAGAAGCAGCCGGCGGGGTGTACTCGCCACGCATCGCGGGCTTGATCTCACAACGGTATAGATAGTCTCCTGAGACGCCCGTGATCTTAACTGCCGAGGGGGGCAGCCCTGCCAACATTGCTGCGTCTTCAACGACCTGCTGTGTCGCTGTGCTCAGAGACCCCCCGAGAACCGACAGGTCGACCACATCCAGCAAAATCTCGAAGGTGGCCGTCGTCACACAAGGTGTACACGGCATACACGCCACACTCCCCCCTCGGGGGACTGCATACCCTGCCTCGCATTGGCAAGCTGTTGAATGTACGCTCCCGGACAACGACCACGAATTTGGCATACAGGCAGTCAATACCACACCGTCTGCGCAGTAGTGGTCATGTGGGCATAGCGTGCACGAGTGCCCTGCTTCGGCGGTGGGCAGCACTGTCCGGAATGCCCCAGGGGGACATCTGCAGTCGTCTCCGCGCGCGAGATCCGTGAAAATGTTGACAGCCCCCCCCCCAATAGACAGGGTATCTCCGGGGCAAGCCACTTTAAGCCCATCGCCTGGGCAGAAGTGCCCTCTCCCGCAAACCACACAGGAAAAGCTGCTCGACGCAAGGCCGGTCCCATGGAAACCAGGCCCACAGCGGCAGAGCCCGTTGCGCTGCACAGAATTTGGAGGGCATTGTTGCAGTAGGCGCGCCGGCGACTCACTCACATCGCACTGATATCCGGGATGCGATATGCGGGCAACCATGCCCGCGAAGGCTTCATCCATGCTGAGAACCATGATAAGGCCGCTTGGAACAGGGAGAGAGATGTCCTGGACAATCAGAAAGGAAACGTGCATGCTTGACACACGCAGCGAGGGAGCCTGTAACATGCCCAGGACATCCTGGGGCCGGTACAGACTGTGGTGTTGGAGAGATAGTGACACTGCTTGCACCACTCGAACCGCATGGAGGCCGAAGTTCAGCAGAGCGTTGTCGCGCAGGGCGTGTTGCAAGGTTGTCAGACACTCGATCCAGCGTTGCGCGTCTGACGCCCCGAGCTGGGTGAGGTCGATGGAGATGTTCGCAGAGTAGGTAGAACCCTCTTGCACTGAGAAGTGCGGCGTAACGCCGCACAAAAACGTGCTGCTGCTGCTGCGTAGACGGGGGTCCGTGCCGAGCACAAAGGCGCAAAGGGTGTCTGCGAGCGCATCAGCGGGCAGGCTGTTCTGCACATCACCCCCCTGCAACCCCCCCTCGAGTGTAAGCAGGCGTGACGCTGTCTGAAACATTCGTCCCCCACGCGCCCGGGAAGGGTAGTTTGAGCGCGCACGCGGGTAGTCGAAGGCAAACCCGTTGTATCCCCACACATTTTCGCCGCTGACACGGTATTCGTAGCCCGTGTCCGGGTGTCCCACCATCGCCTGGGGGATCGCATCGCTGATGAGATCGACCACATGGCTCGAGAGGCCCACACCGAGCGCGATGCCCGTGGCTTCGGCAGGCTGGGCCTGTAACCCTGTCAGCACGGAGAAGTCGAGCGCGAATGTGAATTGAAGCTGCGTGAGCTGCGGGGCAGGGCTGTCACCCAGCAAAAGGTCACAGAGCAGTGCATCCGAGTCTGTGCGCGCAATGTATCCGGCGCCACAGAAGCAGAAACCTGCCGCGGGTGCGCCTGCTTGCGACCTGGCGTTGACTGGACATGCGATGCGATGCGTGCCTCCGTGGCAGTAGAACGCAGGGTCGCACTTGCTGCACTGCTCAGAGGCAGGGGCCAGAGCATAGGTGCCTGCAGGGCACGTCACACACACACCTCGATCGTCCACGTGCCCGGCGTCGCACAGACAGTCAAGTTCGTCCATGAGGCGCGAGGCGTTCTGCTGGCAGGGCGTGAGCCCCCGCCTCTCGGCTGCCATGGCCCCGTAGACGAAACCCGGACCCAACAGGGCCAGCAAAGCAGGCGTGCGGGGGGGGCTGTTTTGAAGCACGCTGGTGTCACGGGCCCCCCAGGAGGTCAAATGGATGTCGAGGGCAGTCAACACTGTGAAGAGCGTCTGAGCGGTGGACGCGCGGGGGAACATGAGCGGGAGATGTGCTGTGAGTTCGGTGGGAAGCCGCTGCTCGTGCAGCCTCAGTCCAACTGTGAGGGTTCGAAGCACGCTGCTGGACATAGCAGTATCCTGCGCCCGAACGCGTGCGCTAAACATCTGCACCACGGTGCGCATGGCTGCCACACATGCCAGCTCCTCCGAGGCCGTCGCATGTAGCGTGTCGGCTTTCGCGCTGACACGGTGCTCGCTGCGATCGAGCCGCATGTTGTGCACATAGACGCTGATGCTGCAGAGTGTTCCGCGGGTGAGGATGTCGGCCTCGATATCAGCTTGCACCTGCGAAGAGGTCTGCCACGTCCGCCGCAGCTCCGTCCTCCAGAACAGCCCCCGGCTGGTCACTGTGAGTGTCGCGCTGGAACTATGCAGACGCAAGCCGGTGTTGAGCGCGATGTTTGCAGCCCCCTCTGCTATATGGGGTGGGTCGCGGATGTGTATGTTGTGTGAGATCTGGAATTCATACACGAAGGGACCCAGTCGGAGTTCCACACGGGCGGCGCGCATCAGGCCCTGTAGCACACCGGTAAGCTGCATTAGCATGACTTGACCGTTCTGCAGCCGCGCGACATCCGTGACGCGCACCACGAAGTCGATTGAGAGCACCAGCAGTGCACATGGCTGGTCGTGGGGCGCACACTCGTGGCAGAAAACCTGCATGCCAGGGCCAGGACTCAAGTGGTCGTAGTGGCGGGGGCACAGGCAATCTCTGAGGTCGTGGGACCCGGGCAACGACATCGACAGAGCAGGGCACTGTGTCTGTGTGTGGAAATCGGGGCAGAAATGATTGCTTGCACACTGCACACAGGCGGGGGCCCCGTGCTGTGCTGTGCTACCTGGCAAGCACGACAAACAAGGCACTTGACCTGTGCCCCCGAACCCCGTCGCCGCAGGGCATTCACACTGCCCACTGCTGTTGAGAGAGGCGTGCTGTGGGCACGCAACGCGCAGCTCGTCGCTTGCCAAATACCCTCGTGGGGGGGCGTAGTGGGTCACACCGCCGCCCCCCGCCCGCGCCCACGAGTCCATTACAGCAACTGGGGTTGGCCCAGCGCTGCCACCGGTACTCACAAATTCAAACCCCGACGATACGACGCGAGCTGAGACCATCCGCGGCTGCACAGCGAGTACTGCGTCGACATACTCTGTGATGAGAGCGGGGTCCGGATGTGCGACAGCGGGCACCCGTAAGTTACACACTACATTCTCCGTGCACAGCCGATGTCCTGCCATGCTCTGCTGTGGAACCCCCCCGGCAGTCAAGCTTGCCTCCACGGCCTGCCACACACTCTGTATCCGGTTCTTCTTGCTCGCTGCGGTGAGGCCACTCACATCCACGCGCACTGTGATGTCCTGCCCTTGGTCGCTGTTGGCATGTGCGGTGGCAGTGACATGCGCGTAATCAGGGACCGCGGCGCGTAGTGCGGCATGCGTCTCGGCGGCCCCGCGCTCCCAATGCAGGATGCTCATGCTACACCCCAACGAATGTGAGTCGACATGCAGCGCAAACAAGCTGTGTGGGAGCTGCAACTGGTCGCACATGTCGGCGTTGAGAAGCGCACTGTCGGCCGAGATGTGTGCGCGTGTAGAAAATGTATAGTCGCCACCCACCGCAAAGACGCTACGCGTTGTGTAGAGCAGCGTGCGAATATGCGTGCCATCGGCCCCAATGGCGTCCTGCATCAGTCTGGCCCCCTCGGCAAGCCGCAAATCGAGCTGCACGCTGGTGTGCACCCCCCGATCGCCCCCGACAACCTCTACCAGCCGCATGTGAGCGGGCGCGGGCATGGGCGGGCACGTCTCACACGCCTCACACCCTGCCCCCACCCGGGCGGTGCCTGGCCCACAGAAGCACAAATCGACAGTGTCCACCCCCGGTAATGACGTCTCCCCTACTGGACAACGGGTTTTCCCGCCAAATTGGCCGCCAGGACAGAAATACCCCCCCGGGCAAGCGACGCACGGCCCGGGGGTGGCATAAGTGCCAGGGAGACACTGTGCGCAAACTCCTTCCGCCCAAGGGGTTCTCTGTTCGAAAAATCCGGCGGCACAAACACACGCCCCGGTCATGTTCCGGGCGCGGTGCACCGGACACGCCACCACCGCACGGGCCCAGAAGTGCGCTGCAAGTAGCGTGACACTGGGCTCACAAAAGTCCCCACGGGGGCAAAGCATTTCTAGGGCGTCCTGGACATCGCTGTTGAAGGCCGCTCGCTGGTCGTCGTCGACTCCACCATCCATGCGCAGCGACACATGCGTCGCTAGGAACTCTGCGTGAATCCGCTGGAGGTCGACCGGAGCCTTTGCCAAGGCCTGTGTGACAGCGGTCTCAAGCTGCAGGCGGCTCCTGAAATTCACGGCCTTGACGGTAAATCGCACCTGCACAACCTCAGTGACTAGCAGAGTCGACGGCGCATTACGGAGCCGCTGAGAGCCGAGCGCATAATGTCCTCCAGCCCCGCCCACGCGCGGCTAATTAGCAGTAGCTTGCGCTCCTCAGACAGCCCTGTGGCGTTGAACTGTATTGATATATTTTTCCACGCAGCGGCCCCCGTGACACGCAGGTGTCCCCCCAAGTCCGGCCAGGCGTCGAGGGCCGAGGCCTGTAGCATTTGTAGCACCTCATGGGCGCTGAATCGCGCGAGCTGCATCGTCGCATTCAAGTGCATGCTGTGCACTTGGACCTCCCAGCTCGTGTCGTGGAAGGGGATCTGAAGCTCTGCACACACCTTTTCCCCCGCTGCTCGGTACACAAAACCCTCCTGCAGCATCGGCAACTGGTAGTTGACAACCGCGTTGTAGCTGGCCCGTGCGCGCACAATAATGTTATGTGAGATTTGGCGGATCTCGGGCGCGTCAGCGGAAAACAGCCCTCCTAGAGCCGTGGCTAAAATGCGCATGGCCCCCTGCTGCGTATTGTAGTCGCTAGCGTCCAGGCCACTGACCGTGTCGATAAGCACCTGGCGCTCTTGTACTGGTGTTTTACCCACACAGAAACGCCCAGGGTCACACGCACGACAGAAGTCCCACTCTCCTCCCTCATAGCCCTCCCGGCAGAAACACTCTGCCCGCGTCGACGCGCCCTGGACAGACGTGCTGCCATAGGGACACGGGGTGTTGCTACTCGCGTCACCCCCCGGGCACCATCCGCCAGACTTGCATAAGTCGCACACCACGCGCGCCCCCGCGACGGCTTGCATACTTGAGGACGATCCGGGCCCGCAGAACACACAATACCCCAACGCCCCCACGGCATAGCCTTCGTCGCAAACACAGGTATACGAAGGAGCGTGGTATCGCGAATTCGTACGGCAGGCGGGTGTCGGGACGGGCTCAGATGATGCAACCGGCAGCACCGCGGGCACCCCTGCCGACAGGTGTGCGGTGGCGATCCAGGCCTCGACATTCGCGGCCGTCAAATCCGGTTTCACAGTGTATGTGAGCGAATACTCGAAGGAGATAATGTCGACCACCGTGCGGGGGCCGAAGAACATGTCGTCGGCACGGGAAACAGCGGCGGCTACCATGCCCTGTATCTCGCCAGACCCGAGCTCCGGCGGGTGGCGCGACAGCACGATCTCAAGATTCACGAGCTCGTGTATATCGTCATGCAGCCAGTATGCGTAAGGCCGGTCGACAGGCCAGGCGATAGAGGCCATTCCCAGACGGAGACGATGGATGCCGCGCATCACCTCGCGTACCCCGTGCGCGCGAACCTCATGGCTGTCATCGCTCCGCATCATCTCTATGGTGACAGACGTGACGAGACACGGGCTGCCCCCGACTGTCACAACTCGGGCCGTTGTGTTGTACTCGGGCAATGCCATGCTGACAGTGCGCTGCAGGAGCTGCTGCAGCTCAGTCGGAGTGTAGGCGGACGTGCACAATATGGCTTCCCACCGCACCTGGTAGCCTGTGACTCGGAGAGACCTCGCACTGTACTCCCAGCCCATGGCCATATTGAACGCGCCTGACTGCTGCACCTGGCCCTGAGCGCTGTCAGGCGATGGGTCGATCAGCAGGTATCCCCCGTTGATCATCAGGAGCCGCCGCGACAAACGCAAGGTGTAAACAAACCCCGTCGGTGGAACCGCGGCCGCCGCCAGCAGCGCATAAAGATGCGAGACACGAGCCAGACCCGCGGCATCAATACTCGGCACACTGACATGCTGTGTCATGACCACTGCCATGGCCACACACTCTGCAGGAACCCACGGCATCTCGAGACACTGCTGGCATATCATCAGGTGTGTTGCCCCGAACGATGTAGACAGCGGGCGGAACCCGTTGTGACAAACACACTGGGCCAACGACGTGGACCCACGCTGCGACGTGCTGTTTAGGGGACAATCTGCCTGCATAACCCCCCCCCTGCAGTAGTGGTTGGCTGTACACACGATACACCCCGTAGGGCCCATGTATGTCCCTGCCCTGCACGACGCACACTGCCCGGACTCGTCAGGGGGGAACTCTGCGTTGCACACGCACGGCCCGGCCCCCACCCGCCGGGAGTTCGGCGCACATAGCAGCAGCTCTTGGTGCGCAGTCAGCAGAGCGGCCCCCCCCGACACCATCT
>Ga0105055_10012094_pt1 | contig 10556 bp, 10 predicted proteins | sample BON03_FD_78090 | JGI IMG/M metagenome (GOLD analysis project Ga0105055, IMG submission 78090) | Freshwater microbial communities from Lake Bonney liftoff mats and glacier meltwater in Antarctica - BON-03 | ecosystem: Environmental > Aquatic > Freshwater > Ice > Glacier meltwater | place: Lake... | reverse complement strand
TTGCGAAACGGGATCATGCTTGCGTCATCGCGGGCGCGGCGTTGGCTGGGCAAAAACGCCCAAACCGCAGCGCTGGCGAAAAAGCCGAACATCGCCAGCAAAATCCAACTGTCCGCCAGTTGGCGCATGAATGTGTAAGTATCCATTAGAGCCTCCTATCGGCTGGCGTCGGGGGTGAAGGTGGAAAAGTCGACCATCGTGCCAAGCACCTGCAGATAGGCAATCAGGGCGTCCATTTCGGTGATGCCTGGCTGGTCGTCAAAGTTGCCGACGGCAGCACCCGGATACCGGTCCAGCAAGCCTGATGTGTCGGCGTCTGGACTAGCCTGCGCATGGAAGTCTTGCTTTGCCTGTGTTATGTCCTTGTCGTCATAGGGGACGCCGACAAAGCGGTGCGTGGACATCAGGTCATCTATGTATTCACCGTTGATCGGCGTGCGTTCCAGAAAGGCGTATTTGGGCATGACGCTTTCGGGTACCACGGCTTGCGGGTCGCGCAAATGGTCGACGTGCCACGCGTTGGAATAGCGATTGCCGACACGGGCTAGATCCGGCCCGGTGCGCTTTGACCCCCATTGGAACGGATGGTCATACATCGATTCCGCAGCCAAGGAGTAGTGGCCGTAACGCTCTACCTCGTCGCGCATCGGGCGGATCATCTGGCTGTGACAGTTATAGCAGCCTTCGCGGATATAAATGTCGCGGCCCGTCAGCTCTAGCGGAGAGTAGGGGCGCACGCCCTCGACCTCTTCGATCGTGTTTTCCAGCCAGAACAGCGGCGCGATTTCAACAATCCCGCCGATGCTGACCACTACCAAAGAGAACGCCAGCAGCAGGGTCGGACTTTTTTCAAGGATCGCGTGTTTGTCAAGAAATGCCATGTTTTTGATCCTTATTCAGCCGCAACAGCATAGCGCGCAGGGGTTGCGGTGGTGACTGGCTTGCCGGCGCGGATAGTCATCCAGATGTTCCAGACCATGATCAGGGCACCGGACAGGAACATCACCCCGCCAAGGCCGCGCACAACATACATCGGAAACTTGGCGCTGACAGTGTCGGCAAAGGCGTTCACAAGGAAACCCTGGTCGTTGACTTCGCGCCACATCAAGCCTTCCATGATGCCGGACACCCACATGGAGGAGGCGTAGAGAACGATCCCCAGTGTCGCCAGCCAGAAGTGCCAGCTGATCGCACGGACAGAGTGCATTTCCTTTTGACCCCACAGGCGCGGTGTCAGGAAGTACAGGCAGGCAAAGGTGATCATGCCGTTCCATCCAAGTGCCCCGGAATGAACGTGACCGATGGTCCAGTCAGTGTAGTGCGACAAGGAGTTCACGGCCCGGATCGACATCATCGGTCCCTCGAAGGTGGACATGCCGTAAAAGCCAAGGGACAGGACGAACATCCGCATGATGGGATCGGTGCGCAGCTTGTCCCAAGCCCCTTGCAGGGTCATTAGGCCGTTGATCATGCCGCCCCAGCTGGGCATCCAGAGCACGATGGAAAACACCATGCCAAGGGTCGCGGCCCAATCGGGCAGGGCTGTGTAGTGCAGGTGGTGCGGACCGGCCCAGATATAAAGAAAGATCAGCGCCCAAAAGTGGATGATCGACAGCTTGTAGCTATAGACCGGGCGGTTGGCCTGCTTTGGCACGAAGTAATACATCATGCCCAGAAAGCCTGCGGTGAGGAAAAAGCCGACGGCGTTGTGGCCATACCACCACTGGGTCATCGCATCCTGCACGCCAGAGAAGACCTGCACGGATTTGCTGCCCCAAAAGCTGACAGGTATCGACAGGTTGTTGACGACGTGCAGCATCGCGACGGTGACGATGAACGCCAGATAGAACCAGTTGGCGACGTAGATATGCTTTTCACGGCGGCGCACGATGGTGCCCAGAAAAACCGCCAGATAGGTCAGCCAGACGAAGGTCAGCCAAATATCGATATACCATTCAGGCTCTGCGTATTCTTTGGATTGGGTCGAGCCTAGCAAGTAGCCGGTTGCCGCCAGTACGATGAACAACTGGTAGCCCCAAAAGACGAACCAGCCGGCTTTGCCGCCCCACAGGCGCACGCCACTGGTGCGCTGCACAACGTAAAATGACGTGCAGATCAGCGCGTTGCCGCCAAAGGCGAAGATCACGGCGCTAGTGTGCAGCGGCCGCAACCGGCCAAAGTTGGCAAAGGGCTGGGCCCGTTCAAAGTTCAGCGCCGGGAACGCCAGCTGAAACGCTATGAAGGTGCCGACCAGAAAGCCTGCGATCCCCCAAAAGGCGGTTGCGATCACGCCAGCGCGAATCACGCCGTCGCTGTATTCATCGGACGGGGCCGCAGCGAGCGGCACCTCGTCGGTCTGACCCAGTACCCGCAAAAACAGATATCCGGCGATAAGCATGATCAGAAAGGCATGTACCTGATATGCTAAGTCATGAGCCCAGTTCGCCCCGAGCGCTGCTATCAGCGTCACGCAGCCCAATAGCGTCAGCTTGACGTAATTCATCCAAAGTCCCTCAACGTGCCGGCGCGCATCGCATGGCGCAGCCGGTTCCACTTTCGGGCCTAAAAGATGAAAGCGAACAAAACTTTGATCTGCATCAAATATCCGTGTGTTCAGGCAACGACGCCGCCATCTGCATCATCGCCTGTCGCGATCTGCAACCGGTCAAGATTGATGACCAACACTCTGCGGCGGTCAGGCACGTCGATGATGCCTTCGCGCTTAAATGCGCTGAACTGGCGGCTGACGGTTTCTAGCGTCAGGCCAAGGTAATTTGCAATCTGGTCACGGGTCATTGGCAGATACAGCGCTGCGCCGTTTGCCATACCCGCCCCTTCGGTCATGGTCATCTGCGACCGGCGGGCCAGCATGTCCAGAAAGGTAGCGATCTTTTCGCGGGCTGTCTTGCGGCCAAGCAGCAGCATCCAGTCACGGGCGGCGTCCAGCTCGTCCAGGGCCAATTCCATCAGGCGCTGGGCGACGTGGGGGGTGTCCAGCACCAGCGCCTCAAACGGGGTGCGTGCAAAGCAGCATAGAGTCACGTCGGTCGTGGCAGTGACGTCGAATTCGATCCGGTTGCGGCCCGGGCGTCCGATGAAGTCCGAGGGCAGCAACAGCCCGACCATCTGGGTGCGGCCGTCTTCCAAAGTCTTGGACAGGGACGCGACGCCGCTGACGACGGACGCGACATATTCAAGCGGCTCGCCGCGCCAGAGGATTTCTGTCCCGGCGGGAAAGGTGCGGTAGGATTTCATCTTTTCCAGACGCAACAACTCTTCCGTGTCACAGCGCGCGCAAACAGCACGGTGCCGGATCGGGCAGTCGCTGCATTTTACCGTGGCAAAGTCAGGTATCATCATGGGCTTGATCTGTATCAAAGATTCGGCAGGATATCACGAATATTCGGAGGGTATGACTCAAATTGATCTGCTGCGCCGCCACGGCCTGTTCGACGCCAAGGTGCCTCGTTACACTAGTTATCCGCCCGCAAACCACTTTGGTCGCGATGTGGGTGCCGATGTCCAGTGCGACTGGATCGCGGCTGTGCCTCAAAGTGGCACCGTATCGGTGTATATACATATCCCGTTTTGTCGCAGGTTGTGCTGGTTCTGCGCCTGCCGCACGCAGGGCACCAGCACAATGCGTCCGGTCGAAGCCTACGTCGATCGGCTTCTGGTCGAAATCGCGCAGCAGCGCCGTCTCGCCCCGGCGGGGCTGACCATGGGTCGGCTTCACTTAGGCGGTGGTACTCCGACGATTCTGCCTGCGAAGACTATGGCGCGATTGCTGCGCGCGATCTTTACCGCGTTCGACCGCTCCGATGATTTCGAATTCTCGGTCGAGATTGATCCGACGGACGCCGCGCCTGACCTGCTGCAAGCGCTGATCGATTTTGGCATGAACCGCGCCAGCATTGGGGTGCAGGACTTTGCACCGGAGGTGCAAAAGGCGATTGGCCGCCCGCAATCGCTGGCCCAGACGCAGACCGTCGCTGGTTTGCTGCGCGATGCGGGGCTGCGCAGCCTGAACGTCGATCTGCTGTATGGCCTGCCTCATCAAACGCCTGACAGCTTTCGGCGCACGCTCGACCATGTGTCGGATCTGGCACCGGACCGGCTGGCGATTTATGGCTATGCCCATGTGCCGTGGATGTCCAAGCGGCAAGTGATGATCCCAGATGACACCCTGCCAGACGCCATGGCGCGGTTCGAACTGTCGGAGATCGCCCATGACGCCATGACGGCGCAGGGATACCGCGCCATCGGCATCGATCATTTCGCAAAGCCCTATGACGCGCTTGCACGCGCCGATGCAAACGGCCTGCTGCGGCGCAATTTCCAAGGCTATACCGACGACCAGAGCGAGACTCTGTTAGGCCTCGGCGCATCGGCGATCTCGGCCTTCCATGAGGGGTATGTGCAAAACGCGGTGGCCACTTCCGCTTGGCAGGAGCGCGTCGGGCAGGACGGTTTGGCGGGGCAAAAGGGCTATGTGCTGACCCCACAGGACCGCGTGGTGTCGCAGATCATCGCCGACTTGATGTGTCGTTTTACCTTTGATACCGTGGTTCTGCTGCAGCGTTTCCCGGATCAACTTGGTCTGATTGCATCGGCCCGCGCCATGCTGTGCGAAAGGTTTGGCGATGCCATCACGGTGCAAGGCGATGCGCTGCACTTGATCGCGCCAGCGTGGCCGCTGGTGCGCATCATGGCACGCCATGTGGACACCTTTATTGGGGTGTCGGGCGGGTATTCGGCGGCGATCTGACGGAGCAGGGCGCAAACCGCCCGCGAAATAAGCAGGGATGCAATGGTGCGCGGCTGCACAGTCAATCGTTCGTTGCTCTAGCGCGCGCCTTGTGGCATCACCCAGCCATTCAAAGCGAACGGATGAGTGCAGATAGTGGCAAACTTCGAGACCCGCCGCACGATGATGGTTGACACGCAAGTGCGACCCTCTGACGTGACAAAATTTCCCATCATCGACGCCATGTTAAGCGTCCCGAGGGAGCGGTTCGTTCCGGCCTCGCTACGCGAAGCGGCATATGTCGGCGAAAACCTGACCCTTCCGGGCGGGCGCACCATGCTAGAGCCGCGCACGCTGGCTAAGATGCTTGACGCGCTGGACGTAAAGCTGACCGATGTAATGCTGGATGTGGGCTGCGGCCTTGGCTACGGAACCGCCGTCGCCGCCCGTCTGGCCGAATTTGTTGTTGCCCTAGAAGATGATGCAGACCGCGCTGCAGAGGCGCAGGCAAATCTGTCAGACGCGGGCGTAGATAATGCTGCCGTCATGACTGGCGATCTGACCGAAGGTGCCGCGAAATCTGCCCCATACGATGTGATCGTCATTCATGGTGCTGTGGAATACCTGCCAGACGCGCTGCTGGATCAGCTGCGCGATGGTGGCCGGATCGCCGCCCTGTTCTCACAGGGTGGGCTTGGCACCGTGCGGATCGGGTTGAAATCCCATGGCCGCGTCGACTGGCGCGATTCGTTCAATGCCGGTGCGCCGGTCATTGCCGGTTTCACCAATGCCCCCGTGTTTGCGCTGTGATGTTGCGCCGGATTTTGCGGCAGGGTGCCGCCATCCTGTGCGTGTCCTTGGCCGCTACTGCCCTGTCTGCCGAAACCATCGCGGAAGCGCTTGCTGACGCTTATGATAACTCTGGCCTGCTGGCTCAGAACCGCGCCGTGCTGCGCGCCGCTGACGAAGGCGTGGCGCAGGCTACCTCTGCGCTGCTGCCTGTCGTGACCTGGGCTGCTGCCGCGACGCGCAGCTATCCGCGCGCCACCAGTGCGGATGTCATCACCGGCAGCCTGTCGCTGTCCGCCAGCCTGACGCTGTATGATGCCGGTGCGAACCAACTGGCGATAGCAGCGCAAAAGCAACTGGTGCTGGGTACGCGCGAATCGCTGCGTGATGTTGAGCAGCAGGTCCTGTACCGGGCTGTGCAGGCCTATATGTCGGTGCGCAGCACCGCTGAATTTATCAGCCTGCGCCAGAACAACCTACGGGTTTTGAACCAGGAACTGCGCGCCGCGCAGGATCGGTTTGATGTGGGCGAAGTGACACGCACCGATGTTGCACTGGCACAGGCCAGCGTCGCGTCTGCCCAAAGCCTGCTGAGCGAGGCTGAGGGAAATGCTCGTCAGGCCGCAGCTGAATTCACCGCCGCTGTCGGACGCAAGCCCGGCAATCTGGCCGCCGTCGCCCCGGCGCCCGTATCCAAGACCGAAGTAGAGGCATCTGCCCTTGCGGTGCGCAACCACCCAGCCGTGCTGCAGGCGCAATATTCCGTCGCTGCGAACGAGTTGGCTATCGAGCGTGCCAAGACTGCCTATAAGCCGAAAGTGTCATTGGGTGGCGATGTGGGCGTCGATTTCAACGGTAATGCTGGCCAAAGCATCGACATTAGCATCGGCGGCCCGATATACAGCGGCGGCTCATTGCCCTCGCAGGTGCGTCAGGCAATGGCCACGCGTGATCAGGCTCGCGCCGCACTTCACCTTTCGTCGCTTGGTGTGCAGCAGTCGGTCTCCAATGCCTACGCCATCCTGCAGGTTGCCCGCGCCTCGCTCAGCTCGACTGATGAACAGGTCCGTGCGGCTCGCGTCGCCTTTGAAGGCATCCGAGAAGAGGCAACCCTGGGTGCCCGCACCACGCTGGACGTGCTGAACGCCGAACAGAACCTGCTGAGCGCGCGCGCCAACGTCATTACCGCGCAAGAGGCGGAAGTGAACGCCTCTTATGCGGTATTGTCGGCGATGGGCTTTCTGACGGCAGAGAATCTGAACTTGAATGTGCAGCAATACGACCCATTGGCCTACTACAATCTGGTCAAGGACGCCCCGGCGGCCTTGTCACAGCAGGGGCAGGCGCTGGACCGTGTACTGCGGTCGATCGGTCAGTAACCTGCTGCAAACAGTTGGTTGTTTGGTAACGGTGTTGCCGCTACTGTGGACGCAGGGCTGCGAAACAGGGATGCAAGATGTCTGATCCGATGACCAATGTCGAAATTGAGGATGTGCTGTCGTCCATTCGGCGACTTGTCGCGGAAGGCACCCCCGCCAAACCGGCCAGCGCCGCCAAACCGGCGCGTACGATGCCTAAGCTTGTGTTGACGCCCGCCCTTCGGGTGGATGCGTCGCAGGATTCCACGCCAGACGCCCCGATTCGATTGCAAGAGGCGCAGCGCGTCGACGCCTTCGCGCCGCCCTTGCCGACGTTGATCAGCATAGCAGACCCCGCTGGCGACCGCCTGAATCTGCTAGCCACCATCGCGGAACTGGAAGCTGCCGTTCGCAATCAGACCGACGAATGGGAACCTGACGGCACTGGTACGCAAACCGAGCAGCTGACCTGGGCCCGCGCCGGGTTTCGCGGCGACGTAGAGGTTGAGGACGCCGAAGAGGCCATCGCCGCACCGGCCAATGTATCTGCCTGGCCCAGAACACTGGTCGAGGCTGCGAAACGCTATGGCGAGGGGCAGGACACGCCCGAAGATGATGCCGTGCAAGAGGCTGAATTCCGTCACCACGCGGCTAAAGACGCCGCGCGTCCGCAAGCGGATGATATGGATTTCAACGACGATAGTATCGGTGGGCCGGAACTGGGCGACGATCCCGAAGAGATGTTGGATAGGTACCTCGCCGATGACGCGGTCATTGACGAAAACATGCTGCGCGATCTGGTGCGCGACATCGTGCGGCAAGAATTGCAGGGTAAGCTTGGCGAACGGATCACCCGCAACGTACGGAAAATGGTCCGGCGCGAGATTAACCGCACCATGACAACGCAGAACTTTGATTAACCCCTGATTGGCTCTGCCATACCCAGCAGGGTGTCCAGATCCAGATGCGCCGCAATATGGTCGGCCAAGGAGTCCAGTGTCGTCTGAACGCTTGCGCCATAGTCGCCCGCCGCCACCGGTTTGCCTAGCCTCGCCAAATAGGCGGCGCGAAAGGCATCCGCCGCGAAAAGCCCGTGCAAATAGCAGCCCATGACCCGGCCGTCCGCGCTTTGTGCGCCTTCAGGCCGGCCATCCAGCGTCAACCAAGGCCGGTCAGTGGCTGGGCCAGTCGTTTGCCCCAGATGGATCTCGTACCCGCTGACAGCATCGCCTGTAGGGCGATAGATCGCCTGACTCAGCGTCACGCGCTTTTGCCGTCCCATGACTGTCGTAATGTCCAGATGACCTAAGCCTGGAAAACTGCCCGGCGGCCCCTCGATCCCGTCTGGATCAGTAATTTGTTGTCCCAGCATCTGGTAGCCGCCACAAATTCCCAGCACATGCCCGCCGCGCCTGATATGGGCTGCAAGATCGATATCCCAGCCTTGCGCGCGAAAATGCGCGAGGTCGGCAATCGTGGATTTTGAACCCGGCAGCAGGATCAGATCAGCATCAAGGGGCAGGGGGCGGCCCTCTGGCACGATATCGACACTTACGTCAGGGGTGGTGGACAGCGGGTCAAGGTCGTCAAAGTTCGCGATGCGGTTCAGCCGGGGCACGACAACGCGTATAGGCCCGCCGGGGCGGCTCGCAACGTCCATCACATCCTCTGCCGGCAGGCGCCAAGCATCCGCAAACCACGGCAGGATGCCCAGGGGCGTCCAGCCGGTGCGCGCGGCGATAGCCGTCATGCCATCGACAAACAGACTGGGATCACCGCGAAACTTGTTGATAGCAAAACCTTTGATTAGGGCGTCATCTGATGGGTCCAGCACGACGTGGGTCCCGACCAGCTGCGCAATGACGCCGCCCCGGTCGATATCCCCGATCAGCACGACGGGCACGCCGGCAGCGGCGGCAAAGCCCATATTGGCGATGTCCCCGGCGCGCAGGTTGATCTCGGCCGGGCTGCCGGCCCCTTCCACGATGATTAGGTCACAGGTTTTCGCCAACGCGTGAAAGCTGGCCAGCACCTCTGGCAGTAATTGCGCCTTCATCTCGCCATAAGCGCGGGCCTGCACTGTTGCGATGCGCTGGCCGCGCAAGATGACCTGTGCGCCGATATCGGTTTCAGGCTTGAGCAGCACGGGGTTCATGTCGACGATGGGATCGCGCCCACAGGCGAGTGCCTGCAACGCCTGCGCGCGGCCGATTTCGCCGCCATCTATGGTGACGGCCGCGTTGTTCGACATGTTCTGCGGTTTGAAAGGGGCGACGCGCAGGCCCGCCCGCGTGGCGGCGCGGGCAATCCCGGCAACCAGCATCGATTTGCCGACGTTCGATCCGGCCCCTTGAATCATGATCGCCTTGGTCACGCGCGTTCCTTTACTGTTGGTCTAAGATATTTGGCACGGCGCACAAAAAAACGCGACCCCAAGGGGCCGCGTTCAGATGCCGGATCAGTGGCAAGATTAGGCGGCGCGTGCGTCCTGTTCGGCAGCATTGCGGCGCTCGCTTTCTTCGCGGGACAGCGCAACAGAGGTGCGCACACCCTTGCCGACAAATTCCATCAGGCCAGTCACAACCCGCTCGTTCGGGTCAATGCCGGCGCAGGACAGTACTTCACGGCCATCACGCGAGCGCGCCCAACGGGCGATCTGCTCTGGGCCGTTGCCATATTTCTTGTCATCCGCGATGGCATCATCCAGCGCTGCGAGGACGACCGCCGCAAAAAGCTTGCGGGCACGGTTACCCTGTTCGTTGTTGAAAGCTGTGCCGTCGACGAAATCTCTCATCATTGGTCCTTCTCGATTTTTTGGCTCTTGTGGTTCCGGCGTGAAGGCCCTTATGCACCATCGCAGGTGATTCGGGGACCCTCTTTTGGAATGGCTGCCATGCACCTGACGCATGGCTCACCGTATTGTCACCGCTTATATAGTTGCCTTGCAAGCGTGCCACACACAAGATATGGACTGCCCAACATCAGCTCCAACCTTTCGCCATAACTTTGACACGAAGTGAATCATGCCCAAAATCCACGGTAACGAAATCCGCCCCGGTAACACTCTGGAACACGACGGTGGCCTTTGGGTTGCAGTCAAGGTCGATCATGTGAAGCCCGGCAAGGGTGGTGCCTTTGCTCAGGTTGAAATGAAAAACCTGCGCGATGGCCGCAAGCTGAACGAACGCTTCCGGTCCGCCGACAAAGTCGAAAAAGTTCAGCTGGAACAAAAAGACCAGCAGTTCCTGTTCGAGTCTGATGACATGCTGACATTTATGGACAGCCAGACCTATGAACAAATCGCACTGCCCGCAGACATTCTGGGCGATCGCCGCCCGTTTCTACAGGACGGTATGGTAGTTCACATTGAATATTACGGCGACGAAGCGTTGAATGTGACGCTGCCCCTGCGCGTAACCTGTAAGATCGTCGAGACCGAGCCGGTGGTCAAAGGTCAGACCGCGGCCAACAGCTTTAAGCCTGCGATCTTGGACAATGGCGTGCGAGTAATGATCCCGCCCTTCGTCGGCACGGATGAAAACATCGTCGTGAATACCGAACTGTTCGAATACGTCGAACGCGCCTGATGATTAGCCCAGCCTGCTGTTGTGGCAGGCCGGGATTTGAGTGGTGACATGCGATCTTCCCGGCTGATTTGGCGG
>Ga0105055_10012091_pt1 | contig 10557 bp, 4 predicted proteins | sample BON03_FD_78090 | JGI IMG/M metagenome (GOLD analysis project Ga0105055, IMG submission 78090) | Freshwater microbial communities from Lake Bonney liftoff mats and glacier meltwater in Antarctica - BON-03 | ecosystem: Environmental > Aquatic > Freshwater > Ice > Glacier meltwater | place: Lake... | reverse complement strand
CTCCATTTCGCCGCGGAAAGATTTCAAAACGCCGCGTACCAATACCTGATCGCCTGCAGCCAAGGTGGGGAAATCGCCCCGCCGCAAGTAGACGTTGATGCCAATACCGGCATACGGACCATCTGCCGTGGGCGCTGGATCGGCAACGTAGATCGTGGCGTTGTAAAGCCCCGGCGGTGCAACCACCACGGCTCGAAACTCTACCCATGCGTCCAACCCGGCTAGTTTGGACTGAGCAATGGAATTGGGCGCGCCACCGGCCTGCCCATACGTCGGCTCCAGGGTTGGCCCAGGTGGCGGCAAATCATCATCCGAATGCCTATCATCAGAATCGTCATCTTCTGGCTCTGGTTGGCCATTCGTACGCCCGGGTGTAATTTCAGTCCCCCGCACCCAAGCCTTGCCGTCGGGCAGCCGACTGATCGAAAAGCCATGATCCGGGCTTTGTGCCCAAGCAATGCGGTCCACTTCGACCCCATCGGCGTTGATTAGCCGCACGTAGTCGTCTTGCAAATTGAGGTTGATCCGGCTTTCGACACGCCAGATTAGCAAGCGCTCACCGCCATTGATCGCTCGCCCCACCCCAAAAGTAAAGTGACGACCGTCAACTTCATCACCAAGCCGATCACTCAGTTGCCAACCGTTGAGCGCTACTGGCTGGCGACCCGGATTATAGAGTTCGATAAATTCGTCATTGCCATCCACCTCCCCATCGCCATTATTATCTGTGATAGGGGCAGGCAAGACTTCATTGATGAGAACTACACCACTATCACCTGCGGTCACACGTAGGGGCGCCGTGATGGCAAAATCACCGTCGGCCTGAGTCGCTACCAAATATAAAATACTATTGGGCACAGCGGGCAGGGAAACTTCCCAATCACCATCTGGTGCTGATGCATCGAACTGGTAGATTGGCGCCTTATTTTGCCAGACGGCCAGCCCAGCAAGATCACCGTTGCGGTCGCCGTAAGTGATGTGCAACGTAATGTCGTTAGCGGGCGCCAGCGTAGATCCCATCCAATAGCGTTCGCCATTGTCAAGCTCTGCCTGTACGGTGAGCCAGAGACCAGGGGCGTTGGTTAGCCAACCGCGATGAGCAGCAAGGGCATCCAGCAGCGCGGCTTCGTCCAGACTTGTCACCGCCAAACCGGTGAAACGAGGTGCTGGATCGACTGCGCCGGGCAGATCCGGGTTCGCATTGCCCGCGGGCAAAAATGGCTGGCCGCTATCAAGCCAACGTTTGTAAAGAGTGTCCACACTGGCGGGGGCGCTGATATCATCGGCGGCTAATGCTGCAATGGCGATGGATGGTAACGGGCTGGCTTGCCATTGGACCAGGATCTCCTGCCCAGCCAGTAAGTCGAACAGGGCCGCTTGATTGGCAATGGCTGACAGGGCGCGGCTATAAATAACCGCCTCTCCACCTTCGCCATCAGTCCACGACCAGGCGGGTAGTTGTAATAAGTTGGATTGATCGTCCAAGGGTGTTATCAGGGCTGGATCGGCAATGGCAGCAAAGTCTAACGCCTGAGCGGCCGCCGCAGCCGTCAAATAGTGCGGTGGGGCTGTATAACCGGCACTGAAGTTGCTGTGCGCGCCAAGTGATCCCCAAACGGCCATCAGGCCTTGGCCCAGGTCAGGATTGGTATGTGCTTGCGCCGTTGGCAAGCTCAGCCGCGCAAACGGATTCGGCGGGGCGTAGAGAAAGCGGTGGCGCAGATCAACCGCAGCGGGGAAGTTAGTGCCTGGCACGCGTTGGAGTGAGTCGCCCGTAGCCGGCCGCAGCTCGCCAATCAAAGCCAATGCCGCATAATCCCCGTTGGCAAATGCAACCGCATCCGCCAGTTCGCCGGTCGGATTCAGCAGCACCACTTCATCACCACTATCGCTAAGCGCCAGGGAACCAGTCGCCAGATCGCGGCGTCGGACCAGCGTGCTCGTGGCTGGATCAATATCTTCAAATTCGGCGGCAGCAGACTGGCCCCAGGCCGCCTGAAAGACAAGGCCATTGCGTGCGATGACAAAAAGTGCATCCGGTTGCAACCAGTAACCATCCGGCAAGGCATACATGCCTTCGCCCTTGCCCGGTGTAACGGCATCGCCAATTACCCAGCCGGTCAAGTCAAGCGCGCTGCTGCTGGTGTTGAGGAGGACAATGAATTCGGCATCACTGCCCCGGTAGGCCACTTCTTCAATTTGCAATGGGCCAGGCGTTGCAACCGGAAGCCAGGCACTCAGCGTAGGCAACGTGGCAGTGGGCGTGACCACGGGCGCAGCAATGTAAGCAGTGCCAGGCGTGCCTGTGTCTCCAGCAGAACCAGGCCAAGCAAGTGGGGATGCCAGCCAGGTGGCTGGATCATCGAGCATGGTGCGTTCGAGGCTGACGCCGGCCGTAATGCTGGATCCTGAATCGCTCCCCCATGTCACACGATCTACTTCTGTGCCATCGGGCGCGAGCAGCAATAGTTCGTCTGCACTGTTGGCCAGCGCAATGTCACTGTAGATATACCCAACCGGCGCACCACCATTGCTGCTGATCTCGGCGTTACGCCCTAGTACTAGATAGGCTCCAGGCGGAATAGTCAGATCAATCGGAATTGTATGGCGGTCGCTACCCAGATCAGCCAGCGTCCAGCCGCGTAGATTCACAGGATCCGTTGTTGGATTGTAGAGCTCGAGCCATTCTCCGCTGCTGTCGTTGACGGATTTGGGATCGGCCAGAAATTCTGTGATCAGCAGGCGCGGCAGCGGCGTGGGTGGCGCTGTGGCGGTTGGGACTGGCGTATCTACCGCAAACGCTGTCGCGGTTGATGGCGGTGGCGCCATCATGGTAGACGTGGGTGTGGCTGTGTCAACTGGCGCTGGTGTCTCCGTTGCAGTAGCCGTGTCTGTCGCAATAGCGGTTGGCGTTTCCAAAGGAAGGGGCAGATCAGTAACCGTTGGCGTAGATGTATCGGTTGCAACGGGTGGCTCCGTGGGTGTTTCGGTTGGGATAGCTGTCGCCGTCTCCGTTGGGGTTTCTGTTGCGGTTTCCGTTGGCGTCTCGGTGGGAATGACTGTTTCCGTTGCTGTTGCGGTCGGCGTTTCGGCTGGAATCACTGTTGCCGTTGGCGTTTCGGTCGACGTTTCGGTCGGCGTCTCCGTAGGCACAGGTGTCTCGATCGGCGTCTCCGTCGCGGTTTCAATTTCTGGCACGAAACTACGCTTGAGAATTTCGCCCAAGCCAGCGCTCCGATTGCCACCACGGTCATTGACTTGGCTGATCCCTTTCAGACCAGGATAGCTCTGCGCCTGGATAGGAACAGACGGCAGCCAGCTTTCAATTAGTACGGGTGAAACGATAACGAGCAGCGCCAAGATAAATTTGATTCCAACTTGGCTGCGATGCCAAATCTGGCGCCAAACAAGCAAAAAGAATGGGTAAAGCGAGGGCTGCCACATGTCCGGCTCCCAGTGGGGTGTGAGGCGCGGACCCCGAAGAAGAGCAAATGATCAGGGAGGCGTGCCTTGGATAACAATCGTAGAAAACGGCATAAGAATTCTCTCTATTGTAGACAAATTAAATTGTTAGTCATTAGCATTTTGTCTGATTCTTTGCAAAATATTGACAGACAAAAGGAGCAAACAGAATAGTCCACCTGTCGCACTGAGCCACAGACCACGCCGCCAACTCATCGGTTGATATTGGAAAAGAACGGTGTGCTCTCCAGGTGGCAGATCGATGCCGCGGAAGAGATAATTTGTCGTGTAGATAGGGCTGGGTTGCCCATCCACTGTGGCGGTCCACCCGGGGTAGGCGCTATCACTGAGCACAAGCAGGGCGCGGTTTGTATTGCGCGTCTGAATTTCCACGCGTTCTGGCGTATAAGCCACTATTTCGGCGTGATCACCAGCCGCCGGTTGTGTGGTAAAACTGGGTAAACCTTCGACTACAGCACGACCATCTAGCCCCGCTTTGCCCTCTTGCAAGAACGCAAGTGCGGCTTGCGAGTTGTCGGCGGCGACGACATCATTGGCGAGATAGGCACGCGGTCGCCCGGCTAAATTCTCGTAGATTTTTACATCACCACTATGTACCATCTGAAAACGACCGCGGTCGCTGGGGAGGAGGGGGACAAACATCCCGGTGCGCGTATCGACCAAGGTGACAGCCTGAATGACAAGATCGAACGGGGTCGCCAAGCGTTGCACGGTAATCGAAAGTGGCTGCGTCGGCTGTGGCAGCGCGAGTTGCACCCCATATTCTTGACGTTTATTTTCAACATCCCGATAGGCAATTGTGGCGCCGCTGCCGCGGGCCAGCGCACTATCTAACGCGCCATCGGCTAGCGCTGCGCCGGGTTGTCCGCCAGCAGAGAGCGTGAAAGGCAAGGACGTGCCGTTCACCGTCTGGACATTCACCGTGGCAACGGATACGTTCTGGGCTTGCAGGGTAGCTAGCGCCTGTGGATCCCCATCGATATAGCCGATCAGCCCGATGTGGGTGGCAGCAAATGGCTGGGGCACATCAATTGTGACTTGGTTCAACTCGTTCGCTGCCATACGTGCGCCAATCTGCCGGTCGTAATAGACATCTTCAAACCACAAATCACGCACTTTGTCGGTGATCACGTATTGCACATTGAGCAAGCCGAGCAGATCAGCCGCGGGCACGGTGTCGATCTGCTCGCGCAAACGACCATCCGGCACCAACTGGTCTGGCAGAATAAATAGAGTCAGGAAATCGAGGTAGCGTTGCAGCGGCAACACGCCGCCATCAAAGCCATCCACTGCCGGGATGCGCCATAAGAGTGATAGATTAGGCGCGAGGATCTCCTGCGCCTTGAGCGCAACAAGCAGCTCATCAAAGGCTCGTTGATCCAATTGCGGCGGCGTGCCCTCCCGTAAAATACGCCGCAAGTCCGCCAAGTCGCCAGGATCAAACCCTGTTGTGCTCAAACTTAAGAAGCGACCCGCCGCGGCGGGATCAAGTGTTGTGTGCGCCGGGTCGGTCAGGAGATGGGCAGGTGCCGTGCGCAGATCGTAGACAGCTTGCGGCGCGGTGGGTTGGGTATGTGGCAAAGATCGGGCGGCGAGGAGCAGATCGAGCGCGAGGAGCGAGAGAAAAATGAGATTGGGGATTGGGGATTGGAGATTGGAGATTGGCATCTGAATGCGCCATCGTTTGCCCAATCTCCAAGTTCCAAGCTCTAATCCCCTTCTATTCAACAAAACATCTATCCCCACCCCCGCCAAGACGGCCATGCCCAGTGTATAGAGCATCATCCAACGCGCGGGGGTGCGGAAGAGATCGAAACCGGGTACAATTTTGTAGAGCAGAAAGTAAACGGGGTTGAAGCGACCTAAGGCCAAGAAGAGGCCCAAGAAGGCGAAGAGCAAGCCAAAGGTACGCGCCGTACCACGGCCTTGCCATGCGCCCACCGCGGCTAGCGCCAGCCCAATCACGCCGATATAGGCGACGAACTCGCTGTAGCCGGCCGTCCCGAAAACGACACCCAGATCAAGTAGTCCATAGGTGGGCAGGAGCGTAAAGGGCAGACGCAGCAGTGGCAAACTGAAGCTGCTCACCTCGCTGTAGGTCAGACCACCGCCACGTAATCCTAAATTGCTCAACTCTAACGTCGGCAAAAGCTGGGCCGCACTGAGTAAAACGCCTAAAACCGTGCCCATGCCATAAATGAGTAGACGGGGCAGCAACCCAAGTCTTGATGTGCGCAAAGTGCTTGTCCGTAGACCAGCCACTAGTGGCCAGATGACCCAGACGCCAATCCCAAATAGATTAATATAAGCTGTTTGTGTATGCCCAGCCAGCAACATCAAGGCCACTAATCCAGCAAACAAAACAACGTAGGCTGCAATACCTACTACGTAATTCCGTATTCCGTATTCCGTTTTCCGTATCCCATTTTCCAGCACCAACACCGCCCACGGCAGCCACGCTGCGCCATTCATCTGGTTGATATGGCCAATCATGCCGCCGTAGAAACCGCTGCCGGCTAGCACCAGCCCACCGACCGCGGCAGCCCAAGAATTTAAATGCCAGCGCCGCAACAAAAAATAGCCACCCAGACCCAATATCCAAGTGTGAAGCGCCGCGCTCCAGTAGAGCTGCTTAGTAACAGCTAACCAACTCAAGGGCCAATGCAAGGGATAGAGCACGGCTGCTTGCGGATTCGCTAAAAAGGGCACACCCAGGAAGATATAGGGATTCCAGAGCGGGATTTGACCCTGGCGTAAGGCCGCCGCAGCATAATCCCGATAGGGATAAAAGTAGAGCAAAATATCACCGCTGGCCAAAACACGGTTGGTAAAAAGCAGGCGGTAGTAAAGGGCTAGCACAAAAAGCGCGAGGAGTAGCGCGATCGATAGATCGAGACCTAGCCCAGGCCACTGCCGTCGTGACGCTAGTCGATCTCTAGGGTGAGTTGATGGTATGGTCATGGGCTGCAACTCAACCCTTGCAGTTTGCTGCCTGCGCCCGCATCCACAAGTGGCCACTTGGTAGGGAGTCTACAAAGGCACCAATCACAAAACGGCTGTGGTGGTTCGTCGATAATGTAAACGATAAATTGCCCAAAACGACCGACGGTTTGCAGCGTTAGGCCGCGAATGCGCAGTTGGGGCGTAAGATGAGGAATGGGGTGCCAAAGCGGTTCGATTAGGAGCCGATGCTGATGGGGGGCTTTCACCGCATTGTCGGCCAGATAGACGGCATTGGTAAACCAGCGCAACTCGTAATCGCCGCGCGCAATTTGGTCAAACAGATAGAATTGATAATGCCAGCCCAATGTCTGATGGTAAAGTGTCACATGATCGGGAAACATCTGCTCCACTTGATTCAGCGCGCTGGTCAGCCCCGTGTAACCGCCGTGGTCGCCGCCGATGGGCAGTTTGCCGGCGGCTGCCTTCCATGCGGCTGGAACCATGCCAAGCCCAATCATCACCAGCCCAATCGCAAGCCAATGGGCTGGCACATGGCTGCTCCAACGGACAACTAACCAGCCCCATAACAAAGCCAACATCGGCGCCAAAGGCAACAGATATCGATCCCAGATTTGGATGTTGGTGACAATGTGAAGGGCGAGAAAGGTGATCGACCAGATGCAGAGCAGGAGCGCAGGAGAAGGAAAGCGCCATTGCCGCCAAAATTGCAGACTAGACGGCGACAGGATGCCAGGATGACGACGCAAATAAAATAGTAAATAAAATAAAGGGAGCGATAAAGCAGCAAGAATCAATGCTGTCCAGACCCACCAGCTAGCCGTCAGATACCAGGCAAGGTTCAGCCAATCACGCAGATTGGGTAACCATTGAACCAATGGCACAAAGGCTAGGGCGCCATAGTTGCGCACACCCAAGTCCCACGGTGAAGGCGCAACAGCCCACCGCAGACTATCCCAATAGAGAATGGGCAGTATGATCAGCGCCAGGCCAGTTAGAAAAGTGGTTGGAAACAAGTGGCGTAAAATATGAATAGTGCGTCGGGCATAGGGTCCTGGCAATATGGGGCTTGGGCTGCTGTCCTTTACAGACTGCTGCTGGCTTTGAAGCAAAAGGCCCAGTACCAGCGGCACATACAAGACGCCCTGCTGCTTGGTCATGATCGCTATGCCGAGCCAGATACCAGCCCAAAAGGCGCGTGAGGTGATTGCCATATACAAGGCCAAACTGCTTGCCAAAACAAGCAGCGGGTCGGTATAAGCCGTCGGGGCAAAGCTGATGGCGAATGGGTTGAGACTGAAGACGGTGGCGGCGACGAGCGCGGCGCGTCGATTCCACAAATGGCACGCCGTTGCGCCCACCACGGGAATGGTAATCGTACTCAGCGCAATATTGAGCCAACGTGCAGCGGCTTGGCTGGGGCCAAGCAGTTGGAAGATGCCGCCGAGCAGCCAAATAAAAAAAGGCGGCTTGTCCGGCCAGACGGTTAAGAAGTAAGGATCCACGCGCCAGAAGTGGAGCGCCCAAAAGCTATAAATGGCCTCATCTTCGCGCAAGGGGAAGCGATCCAGCAGATAGAGCCGCAGGCTAAAGCCGAGTAGCGTCAGCGCGATCAAACTGATGGTATAGATGCACACGGCCGAAAAAGAGGCGGCTTGTAGCCCTTGCCGCGTATGACCTGCAACCCGGAATCTGAGTCGATCGACGGCTGACGACACGGTAGTCACAACCTAATCGACAAACCGGTATTTAAGCAATGTCCGCACGGCGCTAAAGCCATCTTGCCAACTGATCTTTTTGCCTTCGTGGAAATTGCGCCCATTATAGCTGATCGGCACTTCGAAGATCGTATAGCCGCGCTTCAGAATTTTTGCCGTCAACTCTGGCTCAATCTCAAAACGCCGGCTCCGCAGCGACATGTTTGCGATCACATCACGGCGGAAGCATTTGTAGCACGTTTCCATATCACTTAAGGAGGTGCCAAACAGCAGATTGGTGAAGACGGTCAAGAGTTTATTGCCCAGGGTATGGCTCAAACTCATCGCCGAGCGAGGCCCACCGCTAAAGCGACTGCCGTAAATAACCGGCGAGCGCCCTTCTAGCAAAGGCTCCAGTAGTTTGACATAGTCACGCGGATCATATTCCAGATCCGCATCTTGGATCACAAAAATATCACCGCTGGCACGTTCGAAGCCCGTGCGTAGCGCCGCGCCTTTGCCCCCATTGCGTTCATGGAAAACAATGCACATATCCGATGCCGCCTCAGCACGCCACCGGTCTAAAATTTCACGCGTGCCATCGGTCGAACCATCATCCACAATCACAATCTCGCGGGCGAGTGTAACGGGACCAGGCAAGAGCCGGTTCGAGCTATCCCTGTTCACCGTCAGATCAACGTCGCGCACCCGGCTGACAATTTCTTCTAAAGTATTACGCTCGTTGTAGACCGGCATAATGATCGACAGCTTCACAATAAGTTTGTCCCTATCTAGCCGTTCACTGGTAAGGAGTAAGTAGTAATAGGCAAATAGTAAGTAATTACTACCCACTCCTTACCAATTGCTACTTATTGTTCACTCACCTGATGCGCCAGAATGATCGCATCCGCCACAGCGCGCATCGACTTGCGATTGTTCATGCTCATCTTCTGGATTTTGCGAAACGCTTCGGTTTCGCTAAGACCCTGCGTGTCCATCAAGATGCCTTTGGCCCGTTCGACCAACTTGCGGGTTTCCAGCGCCTCTTGCAAGTTGTCCACTTCGCGTTCCATGGCGCGAAATTCGCTAAAGCGCGCCAACGCGACTTCGATGGCCGGTGTCAGATCACTTTCGCGAAAGGGCTTGACCATATAGCCAGCCACACCAGCCTGGCGCGCGCGCTGCACCAGATCTTGTTGGCTGTAGGCGCTGAGCAGTAACACGGGGGCTACGCGCTCACTGGTTAAGATTTGTGCCGCTTCAATGCCATCCATATCGGGCATCTTGATATCCATAATCACAATATCTGGGCGCAGTTCGCGCGCCAGGTTGACCGTGCTGCGGCCATCCCCGGCTTCGCCCACCACCAGATAGCCCAAATTGGTGAGCATTTCACGCAAGTCCATTCGAATCAGTGATTCATCATCGGCGATGATCACGCGTGTCCGTTCCACGGTGGGGTCTCCTTCGCACAAGATTTATGAGCACATCAAGAGTAAAGCGAGTAACCGGTTGTTAGTGAATAGCTAGAAATATTTTATCGGTCATCGCTGCCGGCGTGACAGATACAGCCAGAGGCAGAACTTACTGATGACTGGTCACTGCTTTCTACCCCTAGTCTACCTGTAATGAGCGTTTCGGAAAAGTTACGATAGCGCGCGCGCCAAGATAAGCAGGATCGCCATTCGCCACGGTTGTAGCCGCCACCGATTCCATCTGGAGTGAGCCTTTCAGATCATCGGTGACCAAAGTATGGACAATCTGCAAACCGAGGCTGCGATTTTGGACCGGATCGAAATTGGGTGGTAAACCATCGCCATCATCCTCGATTACCAGTTGCACGGCAACACCTAAGTCGTGCAATGTGATCGTAATTGTGCCACGGCTGCGTTGACCCAACCCATGCTCGACCGCGTTGAGTAACAGCTCATTCACCACCAGCGCCGCTGGAGTAGCCTGGCTGGCTGGAAGCCGAACTTGAGGACCATGCACGCGAATTTCCAGCTCCTGTTCGGGGTTGCGCGCCACATCGGCCACTTGGTTCGCGATCCGTTGGCAGACATCGCGCAAATTGATCGACCGGTGCTCGTCCTGGCTCAAAAATTCATGAATGACCGACATGCTCAACACGCGGTTGACGGCGTCCGTTAAATGTTGTTTCGCCTCTTCACTTTTACAACGCCGGGCCTGAATGCGCAAAATTGCAGCAATGTTTTGCAAATTGTTCTTCACCCGATGGTGGACTTCTTGGATGAAGGCCGACTTCACATTCAGCTCGCGCTGTTTTTGCACGGCGTCGGTGGCATTATGCACCAATACCAGTGCCGCATCAATCCCCGTATGGCGGCCATGGGCAAACAAACTGGGCCACGAAAAGCCGATCCAGTCGTGGCGCCAATCGACCGGTGATATCCGT
>Ga0105055_10012089_pt1 | contig 10558 bp, 8 predicted proteins | sample BON03_FD_78090 | JGI IMG/M metagenome (GOLD analysis project Ga0105055, IMG submission 78090) | Freshwater microbial communities from Lake Bonney liftoff mats and glacier meltwater in Antarctica - BON-03 | ecosystem: Environmental > Aquatic > Freshwater > Ice > Glacier meltwater | place: Lake... | reverse complement strand
TGCGATCGGGAAACGCTAGCACGTTCGTGTGTCGCGGCGCACATGGCCAGAGCCGCCGCTCAGGGCGTCAACACACCATAGTCATGGCTGTAGCTGCCTTCGTGAAATGCAGCAAAGGACTGTGTGCGTGTCTCGCCCGGCCACAGGTAGTCGACGCGGCCTTGTACGGGCCGGTAGATCGCCGTGTAGGCCGTGGTCGAAACGGCCGAGCGCGAGAGCAGGGGCGGCTCCAGGAAGCGTGCGGCGAGCGTCTCCAGCGTCAAGTCCGGTCGCGTCAGTGCTTCCTCGATGAATGCCTGTCGTGCGACCGAATCGACGACCTGACCGGCCGTTTCCTGATGGTTGGTGCAGACCCGCGCCCGGGTGATGGCGGCCTTGCGGTCAGGCCCCAGGTAGAGCGTGGCCCAGGCGCCGCCGGCATCAAGCAGGGTGATGTTCTGGCTGGTGGCGATGGGGATACGACACAACACCTGCGCTGCTTCATCAACCCGTGTGCAAGTCTCCAGAACGTAGCGCAGCATGAGGATGACAGAGAAACCTTCGCCGCGCGCGGCAGTGCCGCCGAAGGTCAGGCTGGCGACAAGGCCGTCCTGGTTCATGCCGTCGATGCAGCCGCCCCAGGGGCGCTGCGCCTTGGCGATGACGTGCCGGCCCGACCAGCAGGTCGCCTCGAACCGGCCGGTGACCAGGTCGAGGGGATAGTCGTAGTTGCGCACCAGGGCGGGGCCTTCGGCGCCCAGCCAGACCGCCTGGCTGCAGCCCGCGCGATCATCGGCGGGGCGCCAGTGGCTGAGGATGCGGTGGGCCATGGCGTCGTCGCCGACCATGGCGCAGGCGCGATCATAGGGGCCGAGCAGTTCGGGCATGTGGAGCGCCAGCGCCGCGCGACAGGAGCCGGCGTCCGGCAGGACCGGGCGAGTATTTCCCAGATACCAGGATTCCGTTTCGGTGCGGCCCTCGTGAAAGCGCGCCAGCCAGCCGGCACCGGGTTCGTCCTCGCGTGCGAAGTCGAAGCGCTTCAGCATTGCAGGAGATACGCCCGGTTCAGGCTTCGCCCTCGAGGCCTTCGATGCCGAGGTCGCGGACCTTGCGGTAGAGCGTCGAACGGCCGATGCCCAGACGCCGGGCCACGCGCGACATCTGGCCGCGGTAGTGGGTCAGCGCGTAGCGGATGACGTCGGCTTCGACGTCCGAGAGCGCACGGACTTCGCCATCGCCGCCCAGGACCGGCAGGCCGCCGTTGGCGTGGCCGTTGCCGGATGGAGCGGGAGCGGCCTTTGTGCCGGCGCCGATCAGGCCTTCCAGGGGCACGCCCTGGGCGCGCGCGATATGGGGGAAGTCGGTGGTGGAGAGCTGCGGTCCGTCGCACAGCACGACGGCGCGGAAGACCGCGTTCTCGAGCTGGCGCACATTGCCCGGCCAGGGGTAACCGAGCAACATGTCCATCGCCTTGGGATCGACGCTGGCGACCTGCTTGCGCTCCAGCGCGGCGAAACGCGTGACGAAGTGGTTGACCAGTTCCGGGATGTCCTGGCGCCGCTCGCGCAGGGGCGGGACATGCAGGGGGAAAACGTTGATGCGGTAGTAGAGGTCCTCGCGGAAGGTGCCTTCCTGGACCATCTGGAAGAGGTCGCGGTTGGTCGCGGCGACAAAGCGCACGTCGACCTGCACCGTCTTGCGGCTTCCGACCGGATCGATGGTGCCTTCCTGCAGGGCGCGCAACAGCTTGACCTGCATGTCGGACTTCAGCTCGCCGATCTCGTCGAGGAAGAGGGTGCCGCCCGAGGCTTCCTCGAACTTGCCGATATGTTTGCCGGTGGCGCCGGTGAAGGAACCCTTCTCGTGGCCAAACAGCAGGCTCTCGATCAGGTTGTCGGGAATGGCGCCGCAGTTGACCGTAATGAAGGGTTTGCCGGCGCGTGGGCCGTTGCTCTGCACGAAACGGGCGATCAATTCCTTGCCGACGCCGCTTTCGCCCTCGATTAGCACGGGAATCTGAGACTGGGCTGCGCGCATCGAGAGGTCGATGGTGGCCCGCAGGGCATCGCTGGTGCCCACGATGTCGTCGCTGCGTATCTCGCCCTCGGCCTGGCGCTGCAGCCGCGAGACCTCGCCACGCAGCGAGTTGAGCTTCATGGAATTGTCGAGTGTGACCTTGAGCCGCTCGGGTGAAACCGGCTTCACCACGAAATCGGCAGCACCCGCGCGCATCGCCTTGACCGCGACGTCGACGCCGCCATGGCCGGTCAGGACCACGATCGGCAGATCGGGCTGCACCGGCACGACCCGCTCCATCACGGTCATGCCGTCGACGCCCGGCATGTTGAGGTCGAGCAGGACCGCATCGGGCTTGTCGCTGTTGTTGATGTCGAGCAACAGATCGAGCGCGCCCTCGCCGTCATCGGCGGTGAGAGCCCGGAAACCCATCGAAGCGATGATTTCACTGTAAAGCCGACGCTGAACCGGATCGTCATCGACGATCAAAACCGTACGAGCCATGCCACCTATCCTGTTCCGAAGCGGAACAATCCCGCCGTTTCGTACCACATCGAAACAGAAAAACGCAAGCACTTGCAAGTGCTGGACCAGATCGGGACGTGGAGGGTTTGTGGAGGGTTTAACGTGAGGTCTGGTAAAGGCCGTCGAGCGCGTCGCCGTAGGCTTCCTTCACCATATGACGGCGCACCTTCAGGGTGGGCGTCATCTGGCTATTTTCCACCGAAAAGGCTGCTTTTGCCAACAGGAAACGCTTCACTTTCTCGATAGCGCCCAGATTCTTGTTGGCCCTGTCGACAACCTCGCGCATCGCGGCGATGAACGCCTTGTCGCTGCACAAGGCTACCAGGTCCGCCGGCGCGTCCTTGTGATCGCGCCGGAACTGCGCAACGAAAGCCTCGTCGGGCACCAGAACGGCGACAAGGTAGGGACGTTTGTCACCCACGACCATAGACTGGGCGATTTCGGGTTCCAGGTTGAGGATGCCCTCGACGCGCTGGGGCGCGATGTTGTCGCCGCCGGAATTGACGATCAGGTCCTTCTTGCGATCGGTGATGGCAAGGAACCCGTCGTTGTCGAAATGGCCGATGTCGCCGGTGTGCAGCCAGCCGTCGCGCAGGACTTCCGCAGTCGCCTCGGGGCTGTTCCAGTAGCCCGACATCAGCAGGCCGCCGCGCACCAGGATCTCGCCGTCCTGCGCGATTTTTACCTCGACCTCGGGCAGGGGCCTGCCCACGGTCGCCATCTTGATCCGGTCGGGCAGGTTGACGCTGACCACCGGCGCCGATTCCGTCTGGCCGTAACCCTGCAGCAGGGTGACGCCCAGGGCCTGGAAGAAGGTGCCGACATCGGGATTGAGCGGCGCGCCGCCCGAAACCATGGCCTTGAGGCGGCCGCCGAAGCGGTCGCGCACCTTGTCGCGCACCAGCTTCTCGAGAACCTTGTCCTGGAGCCATCCAACGGGGCCCAGGCTCTGGCCTTCCAGCTTCCTGGTGCCCAGGTGCAGGGCCTTGTTGAAGAACTGCTCCTTCCTGCCGCCCTGGCGCGTCACGCCGGCCAGGATGCGCTGACGCATGACCTCGTAGAGGCGCGGCACGCAGGTCATGATCGTGGGCTGCGTCTCGGGCATGTTGGCGACCAGGGTGTCGGCGCCCTCGGCGTAGTAGATTTCCGCGCCGATCGAGATCGGGAAGTAGAGGCCGCATGTGTGTTCGTAGGAATGGGAGAGCGGCAGGAACGAAAGAAACGTCTCGACACCCGAGAGCAGGGGTTCGAAGCCCAGGTGGATGCTGCGCACGTTCGCCAGCACGGCGCGGTGCGAGAGCATGACGCCCTTGGGCAGGCCGCCGGTGCCCGAGGTATAAATGAAGCAGGCGATGTCCTCGCGGGTCACCCGCGCCGCACGGGCCTCGACCTCGGCGGCGGCGGCTTCGCCGCGCGCCTTGGCCTCGTCCCAGTGCAGGACGGTGATCTTCCCGGTGCTCTCGACCCTGTCCATGGTGATCAGCGTCGGCGTGCCCGCCCGTTCGGCCGCCGGCAGCACGTTTTCTGCCAGTGCCGCGCTCGAGACCAGCGCAACCTTGGCCTGGCTGTCGGAAAGGACGTGGTGGTGCAGGTCCTGGGTATTGGTCGTGTAGGCAGGCACGGTGATGGCGCCGGCCGCCATGATCGCCAGATCGGCAACCACCCAGTTGGGCCGGTTCTCGCTGACCAGCACGACGCGGTCGCCCTCGTGGACGCCAAGGCTGGTGAGGCCAGCGGACAGGGCGCGCACCTCCGCGGCAACCTGGGTCCAGCTCTGCGGACGCCAGAGCCCATCGTGCTTGGACCAAAGGAACGGCCGCTCGCCGTGGCGGTTGGCCGCATCAAAGAACATCGTGGCCAGATTCGGCCATGCCTGCTGGTTCATGCGTTGCCCCGTTTTCCGCCTGCTCCTGCCATCCTAGATAGGGTGATCCCACGCCTGCGGCAATCCGGGCCGTGGCGAAGGCCGCATGCCTCACCATATGATGGGTTCGACATACAACGTCCCAGCCGCCCAGGAGTGCCACATGCCCGATGCCGTCAGCCTCGGCGACCTTCCCGAATGGGATCTGACTGATCTCTACGCCTCGATGGAGGATCCCGCGCTGGCGGTCGATCTGGAAAGCTCGGCTCGCGAGGTCGCGGCCTTCGAGGAAACCTTCAAGGGCAAGATCACCGGGCTGGACGGCGCCGGCCTTGCGGATGCCATCGCGCGCTACGAGGCGCTGCAGGAGACCATGGGCCGCATCGGCAGCTACGCCCAGTTGCTCTATGCCGGCAACATGACGGACCCCGCGATCGGTCAGTTCCAGCAGAGCATCGGTGAGAAGATCAACGATATCTCGGGCCGGCTGATCTTTTTCGGGCTCGAGCTCAACCGCATCGAGGATGCGGCCATGGCGGGGTTGCTGGAGCATCCGGGCGTGGCCCGCTATCGCCCCTGGCTGGAGGAAGTGCGGGCCTTCCGCCCACATCAGCTTCCCGACGAGGCCGAGGAGATGCTGCACGAACTGTCGGTCGTGGGCGAAAGCGCCTGGTCGCGCCTGTTCGACGAGACGGTTGCGGCCCTGAGCTTCACCATCGACGGTGAGACGATGACCGAGGCCGAGGCGCTGGACCTGCTCTCCTCACCCGATCCGGCCAAACGCAAGGCGGCATCCAAGGAAATCTCCCGCGTCTTTGCCGAGAACGTCCGGCTGTTCTCGCTGATCACCAACACGCTGGCCAAAGCCAAGGCGATCGATGACGGCTGGCGCCACTTCGCGACCCCGATCAGCCATCGCAATCTTTCCAACCATGTCGAGGACAAGGTTGTCGATGCGCTGATCTCCGCCGTGCGCGATGCCTATCCGCGGCTGTCGCATCGCTACTATGCGCTCAAGGCCAAATGGATGGGTGGCGAACAGCTCAACTGGTGGGATCGGAATGCGCCGCTGCCCGATGACGACGACGAGGAAATCTCCTGGTCCTCGGCGCGCTCGACGGTGCTTGGGGCCTATGGCGATTTTTCCCCGAAGATGGCCGAGATCGCCGGCGGTTTCTTCGACAAGGGCTGGATCGACGCCCCGGTGCGGCCGGGCAAGGCCTCGGGCGCCTTTGCCCATCCCACGGTGCCCTCGGCCCATCCCTATGTGCTGCTGAACTACCAGGGCAAGGTGCGCGACGTGATGACGCTGGCCCATGAACTGGGCCATGGCGTGCATCAGGTGCTGGCCGCCGACCAGGGTGCCCTGCTGGCCGACACGCCGCTGACCCTGGCCGAAACCGCTTCGGTGTTCGGCGAACAGCTTGCCTTCCGACGCCTTCTGGCGGCCGAGACCGATCCGGCGCGCCGGCGCACGATCCTGGCGGGCAAGGTCGAGGATATGCTCAACACCGTGGTGCGCCAGATCGCCTTCTGCGAGTTCGAGCAGCGGGTCCACGAGGCCCGGCGCGACGGCGAACTGACGCCCGACCAGATCGGCGACATCTGGATGGCGGTGCAGGGCGAAAGCCTTGGGCCGGCGATGAAGTTCGACGACGACTACCGGGTCTACTGGGCCTACATCCCGCACTTCATCCATTCGCCCTTCTACGTCTATGCCTACGCCTTCGGCGATTGCCTGGTGAACGCGCTCTATGCCCACTACCAGGAGGCCGGGGACGGTTTCCAGGAGCGCTTCCTCGATCTGCTGCGCGCAGGTGGCAGCAAGGGCCACAAGGAGCTGCTCGCACCCTTTGGTCTGGACGCTTCCGATCCGGCCTTCTGGTCGAAGGGGCTTTCGGTCATCGAGGGCATGATCGACGAGCTGGAGGCGCTGGCCGGGTGAGCGACGAAGCCAACAGCCTTTCGGGCCGTGTCGCGCGATACGCGCGCGTCGGCGGTTCGGTCGGTCGTGTCGGCGCCAAGATGGCGGCCGGGCGCCTGTTCGGCGTCGCGCCCGACAATGCCGCCATGGCCGCCGACCTGCGGAAGGCGCTGGGCGGGCTGAAGGGCCCGCTGATGAAGGTCGCCCAGCTTCTTTCGACCATTCCGGACGCGCTGCCTGCCGAATACGCAGGCGAACTGGCGCAACTGCAGTCGAACGCGCCGGCCATGGGCTGGCCCTTCGTGCGCCGACGCATGTCGGCAGAACTGGGGCCCGACTGGCAGAAGCGTTTCGGCAGTTTCGAGCACGAGGCGGCGGCTGCGGCCTCCCTGGGGCAGGTCCACCGCGCGACCTCGCTGGAGGGCAAGGCGCTGGCCTGCAAGCTGCAGTACCCGGACATGCAGTCGGCGGTCGAAGCCGATCTGTCGCAGCTCAAGCTGATCTTTGCGGTCTATCGCCGTTACGACCGGGCGATCGATCCCAGCCGCATCCACGAGGAAATCTCGGCTCGCCTGCGCGAGGAGCTCGACTACGCCCGCGAGGCCAGACACCAGAGCCTCTACCGCCTGATGCTGAAAGACGAGCCGCGCGTCGGCGTGCCCCAGGTCGTGCCGGAACTTTCGAGCGGACGTCTGCTGACGATGGACTGGCTCGAGGGCGAACCCCTGATGGCTTCGACCGAGCGGCCCATCGAGGAGCGCAACGAACTGGCCCTTGCCATGTTCCGCGCCTGGTACGCGCCGTTCTACGGCTATGGCGTGATCCACGGCGACCCGCATCTGGGCAACTACAAGGTGCGCCCCGACATGGGCGTCAACCTGCTCGACTTCGGCTGCGTGCGCGTCTTCCCGGCGAGCTTCGTCACCGGTGTCATCGACCTCTACCACGCCATCGCTAACGACGACCGGGAACTCGCCGTGCACGCCTACGAGACCTGGGGTTTCACGGGCCTGACCGACGAGGTGCTCGACACGCTCAACCTGTGGGCCCAGTTCGTCTATGCGCCGCTGCTGGAAAACAAACCCCGCGTCATCCAGGACGAGGGCAGCATGTACGGCGCCCGCGTCGCCTCGAAGGTCCACGGGCGGCTGCGCGAACTGGGCGGCGTCCAGGTGCCGCGCGAGTTCGTCTTCATGGATCGCGCCGCCATCGGACTGGGCAGTGTCTTCCTGCACCTGAAGGCCGAAGTGAACTGGTACCGCCTGTTCCACGACCTGATCGAAGGCTACGACGAGAAAGCGCTCGCGAAGCGCCAGGCCGCGGCGCTGAAAAAGGTCGGGCTGGAACAGCCAATCTAGGTTGCCTGACCAACCCGCCGCAACACGCTCCAGGTTTCAGCCCGGTGCGTGTTCCGTGCGGAAGGCATCGATGGCGTCCACGGACGCCAACCGGGTCACCTTGATCCCGACCGCTTGCGCCTCGTCGATGGCGGCACGGATGATGGGCATCCACTCCTGTTCGGTCTCCCACAGGGTTTCGAACATGTCGTGGGTGCTGATCGGCTCGCCCAGACCGGCGATAGGGTGTTCCAGGGTGCCCAGCGCCTGTTCGATCTGGCGTTCGGCGGCGAGCCAGAAGTGCATCCAGATCGGCATGTCGATGGTGATGATCCAGGTCGCACGCAACAGGCGTGCAGGGATCGTCTCGAGCTTGCCCATGCCTTCGATCAGCCAGCGTTCGCCGGCGATCAGCGGGCCGTGGCCGGCTTCGTAGTCTTCATCGGTTGCCTCGACCCAGCCCGGCTTCCACAGCAGCTTGTCGACTTCGGTCAGCGGCAGATCGCCCGCCGCGGCCAGCCGGCGCGCCAGGGTGGACTTGCCACCCCCGGCGTTGCCGATGATCGCGATGCGCTCGCCGTTCATGGTGTGATCGCGCGGCGTTGCTCCTTCCCCCCTTGAGGGGGAAGGTCGGGATGGGGGGCAAGCGGCGCGAGCCGCTTTGGGCAACCGCCCTCAGGTGAACCGCTTCGCGGTCCCCCCCTCCCTGGCCCTCCCCCTCGAAGGGGGGAGGGGATGCTGATTGCGCGTGCGTTCGTCAATGGTCGAAGACGATGACGCTGCGGGCGACTTCGCCGGTTTTCATTTCCGCGAAGGCCTCGTTGATCTGCTCGATCGGGATACGGCGGCTGATCATGTCGTCCAGCTTCAGCTTGCCGTTGAGGTAGAAGTCGACGTAGCGGGGCATGTCGACGCGGAAGTGGTTGGACCCCATGTTCGAACCGCGCAGCACCTTGTCGCTGAGCAGGTCGGCGCCGTGGACCTCGATCATTTCGCCCTCGGGCACCATGCCGATGATGGTCGCCATGCCCGATGCCCGCAGCATCTGGAAGGCCTGCTCGCTGGTCTTCTTCAGGCCCAGGGCCTCGAAGCTGTATTCCACGCCGCCGCCGGTCATCTCGCGCACCGCTTCGACGGGGTCGACCTCGGCGGCGTTGACCACGTCGGTGGCGCCGAAGTGTTTGGCCAGGTTCAGCTTGGAGCCCTTGATGTCGACCGCGATGATGCGGCCGGCGCCGGCAATGGCCGCGCCGTTGATCGCCGACAGGCCGATGCCGCCGCAGCCGATCACGGCGACCGTCGAGCCGACCTCGATGTTGGCGGTGTTGATGACGGCGCCGAACCCCGTCGTGACGCCGCAGCCGATCAGCGCGGCGCGGTCGAGCGGCATGTCCTTGCGGATCTTCACCAGGGCGTGTTCATGGATCAGCATCTGCTCGGCAAAGGCCGAGAGGCTGTAGAACTGGTTCATGTCGCCGCCCTTGGGCTCGGCCAGGCGCGGTTCGTCGTCCTCGCTGCGTGCGACTTCCGGGTTCTGGCAGGAGAAGGGCCGGGCCGTGGTGCAGTATTCGCAATGGCCGCAGAAGACCGAGAGGCAGGTGATGACGTGGTCGCCCGGCTTGACGTAGGTCACTTCCGATCCCACCGCTTCGACGACGCCGGCGGCCTCGTGGCCCAGGATGGTCGGCAGGGGGGCAGCATACTTGCCCTCGATGTAGTGCAGATCGCTGTGACAGACGCCGCAGGCGGCGGTGCGCACCAGCACCTCGTGCGACTTGGGCTTGGAGATCGAAACGGTCTCGATCGAGAGCGGCTTGTTCACTTCGCGAAGGACGGCGGCTTTCATGGTCTCTCACCCTGGCAATGGTGGCGGCAGTCTAGTCCGTTTCGCAGGCCTGCCAAGACGCCAACCCTATTGTGGCGGTGTGTGCGCAGTGATCTAGTCGGCGTGTCGCTGCGGAAGGAACGCATCATGCAGGCTGAACTGTTTCCGGTGGCTCAGGACGATATCGATGCGTTCTGGCGCGATGGCGCGGTGATGCTCAGGGGCGTGCTGAACGATCATTGGCGCCAGGAACTTGCCGAAGGCATCGCTCTCAACCTTGCACAGCCGACCAGCCGACGGGTCGACTGGGTGCGCGACGAGACGACCGGGGATCACCTGTTCCATGACCAGCTCACCGTCGCTCACAACGCCCATTACGAGCGCTGCATGCTGGCCTCGCCTCTGGGGCCACTGGCGGCCCGTTTCATGGATTCCCCGACCGCGCTGGCTTTCTACGCCACGGTCTTCGTGCGCTCGGCGGGCACCCGGTCGCGCACGCCCTGGCATCAGGACCAGACCTACTGGTGTGCCGAGGGCCGACAGGCGCTCAGCATCTGGACGGCGCTCGATCCCGTGCCGGCCGGTACCGAGCTCGAGTTCGTCAAGGGCTCTCACCTCTGGGAGAAGCCGCTTGCCCAGACCAACTTCGGTGAGCAGAGCCTGGGCGGCGAGCGGAACATCGAAGAGCTCGAATTCATGCCCATGCCGGACTTTTCCGGGGCCGACCGCGACCGTTTCGAATTCCTGCGCTGGCCCATGGCGCCGGGCGACGTTCTGGTCTTCCACGGCATGACCGTGCATGGCGGCTCGGGCGATCTGCCCGCCGGGTTGCAGCGCCGTTCGATCTCGACCCAGTGGCTGGGCCCGGATGCGCGCGTCACCGACCGGCCCGGCGGCTGCAATCCCGACTTTCTCCCCGATCTGGCCCGGAACGGCATTGGTCTGGGCGAGTATCCGGCCTGCGCCATGTGTCCCACGATCACGGCCGAGGGCGCCATTCTGGCCTGACCCGGCGAGGCGGCTGCCGCCTGGACGACGACAGACAGCCAATAGTGAGGTCTCCATGATGAGGAACGACATTGCGCTGG
>Ga0105055_10012087_pt1 | contig 10559 bp, 8 predicted proteins | sample BON03_FD_78090 | JGI IMG/M metagenome (GOLD analysis project Ga0105055, IMG submission 78090) | Freshwater microbial communities from Lake Bonney liftoff mats and glacier meltwater in Antarctica - BON-03 | ecosystem: Environmental > Aquatic > Freshwater > Ice > Glacier meltwater | place: Lake... | reverse complement strand
TATCCCCATCCTCGTCCAACCCCGGCTGAAACATAACCTGCGGCGGGGCCACCCCTCCCTGCGCCGCCGCCGCAGCAGCAGCAGCTTGCCGTGCCAGTCGCAACGTCTTCCGCACAGAGTAAAGACGCGCTTGCAGGTCTTCGATCGACCGTTGAGGAGAACGAGGCTTCGTCGCTTCCGCTGTCGCTCCTGCTGCCCCTCCCTTTTTCCCTCCCTCCTTCGCAGCAGCAGCAGCAGCAGCAGTAGCATCAGCAACCGCCTCGGGGAAACGATCATAGATGACAGGCCACCGCAAATCAAACCGATTGCACAACTCCAACAACACCTTCGTCTCCTCCTTCCCCCACGCTGCTGCTGTTGCTCCTCCTGTTGCTGCTGCTGCTGCTGCTGCTGCTGCATCCCCCGCTGCCAAATACGACTTGTACTCCTCCTCTGTAAATTCTACCGGTGGCGTCTGTACATTGAATCGAGCAAAGGGATAATCAGGGTAATCCGTCGCAGCCTTGACCCAGTGGTAAAACACTTGCCCAGCAGCTGCTGCGGTGGCTCCACTAGCCCCGCCTTCCTTCGCTTCCTCCTCCCCCACTCCCCCTCCCTGCCCCTGCTGCGCTTGGTCTAGCTTCTCCTGGTCCTTGCGGGCCGAGTTCCGAAACGTCGTAAACACCCACCGTGTCCTCGCCGTGCCCTCCCGCTTGTCCTTGAGTCCCACTGCCTTCTTGCTCACTACTGCTGGGGCCATGCCTTCCTTTCCAATCAAATTGAAGACCTCGCGACTCATCCCGGCCGGTTTCCTCTTGCCCTTGTTGGCCCCTGCCCCACCACCGCCGCCAGTCTTGAGCCCGCCGTCCATGAGCAAGGCCTCGCCTTCCGAGAGTTGCGGCCGGCGGGCCCCGCCCAAGATGTCGGCCACGTCTCCCATTGGGTTGTTGGAGGGAGGGGTTGGCGCAGAGGAGGCAGAGGAGGCGCGGGCGAAGCGAAGAAGCTTGTGTTGGGAGAGCTGGTGGTTGGCCCCTTTTCTACGCCTATGGTTTGGGCACCATAATTGGAATGGTGGGAGTCGAGTGCCAGTGTCATTGCGGTGGTGTTTGGGGATGTGCGACCGTGGGTTTGTGCGCGGTGGGTGTGTGGTCAGGGCATGAAGAAAGGGCGGGGATGAATGATGCTGCTCCGGGTGCCTTTTCTCGCTCGTTTTGAAAAAAGTGGGGGTGCGTACGCTTTGGTTTTTTTGCGTCTCCTTGCTTCTCCACGCAAAGAATTATGGCAAACCCCACGTGTCCAGCTCTGTGTTTCTACTCTTATTGTACTGTACATCATTGTCGTTTTTCACTTCTTTTGAAGCAGAGCTCAGAAAATCGTGTGGAGAGCTCCCAAGAACTGGTGTTGCCAAGTGGCTTCTTCACTCCGGCTTCTTCCACTGCCCACCTCCGCTCCACTGACTCAATCAAATCCTCGCATCACACACCACACACATATGAAAACAGATGCGAGAGCAAGCAAGCGCAGCAAGCCATGGAGGGAGGGCAAGAGCAAGAGCAGGCACGCCGGACTTACATCCACATCTTGATAGCCAGGCTGGAGGAGCCGAAGGAGCAAGAGGACATTCAAGACTCGATGCCCGACGAGGATGTCGAGGGTTTGATTGATTATAATACTTTGATTGCCCTCGTGGACAACAATGACCTGCCGGGGATCAAGGCGCGGCTGTCCGGGTTGCGAGGACTCCCTGTCTCTGACCTGTGGAAGCATCCAAAGGTGCAACAGTGGCTGCTTATAGCAGCAATAAGTGCGGCATCACACAAACATCGAGACGTAGTCCTGTCTTTTGTGAAAGAGATGGGAGTGCGCGTCAACGATAACCCAGAGGGGATGCACCTCAAAAATGGCTCTCTCGTGCAGGTCACACCATTGTTTGCTGCTACTATGAGTGTACATGAGGACCTTGCGTTGCAACTGCTCACGATTCCTGATCAAGAAGAACTGCATTTGGACAGGATGGTTCGGGGTAAATTTTCCTCCTCATGATCGCCGCAGAGTCTGGGATGGCGCGTTTGGTCCGAGAACTCCTTGCCCGTGGCGCTGACTTGGATGCTCGCAATAAGAAAGGGTATTCAGCCTTGTGCTGTGCTGTTGTGCGCTGTCGGAAGAATGCCATGAACGTGCTGCTAAAGGAATATCAAGCACGGGGCCGGCTGCAATAGGAAGAGACATCTCTGGAAGAAGATGGGACGCCCAGACCAATCCTCTGGCACGTCACAACCCGTCTGCCGTCGTACATTACAAGCGTGATACCGAACGAGGCCGAACTCAACAAGCTTTTGATACTGCGGGTATTGGTATCAGAGTGGGGCGCCGATGTCCGCTGCCCTTATTTCTACGAAGGATATCACGTCCTAGCGCTGCATGTCACAGCCGCTCATGGCGATCTGTCGCTTACCAAATACTTAATTGAGGAATGCGGCCTCTCGGTAGACGAGCTCACACCTGATTTGCAGTACACGCCCCTCTCGTTCGCCCGCGACATTGGACGTTTTGTAGGATTGGAGGAACGTCGCCAGGCAGAGATCACTTATTTGTTGAAGATGGGTGCGGACGTGACATTCCCGGGCGCGGATGTCCGCACGCGCAAACCTCAAGCTCACATTATTGAGGAAAATTCTGAGGTCTCAGTGCTTCTCCAACGGGCAAGGGACCGCGAGGTGTTCGCTGCCAAGCAGAGGGACGCGGAGGCGGCGGCACAGGCCCTGCTCGCGGAGCTGGAAGCCGAGGAAGCCGAGGCCGAGAGCCGGCAGCAGAAAGCCAAGAAGGACAAGGGAGGCAAAGGCGGCAAGAAGAAGAAAAAGGAGGAGGGTGAAAGGAACGGACAAGGGCCACTACTTCAAGGCGAGACGAAGGAGGAAGACGGCAACGAGAAGGGGCAGGATAACGCCGTCAAGGAAGGAGGGGCGCTCGAGGAGGAGAAGGAGAGGGGAGGCAGCAAGAAGGAGGAGGAGCAGACGCAATCCAGTGGCCACGGGCAGCACGAGATCCAGCCGAATTCGACCGAGGACGATGCGATGATGGCATAGGTCGCGGCGGCCACGGAAGTCTTGACGCTCGCGGAGGGCAAGGACGACGGAGCTGGCAAGTTCAAACTCGAGCCTTCCGCCACCAGCGCGACTCACGCGCTTATGGACGACGATCTGTGGGATGCCGCACCGGACGAGTACAAGTGCCCCCTGGAGATCTGCCTCCTGACGGTAGATCCAGTGCTTGCCAGCGATGGCTTCATGTATAGCAAGAAGGGCCTGGAAGGGTGGATTGCTCATTGTGCGACCAAGGGCCTCCCGATGACGTCGCCCAAGACGGGAGAGGTCATGGACGCCGCTTTCATGCTTTATAAGACGTTTCGGACGCTGGTGCGGGATTGGGTGGAGGGGCAAAAGAAGATAGTGGTAATGGCACAGAAGTGAGAGTTGCTGGATGTGTAGAAAAGGAAAGCTGTGCATAGGCAAAGAAATAGATAAAATGAAGAAAGGGCAAGAAATATGTAGTATTAACGATGTGACGACTAAACGCGCTCTATATTTGCTTCTCTCGCGCCTCTGCGCCCACTTGCTGTTGACCGTCTGCTTTGATCTATCTCCTCTATTATCACTGTCGTCCTAGTAACTCTTTCTCTCACTCTTCTGTTATGAACATTGACCCCTTGTACAGACACTTCATACTCCCTCCCATCTCTCCTCCTCAACCTCGACCTCGTCCTCTTCCTCTTCCTCCTCCCCCCTAGCCCTCACCACCCCCACCCGCTTCTTACACGGCGACATCCCTCCCTCCCTCCCTCCCTCCCCCGCCTCCTTCTCCTCATCCCCCTCCTCCCTCCTCAACCACGGGTGCTTCAACGCCTCCTCCGCCGTCGGTCGATGCGTAGGGTGAAGCGTCAACAACGACCCCACGAAATCCAAAAACATAACATCATTCGTCCGAATCCTCGCCGCCAAACAACTCTTCTTCGGGTACAATAGAGACACCTTCCCACCTTCCTCCCCCTCCTCCTTGTCCCCTTCTTCCTCCCCCTCCTCCTCCTCCTCCTCCTCCTCCCCCTCGCGTTTATACACCATAAAGCCACTAGTAAAATACCTCGTTGTCTCCGTCCCGAACAACAACAGATTCTCCGGAAACCCCCCTAGAACACTCTGCATCCGCGCAAGCATTCCCTGGATATTCTCGTTCTGAAACAAGACGTAACCAGAAAAGAGCTCCGCTAGTACACACCCCACGCTCCACACGTCGATTTTACTGTTGTAGCTCGCGCCGAGGATCACCTCGGGAGCGCGGTAGGACCGGGATTGGAGGTAGGAGGTGGGGGGGTCGGTGGAAAAGCAAGAGGAGCCAAAGTCGATCAGTTTGACCTAAAGGACGAAGAGGAGGGAGATGGGGGAGGGGTGGAGGGTGATTTTAAGTTATTCAACGATGGAAAATGAGATGGGAGAAAAGAAACACTTCAAGCAGGCTGTGGGCTGACGCACCGCGCGCGCGTCGCCCTTCCATACCCTCCTCCCTCCCTCCCTCCCTCCCTCCCTCCCTTCCTTACCTCCACCCTCGAATAGCTCTTGATCACAATATTTTCAGGCTTGACATCACAGTGCAACAGACCCTGGGAGTGGACAAAAGCCAATGCTTCCAAGACTTGACGCGCGATAGAGCGGAGGCGAGGGAGGGTGAAGTAGGAAGGTTGTTGGGCTTGCCGCGTCCAGCGTTGGAATTCGTAGAGATTGTCTTTGAGCAGCTCCGAGACGATGACTAGGTGCTCCTGTGAGGGAGGGAGGGAGGGAGGAAGGGAGAAGATGTAAGTGTAGGTTCTCGAGGGCGAAAAGAAGAAAAGCAAAGGGAGGAGAGCGCTTACTTTGTAATAGAAGAAGTCGTGCATTCGCAAGAAGTGGTGCTCGTCCGGGTCGCCCGCCTCCTGCAAGAGCCGCAAGAGCTTGATCTCGTCCAGTCTGATGAGAAAGAAAGGGAGGGAGGGAGGGAGGGAGGGAGGGATATATTAGGTGCCTTTGAATGATAAGTCTCAAACGTGTTTTGCGCATTCCCGTCTACTGCCATCCCTCTCGCCCTCCCTTACTCCCTCCCAGCCACGTACCCCTGATCAAAGAAGTCCTTATTGTTCTTGATAATCTTCAAGCAGACATTCACCGGCTCCTGCACCTCCCCTCCCTCCCTCCCTTCCTCTCTCCTCCTCGTCGCCTGCGAATCCACACACTCCACCGCCGTCGAAAAGACAGCAGTCCCCAACAGATCCACCACTCGATACCTTCCCCCCACCCACCCTCCCACCCGTGGAACATAATCCTTCTCCTCCTCAAAACCCGTCTTTCCAGGGACATACACCACTTTCAATTCAAACGTCGCCACGGCCTCAGGCCCTTCATCCCCCCCCTCCTTCCCCTCCTCCCCTCCCTCCCTCCCCGCCTCGTCCTCCACCTTCTCTTCTTCCAATAACAACATGTCATCTTCATCTTCCTCCTCCTCGTCATCGTCGTCGTCGCTGCTCCCTTCCTCCTCCTCCTCCTCGTCCCCTTCCTCCCGATTATTCCTATTCCTCCTCTTCATCTTCTTCTCCTTCCTCTTCAGCTTCTTCCCATTCTCCAGCGCCCCCCCTCCCCCTCCCTCCCTCCCTTCCTCATCCTTCCCTCCCCCCCTCCCTCTCTCGCCTCCTCCTTCAAAAGGAGTACAGCGCCCCCTCCTCGCCTGCGCCCGCAATGGAGCGCCGATCCCATGCCTACTCCCTCCCTCCCTCCCTCCCTCCCTCCCTTCCTCCCCCTCGCCCTCCTCCCCTTCCTCATCCTCCCCACTCTGAGAAGAAGCAAAATCGTCCGCTGCCTTTGGCCAGACAGGAGCTTCCACACGCGCTGCTGTTGCTGCTGCTACTGCTGCTGCTGCTCTTCCTCCTCCCGAAGCCAACCCCACGGCCTTCCCACTACTACTGCTGCTGCGCCTGCTGCTACTACTACTACTCCCCTCCCTCCCTCCCTCCCCCTCCCCTTCCAACACATCCAAGGGCAAGGGCAAATGCGGCGCCGGTCCCTGAGCCTTTAACAACGCCTCCGCCTCCGCCAGATCCTCCTCCAACATCGACCTCCCTCCCTCCCTCCCTCCCTCCCGCCCTTCTCCGCCAGACTCCCATTCCTTCACCTCTTTCCTGTGTAATTTCCTTTTGGCCGTTAGGGCTTTTTGGGCCGCCTCGAGCGCTTTCTCTTCTAAGTCGAAAAAAGCTTGCTCAGTGATGCGTAGGGTGACATAGCCAGGGTCAGCATCATTGATCCACTCGTCTTCAACTACTACTACTGCTGCTGCTGCTGCTGCTGCTGCTGCTGCGGCTGCTGCTGCTGGTTGTGTCTTGTTAGTGGTGGTGGTGCTGGAAGGGTGCAAGGAGGAGGAGGAGGAGGAAGAGGTGGAGAGGGGGGGTACCGGAGGGGTAGGGGTGGGGAGGAGGCAGATGTCGTCCTCTTCCTTGTCTTCCATTGACTTCTTCCGCTCCTTCTCCCGCTTCATTCCCGAACCCGCCTTCTCCTTCTCCTTTCCTGTCGCTGGCCCTGCCACTGCGCCTGTCGCCAGTCTTCCTGCTCCTCCTGCTCCTCCTCTCTCCCCACCTTCACCAGGACCAAGCACAGGCGAGACCTGCAACCCAGCCAGCGCCGCCACAAGCTTCGTAGGCATATCCCCACTCCCCCCAATACTACCCCCGCTCCCATCACTACTACGTCGTCGAATACCACCACGAGGCGGGGCTAGGTCATGACTCACATGCTGCACACGACCAGCACCACCGCTGTTGATACCATCCCACCCTCCTCCTCCTCCTCCCTCCTCCCCTCCACCGCTGCTCTCGAAAATCTCGTCAAACAAATGCGAGCCCACAAGCCCCCTCAAATCCTGCTCCAACTCCGGTTCAAATGGCGCCCCCGCCTCGGCTGAATGCAACAAGAGGCGCATCACCAGGCTTTGCAGCTCTTCCTTGCCTGCCCCTTCTTCGTGCTCCTCCTCCTCCCCTTCCTCCTCGTCCTCATCCTCGAAGTCGTCCTCCTCCCCGTCCTCCCCGCCCAGGCTCTCCCGCTCCCGCGCCTCTTCCTCCTCTTCGTCCGTCTGAATCATCCGCAGCATGTCCTCGCCCATGCGGATTTCCCCCACCGAGTCAAAAGACGACCGGGCATTGTGAAGACCAGGACGAGGAGGAAGAGGGGCCGGTTGAGGCTGCAGGGAGTCCGAGAAAATCTCTTCCTCCATCTCGTCCTCTTGCTCCTCCTCCTCTCGGAAAGGCGACGACGACGAGGCCATCCTCACTCAGTCTCTGCGCTCGGCGCCACGCAAGGCAGGGCCGACCTAGGCAGCAGGCCGCACGCAAAATCTGTGACGAACACGCTTGATGATTGAGCGAAGGACGAAGAGCTTGTCAGTTGGAAAGAAGGACGATGCCCTCTCCCCAGGCAAACGACAACCCGGAGGAAAGGCCCTGTCCTGTGCTGGTGATGAGGAGGGTGAAGAGATTGTGAGTGTGTTTGCTGGGCGTGACCAATGCCATGACCTCTTTTGGATCATGCGAGGCTGGGGCTGGGGCACCGTCGTGTGGTGGGGGAGGAAGCAGCATCGCTAAAAACGGCCATAGCTATGCGGTAAAACATGCCCCGACCACACACAACAAAACCACAAACACGCACGGCAATTAGCGTGGCAACAGGGTCTTGTCTCGTCTCTCCTGGATTTTGTGGACGGTTTCTAGGCACTTGTTTCTACTATCTCGATCATCCAAAAACTCCCATCCCTTGCTTGACCTCCCCACGCTTGCTTGCTTGTCTTTGCTCTTTACTCTGAATGACAAAGCAACAGAAAGGCCAGCGATTTAGAAAAAAGAATTCTTGTCTCGCCTTTTCTGATTTCAAGAGTTTTTGTAATGTACTTGCTTTCACTTTTCACTTTTTTACCCTTCCCCCTCCGCTTGACCTCCCCCCCCCCCTCTACCGCCTCAGTGGTGTTTAAAGTGTTCCTTGGTGCACGTGTTGAGTAAAACAGACACCAAATTGCCGGAGAAATGAGCAACCGCAATGTCGTGCTTGATGTCTTTGTTCAGTAGCCCTACCGCAACGGCCGCGGGACCCGGGATACCAACACCGTCCACGGGAAAAGTACGCACCCGCGAAAAGGTTCCGTCGCCGTGCCCTGTGGTTTGTAGGGTTTGAAATAGGGTTTGGGGGGGCGGAAGTGAGCTTCAGTTGATAAATATGCTCTCTGAATGTGCAGCACCTAAGGTAGTCATTCATGGTGATGATTGTAATAGCACAATCCACACACATCGACCTCCTCGTGTTCCCCGCTCAGCCAAGACTCTCCGACTCCCTTCCTGTTAGAATCCCCCACTCACGCACGCTTCCCTCCCAGAACATAGAAACTTACCACGCAGAATCGTCACATCGTTGGACAAGGCATTGGCCGTCACAATATCCGGAATCAGATCCCCGTTAAAGTCCCCGACTGCCAAGGCCATGGGCGCCAGCCCCGGCGAGACCGAAAAGCTCCTAGGGTTGCGAAAGCTGCCATCCCCGCGGCCCAACAGCACTGAGATTGAGTTGTCATGTCCCCCATTCACCGTGACAATGTCCGGGAACAAATCGCCATTGAAGAAGCCCACCGCCAGAGCAACCGGCTTTATGTGTTTGCCGAGTTCATGCAGCACAGGACGGCGGAACGTACCGTCGCCCAGGCTGGTGAGCACAGCCAAGTTCCGACCCAAGGCCGACATGCCAATCACCAAGTCCGCAAATCCGTCCAAGTTTAAATCTACTGCTAAAATGGAGAGCGGGAAGCCAACGTCGTGCAGCGAGCCAAGCGCAATCTTTAGCGGGCGCACAAAGGACCCCAGGCCGTCTCCAAACAGAATGGTCAACGACTCACATTTAGCCAGCGCCAACGCAACGTCCAGTATCCCGTCGCCGTTGAAGTCACCCAACGCCAGGTCCACAGGCCCACCACCGCCGCTAGGAAGAACAAAGCCGTTGGTAAAGGTTCCGTCGCCCCGACCGAGCAGGATGGACAGGGTGCCCCCCCCCAAGTTGGCCGTGATAATGTCCAAGCGACCGTCGCGGTTCACGTCCGCCAGTCGGATCCGGTACGGGAAGCTGCCTGGAGGCCCCACAGGATACCGAATGCCAGGGAGAAAAGTACTGTCCTTGCACCCGAGAAAGACCACAATCACGTCCGAGCCCGAGGCAGACACCACCAGGTCCTTGATGCAATCGCCGTTCAAATCCCCAATCTCAATGTCCGAGGGCCCTACACCTCCCGCGGGAAACGACAAAGGCGGTGTGAACCGAACGTTGGTGCACAGGGCATGGCCTCCTCGCTTGACTTTGCGGTTACGGGTGTCGATCGAATCGCGAAAGCGGCCCACCCCGAGCGTGATGCCTGGTCGCACGGACGGGGCGAGCCCAATGCCCGGCACGGACCCAATCCCTCCCACACCACCCACCCCACCAAACGCCCCGGGCATCGCGTACGGGCTGCCAAAAGCTCCACCGAAAGTTCCTCCGAAAGCTCCTCCGCCTACCCCACCACCCACCGCTGCGGCGGCTGGAAGCACGTTGCCGTCCGGATAGTAGGCTGCGGACCCCCTTTTTTTCTTGTGGGAGAGAGCACGGTGGTGGGGGTCCGCCGTGTCAAAGGGTGGCTCGTCAGCGACGGGCGTCACGTAGTCAATGGTTTTGTCGGTGTTTAAGTCGTTCTCGTCTCCAAGGCCTTGTGCAGCAGCAGCAGCAGTTTGATTGAGGGCCTCTCCATAGAGCGAGGAGGCTGAGTAGGTGAGCCCCTCCTCTTCCGCGCCCAGCATAATCTCTGCCAGCAAGGCGTCAAAAGTGCTCAAGAGCTTGTGCCCCGACTCCTCCATTGCTTTGCCAAAGGAGTGTCCCAGGTGCTGTGGCTGCTGCGGCCCCGCTCCTGCCGATGGGGTGGTAAGGGCCTCCTCCTCCGCGTAGAAAGCCTCGGACTTGCGGAGCCTCTCGTGCTGTCCTTGGTCGGTGGCGTCGTGGAAAACTTGTGCGTCTTGGTGTTTTTGTTGGTCTTCCACGGGCACTTCTTGAGACACTGCGAGCGGTGGCGCCGTAGTGGTGCTACCCATCGTGCCGTCTGCCCCGGCGACCATGGCCAGGAAGGGCAGCGCAAAGCAGAGGAGCGGCAGCAGGAGAAAAAGCACAGCGGAGTGGCGGCGGCGGCGGCCCGCGATGGTGGTGGAGAAGGCGACCATGCTTTTAATAGCGGAGGCGCGACAGGAGGCCTGTGTGTATGCGTGGAATGAGGGCGAGACGGAGTGAGGCACAGAGGGAGGGCGGGGAGTGGGGAGGCCTTCTGCAGTGTTGTTCAGCGTAAAGCAAGAAAAGCAACTTGTTGTCAGAACCCAAGCCACACAAGGCACAGTATGCCTCTCCCTTCCCCTTGCGACTAGACAAGAAGAGAGCGCACGCAAACCGTAGCAAGAAGCAGTAGCTCGAAATGCTTTGCCTCGACGTGTGACGTAAGGCAATGCGACACCCGCC
>Ga0105055_10012082_pt1 | contig 10562 bp, 10 predicted proteins | sample BON03_FD_78090 | JGI IMG/M metagenome (GOLD analysis project Ga0105055, IMG submission 78090) | Freshwater microbial communities from Lake Bonney liftoff mats and glacier meltwater in Antarctica - BON-03 | ecosystem: Environmental > Aquatic > Freshwater > Ice > Glacier meltwater | place: Lake... | reverse complement strand
GGCAGCCGCAGTCCCTGGGTTGGCGAAACCGACTGACGGACGGACTACTGCAAGCCGCGCCGTGGCCGGAGTGCCGCAAGGAACACCGTTCCCGACATCGGCCCGTTCTAACCTTCCCGCACCGTTTCCCCGGCGTCATCCTCACCGTAGCCATAGGCGGCGATGTAGGGGCCGAAGGCGTCCTGCAGCCTGGCCTTGAAGGCCGGGGTGAGTTCGTGGCGCCAGCGGCCGACCTCGCCGCCGTGCAGGTGGTCGATGTGCAACTGGGTTGCGGGGTCGAAGTGGTCCTGGCCCGGTTCGGCCTCGGCCTCCAGCCGCGCGACGATGCGTTGCACCCGTTCGGTGCCGGTCGCCCTGTCGACCTCCGCGATGGTTTCCTCGGGCACGGACCGGCCCATGTAAGCAGCGATCGTGCGGATCTGGGCGGCGGGGTCGGCGACCATGTCCTCATAGCGCACGACCAGGGAGCGGCTGTCCTGCAGAAAGGCCAGACCCTGGGCCAGGACGCCTTCGAACAGGCGGATCAGTTCCGCGCGTTCCTCTTCGCCCTTCTCCTGGCCGAACAGCAGCATGGAACTCATGGCGTCGCGCGGGTAGCGGATGGTGAAGACATTGGCGACCCGGCCATTGGCGATGGCCCGGCGTGTCTTGGGTCCCAAAACATGGGCCTTCATGACGCAGCGCAAACGCAGGTTCTGGTTCTTCTGCTCGGCCAGCAGGCGGGCGAGCATCGCGTCGGTGTCACCGGCATAGGTGGAGGTGATGGCCTCACGCCCGGCGATCAGGGTCTGGGCCGTCAGCGCGCGGCAGACGTTGTAGCTCCAGGTCGATGCCGAACGCATGATCCCCGAGCAGCAGACCACTGAAACCATGTCGCACAACCGCTTGAGCGCACCGCAAGCGCAGGCTGCGCCACAGGATGCCGGCACCTTCGCCCCGAACCCCGCGCAGGGTCAACCCGGCCCGGCCGCCGCCGCATGCGCTGCGGGCGCGCGTCAGCGCCCCCCGCGCGGAACGACGCCCCTACTTGATCGCGATCAGACTCAACCGTTCCGAACCGATCTCGAACGGCTTGCCGCTCAGGGTCTCGACCAGACGGAACCGTGAAAAGCCTACCGAACGCAGCAGGGCGCAAAGCTCCTGACAGGTGTAGAGGCGCATCGAGACATCATGGCTCTCCTCGCCGGCGCCCCGCTGGAACAGCCAGGCGACGTTGAGGCGGCCGCTTTCGAGATCGTAATGCAGTTCCTCTACGACACGCACCCGGTCGTCGCCCTCGCCGAGCCACCACCAGCGCCGCGGCAGGAATCCCGGCAGCAGGGATTCGACCACCGGGGTGTCGATGAGGAATTTCCCTCCGGGCGCCAGGGACGCGTGCACGCCGCGGGCAAAGGCGCGCTCTCCCTCCGGGTCGAAATAACCAAAGCTGCCCCAGAAGCAGAACGCCGCATCGAATTCCTCGGCATACGAGAGCGCCCGCATGTCACCGACGCTGAACTGCGGGCGCGGCTGCAGGCCCTCCGCACGTTCCACGGCATGGCTGATGAGCTTGCCGTTGAAATCGACCCCGGTGACCGCGATGCCATGGCCCGCAAGAACCCGGGCGTGGCGTCCGCTGCCGCAGGGCACATCGAGCACCCTGCTGCCCGGCGCCAGATCCAGCATCTCGATCAGGAAGGCGCTCTCTGCCGCCGCGGTGGCTTCCCGCAGTCCGCCAAGCTGGAGAGTGCCGAAGGAGCCGAGAAAAAACGCGCGCCACCATTCGGCGTCCGGGCGCGGCTCGCGCCCCTCATGGCCGGTCGCCTGCGGCATGTTCAACCCTCTCCCTCGTGCGATGGTCCGCGCCACCGGTATGGCAGGGTGCCCCGTCGCAGCCCCTCCCCCATCTAACGGCTGGTGCGGGCATACGTTCAACCTTCCCGCAAACCCGGCAGCAGCCGATGATGGCGCGCCGGGGCAAAGCGGTTCTAGTCTCGGCGTATTCCCGCCCCTGCGGCGGGCGACCTGCCTGCATGGGACAGCACCGGCGATGGCACACTGGAATCACGACGATCTTCCGCGTCCTTCGCGCGATCCCGGTGTGTTGGCGGGCGACCTCGACCGCTGGGGTTATTGCCTGGCCGAGGGGCTGCTCGATGCCGCCACGCTGGCGCGCCAGGTGGCGTCGGTGCATGCCACGCAGGTCAAACGCGCCGGACCCGATCCCCGGCACGGCTGGGACGGGCGCGGCGGCGACCAGTGGCTCCTGCTGCTGGCCGGCGAGGACGGCTTCGAGGAGCTGGTGACCCACCCCGACGCCCTGGCGCTGGTGCGCCATGTGCTGGGCGCCCACGTCAACCTTTCGGGGTTCTCCAGCCACATCGTGCATCCCGGCAACGACGTGATGGGCCTGCACACCGACCAGTGGTGGCTGCCCCAGCCCGTGATGCCCGGCGCGGCGACCGTGCGGCCGGGCGACATCACGCGCGGGGTGCAGCCCTACGGCGGGCCGGAGCAGGCAAGCGGGCAGATCAATCCGGCGGTGGTGGTCAACGTCATGTGGGCGCTGTCGGACTTCAGCCAGAGCAGCGGCGGCACACGTTTCGTGCCCGGCAGTCACCTCTGCGGCCACCACCCCGACCCGGCCATCGACTGGCCGACGGTAAGTGCCGACCTGCCGGCCGGAGGCGCGGTGATCTGGGACGCGCGCACCTGGCACGCCTCGGGCGCCAACACCGGCAACGGCCCGCGCATCGGCATCACCGCAACCTGGATGGGGCCGCAGTTCCGCCAGCAGCAGAACTTTCCCTACGCCCTGCGCCCGCAAGCACAACGCGCCCTCTCGGACGAGCTGCGCGCCCTGCTGGGCTTCCGCATCTGGAACGACTACGGCGCCAGCGACGACTACGAATCGGAATTCGCCCGCCCCGGTTACGAACGCGAACCGTGAAACACGGCCCGCACCGGCCGGCGGTGACAGGGTTGCGCAAAAGCGCTACCCCATACTTGGCGGCACACCGGGAGATCACGATGAGCGATGCGACGAAGATGGCCGGCGGCTGCATGTGCGGCGCGGTACGTTACGAGACGACGGGCGAGAGTTTCGGCGTGCAGCACTGCCATTGCCATAGCTGCCGCAAGCACAACGGCGCGGCCGTGGTCACGCTGGCCGGCTACAAGGCCGATCAGGTTGTCTGGTCAGGCACCGAACGCAGTATCTATGCGTCATCGCCGGGTGTCGGACGCGCCTTCTGCGCCAAGTGCGGTACGCCGCTGACCTGGGAAGGCGACGGCGGCGAGATGGGCCCGATCTTCGAGTTCCACATCTCCACCTTCGACGAACCCGACATGCTGGTGCCCACGGCACACGCCTTCGAACCCGAGCGGATTTCCTGGTTCGACGTCGCCGACAACCTGCCCCGCTACCAGGGTTTCATCGACGGCAGCACGCCCCTGCGCCACGGCCCGGTCAAGGACGGCCTGCCTTCAGACTGACGCCTCCGGAACCCGCGTCTCATCGTCGAAAAAGGCGACGACGCGGGTCTCGATGCTCTCGCGCGGCGGCGCGCCGGGCGGCGTCGTGGGATCGTCGAAGGCGGTGTGCGGCGTGAATCGGGCGCGCCCGTCGCGCGCCGAATCGAAACACTTGAAGAGCAGGATTTCCCCGGTCGTCATGCGCGGGAAATACCACCAGCGCTGCGCCGGATTGCTGGCCAGGTTGTAGATCTCGCCGACGCGGTCGGCATAGACAAGGTCGGCGATGACCCAGTCCCCGGGCGCCACGCTGCCGGCCTCGCACAGGGCCAGCGGCACCGAGAGCACCGGCCCGGCGATCGGGCGCCAGAGGTTGTAGAAGGCAAAACGCTTCTCCAGCCGCCGCCCGGCCTCCGCCGCATCGCCCAGGATGTCGCGCACCCGCTGGGGGCCGGATTTTTCGGTGTAGTCGTTGTGGGCGAGCTTGACCGTCTCGCGCACCTTCTTTTCCCGCCGCTTGTCGTCGGACTGGACGCGGATCGTGTGGTCGAAGACGACGACCTCGGACGCGCCCGTCTCGCGTTTGACCAGGGCTTCAATCTCGGGGTCGTAGGTTTTCCGGAACACGTCGGAATCGTAGAAATCGGCGACGGCGCTGGCGCTGCGCAGCAGAACGAATCCCTCACGGTCGAGCGAGAAGCTGTCGGCCACCGGGCGGGCGTCGCGGATCGCAACGCGCTGGTCGGCATACCAGGCGTGATACTCCTGCGCGTCCTCGTCCCCGCCCATCTCGGCGATCCGGTAGGCCAGCCGCTCGGGCCGGTGGATCGTGAAGGTCACCGTGGCGTCGACGCCTGGTGTGGCTGCGTTATCGCTCATGGTGGTTCCTCGTCGCGTATGGTTCATGACATGTGAAACGTGGGCCCGGCCTGTCCCGCCTGCAACGATCCGCGCGTTGCAGCGCTCAGGCCTCCTGCCAGCCCGGCGCGCAGCTCACGGTGAGCGCAAAGCGCCAGCCGCGCGCGTCGTGGCGCAGGATGTAATGGGCGTCGATCTCCTCCAGGAGCGAGCCGTCGCGGCACAGCCGGCGGACACCCCGCGCATCGGCAACCGCCAGGCCCTCGTTGCAGGCGCGCACCGTGAGCGAACCCAGGACGGAGTGGCTGAAACCCTGCGATTCCAGACGTTCGAAGTTCTTGGTGAGAGAAGTGCGCAGTTCCGCCCGGTCGGTCACGCAGACGGTAGCCAAGGGCGAGACGAAGGTCGCGGGCAGGGTGAAACAATCGGCCAGCCCGGTCATGTCGCGTTTGTTCCAGGCCTCCAGATAACCTGCGTAGAACGCGGCGATCTCCTCCTGCACATCCGCCATGTCGTGATCCCTTTTGTTTGTGGTTGCACTGGTGCCGATGCGGCCTCAGAGCAGCTTGTACATCACGGTCGTGGCCTCAAAGTGGCCGGGCTGGAGCGCATGGAGGCTGTAATCGGGGATGACGCCGACGCTGATGTAGCCCAGCGACGTGTAGAGCGGCTCGGCCGCGCCCCCGGTCGTGGTGTCGAAGGTGATGAGGCGCCTGCCCTTCTCGCGAGCCAGCGCCTCCAGCGCGACCATCAGGGTACGCGCGATGCCGCGGCGGCGGAAATCAGGGTGCACCAGCAGCTTGGTGACCTCACCGCGGTGCGGCTGGTTGGGCGGCGTGTCGGTGGAAAGCTGCACGGAACCCGCCAGGCGGCCATCGACCTGTGCCGCCAGCACCGTGCGCGTGCCCGCGCGCAGGGGCGGCAGCACCTTGTCGCGCCAGTAGGCCCGGGCATCGTCCTGCGTGAACGGCATCACGAAGTTGACGCTGGCGCCGGCCGCGACGCAGGCATGCAGCAAGGCGCCGAACTCGGCGATGCGGGCGGCGACCGCTTCGGGTGAAAACGCCGTGATGGTGGCGGGCGGGGTTCGGGTCATGCTCTGCTCATGGCGGTTGGCAGACGGTGGGCGCGACACCTGTTTGGGCAAGCGGGCCGTGATGGCCTATGATGATGCCACCTTGGCGCAAAGGAAAAGCGATGAGCGACACCATCAGGATCGAATACTGCCGGGCCTGAAACTACGAGCCCCGGGCGCTCCGTGCGAGAGACCAGCTCAAACAGGCCTACGGCGTCGATGTCGAGATCAAGGGCGGCCGCTCCGGCAGCTTCGAGATCACGCGCGGCGAGGAACTGCTGTTCTCCAAGCTGGAGCAGCACCGTTTTCCCGAGGACAAGGAAATCCTCCACCTGCTCGACCCGGGATGAGGCAGTGACAGCATGAATGAAGACGATGAGGAGCGCCGCGTGGTGCGGCGCAAGATCGTCATGCTGGTGATCGCCGTGATCGGCGGCGCCATCATCATCGGCTTTCGCGCCCTGGCGGGCTGAACCCGGCGTCGGCATCGGCAGTTGACCGGCATGGACGGCGATACCAAGGTGCCCGCCCCCGACCATCCTGCACCCGAGAACAGCGCCATGGCTTCCGCATCCAGCGATCTTCCCGCCCTGCCCGAACGCGTCGATATCGTCGTCGTGGGCGGCGGCATCATCGGCGTCTCCACCGCCTATTTCCTGGCAAAGAAGGGCGTCTCGGTCCTGCTCTGCGAGAAGGGCCGGATCGCGGGCGAACAATCCAGCCGCAACTGGGGTTTCGTGCGCCAGCAGGGCCGCGCGGCCGAAGAGATTCCGCTGATCATGGAAAGCCTGCGCACCTGGCGCGGCCTGGACGCCGAGATCGGCGAGAACACCGGCTTCCACCAGGGCGGCGTGCTCTATGTCGGCGATACGGATGCGCGCATGGCCTATTTCGCCGACTGGCTGGAACTGGCCAAGCAGCACCAGCTCGATACGCGGATGCTTTCGGCCGCCGAACTCTCCAGCCAGTTTCCCGGCGCGGCCGGGCGCTGGAAGGGCGCGCTGCACACCCCCTCGGACGGGCGCGCCGAACCCTCGCTGGCCGCGCCCGCGATCGCGCGGGCGGTAAGCCGCCTGGGCGGCCATGTCGTCACCGGCTGCGCCGTGCGCGGGCTGGACCTGAAGGCCGGCAAGGTCGCCGGCGTGATCACCGAACGCGGACGCGTGGCCTGCGGCAGCGTGGTCATGGCGGGCGGAGCATGGTCGTCCCTGTTCTGCGGCAACCAGGACATCGCCCTGCCCCAGCTCCAGATCCAGAACAACGTGCTGCGCACCACCGCCGCGCCCGAGATCACCCAGGGCGCGATCTGGGCGCCCGGTGTCGCCATCCGGCGGCGACAGGACGGCGGCTACACCGTTGCCCATGGATCGTTCAGCGACTTCCACGTCGGTCCCGATGCCCTGCGCTGGTTCTTCAGCTTCCAGAAGGCATGGCAGATGGAGCGCGCCTTCATCCGCCTGCGCTTCGGCACACGCGGTCTGCAGGAGCTGTTCACCCGCCGCCACTGGACGATGGACGATCCCACGCCGATGGAGACCGTGCGCGTGCTCGACCCCAAGCCGGAACGCGCCCGCATCGAGGAAATCCTCGCCAACATGCGCCAGACCTTCCCGGCGCTGCGTAACGTGCAGGTTGCAGAGTCCTGGGCGGGCATGATCGACGTCACGCCCGATGCTATTCCCGTCATCTCCGGCGTCGACGCCATCCCGGGTTTCTTTCTGGCGACCGGCTTCTCGGGCCACGGTTTCGGCATCGGTCCGGGCGCCGGGCGCGTGATCGCCGAACTGGTGACCGGCGCGCCGACCAGCGTCGACCTCAAACCCTTCCGGTTCAGCCGGTTCGCCGATGGCAGCGCTACCGGCTACGGCGGATCTGCCTGAGCCATGCCGTGACCGCGCCATCGCCGGCCACCCCGACAAACTTCACGATGGCACCATGATCGGGGCGCAGCGGACATGGACGGCAGGTGGCGGCCTGATGGCCGCAGGCAGGCAGGCGCTCGCACGCGGCGACCGCCCGGCCGCCATCGCCGCCTTCGAACAGGTCGTGCGCGGTGACCCCGACAACGGCGGCGCCTGGATGGCGCTGGGCCGTGCGCGCATTCTGCATGGCGCCATGGAACCCGCGGCGCAGGCCTTCGCACGGGCAACCGAGCTGGTGCCGGGCAATCCCGAAGCCTGGCGCGCGCGCGCCGAAGCCCTGCGGTTCCTCAACCGGCTGGACGAAGCGCTTGAGGCCATCACCCACGCCGTCGCGCTGGCACCCGATGACGGGCGTGTGCTGGCCCAGCAGGTCTTCGTCGCCCTGCGTGCCTGCGCCTGGGATGGGCTGGAGGAAAGCAAGGCGCGGCTGATGCGCGCGACCATCACCGCCATCAACGCCGGGCGAACATCGCCGATGCGCCCGTTCATGGCCGCAACCTGTTTTGACGATCCCGCACTGGCCCATGCCGTGGCACGCAGCGAAAGCCTGGCCCTGATACGCCGCACCGGCACGGTGCAGCGGCCGCCCTGGCGCCATCGCAACGGTCCGCTAACCATCGGCTACATGTCGGCGGGGTTCGGCGCCCATCCCACCGGCCATCTGCTGCGCAACCTGTTCGGCCACCATGACCGCGAACGTTTCCGCATCGTCGGCCTGGCGCTCAACCGCGACGACGGTTCGGACTTCCGCCGCGACATGGCCGCGGGCTGCGACGTTTTTTTGCCGCTGGCCGGGCTCGATGATGCCGCCGCGGCGGGCGCCATCGGCGAGGCCGGGGTCGACATCCTGATCGACCTCCACGGCTGGCTGCAGAACCATCGCATGGCGATCCTGGCCCGCCGCCCGGCGCCGCTACAGGCGACCTGGCTGGGGTTCCCCGGCACCACCGGCGCGCCCTTCATCGACTGGCTGATCGGCGATCCCGTCGTCAGCCCCGCCGCCGACCGGCACCATTTCAGCGAGCACCTGGTGCGCCTGCCGCAGACCTATCAGGCCAACGATCCGCGCCCGCAGGTCGCCCCGCCAACCACACGCAAGGCGCAGTGCCTGCCCGAGGATGCCGTGGTGCTGGCCTGCTTCAATGTTGCCTACAAGATCGATCCCGAGAGTTTCGCGCTGTTCTGTGCCGTACTTTCAGGTGTGCCGCATTCGGTGCTCTGGCTGCTGGAAACCAATCCAACCGCCCGCGCCAACCTGACCGCCGCCGCCCGGGCGGCGGGCATCGACCCCCAGCGCCTGGTCTTTGCCCCCTTCGCGGACAAGGCCGAACATCTGGCCCGTCTTGGCCTGGCCGATCTCGCGCTCGATACCGGCATCTGCAACGGCCACACCACGACGACCGACGCCCTCTGGGCCGGCGTACCGGTCGTTGCCCGTCGCGGCCGCCATTTCGCCAGCCGTGTGGCCGCCAGCCTGCTGGGTGCCGCCGGTTTGCCCGAACTGGTGGCCGAAAGCGGTCCGGCGTTCGTCAAACTGGCGATCGCGCTGGCCGGCGTCCCCCGCCGTCGCCGGGACCTGAGACAGCATCTGATCGCCGGCCGTGACAGCCTGGCGCTGTTCGATCTTGAACGCACCGTGCGCCATCTCGAAACAAGCTACCTGGCGATGGGCACCATGGGCGCTGCCGGCGCGCCGAACGCGGCGATCGACGTCGCAGCGCGCTGAGTGCCGGCCCAGGCGGATTCTCGAGTACTTCAAGAAATTTAGTGAAAAGCCGATTTATTCCATAGTTTTCAAAAAATTTGTTCTCCAACAGTGGCGCGACTCTTGAATGCCTCGGACCATCTAGACTTGGGTGGCCGCGGTCAGCCTTCTGAGGCTTTGCAGTGGTCACGCCCGGTCTCCCCGCACCCGGAGCCATGGCGAACACATGACCAGCAGCAGCACCCCCCTCTTCACGTCCTCCGAAGATCGTATTCGTTTCGATGAGGTGATCGCCGGCGCCTATCTCGCAGGCACGCAATATTTTGCCCTGGGCGGCAACGACTATGTCGAGCTGCCGACAAGCGAGGCCGAGGCCATCGCAGCCGGTTTTGTTGCCGGCACGCCATTTCTCGCCGGCGCCGGCAATGACACGATCATTGGCGGGGCGCTGGGCGACTGGATCGAAGGCAATGTCGGCGACGACATTCTGGAAGGCGGCGACGGCGACGATGTCCTGCTGGGCCAGGAAGGCGACGACACGCTGAGCGGTGGCGCGGGCTTCGACCAGCTCTCGGGCGGCACCGGCAATGACACGCTGTATGGCGGCGACGGCGGCGACGTGCTCGACGGCGGCTATGGTGACGACGTCCTCGACGGCGGCAACGGCGACGACGTGCTGCTGGGCGGGGCCGGGCGTGACACCCTGATCGGCGGCGCGGGCAGCGATTTCTACCTCTCCGGCGGTGATGGCGACGACCTGATCTATGGCGGCGACGGCGATGACGGGCTCAACGGCGGCGCAGGCGACGACACACTCTATGGCGGGGCCGGCGCCGATCTTCTGGTCGGCGAGGATGGCGACGACACCCTCAGCGGCGACGACGGCAACGACGGCCTCAATGGCGGGGCCGGCAACGACATCCTCAACGGCGGCAACGGCGACGATATCCTGGTCGGCGAAGACGGCCGCGACACGCTCAACGGCGGCGACGGCAACGACTATTACCTTTCCGGCGGCAACGGCGACGACACGATCAACGGCGACGATGGCGACGACGGCATCAGCGGCGATGCCGGCGATGACGTCCTCAACGGCGGCGCGGGCCGCGACCTGATCCTGGGCGGAGCAGGCAACGATCGCGCCGATGGCGGCAGCGGAGATGACGCGATCGACGGCGGCGACGGCGACGACACACTCTGGGGCGGCGCCGACAACGACCTGCTGCTGGGCGGCGATGGCAACGACCTGCTCGACGGCGGCACCGGCAGCGATGCGCTCAACGGCGGCGCCGGCGACGACACCCTGATCGGCGGTGACGGCGACGACCTGCTGATCGGCGAAGCCGGCAACGACCACCTCCAGGGCGGCGAAGGCAACGACGGCCTGAACGGCGGTGACGGCGACGATGTTCTCGACGGCGGCAACGGCAATGACGTCATCATCGGCGGTGCAGGCGACGACTATGCCACCGGCGGCGCAGGCAGCGACATCATCGAGGGCGGCGACGGCAACGACGGCCTCAACGGCGGCGACGGCGACGACGTGCTG
>Ga0105055_10012080_pt1 | contig 10562 bp, 13 predicted proteins | sample BON03_FD_78090 | JGI IMG/M metagenome (GOLD analysis project Ga0105055, IMG submission 78090) | Freshwater microbial communities from Lake Bonney liftoff mats and glacier meltwater in Antarctica - BON-03 | ecosystem: Environmental > Aquatic > Freshwater > Ice > Glacier meltwater | place: Lake... | reverse complement strand
GCACCCACGCACCCACGCACGCACGCACGCACGCACGCACGCACGCACGCACGCACGCACGCACGCACGCACGCACGCACGCACGCACGCACGCACGCATCATAAATAGGATGCAGGTAGATTCCCACGACTCACCTTGCCCGCAGCCTTGGCGACGGCATGCACTGTGCGGCGTTTGAGCGCCTTGATCTTGTACCTGGTGTTTCATCATACAGTGCGGGAGGGGATGTAAGACACGGGGAATCAAACAGAGAATCTTGGATTACATATGATGTCTGGCTATCACATGCAATACCTAGTGAATAGCTATTTGTTAATGACACGGCTATGCATACAACCAAGTACTAGTACTACGCATACATGAAATTTTTCTTCTCCCCCGGTGTTCCGGCATCGTCCTCTCCGCTGTCGCTCATTTTTACTGTCTTCGACGGCTGCTTGCTTGTCCCCTGGAACATCATGCAAAAACGGGCTTAGACACGCAATACACCGAAGAGTGGTCCAGGTGCACGAGCGAGAAAGATAGCGAGAAAGTGAGCGAGAACGCGAGCGAGACCCCAAAAAACAAGACACCAAAACAGACAGTGTCAGTGGAGACTGCGGCAGGGGGAAGTATCGACTCCACCGAACGCAGCACTGCGGCCATTGAACCCAAACTTCGATGCCTGTGTCAAAATTTGGGTTCAATCGCCAATGTCGATCCCAGCTGGCGCCACGCGATTCGTACCTTGTAGCAACCATGTCAAATCACACAGTCTTGTAACTGGTAAACTGTTTCAAAAAAAAGGGACAGGTGCGAGATGCGAGGCGCTCTGGACAAGAAGGCGGCCGCATCAAGCACGAATTCACGTCGAACAAACAAACACGCCGTACCTGAACGCACGCTCTGTGTCTGGCCTTGACGCAGGTCTTTCAACTTGCCCGCGCCTACCAAAAAGTTGGCAGTGACCAGGTTCAGCCGCAAGAACAGACCGATGTGTTCGTGCGGCTGATCCGCTCGAACCTTGAGTACCGGCAATGTTTTCCAAAAATCGCTTCCCTGAGGTTCGCATGATCTGCGCCCCTTGGGATCAGCTAAAAGAGGGAGAGAGTGACAAGTGAGAGTGGGAACGGAAGTGAGCTTCGTCTTGGTCAGCCCGGGAGCTTTCACGGGTTTGGCGTACGGGCCGGGCTTCTACCCGGCGAGTCATCATGGTGGTCCGCACAATGGATGACATCCGCAAGGAGCGGGAGGCCACTGGGGGGACCGGCATGGGTGGCGGAATGGGTGCGGCGGCCAACCCTTTTGGCGGCGGCGCTGCCGCGGGTGGCAACTACACAACGGCGGGAGGATACACTCCCATCCCAGACCAGCACAGCATGGGCGGCGTAGGCCCGGGGGATGTTTTTATTGATGCGTGTGGCGAGACAGTGCCGGTGAGAACATCCTCCCTGCTGGTCGCGCGTGCTGTTAGATGCTTTCGCATGTCTTCTTCTGTTGCTGCCAGTGCTGCTGCCGCAGCAGCAGCTCTCAGTCAGCACTTGCCGGCAGCTGTGCCCCGCCCCATAATTGTTCTTCGTTATATCATGCTCTGCTGGGTAGTGTTGAAAAATCCAGATGCAGCTTGCGCGAGGGCGTTGACGAGGCCCACGCACGTGTGCAGGTTGCAAATCTTTCACCATGGCAGCTTCCCATGGCAATGTGCTGCCCGTGTTGCATCGGGTAGCACGTCACCCCCGCTCCACTTCCCTGCACCTTCCCGCGCACAACAGCCACATACCCCTCCACCCCAGCTGCCAGCTTGCCTGCTGCATTGGTCTGCTCGCCTGCGTCTTCATGTTATATGTTGCTGTTTCCTTGCTTGTGCCCACGGCAAGAGGCGCTTGCAGAATGTGACGATTGTTTTGCACTATCAGAGACCCGTGCTCGCAGAACCGGCGGAACTGGTATGTGGCACAGATGCAGACCTTCATTGGCATCGTCACCATCCTCCAGATTCTTGTTTTTATTCTCGAGGTCGCTCTTGCTGCCGAATGGTCAGCCATTTTGGACGTGCCCAGCCCTGTGCTGGCAGTAATGGGAGGCAAGGTAGCGCCGCTGATTGCTGCTGGCGAGTATTGGCGTCTGGTGACACCCATCATGCTACACGCAGGGCTGTTCCACTTGCTCATCAATTGCTTCACGCAGTGCATGTTCGGCATCCAGCTCGAGCGCGAATGGGGCGCCGCGCAGATTGCCATCATTTACGTCACCTCTGGCATCTACGGCAATGTGCTCTCGGTGCTCTTTGCGCCTCAGGCCCTCTCGATTGGGTGCTCTGGCGCCATTTTTGGCCTCTTTGGTGCGCAGGTAGCCTACATTATAGGCATGTGGCGCTCGTTGGGTGACCTGCAGAAGAAGATGCTCATCCTTTCGCTGGGCTTGTCGTTCATCTTCATCTTTGCCTTTTCGTTTTCCGTGGGTGTGGACATGTCAGCACATTTGGGTGGCTTTATCTGCGGCATGGTCATGGGGTTGGCGTATTTCTCTCACTTGTGGGCCCCGGACAACTGGTGGTACCATCACGGTAAGGTAATTGGCTTCGGAATGGTGGCCGCCACCATTATTATCCCCGCCATCTATTTCTGGCACAACGAGGAGTTGGGGTACGGCACCGATTAAATCTAGATTTGTGTGTGCTAGCCGTCTCCGTATCCACCCCTGCATGATGCATCTACTCGCTCATCTCTCCCTCATCTCTCGCTCACCTCTCCCTCATCTTTCGCATATCTCTCGCTCTCGCCCGCTCAAGAGCGCTCTCTCCCCTCTCTATCTGTCATATGAGTGTATTTAACATCTCTCGTTACACCGTCTACTGCATGTCTTTCATAGTAGTGTACTGTATCTCTGTCTGGACGCCTGTCTGCAGCATGTCTGTTGTAACAGTGCATATCTCTCTTGACATCAGTGTGTATATATATATATATATATGTATATACATACATATGTATACCTGTGTGCTGCATCTCGCGCACTCTCGCCCGCCCGAAAGCGCGCTCTCCCCTCTTTGTCGGTCACAGTAATGTATTCAATCTCTCTCTTGTCACCTGTCTGCAGCATATCTTTCATAGCAGTGTATACATCTCTTCACACTTTTGTGCTGCATCTCTCGCGCTCTCGCCCGTTCGAGAGCGCTGTCCTCCCTCTTCGTCTATCGTTTCACGCAGCATCTTTCAAGTCTCTTTCCACACCTGCCTCCTGTATCTGCCTGCCCCTCCCTCCCTCTCTCTATTCCCTCATCCCTTACAATCCTGCTCTCGTAACGGTGACACGCTCATCCTGTCAGTTATGTTTCACTTCAAGTTTCTACTGATCATCGTGATTTAGGCTGTCACAGAACTTGACTTTGCTCAGGCTCACCCAATTAGGAAGAAAGAAAGAAAAAAAGAAAGAAAGAAAGAAAGAAAGAAAGCAAGAGCAGATAAAAAGTTCTCGTCTTCCTACCCGCACAGACTTTTATTTCCTTGCTTTCTTTTGGTTGACATGGTAGTGTATCCTCCTGCCGTGGTGCAGTTGCAACCAGCGGCAGCGCCGCCGCCAAAAGGGTTGGCCACCGCACCCACGCCGCCACCCATGCCGGTGCCCCCAGTGGCCTCCAGCTCCATGCGGATGTCGTCCATGGTGCGGACCACTAAGATGACACGCAGGGGGGGAGCCCGGCCTGTACACCAAACCCGTGAACTTGAAAGCTCCCGGGCCGACAGATGTGCTCATTTTTCCGTTCCCACTCTCCGTTGTCTCCCTCTTTTAGCTGACCCGGATCCCCAAGGGAAGGGAAAGCTTAGATCTAAACGCGGTGGCATAAACTGCAAGGGCAGAGACCAGAGAGTCGAGAAGATGGCGAATATCGGCATTTTGGTTTTGAGAAGATTGCCTCTTCAATTTACGGGGAACACAGTTGTAGATTAAAAAGGAGTCCTTAGGAACGTGAAGTCTGATTCGTGACTGAAGTTGACTATCAACTTTGCGTACGGACTCTGACCATACGTACCTCAGGGAAGCAGTTTTTTGATATCATGGTTGGTACGCAAGGTTCAAATCAACCGAACGAACACATTGGTCTGTTCTTGCGGCCTGGTCACTGTGGGTGCGTTTCGGTAGTGGGCGCGGGCAAGTTGAATGACCTGTGTCAAGGCCAGACATTGAGCGCGCATTAAGGTATGGCATATTTTGTGCTTGTCGCGTGGTCGTGCGTGCCAGTGTGCTACAGTAGCATACTACCGTTGTCCAAAAAAAACATGATTCATGTTAAATTAAAAAAAATGTGTCATGTCAAAAACGATTCATGTTAAAATGATACATGTTAGATCATAATCCAACATGAATGATTTTTTTAATGGACAACGGTAGTGTGCCCGACGTGGTCGTGCGTGCTGCGGCCGACTTCTTGTCCAGAACGCCTCGCGTTTCTCACCTTTCAAGTTTCCGTATGAAATAGTTTACACAGGTACACGCCTGCAGAATTTGTGTCATGATTCGACTTGATTGTTATAACGTACGCATCGCGTGGCGCCGGCTGGGATCAACGTTGACATCAAAATTTGGTCTAAATGGCCGCAACGCGTTCAAAATTTCTTTGTGTAGTCTCTCTCTCTTTTAGCAAATCCCCCAGGAATGTCATGCGCACCTCGGGGAAGCAAATTGTTCCTCGAGTCAAAAGAGTATTTCGATACGCCATATCAAAATGCTCATATAAATACATATACATACATATGTATATCTATATATATATATACATATATACATATATATACATAAATATACATATGTATACATATACACACATATATATATTGCAGCAGCTACAGCAGTGCCTCTCGAAAGTATGAGAGCAAGCATCTGATAATGGAAGCATATCGAGACAGAGCGAGCAGCCAAGCAGAGACGCAGGAGGACACGCGTCCACGAACAAGATCTGCTGTAGCGCGCCAAGGGCAGTCATGATAGTTCAAAAATGACATTTTTGTCACAATGTCATTTGTTTCAATGATACACGTGAACGAGTAATTTCGCTTCAATAGATCCGTTCCAAATGTCACGCAAATATTGCAGAACGTGTTAAGCCACCGGATTTTCTTTTTCGTTTCTTGTCGCCAACGTCTGAGAAACGAAAAACATGCTCAGCATGTTATGAATCGAAAAACTTGAGTGTGTGTATGTGCGAGTGTGAGAGAGAGATTTTGTGAGAGACACAAAACAATCTGTGAAAACCTACCCGGATGTTTATGTTGAGTATGTGAGTGTGTGTGTGAGCGTGATGTGTGTCTGTTGTGTGTGTGTGTGTGAGAGAGAGAGAGCAGGAGAGCGAGAGAGCGAGAGAATCGACGCTGCCGCTTGCCCGCCCGAAGAGGACCATCAATCAAGAAGGCGAGGGGGAGTGTATAAAATTTTTCATTACACAATATTTATCCTAATTTTCTTTTCTCTCCTTCCAATTCACAACGTTTCGGGAGAATCCGATAGCTACAGAACACAAATTTGATATGTCAGAAACCCAATTATCAGGTAGTAAAATGGAAGTCCACGTTCGTCTGAAAAATGCTTTCCCAGGCGAAATCCACGGTGGGATTGGGTATTTCTCGAACGAACGCGGATTCTCAGTGGAATCCAGTTTACAACGCATTTCATCGAATCTTTGGTTGTGGAAACGAAACGATTCGTCGGTAGTACTGTTTTTGTAACAGAATTGGGGGGTTTGGCAGGACAAATACAGTTTTCCCCTCGGACCACGAACTGTTAAATGAGAAGAGCAAAGACCGTGACTGAAAATTTGATTTTTCCCGCACAAATTACTTTTTGTCAGCCCGTCGAGGCAACTAAAAGACCACTCGGGCGCGCTCGACAAGGAGACGCGTTCCATCAAACAACCTCCACGCAACCATGCAAGAGAATCTTCTTCCTCGTTCCCTAGAGGAAGTTGCCATTATCAGTCACACACTCCCTCTTGTCTCCCTCCTCTCCCACTCGTAATAAGATCTACTTAACAGCGTGATTCTTGTAACACACCGCTGTACGGATTGCGACTACAGGGGTGAGGCTGACAGTCGTGAGACTATTGGTGACGGTTTTGGCTTGTTTTGAAGGACAGCGTAGCTCACGCTAGGAGCGTGGCGCTAGCCTGAGCTCGAGCCTGAGGAAAACGTGGATAAACGTATCATCTTGAGAGATGATATATATATATCTGAATCTGCCGGGGCAGATTGCGCCTGCAGCCTCCAGAGAATGCTCCTGCAGCATCCAGATTATTAAGTACTAGTCTGTAAACTATGGTACTAATAAACGACTGTCATTGAATGATGCGTCTCTTGGATTGGGCTAGTTTGTGTTCTTGATTTAGTCTTGTCACGGTTTGATATGATGGTCTTGGAACCATGATGGTCTTGATGCTCTTGTTATCGCGAACTAGGCGAATTGTCGTGCATCTGACTTGAGACTTCACCACTCCTCCTCGCGATGACAATAGCGTTGATAACATCATGTCTCATCACTCCTCCTTGTTATGAACTTAGTATGAAAGAGAGGGGAGAAACATAATTTGATCAATTGTCTCAGGAGAAAATTGGTAAGTATTGTAGAAGTTTGAATACATTAGAAAGTTGTTCCTTGCAAGATGATTCCTGCTCAAAAAAAAAAATGAGGAATAACGTTTTTGAAATCTAGTCTATAACACCAGTTTTTGGTTGCATGAGGTAGAGATTTTTGTAAGACGTCAGAACACCGGTTGTAGTAGCACATCTCAGCAAAAAAATGTCTCATTGGAGACATTCTAGTAAGGTGGGATGTCTCAGTAGAGGAACGTCTTAGTAGTGGATTTCTCTCCTTAAGGGAATGTTTTAATAAGGGCCACTCTCTCCGAAGAGGAATGTCTCAGTAGTGTTACTCTCTCCGTAGAGGAATGTCTCGATGTGGGACTCTCTCTGAATAGGTGGACGTCCGGGTCTCCCTCGTGAGAGGTCGAGACATCTTGAGTATCTGTGGTGGGACGTCTCCCCCGTGAGAGGTAAAGACGCCTGTATGAGGGGGACGGCTCCGGGTCGAGACGCCTTGTCGATAAGTGTAGATTGATGTCATAGAAAAGCACTTCCTCCTGAGAGGTGTAATAAACTCGGTAATGAAAATCACTAGTGGAGGGCGACGAGGTAGAGATGATCAAATATACATCTTAGTGCAGGAGTAGAAGCAACCTCGTACTGCATCAAATGAGTATGTCCTGTTACAGAAAGGCCATATAGTGTTTAGCACGTTTTTGAGACTTCAATTATATTCCTAAGTTAAACCCTCTCAGACGAACTGTTGAGCCCCAACGAGTCCTTTTCTGTAGTGACGTGCGCGTAGAAAATCACACACTACTCTCCTAACACGAGGTGTGTCACAATTCTCTGCAAAGGTGAGATCAGTGAATTAAACCCTCATGCATGTACTGTTGAGCACCACCAAGTCTTTCTCTGCAGTGACTCGTGCGCGTAGTAAATCACACACTACTCCTGATACAGGTGTGTCAAGTTTCTCTACAAATCAGCCTGAGTGTCAGGTGAGTTAGTTAAAATCTCACACGTGCACTTCTGAGCATCACTGAGTCTTTCTCGGCAGTGACTCGTGCGCGTAGCAAATCACACACTATTCCTAATACGAGGTGTGTTGAGATTCTCTACAAATGTCAAATCAGTGAGTCAAACCCTCACAGAAGCACTTTTGAGCACTTCCAAGTCCTTCTCGGCAGTGACTCGTGTGCGTAATAAATCACACACCACTCCTAATACGGGGTGTATCACGTTTCTGTATAAATGGGAGATCAGTGAGATAAACCCTCACAGACGAACTTTTGAGCACCACCGAGCCTTTCTCGGCAGCTATCATGATGAGAACAGTAGGTCAAACCCTCACAGACGCACTTTTGAGCACCACTGAGTCTTTCTCGGTAGTGGCTCGTGCGCGTAGTGAATCACATAGTAATCCTAATACAGGGTGCGTCACGATTCTCTACAAATGCTAGTTGAGCTAGTTAAAAAATTCACGTGCAAACTTCTGAGCACCACCGAGTCTTTCTCGGCAGTGACTTGTGCGCGTAGTCAACCACACACTACTCGAAATACGAAATATGTCACAATTCTCTACAAATACGAAATCAGTGAGTTTAGTCCTCACAAACGCACTTTTTATCACCACCGAGTCTTTCTCGGCAGTGAATCGTGCGCGTAGTAAATCACACACTACTCCTAATACCGGGTGTGTCACGATTCTTTATAAATGTGAGATCAATGAGATAAACCCCTCACAGATGCACTTTTGAGCACCATCGAGTCTTTGTCGACAGTGACTCGTGTGCGTAATAGAACACATACCACTTCCTGATACAGGGTGTGTCAAGATTCTCTACACATGTCAGGTCAGTTGGTCAAATCTTCACACATGAAGTGTTGAGCACCACTGAGTCTTTCTCGACAGTGACTCGTGCGTGTAGTAAATCACACCCTACTCCTAATACGGAGTGTGTCACGATTCTCTACAAATATCAAATCAGTGAGTCAAGTCCTCACAGACGCACTTTTGAGCACCACCGTGTATTTCTCGGCCTCCTAATACGGGGTGTGTCACGATTCTCTACACATACGGGGTCAATGAGTCAAGTCCTCATAGACGCACTTTTGAGTACCACAGAGCCTTTCTCGGCAGTGACTCGTGCGCGTAGTAAATCACACACTACTCCTAATACCGGGTGTGTCACGATTCTCTATAAATGTGAGATCAGTGATTTAAATCTTCACACATGCACTGGCACTTGTGAGCACCACCGAGTCTTTCTTGGCAGTGCCTCGTGCGCGTAATAGAACAGATACTACTCCTAATACAGGATGTGTCAAGATTCTCTACAAATGTCAGGTGAGATAGTTAAATTCTCACGCATGAACTTCTGAGCATCACCAAGGCTTTCTCGACAGTGACTCGTGCGCATAGCAAATCACGCACAACTCCTAATACGGGGTGTGTCAAGATTCTCTACAAATATCAGATCAGTGAGTCAAGTCCTCACAGACGCACTTTTGAGCACAACCGTGTATTTCTCGGCCGCTGAGTGACTCGTGCACGTGATAAATCACACACTACTTTTAATACGGGTGTGTCAAGATTTTCTATAAATATGAATCAGTGAATACAACCCTCACAGACGCAAAATCTGAACACCACCGAGTCTTCTCAGCAGTGACTTGTGCGCAAATCACACACTACTCCAAATACAGGGTGTGTCGGGATTCTGAGACTCTACAAATGTCAGGTAAAATGGCTAAATCCTCACACATGCACTTGTGAGTACAACCGAGTCTTTTCCGGCAGCGACTCGTGCACGTAGTAAATCACACACTACTCCTAGTATGAGGTTTGTCAAGATACTCTACAAAAATCAGTTCAATGACATAAACCTTTACAGACGCACTTCTAAGCACCACCGAGTCTTTCTCGGCTGTGACTTGTGCGCGTAGTAAACCACAGTGACACAATACTTCTAGTTCGGGGTGTGTCAAGTCACGGTTTCTCTACAAATGTGGGATTCAGTGAGCGTAGTGAATCAAGTACTAGGCTACTCCTAATACGGAGTGTGTCACGATTCTCTACAAGTATGAAACTCCGACAGGAAATTACGCTTGTATATGTATGTCGGATAAGAATGCGTTTATATGTCATCAAGACCTTAAACGACATATATATGTCACATAATTTTTAACTGATTAGTTTACGACGAATAATTTTTTATTCGACATATATATGTTGTATAGATATTAAACGACACATAATGTTATACAAAATATATCCTTAAAAGACATATATTCTTCAACGACATATATTCTTAAACAGCATATAGCATCTTAAACAACATATTTGTTAAGCGACATATAAACTAAAACAACATATATTATTAAACGACATATAGATCTTCCAACGACATGTTTGTCATACATCATATTTCTGTAAAGGACATATACATGTCGTATAAGGTTTATGTGATATATATATGTAGTGTAATTTTAAACAACATACAAATACATTTCAAACCATCCAGAACATGTATACACATTCATCAATCAATCGTTTTTGGCCATTTATTGTTGCGTATGCACTATTCAATGGCACTACCTGGACTCGACCCTGAGGAGGGGAGCCCGAGGTTCGTCTCTTTTCTTGTGGGACTTCTCGTCCTCAAATGTCACGTTCAAGCCTGAGGGCTGCGTGTTTCTTGTACAAAATAATGGATGTGTCAACGTGTGTGTATGTACCTACAGTCCGACTAGTATAGGGAGTCTATTCCTATTCTCTTTTTGTTTCCAATTCTTACTAAGACTCTGATTCCATCTACTACTCGGCAGTTTGTGTTGAATTTCACCCAAGGTTCTTCTGTGACATCTGGCGATCTAATCCAGAATTTGGAATCGGCGCACATTAAATATCTGTGTTCAACTCCGCCTCATACTCAATTTTGAAGTAAGTGTAAGCGTCACTACTGATTTCCCAGTAAATTGGTCTCAGTGCCAGAGGCCTTGAAAACATC
>Ga0105055_10012077_pt1 | contig 10564 bp, 4 predicted proteins | sample BON03_FD_78090 | JGI IMG/M metagenome (GOLD analysis project Ga0105055, IMG submission 78090) | Freshwater microbial communities from Lake Bonney liftoff mats and glacier meltwater in Antarctica - BON-03 | ecosystem: Environmental > Aquatic > Freshwater > Ice > Glacier meltwater | place: Lake... | reverse complement strand
TCCATTACCATCATCATTATCATAACATTGACCTTGATGTTTAAAACCGGGGCAGAAGAATATTTTACCGCAATCCAAGATTTTGTAGCAAAGCAAGCAGGGTGGTTTTTTATATTAAGTGTAAATATTTTTCTAATATTTATGATTTATCTGGCCTTCAGTAAATATGGGCACTTAAGAATTGGAGGACAAAGTGCCAAACCCGAATTTAAGACCCTTTCCTGGTTCGCAATGCTATTTAGTGCGGGAATGGGAATTGGATTGTTGTTTTGGAGTATTTCGGAACCGATTTATCATTTTTTGAGTCCACCAATGGCAGAAGGCGGAACTGCCGAAGCAGCCAAGGAAGCCATGAAATTCACCTTTTTACACTGGGGTTTGCATGCATGGGCAGTGTATGCGTTGGTAGGATTATCCCTAGCGTATTTTACCTATTCCCGTGGACTTCCACTTACCATTAGGTCGGTTTTTTATCCCTTTTTAGGAGATAAAATTTATGGAAAAATTGGAGATGCCATTGATATTTTCGCTGTACTCGCCACTGTATTTGGTCTTGCCACATCTTTAGGAATGGGGGTGCAACAAATTGCGGCAGGATTAAATCATCTCTTTGATGTAGATAGCGGTGTGCAAACGCAAATTATATTAATTGTCGGAATAACCTTAGTTGCTACCGTCTCGGTTGTTTTGGGAGTAGATAAAGGAGTTAGAATTTTAAGTGAATGGAATATGAGAATAGCAGTGCTATTTCTTCTGATAGTAGTGATATTAGGACCAACGATCTTTATTTTTAAATCTTTCTTGCAAAATACAGGGAATTATCTATCGGGTTTTCTTGAAGTTGCAACCTGGACTGAAAGTTATAGGGGTTCCAACTGGCAAAATGCCTGGACCATTTTCTATTGGGGATGGTGGATTGCCTGGTCTCCTTTTGTAGGGATGTTTATAGCCCGTATTTCAAAAGGGCGTACCGTGCGTGAGTTTATTTTAGGTGTTTTAATAGTGCCTTCAATTGTAACTTTTTTTTGGATCTCAGCCTTTGGAAGCACAGCGATACATGAGGCAATTTTAGGAAATGATACCATTGTAAACGCAGTGAATGATAATGTTGCCACAGCCCTGTTCGTATTTTTGGAAGATTATCCCTTAGCATTTATTCTTAATATTATTGCTGTAATTCTAATTGCCGGATTCTTCATTACCTCTTCAGATTCCGGATCTTTGGTGGTAGATAATTTAACTTCTGGAGGTAAGTTGGATGCGCCTGTTGGCCAAAGAATATTTTGGGCTGTTGCGGAAGGTAGTGTTGCTGCGGTACTCTTATTAGGAGGAGGATTACAAGCGCTTCAAACGGCCACAATAGTTACAGGATTGCCCTTTGCCGTGATATTAATAATTATGTGCTTTTCACTATACAAAGGTTTAAACGAAGACCTACGCAAACAAAAAAAGCGGGAATCTCAAAAAGAACTTGAAAATTATGAGGAAATAGTTTCTACAATCGTTAAAAAGCGAAATATGAATCAGCAAACTAATATTAAATAATTCAAAAAATGACTGAAATAAAAAACATCTTGGTCGCCTTGGACCTTTCAGATATTGATGACACCTTAATTGAGTATGCATCATTTATTGCCGACACTATTAAGGCTGATAAAGTGTACTTTGTACATAATATTAAAAAATATGAGATCTCAGAATTATTTGATGAACAGTTAAAGGGCATTAACCTGGACGAAATAATTGGGGATGAGCTAAACGAAAAGGTAGAAGGAAAATTTACGTCTTCAACAGAATGGGAAGTACTTATTTCTGAAGATCCCTATTCTGAATCCCTTATTAACTATATTGTCAACAAATATGAAGTACAGCTCGCTTTAATCGGAAATAAAAACAGGTCTAAAGGTACCGGTGTCGTTAGTGGGAAATTATTGCGTTTACTTAAATGCGATATTCTGTCTATCCCTAAGAACGTGAAACCACATATTAACAATATTTGGGTGGGAACAGATTTTTCAAGTGCTTCTAAAAAAGTTTTTGATTTGGCTGATATTTTACAGAGCGCAACAGCGGCAATGGTTAGGGCCATGCACGTATACAATGTTCCAGTTCAATTCTCTCCCTACATTCCGAAAGAAAATCTTGATAGGAAGATCGAAAATCATTTAATGGAAAAATATGAGAAATTTATAAAAAAGATGGAATACAAAGGTGACTTAACTTCAGAAATTATTCCGGGAAGGGAGAACGGGGTTGCTGAAAAACTGAGGTCCAAAGCCGAGACTTCAAAGGTGGATCTGATTATTGTTGGAGACAAGGGTAGAAACACCTTCTCTGCCTTACTCGTAGGTAGCGTTACCGAAGAACTTTTTAATCAGGACTTGGTAGTGCCTTTATGGGTCGTTAAGTAGTAAATTCAAATTTGACCCCTGCTCTGAATAAAAATGAAATAGAAATCATGAAAATTAAGAAAAGTTTATAAGATCGATCCTTACATTTCGTTTAATCCCTCTCCTAAAAATTCTGATTTACTACCTAATATGCTTTTAATTATACAAAATTATTGACAGTATTAAAATTGAATTTTACCTTAAATACACCATATAAAAACAATCCAATTTGAACAATTTAAAGATGGTCAGTTTTCTTAAGGCATCAATTCGATTAATTAAGTTATCCTATTAATAGACAGCCGCATAAAACGTTTGTTAAAAGCATTTTTTTTACATGAAAACTACACTAATCACCATAATAATGTAGACGAATAAAAGGATGAAACATTTTCTCATAATACTTTATTTATCATTGTTATCTAATTCTTACCAATATGGCTCAAAAAACGTACGGGATTAAAGGCCATTTTCCAATAGGGTTGATTCGTAGTTGAAAAAAGAGTAGCACTTTTTAGTTCCTACCCTTTCTTGGACAACCAAGAAAAATAGTCGTAAGCACTAATCAATTAAATAGGCCAGTATTGTTTATTTAGGAGGGACGATGACCTCGCTTTTATTTATTAGTTTAATATTTTTGAGATCGAGCAATACTGTTTGTAACGCTATGGCCGCTTCCTTCTCCTTGGAAGTAACGGAACTTCCATTATCAACTATAGGCCTCACTAAACTTTTTATTTTTCCAAGAATGCTGTAAAGTAAATTTTTCTCTTTCCACGTATCCATAGGTCCTTATTAAAATACTACCGAAGAATTCAATAGCATACGAAGGTGAGGAGTAATCAAGGGAAAAATGTTATATAATTATCCTATAAGGTTACATAATTCCCTGTTTTTGGATTGCGTTTTCTAATTTTAAAACACCTCAAGGTCGAGGTCTGGAAATAAAAGATGCGATTTACCTCAAATTAAGTTTGTGATATTTCTTTTGGGTATAACTGAATAGGAGGGGAATTTGGCTTGTTGAAAGATTACTCCGTTATACCGAAAAGCTAAAGTTTAATAGTTCCACTTATTTATGCCACTCTAAATGCCGGAAAAAAAGGAACCAAGAATACGTTGACATAAAACCTTGGTTTTGAAGAACCTGCCAATGGGCTGTAATCAACAGGGTTCCGACATCTTTTTACCCATATTTATATAATCTTTTTTCTTATATTTATCCACACACAATTCCTACAACCTAACCAATGTCTAGGTCTGGACAACCTATATTTTTTATCAATGAATCTAATTCCTTACATTCTCCTTGCTGACGACGACCCCGACGATTGCATGTTTTTTAGGGAAGCGCTGGAAGCTTTACCATTTACTACAAGTCAAACTATTGTAAACGATGGCGAGGAGCTCATGCAGTGGCTTTCAGAGAATACCATAAAACTTCCCGATGTCCTCTTTTTGGACTTGAATATGCCCCGAAAAACAGGATTCCAATGTTTAAAGGAAATAAAAAGCAATGAAAGGCTGGAGAAGATTCCGGTCGTTATAATTTCTACCTCTTATGACCGTGCCGTCGCTGCGGAACTATACCAAAACGGTGCCTCTTATTATATCCAGAAACCAATTGGGTTTTCACAATTGCAGAAGCTAATTTCCCTTGCAGTTGAACTCGTAACAAAGAAAAATATTTTACGGCCAGAATTAAACAATTTTTTGCTCCAGTAAAGTATTTTCAGAATATTAGAACATGGGGAAGTAGACCGTTCGCAATAAGAATAGGAAAAGGTTTAATATTTATGTTCCCTAGCCTAGGAAATGGAAAAAAAATTACGCCACACCTCCTATAGAATTCTTTGTGCAATGTCTTGACTTTATTGAAGATAGCTGCAAATTAAATCCAAAAAGCTTCGGGCCTTCCATAATGCCATAATATAGGTCACCGATTGATTAATGGAAACCACTAAACCGTCCTATATTTATTCCTACCTTTAAAGGAAAAGTGATCGTAAAAATAAGGGGTCAATCTCCCATTAACGATTTTCTGTCGCAATTGGGTATCTCTGTATAAGAAAGGGACAAAAAGATCGATATTCAATAGTATGCCATGGATATGAAAACACCTAAAAAGAAGCTCTTAAAATCAGAGAATTGTTTCCCTGTAGTGGGAATTGGCGCTTCTGCGGGCGGTCTCGATGCCTTTAAAAAACTTTTGAAGGCTATTCCCAAGTCATCCGGAATGGCCTTCGTGCTGGTGCAACATCTGGATCCCAATCACGAAAGTATGTTACAGGAACTGCTACAAAAAGTGACCTCTATACCTGTTATGGAGGTTACCGATGATATAAAAGTAGTGCCCGACCATATATACATTATCCCCAGCAATAAAATGATGATCGCAAACGACGGGGTTCTGGAATTGAGACCCAGACCCGCAAAAGGCGAAAAAGAACGCTTTATGCCCATCGATCTTTTTTTTATGTCACTGGCAGAAGTACACCAATCCCATTCGATCGGGGTGGTGCTTTCCGGTACCGCCACCGATGGCACTTTGGGACTCAAGGCCATCAAGGGCCAGGGCGGAATCACTTTTGCTCAAGATGAAGAATCGGCGGCATATAGTGGCATGCCCCAAAATGCGGTACAGGCCGGGGTGGTAGACTTTATTCTTCCGCCTGGAGATATACCCAAAAAGTTGATGGAGGTGGTCCATATCATCAATGGCAATGGTACGGAAAAATCCGGGGAAAAAAGTGACGATGCCAATTACAAGCAGATCATCACCTTGCTGAGGCTACGCAAGGGAACCGATTTTACTTACTATAAACAGACCACCATACGAAGAAGGATACTCCGTAGGATTGCCCTTACCAAGACCGTGGAGCTATCTGCTTATCTAAAATATCTAAGACAGGACAAACAAGAGCTGGATGTGCTGTATATGGACCTGTTGATTCCCGTGACCGAATTTTTTAGGGATCCCGAGGTCTTCGATAACCTTCATAAAAAAGTTATCCCGGCCATCATAGAAAATAAAACTTCCGACGATACCATTCGAGTCTGGGTAGCAGGCTGCAGTACGGGCCAGGAAGCGTATTCCCTTGCGATCGCCATCAATGAAGTATTATCCGGTATAGCCGATACGGCCCCATTTCAAAAAGTACAAGTCTTTGCTACCGATCTTAGCGCGCCTGCTATTGAAAAGGCGCGATCTGGTATGTATTCCAACAGCGAAGTACAAGGCCTGACTCCGGATCAGCTCCTACGTTATTTTACCAAGTACAAAAACGGTTACCAGGTGAACCAGGCTATCAGGAGCTGTTGTGTCTTTGCCGTCCACGATTTTTTAAAGGATCCCCCCTTCAGCAAAATGGACCTCATAAGTTGCCGAAATGTCCTGATCTATCTGGGAGCTTACCTGCAAAAAAAGGCACTGACCACTTTTCATTATGCCTTGATTCCAAAAGGCATTCTATGGCTGGGAAAATCGGAAACAACCAGCGGGGTTCCTTCTCATTTCAAGGCTTTGGATAAAAAAGGTAAGTTGTTTTCCCGCCTTGAGGTGCCAAAACGTTTCATCCCTACAGTGGGCCTTAGAAACGAACAAAGTTTTTCGGATCTGAACGCTAATGGAAAAACCGAGAACCTCCGTACGGATTTTCAAAAGACTGCGGACGATATCCTGCTTAGCAGATTCACTCCAGCTGGTGTGGTTATCAACGAGGCCATGGATATTGTTCATTTCAGGGGCAGTACGGGCCGTTACCTGGAACCTGCGCCCGGCAAGGCCAGTCTCAATATATTTAGAATGGCGAAACAGGGCCTTGCCTTAGAGCTGCGTAACATTTTGCACAAGGCCAAAAAAGAAAATGGCACCGTTGTAAAAGAAAATATACCGGTGAAGGTCAATGACCATGATACCCGAAACATAAGTATCGAAGCCATTCCCTTGCCCAATATCGTAGAACCCCATTATTTGGTCCTTTTTCATGACCATGATCCAAGGGAGGGGTCATTTTCTGCAATGGACAGAAAACTATCCAAAGAGGTAAATAGCGGTGGAAAGACCAAAAAGAACCAACAAGATCTTCATATAGAACAATTGGAAAAGGAACTTGCCCAGACCCGAGAGGATATGCGCAGTGTTATAGAGGATCAGGAGGCCGCCAACGAGGAGCTACAAAGCGCCAACGAAGAACTGATGAGTGGGAGCGAGGAACTACAGAGCCTCAATGAAGAAATGGAGACCAGTAAGGAGGAGCTGCACAGTACCAATGAGGAACTCATGGTGGTGCACCAGGAAACTATAGGTCTTAACGAACAATTGTTAGCCGCAAGGGACTATGCCGAAGGTATCGTGGAGACCATACACGAACCTTTGTTGGTACTCGACAGAAGCCTACGGATAATATCGGCCAACCAAGCCTTTTATAAAACTTTTGAGGTAAACAGGAAGGACACGGAAGGTAAACTGATTTTTCAATTGGGGAACAAGCAATGGGATATTCCCGCCCTCCGAGCCCTTCTGGAAGACATTCTGCCCCATAAATCGACTATTGAAAATTTTGAGGTAGTCTGGAATTTTCCCAACATAGGGGAGCGGAACATGCTATTGAACGCCCGAGAAATAAAAAGGGACAACGAGGACGAAAAATTGATTCTTTTGGCCATTGAGGATGTTACTGAAAAAGCAATGCTACGCCAGAAAGAAAAAGAACTTCTAGATAGGTTCGAGAATCTGTTGTTACGGGCCCCAGTAGCCATTATGGTCCTAAAAGGACCGGAATATTTGGTAGAACTGGCCAACGAAGCCTATTTAGGGATGGTAGAAAAAGAACAGGATTTTATTGGCAGGCCCCTCTTTGAATCCTTGCCCGAACTAAAGCTCCAAGGCGTCAAGGAACGCTTGGAAGGTGTGATGCGAAGTGGTGTTCCTTACCATGGTAACGAACTAAAGATCATATTGCTCAGAAAGGAAAAAGGGGAAATGGGTTTTTTTAATCTTGTGTATCACCCTATACGAAATGAACAAAACAAAGTAACAGGTATTATGGTCGTTGCGAACGAGGTTACTGAGCAGGTGCACGCCCGACAGAGGGTGGAAGAAAGTGAATACCGTTACCACAACATGATCCATTCCTCACCTTCCCTGATTTCTGTTCTTAAAGGTGAAAACATGATCATCGAAATTGCCAACGATGCCATGTTGGAGTCGTGGGGCAAAGGGAAGGATATAATTGGAAAATCGCTTTTCGAGGTACTTCCAGAGGCTACCGAACAGGGGTTTGAAAAACTTTTATTGGGTGTTTACAGCACTGGTAAGTCGGCTAATGCCTACGAAGCACCGATCACACGGGTTAGGAACGGGCAAGCGGGAATTGAATATTACACTTTTATGTACCAGGCACAACGTAATCTTCAGGGCGAAATAGAAGGCGTGGCGATTATAGCCAATGAAGTTACGCCACAGGCCGTATTGCATAAAAAATTACGGGAAAGCGAGTCCCATTTCCGCCAAATGGCAGACCTGATGCCCTCAAAGATAAGCAATGGGGATATAGCCGGAAACGTCACTTATTTTAATAAAAACTGGCTGGAATTCACTGGGTTGGATTTCGAGGAATTAAGGGAAAAGGGCTACCATAAGATCATGCATCCCGAGGAAGTTGAGGAATTTGGGAAACGTCTTGAAATCGCTTTGGAAACCGGGATCGACCTGGAAATGGAAATGCGTTTTCTGAACAAGGACGGCAACTATGTATGGCACCTTAACATCGCATCCCCTATAACGGACGAGAAAGGCGATTTCCAAATGTGGATAGGCGTTTCCACGGATATTACCGAGCAGATAACGACAAGAAACCGTAACCAGGAGACTTACAAAATACACTCTAATGTACTGGAGGAACAAGTAATGCAACGTACAGCGGAGCTGCGGGGTTCCAACGACGCACTTCTCGTAAGTAACTCCGAATTGAAAAGGCTGGTCAAGGAACTGGAAGCATTTACCTATGTGGCCAGTCACGATTTGCAAGAGCCTTTGCGCAAAATGCAGACCTTTATAGGGCGTATTCGGGATGAGGAGAGCAATGGCCTTACCGATAAGGGCAAAGGTTATTTTGAAAGGGTATTTGCGGTTTCACAACAGATGAGGGGCCTAATCAAGGACCTACTTGATTTTACACGCCTAGGTTCTGTCGAAATAAAATTCGTAAAGAGCAACCTTGGAACCATAACCAGAGACGTGATAAAAGAATTTGAAGGGGTCATAGGTGAAAAAAAGGCCACGATATCATGCGAAGAAATGGACTCCGTAAATGTGATTCCCTACCAATTTCGTCAGTTAATGTACAACCTTATCGCCAATGCGCTAAAATTTTCAAGGCCCAATATCCCACCGCACATTTCTATAAAAAGTAAAATTGCCAAAGGAAACATGCTCGATTGTAAAGAACTTTTACCGGCCAAAAGGTATTGCAAGATTACGGTAGAGGACAACGGGATTGGCTTTAAGCCCGAATACGGCGAACAAATATTCGAGGTATTTAAACGTCTGCATGGGAAAGAGGCTTACCTAGGCTCCGGGATTGGCCTTGCCATCGTAAAACGGATTGCAGAAAACCACAATGGGACCGTAACTGTAGATGGTGAATTAGATAGGGGAGCAAGATTTGACATCTATATTCCGGTCTCCCAGAAAACTACTTGATACTCTAAATGTTCCATTTTTATTTTGGCATCAATAATATATCCGATACGGTCAATCTTGGCAATTACTTTTCACCACATTTATAGGAATCCTTGGGAAAGGAATTAACACTGATCAAAATGGATACAATTAGCAAAGGCACCTTTGGAAAACTAAGGGGAATTATGCAGAGGAACAAGGAAGAGGAAAAGGCCTATCCCTATGCTGCCAACAGTGCAGATGATAAAAAGCTGACGAATTATTTCCGGAGAAAATCCAAAGAATGTAAAAAATTCGGCAAAGCCCTGAAGATTAAAGTAATGGCTGCATTTCCTGCTGGAGGTGGACCCGAAACAGAGATAGATATAGTGGAACTGCCTTTATTGGAAAGTGGCGCTACAACGCTCAAAAGATTTTCGCTGAGGGAAAGGGCAGATGTAGACGACTATCGCAAAATTCTAGAGGGGCAAAAGCTTCCCTTTGAAATTTATGAGTTAATTAGAAAACACAAGATGTGGTTAGAAGTAGACCTCTCCAAATCAATGATATGAGTCATTTAATTTGACTTCAAGGATGTCAAATATCGAGATTACCATTGCTGTAGGTGCTAATCAAGTTAAAGGTAGTAGGGCTTTGTAATGCGGTTATACGACATAACTTTTCCGCAGCATAAAATGGAATATTGATGTATTTGCCATATAGTTTCCGCAGTTGAAGGCATAAAAAAACGGATGGGCAGTAACCAATCCGTTGATTTTTAAAAACTTAAGTTCTATAGCGAGAGGGGGCACGATCCCCTTACCTCTGGGTTATAAATTACTATCACTTTTTTAAAACTCCTTAAATACATACCCTACCAGATGCTTTTTTATAAAAGCGTGTTTAGTTTTGTGTCAAGTTTTATTTGGTTTTAAATAATTTCATGAAGCTCTCTTTTAAAACTGAAAATAAATAAACTGCTCACCGCTGCCTTGCGCTATTACAATTAGGAAAAATAGTATTGCCCAAAAAACGCCTAAAACCCATGGTGTAGTTTTTAGTGATACTTCTCTCATTGAGGTATTTCTCATGATCCAATGACACATAAACAGAATACCAATAACCGCGCATACTTTAACTATGTTGAATGAATCAAGGATTTTTTCACCACCGGGTTGCATATAGAACATGGATTTTATCATATTCCATGCAGTATCAAATTCTCTGGCCCTAAAAAATACCCATGTAATATTAACACAAGAAAAAGTAATGAATGCCAGAAAAATACCATTCCATTTAGTTATTTTAAAGGGGACATACCTTTTTTGTAACTTCTCTAAAATAAGATAAGTACCATGCAATCCTCCCCAAACCATAAAAGTCCAAGCTGCGCCATGCCAAAGTCCACCTAATAACATGGTGAGCATTAAAGCAACGTACATTCTTGTAATACCATAACGATTACCTCCTAAAGGAATGTACAAGTAGTCCCGTAACCAGGTGGATAAAG
>Ga0105055_10012069_pt1 | contig 10568 bp, 9 predicted proteins | sample BON03_FD_78090 | JGI IMG/M metagenome (GOLD analysis project Ga0105055, IMG submission 78090) | Freshwater microbial communities from Lake Bonney liftoff mats and glacier meltwater in Antarctica - BON-03 | ecosystem: Environmental > Aquatic > Freshwater > Ice > Glacier meltwater | place: Lake... | reverse complement strand
GCTTTGCAGACAAGCTTCATTCTAAAATGGACAAGTGGAAGAATAAGATCGCCACTTACAAGGATGAATTGACTAAGGAGCATCCTGAGATAAAACGACGAACTGTGGAGCTTGCTAGATTGAATGCTATCAAGGCTCAACTAACGAAGGTGTTGAAAGAAGCCAACGCAACTTTCATTCAATATCTTTGTGAAAGTGCTTCCAAAAAGAAAGAACTGGCTGAAAAGACGGAACCGTTGGATAAGGATCATCACATTGCTAAAAAGTTAAAAAGGGAGATTCAAAAACTTGATACTAACATGAAGCATCTGGTGGCGAGTGATCCCGATATTGCCAAGACTCACAACGATGTCACCAGAATTAAAGGTGAACTTGGCAAATACAAGGATGTGTTGGTAGTGAGCGATTCCAACGTTATCAAGATGGAGAAGCAATTATCCACTTACAATCGCGCCTACCTCTGTTTGCTACTGAGACTTCGCTACAAGATTGATGAAGCTCACAAGAAGCTTGCCACATGCCTATGTCGAAATGTACGCATTTTGATAATACCAAAGTTCGAAACATCAAGGATAGTAAAAAACGCAGATCGTAACATTTCAAGTGTCACTGCTCGAAAGATGATGAATTCGGGACACTAAAGGTTCAGAAAGATGCTAATAAACAAGGCCGCTCTCAGTTCTAGTTGCCAGGTCATTATTTGTGATGAGCACTAAACCAGCAAGGCATGTGGATCATGTGGAGAACTTCACCACAACCTTGGAAAAAATAAAACTTTCATCTGCCCTCATTGTTTCTATGAGGCAGATCGGACGTTAACGCAGCGAGGAACATCCTCCTCCGTTTTTTAACCTTGAACAACATAATGTTTAAGAGAGGTTCACTTGGAGAAGCAAGTGTGTCCTATGCCCCTACAGCCAGCCATTCAGTTCCCGTAAGGGAAAATGGTTCTCGTCAAAAGTCGCATAAGAGATTTTGGTAATTTGGCCAAACACTAGTAGTGACAAATACTACTTACGTGTTCATGAATCGCACCTCGAAAGTTGCCCTTTGTTTAGCAGCGTTGTCTTCCTCCATTGTCTATGGAGTACTCGCCCCTTTATTACCTGATGAAGCCAAGCACCATGGCGTCGGGGAGCAATCCACAGGGATGATATTCTCCGCATTCGCCGCAACTGTATTCCTTGTCTCCCCTGTCATTGGGGATAAGCTCATACCGTACATGGGCAGGAAACCTTCTCTTCTACTAGGCTTGCTTGGTTTGGGATGCACTACCGTCCTATTTGCCTTCGTGAAACAGATAGCTCCCGAGAGTCCGCTTTTGTTCTTCAGTGTATGTGTCTTCATCAGGGTGCTTCAGGGATTAACTGCTGCTCTTTCCGAGGTGGCTTCCTTTGCTATTACTGCTTCGCTTTGCAGTGGATCAGAACTCACTGGTACATTGGGTTTAATTGAAATATTTGTTGGCATAGGTTACATGTTAGGTCCAGTAGCTGGAGGCCTGCTTTTTGAAATTGGTGGATTTGAATTCCCGTTTATAGTGTTAGGCTGTTTACAAGTGCCTATGTGTCTCTCTTTGAATTATCTCTTTCCAAATGCGAATGAGAACGATGAGAACGAAGAATCGCATACTGAGAGTAGCGGTACTTTAGTGCGTCGACCTACCGTCTTGCTTATGTTGTGCGTGGCTGTATATGGCAATGCATCGTATTCGTTTTTGGAGCCAACTCTTCAGCACCATGTGAGTAAACTTATCCCTACTGCTGGACAACTAGGCGGTTTGTTCTTCCTGTGCTCATTCGCATATGCAATTTTCACTCCTCTTTTCACTCTATTGTCTCGAGATCGTCATATAACAGTAACGCAGAGACACGAGAGTATATCTCCGTTGCCTAGGCTCTGTGCATCGACTGTAGTGCCTTCGCAAACGAGGGTGTTGGCTATTGGCGGTCGAAATGTCATAATCGTCGGTCTGGTATTTATATCGATAGGGTACTCATTAATGGGACCTGCTTGGATCCTTCATAACCTTCCTGGGCTTGCAACGGCGTCTGTTATGTCTGTATCTGTGTCTATGATTTTTATTGGTATAGGGCAGTCAGCCAGCATGCTTCCTCTCATGGATGTCATTCTCAAGGATACTGGTGATGCCACTTCGGATGCCGTTTCAGGGCTCATTAACTCTGCATATGCCTTGGGTGAAATGTTGGGGCCTATAGTAGGAACAAATTTAGACGCTTTGTGTGGTTTTGAAACCGCTTGTCTCACTTGGGCGATCGTGGGTGTTTTAGGGATAGGAGGGTTTCTGTTTATTGGTCTTGAACGCAGCAGTGTATTGGAAAAGCATGCAGCATATGGTACATTCAAAGCCTACAAGCTTGAAGACTAAAACGTTTCAAAATGTGGATTTAAAATGAATAAAAATATAATAGTGTAAATCATACGATAAATATATCTTGGTGATTGATCTCTGCATCATTTGAATCCAAGGCATATTTCACTGGTAGTCCAGTTGGCCCTTTCGATCCAGTCCAATAATCTCCATATATTTCCATCCCTTCAAAATCCCGAGATGTAGGAATTATTTTGGGGTGAGGACGAGGAGATTCCATAACATGCTTCAAATTGAATTCCGCTTTTCCCAAAATGTCGGCATTTTCTTTATACACTTCACGCTGAGCCAATAATCCCCCAAAAGCGTTCTTCAAACTTGTCAAGCTTTTTTTTTTCTGCTCAAGCCTCTTACGCAAACGGAGTTCTTTCATATCTAGATCATTCAATGAGTGTTTGAAAGTGCAATGACGATGATACAACACGTACACCACTGCAAACGCTACCACGCTCACACAAACATACAACAGCAACATAGATCCGTTATTTTTAACGCCCCCCGCACTCCTGGATTGATTTTTAGAGTTGAATTTGAACACACATGCAAGTACACATGAGTTAAACAACAAGGAAATTCTAATGTTAATAAATCTTCAAGCAGTCTTGATGTCATATTTTAGCTTCTCCAATTGCATCAGTTCAAACTCACTTTCATGAAAAACATGGGCATCATACCAACATACGAAGCTAAACACCAATGATGATATTCCACAAAGGATATTGTCGATCCAATGGCCACTTATATCACCAACATACAGAATACCAACAATGCCGAATCCAAGGACTCTACTTGTAAGCAACAAAGGCGAGAGAACAGATGCATTAATGACAAAATCCATATCATATATAAGAAAACAACTAGTAGCAATAGAAACACATGAAGCTGTCACAATCCATTTCGAAGCACCATTTCCATAGAGCACGAAAGAGTTGACCAACAACAATAGCCCTCCCAGCCCAACAAGCACTTTGCCCCAGTGACTTTTATCAGCAGCAGCTTTCATCTGCAACATAGCAACGATCCTCTCCTGTTCTTCTTCATCAACAACCGAAGCATTTTTAGAGCCACGAAATGTCAACTCTCCCATAGTAAACAAACAAAATTTACAATTGGAGAGAATTTTTTATCAAACGCAGTTCCGTGGTTTTATAGGATAGTTAATCGACGACCAAGACCGGTGTCTGTTTGGTAGGAATTGCGACTAGAATACAAGATGGTAAGTGCTGTATGGAGGACAGGTGGTGAATTTGAAGTAATGCTCAATGGTTTCACAGGCAACGAAACTCACCAAGAAAGAGAAAGCTCATGGGGATTCGATATGGGCGGTGACAACAACGGTCCTTCCACAAGGTCAAACCGTAATTCTCACTGGGTCTATCGATGAGACTGTGGTGGCTTGGAATTTACTCGAGGATGGAAGTCTAGAAAACCGTTTCACTTTTGCAGGACATTTATTGGGAGTTCTGTCGATTGTGGCAAGTTCACAAAGTAAGTTCCGAATATGTTTCAATATACTTCAATACTTAATTGAATGCAGTTGCTGTATCGTCTTCGATGGACTGTCGAATTCGGGTATTAGATCTACTGACAGGGGAGATTACTCGCACGATTGATGCCGGTCCTGTTGAATGTTGGACTTTAGCTATCACTCCTGATGGAAAACAAGTGGCGTCTGGTACGCATACGGGAGCAGTTAACATTTGGGATATTGAATCGGGTAAACTGGTAAATACTCTAGAGACCAACGGGGCTTTTATTTTGAGTGTCGCTATCTCTGATGATGGGGAAACTCTCGCCTGTGCCACGAAAGAAGGCGCTGTTTTTATTTTTGATTTCCAATCTGGTAAAATTCGAAATACTTTGACGAATCATAGTCAGCCAGTGAGAAGTTTAGCATTTGCATCAAATATCTTGTATACCGGTTGCGATGACCTCACCACCAGTATTTATGATACGTCCGGCCAAGTAACGTTAATCGGCAGTCTCCGGGGCCATGTCAATTGGGTCACTGCTGTTGCCACTGATACTCGCTATATTGCCACTGGCTCCACTGATAACACTGTGAAGCTCTGGGATATCGTGGAACGAAATTGTGTGCAAACCTTTGATAAGAGTCACACGGATCAAGTATTCTCAGTGGCATTCACGAAGGACGGTAGCAAATTAGTGTCAGTGGGAGGAGAAGGAAATATTCAAATATATTCCATCACTCCGACTGGATCCGCTTTGGAATAATAATTTCTTCATATTTTTAATACCTTTCTAGAAGGAAATATTAAATGAGTTCTCCTTTTTTAATAATTAACACAACCAAAGCAAGAAAGAACCCTAATGGAGCTTGCTCTTCTCGTCCTAATTTTACGAAGAAGAGAAATGAGAATAAATTAAAAATAGCCGTTACGATGGTGACATACGTCACCACTGAAGAGCTAGAGCCCTTTGATGAATACGTTGTGGACGCAGATCTCATCTCCATCTCTAGTTCTTTATTGAAGGAACCGAGAGACGAATGGGGGAAACATATCGAAGGAATGGTAATGTTTCGGAGAATCATCGAATTTAGAACAGAATGTATTCTGGATTCGAAAATTCTACTTTCTTACGTTAGCTTGATTGTACAATTATTACAATCATTAAGATCAGTTGTATCAAAGAATGCGGCTCTAACTTTCAGAGATTTATTTCAAAAAATTAAGGGGAATGTGATGACGACACTGGCAAAAGAAATCGTGCCTCCCCTCATGAAAAGAGTTTGCGATAACACCAACCAATTCATAAGGACTCAAGCCTGTGATGCATTAAATGCTTTTTGTTTTAATCAATCCAGCTTCCAGGTTATCGAACGACTATTCGCATTCCTGTCAAATAAGAATCCTATGATACGAGCAAATGGGTCGTTTTTTCTGAATGTCTGTTTTGAGAGTGGCCATGCAAGTGTTTCTCATCAAGTACTCAACAATATAAATCAGCGTATTTTAACCTTATTGCAGGACTCCAATGAAGATGTCCGGAAGAACGCGCGGCAGTTGCAAACAACACTCCAAGACAAAAAAGATTCAATAAGTATCGTCAGTGGTCGAAGTATCAAAACGGGTAATACAGTTGAAGATAGAAAAGATTCTATATTTGCCAATACGATAACTGGGAGGATCAATACAGAATCGCCAACCGCTAAAGAATCCAAACCGGCGGTCTCCTTTTTACCAAAAATAAATTTCGTCAAGTCACAAGCTTCTCAGCCGACCAAAATAAAACCTGAAACAAGATATCCAGAGAATGAGCCTCAGAATAAAACTTCAATGCAAAAAATGAATGCCTTGCCATTAATCAAAAGACCCCCTATCGTCGATGAGGATCAAATTCTAGAAAGCGTTAGACATTCTCAGAATGACCTTAACTATCATAATCCCTCATATGATGCTGACTATACACCAAAACGAATTGACGATCCTTCGATAAAGGCAGAACTGGAGAGGTTGGATAGACAAGCTTTGAAGATTATGGATGAGATTAAAGGACTGGACAAAACGCTGAAGAATATTCGTCAAAAGAAATCCGCCAGAGAACAAAATACCAGTATTCTTCCATTAAGTTGTACCGGCGCTACCGCCTACTATACCATAAAATGACCAATTATTCAATGTATCCTTGAAAAAGCACTCCAAACTTGGATTGTCTTTCATAACTTCAGGATGTATCACTTCTGTAATACACTTGTACTAACTAAATTTTGTGACTCGCACAATACAATTGCCTAATACGTGCTTGAAAAACGTTAATTTGAAAGATGATGAGGACTTTGCCGACGCATGCTCGAGTGGTTGTTGTAGGAGGAGGAATCATTGGGAACAGTGTAGCTTATCATCTGGCTAAGCTAGGTTGGCAAGACATTGTTGTGTTAGAGCAAAATCAACTGACTTCGGGAACGACTTGGCATGCTGCCGGTAAGTGGTATTGTATAATCATGGCAGATGCATTAATAAATGCAATCAAGGACTTATGGTGACATTTGGTTCCACCGATGAAACATCCACCCGGATTCGCCAGTATTCAAAAGAATTGTATAAAAATCTGGAAAAAGAGACAGGGCAATCAACGGGATTTAAACCAGTAGGATTTATTGAATTAGCCACAAATTCAGATTACCTGCATGAATTTCGTCGCGTTGCAACTTTCAACCGAGCGATGGGTATCGATGTCCGTGAAATTAGCCCTGCGGAAGTTGCAGGGATGTTTCCTTTATGCAAAGTAGACGACGTACTTGCTGGCTTTTATGTGGAAGACGATGGCAGAGTTAATCCTGTCGATGTGACCATGGCTCTTGCGAAAGGCGCCAAAATGCAAGGAGTGCGCTATTTCGAAGGTACAATTTGTACAGGAGTATCCATATCCGATGGTAAAGTGGAGCATGTTGAGACTACGGAAGGTATTATCAAAACCGATTATTTAGTTAATTGTGCAGGAATGTGGGCTCGACAATTTGGGGAATTGGCCGGTGTTTCAATTCCTAATCAAGCTGCTGAACATTACTACTTGGTGACTGAACCAATTGATTCGGTACAATCGACATGGCCAGTCATAGAAGATCCTTCTTCCTATACATATATTCGACCTGAAACTAACGGTGGACTTATGGTGGGTTTATTCGAACCAAAAGCTGCAGCATGGAATGTAAAAAGTGTTCCGAAAGATTTTTCATTTGGAGAAATTACTCCCGATTGGGATCGAATGACTCCTTATCTTGAAAAGGCGATGAATCGAGTCCCGATAACATTAGAAACAGGTGCTCGAACTTTCTTTTGCGGTCCAGAGAGTTTCACCCCTGATTTGAATCCTATTGTTGGAAAAGCCCCCCAATTAGAGAACTACTTTGTGGCTGCCGGCATGAACTCTATCGGGATATTATCAGGTGGAGGTATAGGTAAAGAACTAGCTTCATGGATAGTCAATGGCCGACCAGATGTAGATGTATCTGCGATGGATATCCTGCGTTTTGAAAAATACCAAAGTAACTCTAACTATAGAAGGGATAGAGTGACAGAAGCTTTGGGTATTGTATACAAGAACCATTTCCCTAACTATCAAATGAAAACTGCTCGAGGAGTGAAGAGATCCCCATTGCATGATGCGTTAAAACAAAAAGGGGCCTTTTTTAGACCGGTGTCTGGATGGGAAGCAGCCGACTGGTATGGGGAACAACAGTCTGATGGAATACTAGGATGGAACAAGGAAAGCTGGTTTCCAAATTGGGAGAGAGAACATACGGCATGTAGAGAAGGTGTTGCGCTGTTTGATATGTCGTTCATGTCAAAGTTTCATGTGACTGGGAAAGACTCGGGCCCTTTTCTTGAATTCCTATCCACGGCATCTGTTTCGAAAGTCAATAATTCGATTGTTTACACTCAGTGGCTTGATGAAAAAGGAAAAATACAAGCTGATTTGACCGTGGCAAAAGCTGGCAACGATTCTTACTGGGTAATAGCCAGTGATAATATGAGAAACAAGGTCTTCGACTGGATGAATCGTCATTCAAAAGATAGACAAGTAAACATTGTGGACGTGACTGGAGGATACGCACAACTTAACATTCAGGGTCCATTGTCAAGGAAGTTGTTGCAAAGTGTTGTGGCCGAAAATCTCAGTGACGAGCATTTCCCGTTTCGAGAATTCAGAGAAATCGAACTTGGTTACGCCCGTGTATTTGCCAGTCGAATAACTTATGTAGGTGAACTCGGTTATGAATTGTTTATCCCCGTTGAACATGCAATGCATGTCTACCAGTTGGTTGAACAGGCTGGAGTCTCCTTTGGGTTGACACATGCAGGTTTGAAAGCATTAAGCTCCTTGCGGTTGGAGAAAGGGTACCGAGATTTTGGACATGATATTGACAATACCGATGGCATTGTGACTGCTGGTCTATCATTCACATGCGATATGAACAAGACATTTCTTGGACGAGAGGCAGTGGAGATGCAAAAGGCGCAAGGGATCCCAACTAGTCGTTTGGTACAAATACTAGTGCTGGATCCTGATTGCATGATGTTTCATGCGGAAGTGATTCGAAAGGACGGAGTAATAATGGGATTTGTGCGTTCGGCCTCGTATGGCCACACTCTCAAAGGATCAGTAGGATTGGCTCTGCTGAATCACCACGCCAGCATAACTACAAAGGTTTTAAACACTGGAACCTGGACAGTTGAAATAGCTGGGCAGATATTTCCTTGCAAATGTTCTCTCGCACCAATGTATGATCCAAAAAATGTGAACATAAAGTCTTAATTTTGGAAAGAATGAGGTCATAATAAAGACCCTTTTTATAGTAGACCCTTTTTATAGTAGACCTTTTTGATGTCATACATGTATTCCGCTAATTCCTGCCAGGACTTGACCAATTTGCAAAGATCGTGACTACCGATTGGGGTATATTTTCAAGGCCCAATCTTGACTGGAAAACATCAATCGACACGAAACTCTTTCCAGTATCAATCCATTTGTTTGAATATATAGGCCCTCTCGGATATTCTTGCGAGTACTTTCGACGCAATAAGCTTGTCTGGATTCGATTCAGCAAGCTTCGTAATTGACATTTATAATCTTCCTTAGGCTAATCAAATTCATCGTGAAATTTTGTTTGAGAATTCGAAATTAACTTTAAAATATGCATAGTTAACAAATCAGTTATGTAAAACTTTGACCAGTTAATGATAAAATTGAATAATGATCGGCTATCTACTTGCTCGCGTTAGATATTTTTGAAATTATAATATATGCTATATTATTTAGATTGTTATGCAGCTCTCATCCGGCGGATAGCGGCTGCTTTCTTCGCAGCAGCAAGCTTGATGTTTTCGTTGCGAACTTTAAGTGGAGTGTAGGGAACTACTTTAATATGAGTCGCTCTGATCTTGGTACTTTCTGTTGGTTCTAAATGACGCAATGGAGAGCCAGTAGGTCGTTCTGGAGATGGCTCCACAACATCTGATACTACAATGTCATGATGAAATTCGAGTTTTCGTACAAGTCGTGGATAGTTGGCGTTTGAAATCATTCGTGTTCTGGTAATTTTAGTAGTTTTGCTCATCATTTTCTCTCCTGAATCTGGAGAAGCGATCTTTGGGATTGCATTGCCGTAAAAGCTAATATATTCACGTTCCTCGTCGTTTTTTAATGGATTGGGCACATCGTCAACATCCAAGACCCCTTGCTGTACTTGACGTCTGATGAAGATATTTACCAGACTCGGTGTATAGAACCAACACGCACGTCGGTTTGTAGGTCCCCAGTTGCTCTCATGTATCGGGGAACTTCGCGACAAGTCGAGCGTCTAACCGCTTCAACTACAGGGCTTGGTGATGCAGACATGTTGTCGTTTGATGTTGTCAATACAAGGTGTGAAAGTATGAAGGAGATATGGTTTTGTTGATCAATGATGTTTGATCCTATTTTCAAATATTTTGATATAACTGTCGAAGATAGCTGTCGAAGGAGGAAATGAATGAATGCACTGAGAATTTTACTTACCATTTGTGAGCAATACTGTGAATTAGTGAAATGATTCAAGGAACCCGGGCTATCAATTTTCTAGTTGTTTTGGGTAGCTGGATAATGAAACCCTAGTGAGTAAAGTGGAAACTTGGCCGTTGATAATTTGATTTGATGTTGTAAAACAAGTAAAACAGCTGCAATTAATAGGGCTCTTGAGGATTCGTTCGTATTCATTTACCATAAGCTACACTAGCACTGGATTTCGAGTTCAAACTGTCTACAGGTATCAATAACATATATTCAAACAAATTCGAGGGAATTCCTACTGATGGAACTCCTTCTCTATTAGAAACTGCAAACGAATTCATGGATCCGATTCATATTATATTACTCGTGAAATGAACTAGACAGAGATTGAATCAGCAACTGGCGGCGATTAACTAGATTCTTTTTTATCATAGATCTGGATATATTTTTAATACATGCGTTTACCTATCTAGCTGCAGACGGATTTTCTACAAATGATTTCTATCCGCTACTAAAGTACAAGCCCAGTTATTATTATTATCACAACATCAATTGGTGAAAAATCTCATGGACCGTCTGGCGATTCATGAACGAACCCCGCTGAACACACATGTGTACGGTATGACAAAAGTCATAAACCATAAACACTTCTTTAGAGTCTATT
>Ga0105055_10012067_pt1 | contig 10570 bp, 9 predicted proteins | sample BON03_FD_78090 | JGI IMG/M metagenome (GOLD analysis project Ga0105055, IMG submission 78090) | Freshwater microbial communities from Lake Bonney liftoff mats and glacier meltwater in Antarctica - BON-03 | ecosystem: Environmental > Aquatic > Freshwater > Ice > Glacier meltwater | place: Lake... | reverse complement strand
GCGGGGTGATTTCGAAAATCAAACGACAACGAGATTGGCGTGCAGAGGCGGATGATGACGGATTTGGTGGCCGACACGATGCTGGACAAAGAAAACCTGGGAAATGCAGCAGCTAACGCACCGGAGGTGCAGGCAACGCTCAAGGCTGCCCAAGAGCCGGTACACGCGCTGCGAAAACACCAACCCACACCACGCCGCGACGCTCCACGTCGTGTGAAGCCCATTCTCATGGGCAGAGGGCGCAGTCCTGCTCCATACCGCATAGTTCGCATGCACTGTCAATAGCTGCGCCACTTTGATCACCGCCAGCGTCTCCAAACCCAGCTCAGAAATTTAAAAATTCACCAGAGCACATTTTCCTGTGGAGGGTGTGCACTGACGTAGCGCCCACATTTCCTGACCAGCATTCTGTGTAGCGTCCACATTTCCTGACCAGCATTCTGAGCCTGCGCTACTTTGTTTGGAGCCACATGGCACCGTCCCTGTGCACCTTTAGTTCTCTCTGCTTTGTCATTTTGTGCGCTGCCCTCAAGAGCATTTTCTTGGACTGATGAGATATATCAAAGTTCCTTCGACCTGCTTTTTGTGCCTTTTGCGCCGCCACCATCTTTATTTTACGTTCATTTCAATTGGCTGTATTTGCCTGTGCGTGCCTGCTTGTGCATACACCTGCATACGCCGCATACTGTACTCACTGTGTGTTCTGCGAGGGTGTTTGCAGGCAGCGGCAGATAAGCGATGCTGGCAGCTGTCCGACTTTGACATTGGCAAGCCACTTGGGCGTGGCAAGTTTGGCAATGTGTATCTCGCGCGCGAAAAGCGCACCAACTACGTGGTTGCGCTCAAGGTGTGTGATGCTCAATTCGTGCTGCTTCGATGCTGTGGGTCCGGCCAGAGTGCTGCGTACCGTAATCTTCATACGTGTGCCTAATCCACGCATTGTTTCGGCTCGTTCCCTTCCCCATACCACCTTTCAACCTATTCCTCTTCTCACTGTTCATCACTCGTAGGTGATATTCAAGGCACAGCTGGCCAAGGCCGGTGTGGAGCACCAGCTGCGTCGTGAAATTGAGATTCAGGTGATCACATCATAACCACGTTGAAGAATGCTTTCCAGTTTGAGATGCAATGCAGTTCTGGAACCTCAAAATTGTGCACAGCCCCCTACTTTTATGTTTGATAAGTGCCCACACTTGTGGGTCCGTGAGAGGGTGGTGTGTGGGTGTGTACATCCGAGCAATTGCAAATGTGTCGTGTTGATTCGTCACATTTTGGCCATACGTGTGGTGGGAGAGGTCTTTGAATAGTTGCACTTTTTAATACACGTGACATGACTCGTGCATTCATGCATTTGCCTGCGACATGAAAGCAATAATATCCCTGGTCTCTCCGGCTACTTTACATACATTACTTACTTTCACTGAGTAACACCTACGGCATGGCAACATCCTGCGACTAGACAACATCCTGCGTCTCTCAAGACAACAGTCTAGTTCATGTGTGTGACACAGCTCATTCATCCGTCACACGCCAGCATGCTCCGTCTCTACGTTTGGGTTACTGAATGCTCTTTCTTTCCTCAGTCACACCTGCGACATGACAACATCCTGCGTCTCTACGGCTACTTTTACGACCAGTCACGCGTCTACCTTATTCTCGAGTGAGTTGTGTAATAATGTGCAGACTGGATTCATGTGGGGGCGCGCGGCGGCGGGCTTTATTGCTCTTTAAAAAAAAAATGATGATAATCTGGGAGTGATGACGAACAATACTGAATGGAACACCGTTTTTGTGACTGCATAGTGCAATAGTCTAGAAATTTCGCTGGAATTTTCATTTGCTCTAATAATCTGGAGAGTGACTATCAACCTACTACTTGATATGATTTACTATTTTAACAAATAACTATCATAATCTGGGCTTTTGCAAACGACGACTGAATATTACAACACACTACAACAATTATATTCGCTCTTGTTTTATGTACAGCCTATCCCATTTCGGGTGACCTTTTCGAATGCTGTTTCAAAGCTCAAAGCTCGAACTTCTCTTTTGCCAAGTTTCAGTGTAAAGAGACGTTCGAGCTTTGAGCTTGAAAAGAGCTTTTGGAAAATGTCACCCCAACTGGGATTGGCTGTAACACCGCATCCCACTGCAACATTTGAGTGGGCAATCTGGAGAGTCAGGAATCTGCAACACACTGCGACGATTGAGTGAGTACTCTGGAGGCAGACCAATTTGAGACATGTGTGTGTGCGTGTGTGTGTGTGTGTGCGGGGACTGTATTTTTCGGCCACGTCATTCGCGCGTGAATACTAAAACAATGGCATCCACAACAGATATGCGTCCAAGGGTGAGTTATACAAGGATCTGAAAAAAGTGGAGCGTTTTGACGAGCAGCGTGCTGCTTCCTATATTGGCTCACTCTCTTCAGGTTTGATTTTTTCAGTGCGCGACTCGTACATGCACAACATATTTGTATATCTTATAAGTAAGTATATTTATATATGTATGTTTACAGCGCTGCAATTCTGAAACAGCGAATCACCACGACTCGTACATGTACATTCGAATTTGTGACCATTGATGTATATGAGCGTTTTGCCGAGCAGCGTGCCGCTCTCTATGTCGGCTTACTTTATTCATTTTTTTTTCCGTGACTTATACTTGTATATGTGAGGGTTGGCTCCAATTTGTTTTGTGTATGAGTGTTACGATGAGCAGCACGCCGCGTTCTGCTTGCAATGTCCATCATGTTCAGTTCGTGATTCACATGTATGTTTTAGTTCGTGATTCACATGTACATTTGGTTCGTGATTCACATGACGTTCATACACAAAATGAGCAGCGCGCCGCGTTTTACTTCCAATGTTCATCATGTTTAGTTCGTGGTTCGCATGTATTTCAAGTCTGTGATCCATATCTGTTGATGTACAAGCAGTGCGCTGCTTCATTCACCTTCTCACTCTCATCAGATTTTTTTTTTTGTAAGTTCGGCACTCATGTATTGTAGTTTACGACTCATATGCAGGGATGTATTTAATTTACTTTCAATACAGATTTGTATGTATATCTTATAAATATGTAAGTATATACATATGTTTACAGCGCTGCAATTCTGAAACAGCGAATCACCGCGACTCGTACATGTACATTCGAGTTCGTGACCATTGATGTATATCTTATAAATATATATATATATATGTATATGTTTACGGCGCTGCAATTCTGAAACAGCGAATCACCGCGACTCGTACATGTGCATTCGAGTTTGTGATCATTGATGTGTATGAGCGTTTTGCCGAGCAACGCGCCGCTCTCTACGTCGGCTCACTTCCTTCATTTTTTTTTTTTTTTTGGCAATTCTGAAACAGTGAATCACAGCGACTCCAGACGATTATATACATAAAGATCTGGTCATTGCATAGCATGCAGATTCATACACGTATTTTACACATACATGTACACATCACCAGCATTACAATTCTGCCTCAAACAAAACGCACTCTACTGCGACATCATCAACTGTGTACCAAATATAACAAATAAAAACAAAATATAAAAACGTACTCTACTGCGACATAACTGTGTAAAAAATGTATATACATTTCATCTATGCAACCACATATTCAAATATGTATCTGACCCATATGTACAAATATTACCAGCACTGCAATATTGCCACAAGAAAAACGTGATCCACCGCGACATCAAGCCCGAGAATCTGCTGCTTTCCTCAACAGGCGAAGTCAAGATCGGTGGACATTCTCAAAAGTCGGCTCTATAGCCAATTTGCTGTGTAAATGCAGTAGCGAGCAGCCTTTTCAGAATTTCTTCTTGCTGTCTTTGCCGAGGGCAAAGTCAAGATTGGCGCAAATTCATACAGGCCTGCTCTATACGTTCTTTTTTGTAGTGAATTCGCTAGCGAACAGAGTTTTCAGAATTTTCCGTATCGCAGATCGTGCAGAGAACTCTGAGCTTTCACAGCCTACTTTGGTGACATTTCTCGACGGAGATTTTCAAATGTCTGCTTTACAGTTGTTTTATATATGCCCGATTTAGTGGAGAGCAGATTTTCGCGAAAGGTTACCACTTACAGCCGACTTTGGCTGGTCTGTGCACGCGCCCAAGAAAAAGCGCATGTACCACACATGTATGTAAATGTGTAAGAAACAACACATAAGGGGCATCAATGTAGTGAGTTAACAAATGTTACGTTTCACAGCCGACTTTGGCTGGTCTGTGCACGCGCCCACGAAAAAAAGACACACGATGTGTGGCACTTTGGATTACCTTCCGCCCGAGATGGTTGAGGGGCAGGTGTGTTGCAATGTGTTGCAGCGTGTCTCATCTCTTAAAACGCATATCCACCTCAGTTATACTCTGTATGGTCTTCTGCCAGCGTGTTGCAGCGTGTGGCATGTCTTGAAGAGTCATTTCTCTTTCAGTTCGCCTTGAAGTGTCTTCCGCCTGGTTGTATATATAAATATATTCATAAATATTTTTATGTATACAAGCATAAGTGTAGGATGGTTGAGGCACACGTTTGTTGCCAAGGTGTTGCAGGTGTCGCGTTGCACCTCTTAAAAGGCATACCCCCCTTGGTTGCACTGTGCATTGCTTCGTCAATGTGTCGCAGCGTGCTGCATCCAGGAGTGTCGCATCTCTTGAAAATACTGTCCTCTTTAGTCACGCCCTGCAGGCAATTTCAGCCTGAGATGGTTGAGGGGCATGTGTGTTGCATTGCGTGGTTGCCTCCCGCCTGAGACAGTGCGGGGACAGCTGTGTTGCAGCTTGTTGCAGTATGCGTTGCAGCGTGTTGCAGACCAGCGTTACCACCTGGGATTGTCGAGTCGTCACACATAAGATGAGTCGTGGCACTCTGTATGCAACTCAACACACACTACTCGACAGGCACACGACAAATCAGTGGACATCTGGTCGCTTGGTATTCTTTGCTACGAATTTATTGTTGGCAAACCCCCCTTCGAGTCCACCGGTCTCGCTCTCTCTCTCTCTCGTTGCTCCACTTTCTCCATCTCGATACACACGTCGCTCATCATCACTCTCTTGTATTCTTTCCTTGCTATTCTGCATATTTTGTTGGCAACCCCCCTTCTATCGTGGATTTTTGCTTGGCAACCTCCTTTTTGTTTTTACATCGAACTTTCCCTTGCTATTACGAACCTTTTTTTACAATAGTGAATTTACTGTTGGCAACCTCCCTTCTAGTTTGAATCTATGAATGGAATCTCCCTGTTGGCATTCAATGTCTTCTTCATCCCTCTCCATCTCTATCTCCACCTTGATCTGATCCGTACTGTCTATACTTTTACGGTGGCGACATTAGCAGGCTCCAGGAATTTGTAACTCATTTGTAGTCTGTTTCAGTGACACGTTGTACCTGGGTTTCCACACGCGCGCACATGAATATCTCGTACGTACTGCGTACATATATGTATATATCGTATAAGATGCCCCTCCACCTATACCTCTGGGGTAAGCATATCCAAGTATATAGAAATTGAATGTATATGTATATATGTAGAAAATGAATCTGTGCGCCACCGTGACACACAAACACGCACACAGGCCACACGGAAACATACCGGAGGATATCAAAAGTGGATCTGTGCTTCCCCGAACATGTGTCTCCAGAGGCTAAAAACCTCATATTGCAGGTGTGTTTTTGGTATGTGTGAAAACGAGTGTGACTGACTCTCTTATTCTGCAGGATTCCGCAGGTGTGTCTGTGCGACACATACCTCCACCCACATGGTGATGACTCATAAAAACATATGACAATTTATGCATGTTAAACATATGACAATTTATGTATGTACACACATAAATTCATCTCTATTCGAGCAGCTGTTGGTGAAGGACCCCTCGCAGAGGCTGAGTCTGGATAAGGTACTTGAACACCCATGGATTATTAAGGGTCTCGAGGCAGCCTCCCAAACGACGTCCGCTGGTGCTCAGATCTGAGTTCGTGGAGGGCCTTAAATATGCGTATTAGATGCCTCCCAATCGGGTACCGACTAGTGCTGAGATCTGAGGTCGTGAATGGCCTTGTATGTATGTTTTGGATGCCTTTCCATCGCCTACCACTGGTGCTCGGATCTGAGGTCGTGAATGGACTTGTATGTATGTTTTTGATACCTTCCAATTGCTCAACAGTGATGCTCGGATGTAAGGTCTTCAAGGGACTGTGGGGTGGCTTCGAGTAGTAGGCTCCTTAAAATCACAGGTCTCTTTTGCAGAATATAGTCTCTTTTATTGGGTGTTTTTGCAAAAGAGACCTATGATTTTAAGGAGCCTACTAATCGAAGCCACCCCATAGCTCGAATCTGATGTCTTCAAGGGGATTTCTTACATGGACATGGACATGGTGATGTATGTATTCACGGTCTCCAACCTTGTATTGGTCTTGTATGTATATATGCATGTATGTATGGATGGATCTTCGAAAACACTTTGTGTTACGGGCCCTGTGACGCATGGCGAGGCAGCAAGGCACAATACGCAAATATGTTGGGCTCTCTGCAGCATAAGAATATCTTCTTGTCAAAACTTGGATCACAGGAGGGATTGGTGCTTTTATGTATATATAAATATATGTTACTCACAAAACTATGTTCCTTGCATACTGTGTTGTATGAAGCTCGATCTTTTGGACACTTCAACTCACACCCACCTGACTGGACATTTGGGAGATGTGGATTGTGCATATCTTATTTTTTTTCTCGAGAGAGTGGAATAAAACTGATTCCGCGTCGCCTATACCCCCCTGAAGTTCGTGAAGTTCGGTCTCAGTCAGAGCTATCGTTACGCTGTGACATAGTTGAGTACCATAACAGAGGTTTCTGAACCTCTTTAGAACTTGTTCTATGAGGACATTTTCGTAGACATTCTTTTCTCGAGGTCAGTCGGCAGAGAGAAGGTCGTCGCGTTGTTTGCGAACACAAGCATGTTGGTACGAAACGATCTTTCGCCGTGTCTTTGCTGTGTGTTGCCCATCATGCTGTACGCCTTTGGTGCTCACATACACGTTGGCCTCGCCGAGCGGTCAACCCTTTGTAGATTCGTGGGAACTCGCATGCATTCCTTCACTCGTTCTAGGGAGTATGGCCTTCTTTGATAACACACAACCGCTTTGATATTTCAATCACAAAATGGGAGGGGGGGAAAAAATCTGCCCACCCTCTTTAGATGCGCCCTGTCAATCATCTTCCTGCAGCTGCATTGTATGAGGTGGTGTTGCAGGTAAATATCCATTATGAAACGACCTATTCTGTTCGCACTAGAATTGTTAGCATCATTTTGACTTCATTATCTATCCATATTGTTTGATGCAGTGTTCAGAGCACACATGATTTTCCCCCAAAAATATTCGCATGACCCACTTTACACATCCATAAAGTGGGAGAGGGGACTGAATGGGGACAAAAAAAATTAATTGATTTTCATTGCCGATTTCAAGCCACCGGGAGTGAACATAAATGATTGATTGGGTTGGTCGGAGGGGGTAGAAAATTGATTAATTTTCATTGCCGATTTCAAGCCCCTCCGCCCGACCCAATCAATCATTTATGTTCACTTCCTGGTAAATAGATTTCAGAAAAGTATTGTACTTATCATCCAGTACAAATATTTAATATCTTGTTACGAGGATTGTATATTCCAGAATCTGATCCTCGACAAGATTATGCGGTACTGGTTTCAGTACTCAACCTAGTTGGCTTTTCCTTTTCCACCCGACCCAAATGGTCGGGCGGAAATTTTTTGTACCACCGAGGTACCAGCTCCCAAGGGGCATCTAGGGGGGACCAGCCCCTAAACATTTGGCATGATTCATAGGGGCGGGCGGAGTAGTACAACTAAAGCACTTACGAACCGCCAAACGATGCATTTGAACTAAGCCCCCCTCCCATTTTAATTGGCAAGCCCCCCTCCTCATTTTATGGATGTGTGGGGTACATATTTTCCTCCGTCGTGTGATGCAGTGTGAAGAGTGTAAATATGTGGGGAGTGTATTCAAAAACGATGCAGTTTCGAGAGTGTATACAAAAATGGTATGTGTGGAGAGTGAACTTGGTGTATATTTTCGCAGTGTGAAGAAGATATATAGCGCGATGCGGAGAGTGTATATGGGGTGGCTACAATTAGTAGGCTCCTTGAAATTATAGGTGTCTTTTGCAGAATATCATCTCTTTTATAGGGCTTTTGCAAAAGAGACCTGTAATTTTAAGGAGCCTACTAATCGTAGCCACCCCATACAAGAACGATGAAGTGTGCAGAGTGGAATTATTTTGAGATCCTGTTGAATTCGGAAAAGACTGGGCGACCTTGACTGTGTCGCCTTATAAAAGAGACTATATTCTGCAAAAGAGACCTGTAATTTTAAGGAGCCTACTATTTGAGATCCCGTTGAATTCGAAAAGCCTGGGCGACCTTGACTGTGTTGCTAAATCACGATGGGGTCATGTCGCACGTTTTTGTGAGGGCGCAGCCTCAACACAGTCTTGTCACGGACCATGACTTTACAGCAACGTCTGAAAATAATTCGAAATATTGCCTGAAACTGGTGGCGGAAAACTCTGTCCTCTCTGCTCTCCTCCTCCATTGTCCCTCCTCCTCTCCTCTACTCTTTCCACCGTGCTCTCCCCCCCAACCGCAAAAGGGGGCGGGTCACGAAAACGGTTGGGTGGGGGTGCGTAACGGTTATGCGAAGCAGCCTCCGGGCCCGCTGAGTTAGTACCGTTGAGATGACTTGTTGGGTTCGTGAAACGTGTATGGCGTATTGAGGATAGTGACGCGCCTTCCCAGCCCCATTCATCATCTTCTGTGCCATGGCCTCCTCGTTTATCCCCGCGCCCACCGTGACCTCTTTCCCAGCCCCTGCCGTCCAGGTCTCTCGCATCTACAACTCTCGTTGATTGCTGTTGTGAGTTGCCATGGTCTTTGCCATCGCCTCTTCCTTCCCCACTCCCATGGCGACCTCTTTCCCAACCACAGCCTTCATCACTCACGGCACCCTTTCCCTTGATAGGCCACATCCACCCCTCCAGACCTATGCGTGTATACAATTTAACACAATTGTATACAATTGAACACATTTATACGAGCAAATAGAGCTTCCTGCAAAGCTACTAGACTATTTCTTATGGGGTAATGAAAGCGATATGTAGAATGATTTAAAAGACGTGAATCAAGCGTATTCGATATGTAGAATGTTTTAAAAGAACAAGAGAAGATGCGAGCAACACCGACACCTCGAATTCAGCTATTTTCAAATAAATGTATGGACATATACATATTCGATATGTGTAATGATTCAACAGAACAAGAGAATATACGAGAGCAACACCAACACTTCGAATTCAGCCATTTTCAAATAAATGTATGGATGTATACATATTCGATATGTAGAATGATTTAAGAGAACAAGAGAATATACGAGCAACACAAAAACCTCGAATGCAGCTGAATTGCAATAAATAACACATTCTCTTTTGTAGGGCTCTTTTGCCAACGAGAACTATACATTTAAGGAGCCTACTCGAATTGCAATAAATGCATCCCACGCCAAGGGTATGGGGTGGCTACGATTAGTAGGCTCCTTCCAATTATAGGTCTCTTTTGCAGAATATATTCTCTTTTGTTGGGCTCTTTTGCAAAAGAGACCTGTAATTTTAAGGAGCCTACTCGAATTGGAATAAATGCATCCCACGCCAAGGGTATGGGGTGGCTACTACGGTAGTAGGCTCCTTAAAATTACAGGTCTCTTTTGCAGAATATATTCTCTTTTGTTGGGCTCTTTTGCCAAAGAGACCTATAAATTTAAGGAGCCTACTCGAATTGGAATAAATGCATCCCACGCCAAGGGTACTAGACTCCTTCGAAGACTCAGAGGATGCCTTACGATGCAGGTCATTTTCCGCAAAAGAGCCACTAATCATAGGTCTCTTCTGCGGGAAATGACCTGTGAAGATAAGGCATCTTAGGACTTCACGCCACCCTGTACTAGACTCTTTCCGAAGTAATTCAAGTAATCATCACTTTTGTGATAATTGCTTTTATTAGTTCAAAAGTAGTCTAATACCCTTAAAGCAGGTTTCTTTCCGCACAAGAGCCACCAATTATAGGGCTCTTTTGCGGAAAACGACCCGTAAGGATAAGGCATCCTATGACTCTACGCCACTCTGTACTAGACTCCTTTCGAAGTAATTCATATAATTATTCTCATTGTGATAATTGCTTTTATTATTTCCAAAGTAGTCTAATATGATATGGGATGACTACGATTCGTAGGCTCCTTAAAATTATAGGTCTCTTTTGCAGAATATCTTCACTAGGGCTCTTTTACAAAAGAGACCTATAATTGTAAGGAGCCTACTAATCGAAGCCACCCCATACCCTTTGTGTGGGGCGTATTTGCTCAAATCCAACTGCGTTTGTTTCGTTACTTGGATTGTATACATATGCATGAGACTAAGGCATATGTATAAAATTAGTCTAATATATTAGACTCAGACATATGTATAATTTCATATATAAGTATCAGATT
>Ga0105055_10012063_pt1 | contig 10572 bp, 13 predicted proteins | sample BON03_FD_78090 | JGI IMG/M metagenome (GOLD analysis project Ga0105055, IMG submission 78090) | Freshwater microbial communities from Lake Bonney liftoff mats and glacier meltwater in Antarctica - BON-03 | ecosystem: Environmental > Aquatic > Freshwater > Ice > Glacier meltwater | place: Lake... | reverse complement strand
TTGCTGGCGTGGGAGGCTATGTTTTAGTAGGGGTAGAGATAGGGGTTTTGTCTTGTATATTTCTTTTTTTTTTGCGGGTGTTAGGGTGGTGGATGTGTGTGTGCTTGTATACGCGCGTACACACACACAAACTACTTGGGTACTTGATGTGAGCCCAGGTGTGGGATGGACACCTGGAGAGTCAGAAGAACCCAGATCGACTAAAGCGCAGTATACATGTAGACCGTATAGGTGTACAAGGTACATTTGTCTGTATATAGGCTAGGCTGCGGGTTTTGATGATCTGGGCTAACTGCTTTTTTCTTTTAACATGTCTTTTCTTTCGAGAAATATAGAAGATGTGACGACAATCAGCAAATCACAGTCTCTTACTTCAGTGAGCATAAAAGACTGCACCTTGAGAGTTCCAAACAAAACTACTACATTATTTCTTTATGCGCAGTAATAAAAGCAATCTTCATTGATACTTGGAGTGGTATTTGTGTGAGAATGTATGTGTTTCACATGAGCCTAATTTAAAGGGGAATGTAAAATGGAATATGTCCATAAGAACTGTATATAGTATGGACGCTCTTCCTTATCAATGTGCTATGTGGTCCAATGGTGGCCCCGAAGCTTGAAGGTATAAATTGTATTTTCCCATGCTTTTGTTGGTGATTTCTGTGGGTAGGGATTGGAGTGTCCACTCGATCTTGGAGTTTAGTGCAATGAAAAAGAACTTGAGGATCATATCAGACATGGAGAGGGTTTTTTGGACTGTCCTGTTCCGGATGGCTTCCCTCGTGTTTCTGTTCTTCACTCCAAGTGTTTCCAGTCTGGTTAGAAATTGATTTGAATGTAGAGAGCCTCGTACTCCCGTTGTAAAGTTGATTTGTATGGCTTTCCATTCGCTTTTTTCTCGCCTGCTGAGGTGGTTGATAAAACCTAAATGCCATGATGTGTGCAGTATCTGTCGTCTTTCTCCTGTTCCTTCGTGGCCCAGTCCTCGTTGGTTTCAATAGCCTCTGGTGTACTCTAGGAACACATATGATTTCTTTCCTTAATCGAAGGCTAGCCCATCTGGTCTGCGGGAGATGAAGGTTTCTTGGTCTCCCTCTCTTTGTCTCCCTCTTCAAAGTCAATATTGTAGGCCAGGTGGTATTTTGCTGTCTGTTTTGAGTTTGGTTCTCTTTTGTCCCTCGCCTGGTGGTAGGAACACGTGCAGCCCCATGTATTCTAGGATCTTGTAAAGTTCCCACTCCGCGTGTGCTTCCGGGCTTAAGGCTGAGGGGAAGTGCCATTTAGGCTCCATTTTATCGTTCAATTCGGTAGAAGATTTCGGTATGGAGAACATCAGTTCCCTCTATATCCCGTGGTGTATGGCGATCCGTGGGCGTTGTAAGACTGGGCAATTAATTGCATTGTATGTGTCCCACACTTTCGACTAAAATTGGGGAATCAATGTGTTTTTCCTTGTGATATTTTTCACAAAGTGTGCATTTGACATCGTTAAGTATACCCCACATCTTTAGTTGGAGGGTGCATGGGAATTGGTATTAAATGCATTGGAGGACCTTTCGCCTTGCTTGGCATATCCGTACACTTTTGTTCTTATGGAATTCGCCTAGCAGGTCTCTTGAATTGTCCTCCCTGGTCAGAAAGTTCGCTGTTGATCTGATTTGAGTTTTCAGTTTTCAAGTTCCGAATAATGTGGAGGTCAATTCTTTTCAAGTTTTGGCCATTGGATTCATGGGGCTTTGGTGTGTCGTCCCGTTCTCAGTCCAGGAAAAAATGGGTCTATTGGTATGGAGGGACCATCTGATGTTTTTGCTCTGTCTCCCTTCGTCTGCCCATCTGTCCGCTAGTTCGTGTAAGGGGTACCCTCAGTGGGCCTTTATTTTGATGAAGATGGTAAGTAGACCTTGTTCACTACGTACGCGTAGGAGTTGTACGATATCTCTCATGATGTCTGTGTCCGGGTTTCTCCACAGGGAGGGGGTTTACCTTCCCATCCATTTTTGGGAGGAGGTTAGAAAGCATGCGGAGTCTGAAAGGAGGATTGCAGTTTTCTGTCCTTCTTCTCCTTGAAGTCTTCCAACGCTAGGCATGCTGCTCCTAGTTCCGCTCGGTTTGAGGACTTACCTTCCTCTCCTCTTCCAAGTTGACAGCATCCTCCTCTGTTTCCGTTTAATCTATAGAAACCAGCCCTCATGACCCCCTTGTCGTTCGAGCAGTCCGTGGCGTAAACTGCCCCTGGGAAAGAGTAGATGCCCAATAGGCTCGCCTCTGTACCTAACCTGTGTATTCGGGCGCAAAGCTGGTACAGTTGCGTTGACACGTCACATCCTGGTTGGTATGCCTCAAGGAAATGGCAGTGGTCGTCTGCATCATGGAGACACGTTGTCATGTGTTCGCCATGACTCATTCATGTGTGCGACTGACTGTTGCAAGCGTATATATTTTGTGATGTCAGGCTGGTTTTTCAAGTTCCTCGGGACTCTTCCACACCCGACTGTCACATGTTTGTGTTATGATTGTGTTTCGTACGCGTGTGTCTTGGCGCATGCGTGTGCGTATGTGTATATCTGCACAGTTTACATGTGTATGTGTATACATTGTAAGTATGTACACACAGAGTCGACATGTGCGTGTGTACATATTTGCGTATATGCACACAGAGTTTGCATGTAACAGTGTATGTCTTTGCGCAAATGCACACGGAGTTCAGTTGTGGGTGTATACGTGAGTATGTGTCGGAAGAGTTTACATGGGTGTGTGTATACATCTAGTGAGTCTGGATATATATTTACGTATATGCACAGAGAGTTTACATGTGTGTGTGTATATATTCACGTATATGTACACAGAGTCTACGTGTAGGTGGATACATTGACGAATATCTGCACAGAGTGTGCATGTGGGTGTGGTTTTTAATTAAGTACATACACACAGTGTTTACATGTGTGTGTATATAAATTTACGTATATGCACGCAAAGGTCATATGTGTGCTTGTATATGTCTGCGTATATCACGCAGAGAGTACATGTGGGGATGTGTATGTTTGTGTATATGCACACAGAGTTCACATGTATCTGCGTACATATTGACGTGTAGGCACACAGAGTTTGATGTGTGTGTACGCATATTTACGTATAAACGCACAGAGTCCACATGTGTGGGTGTATGTGGTTGCGTAAATGCACGCAGGGTTTACATGTGTACGTATATATATTTACGTATATACACGCAGAGTTTACATGTGCGTGTGTATACATTTCCTTATATACACACAGAGTTTACATGTGTATGTGTATATATTTACGCATATACACACAGAGTTTACATGTGTGTTGGTATATTTGCGTACATGTACATTGAGTTTGCATGTGTATGTGTATATATTTACGTGTATGCACACAGGGTTTGTCTGGGTGTGTGTGTGTATTTATTGACGTATATGCACACAGAGTTTACATGTTTACATGTGTATGTGCATATATTCACGTATATACACACAGGGTCATGAGGGTGTATATGTATATATTTCCGTATATACATTTGGAGTTCAAGGTGTGGGTGTATGTATTTACGTATGTGTACACAGAGTTTACATCAACCCTTCGTGATGTGTTGCATCCGTGCTGGCACGCCCGCGGAAACGGCAGTGGTCGTCTGCATCGTGGAGCAGCGTCGCTTCCCTGATGCATAGACTTCTGCCCTTCGGTCGCAAACGTGGTACAGTTGCCTCGACACGTCGTATCCTGGCTGGTATGTCCCACGGAAACGGCAATGGTCGTCTGTATCATGCGTATATGTACACAGAGTTTACATGTGGGTGTGTACATGTTTGCGTATATACAACTCTGTGTACATGTGGGTGTGTACATATTTACGTATATACACACAGAGTTTACATGTGTGTGTGTATAGATTTGCGTATATGCACACAAAGGTTACATGTGTGTGTGTATGTATCTACGTATATTACACAGAGTTCACACGTGCGTGTGTGTACATTTGCGTATATGCACACAGAGTTCACATGTATCTGTGTACATATTGACGTATAGACACACACAGTCTATATATGTGACGTATAGACTATGTGTGTGCGTACATATTTACGTAAAAAACGCACAGAGTTCACATGTATATGTGTATGTAGTTACGAATGTGCACATAGAGTTTACATGTGTATGTGTAAATATTTCCGTACGTGTACACGCAGAGTACATGTGCGCGTGTATACATTTCCGTATATACACACAGAGTTTATATGTGTATGTGTATATATTTACGTACACATACACAGAGTTTACATGTGTGTTGTTATGTATTTACGTATATGTCCATTGAGTTGTATGTGTATGTGAATATATTTACGTATATATTTATGTATATACACACGGAGTTTACATGTTTATGTGCATATATTCACGTACATACACCCAAGTTTAGATGTGGGTGTGTAGACATGTGCGTGTAGGTACACAGAGTTTATTTATGGGCGTGTATATACTCACGTATATTCACACAGAGATCACAAGTGGGTGTATATGCTTGCATGTATTCACGTATATACACACAGAGTTCACATGTGTGTGTATATATATTTACGTGTATGCACACAGAGTTTACACGTGTATGTGTACATATTTACGTACATGTACACAGAGTTCACATGTGTGTGTGTATATATTTACGTATATGGACACAGAGGTTACATCTGATTGATGTTGCTTTTATGGGTATATAAACGTACGTATATGCACATAGTGTTTACGTGTGGGTGTGTGTATATTTACGTATAGATACACAGAGTTCACACGTGTGTGTGTGTGAATTTTCGTATATTCGCACAAAGTTTATGTTTGTGTTTATATGTTTACGTATATACACACAGAGTTGACATGGGTTTGTGTCTAAATTCATGCATATGTACACAGAGTTTACATGTGTGTGTGTATGTATTTACGTATATACACACAGATTTCAGGTTGGTGTGCATATAGTTACATACATACACACAGAGTTTGCATGTGTTTGTACACACATTTACGTATAGGTACACAGAGTTTGTAGGTGTTGGTGTGAATATTTGCGTATATGTACACAGAGTTTACATGGGTATGTGTATATACAGAATGATAGTTATGTGTATATACAGAATGATATTCTGTGCGTACACATATGTGCGGGGTACGGGTTAACATGTAAGTGTGAGCAAGTGTAACCATGTGAGTGCAGGAAACACGCTAAGAGAAGTGGGTTTAGGTTGGGGAACGTGGGATCACGGTTTGTTGTCAAGAGAAGACTGGCTCGTGCCAGTCTTCAGTTTGGTCTGAGCTCGCGTGTGTGCGTGAGGAGGAGCGAACATGTGTGGTCGTGCGGGGTTGTTGATTGGACCGACAAACTGCCCATCTGCCCAACCCCTGGCCGGGCCAACGTCAGGTCACAGAAAACTGGCGCTGGCGAGCCAACAGTGCAAGAAGAATAACACGGTCCAACGGCTGGTATCTGTGATCACCCTCGTCGCTACCGCGTCCAATAATTTTGTACGAGACTGCAGGTCACATGCAACTGCTGCAGATGGTCTTGTCTTAACCCAGCGCAAAAATAAAAAAGGACCATTGACCTATGGTCCCAAAAGTGATGAAGAATGGTCCCAGGCAATCATCCACCAAGAAGTCAATGGTCCCACAAGTGGTGAGGAATGGTCCAACACATATGCAAATATTGACACCAATCCACCGATTGATCGACAGGTCGGTCATTCACGGTCGATATCGACAGTCGGTTCGATCTCACCAACGGGAGAACACGCGGTCTATATCGACTGCTGGTTTGATTCCACCTACGGAGAATTTGGTCGATCGTCGATGTCGATAAATGATCAAGATAATTTTGTGATCGATACAGCCCGTTCCAGAGAAGACAAGACTCGAAATGCTCGTCGGAATGCAACTCGAAAACCTGAGTGGTAGGGATATTTTAGTCAACTGGTCAAGATTGAGAAACTCAAATTTCTCGGTATCTCGCGGTACAAATTCGAATTGAGATTTTGGTTGAATGTGAATTTCTCTGTATCTCGCTGTACAAATTCAAATCCGGATTTTGGATTAATTTGAACTTGCAGCTGACTGAAATCTCCCCACTATTCAGGATGTCGATTTGCATTCCGAAGACTTGGAAGAGCATTTCGAGTCTCATCTTCCAAGGAACGCGCTATACAACCGTCGTCAATCCGTTGAAGCGACCGTTACCGACGATTTGTCGGGTTTGGGACGTCCGTTTTACTAGTAATGCAAGTAATTTCATAACCGACGTGACACATTATACAATTATATAAGTAATTTGTTTAGATCTGCTACCGAAGCGTTGCGATTTAGCATTGAAAAATCGTAACGGCCCCCACAGGAAGTGGGAAAATTTAAGGTCTAATCAACCATTATTTCTCGTTTCAAGTCGATTCAGGTTTTGGCCACCCAAGAATGTTGAATCCATCGTCCACATCCAGATGTGGACGATGGAAATGGAGGTACCTTAACCAGTACAAAATATTTGAATTTTTGCTGACTGATACGCTGAATTAAATTTCTTTTGTTTGGCTACTTTCCCGCCGGTGAGTGACCGCGTGACTCCATTCCAATACGACCGTATATTCGACTATTATAATACCGTGAGGAGTTCACGGATACCATGAAAAGTATTTCTCTGATCGAGGAATCCACGGATACCATGAAAAGCATTTCTCTCATCGAGATACCTCCATGACCAATCATGATCCCCATTATGAAGGGTGGGAGGCTGACTAAAAACATCTAGAAAAGAACCGGCCCGGGCCGGATGGCTGAGATGCCTCACGCTGGTACGGGCGACTTCGCGTGCATAAGTTGACGTTATCGGTGTTCAACGATTTCAAATCGCCTGGGCAATCTTTTCATCGTAGGCACTTTCTTGATCAGCTCGCTCCCTCCGCCTTTCTTCCTCTGATAATCGTGGATAACAGCCCTCTCATGCACAACGCAGGTTTCTTTCCAGATTGTCAGATTCTTTCACTGACTTTCAGTAACCGATGGGTCCATTTGGATGAGGCGTCGGAAGCAGACCAACATCTAGCTCATTTTGGTACAAATATTTAAAACATTCTCCACGAAATTGATTCTTTTCGATTACAAAATGAATTTTCCATCCATTTGATTGAAATTGAAAGTTTTTCCAGCGGCACATCTCCAGAAACGAGAAATAGCTGTAGTGTGAAATGAGGTAGAGACAGATAACCCCGATATGACCCACAGTTTGATGCTGAATGGTGAGGATTGTATCATGTCAAATCAAAGCATGATACAACTAACACTAACTGACACCCCTAACTATCAAATCCATGCGTCAAAAAAATCTATTACAAACCATATTCTTCAATTTTATCAAATCTTGGCCTCAGCTTCCGCCCCCTCATTTGGATACCGTATCTCGCCAGATATTTGGAGATATTGAAGAAACCCAATTTTCAGGTAGTAAAAAGAAAGTCCACGTTCATCTGAAAAATGCTTTCCCAGGCGGAATAACTAATTGGAAAACAGGACAGGTTTCGCTAAAACACAACATCTTTGGTTTGCCTCCCACCCTTCCCCACCCCACCCAGGGAGGTTACCGTGACTCCCTTTAGAGACTGCGCAATAGGCTATAGCAATCGCGCCCAAATTTGCCCACAACTGAGCGCAATAGATGTGACTGCATAGACATTTTTTGAGCGTTTGTATTTGGTTCTAGGATTGTGCAAAATTGCGCCTTGAGTCAACTTCCATATGCACCCACAACTCTGACCATTCACTGTACGCGTACTTCTCGATTTCTTTGCAATTTTTTTCCCCGAATGGCCCCTCAATTTTTTTGTCATCATCACTCACCAAGTAATCTGGCCGAGTCCCACAACAAAAAATTGGATGAATTGCGTTGTAAACTGGATCCCACTGAGAATCCGCGTTCGTTCGAGAAATACCCAACCCCACCGAGGGAACATGGATTGCCTATTAGAGACTGCGCAAAAGGCTGTAACAATTTTTGCCACGCGCGTTTACAGATGAACGCAAGAGATGTGACAAAAAAAATACTATTTGAGCGTTTGTATTTGGTTGCAGGAATGGGCACATTTGGGCTTCGTGTCAACTGTCCCTATGCAACCACAAATCTGACTGTTCACCATAAAAACATTTCTCGATTTTGGTGCGCTTTTTTTCCCCGAATGGCCCCTCATTTTGTTGGTCATCACGATTTACCAAGTAATCTGGCCGAGTCCCGGTACCGTCACCCCACCTTATAAACAAAACGTTCGCATTGTTCCCCCGTAGGGGAAAAGGAAGTGTCGCTCCAAGAGATTCTGTTCTTCTCTCTGGAATAGTATTGCGGGGAGGGTATTTGTACGGTGCGTGCACAGCACTAATTCTACTTGAATTTAAATTCATCGTACCAGAATTATCACAACTTGTCATGCATACCTGTCGGATTCTCCGTAAGGACTAAAGAAAACTTACGGGTCAGCATGGGGCTCGAAAAAAAACATATCCCACTCATATGTACCAGATATGTAACTCATAAAATATGTACCTGGATCTACGCACCGTTCGCCCACCCCGTTGATCCTGCGTTTCAGCGTGAGCGTTATGCAGGGGAACAACCCTGCAACGCGCCAGAGTGCCATGTCCCTGGACCCTGGGTGGGTCACGTTTGATCCTGTGGAACTGCTGTCGTCGCTTGTGCCCTTTGCAGATCCGTTCAGTTTCGACGATCGTAGGTTCCGCGCCGAAGACGAGTGGCTCGTCTGGGAGGCGGGCACGGCGCGATACACAAGTGAAGCATACCAGCCGTCTACCAACCAACACTCAGACGATATCCCCACATCGCCTGACAATGATTTGTCGTCGCAGGCTCCGCAGGATACACAAGCACAACAACCCGGCGTGCTCCCGGCACCCAGAACGAGGTTGACAGCGAGTCAGGCGATCCACATATACAATATGGGACAGAACAGATTAGCAGGCGCTGCACGGCTACTGGCGGTAGAGCATAGCATCACGCCAAAGGCAGTGCGCGACATCTGGAGTGGCAAGTCGTGGAGTGGAACGACTGGTGCTCTTGATTAAACCTGCCCAGAATCATGTCATGCCCACCAGAACAACGAGCAGTGACTGTCACCGGACGGGAATATTGGGATTAGCTGACCGGCGAGTCACAGCAGTAGGTGCCAGCTTAGGAGTAGGCCTGGGTACGCCGATGAGCTCATAGTAAGAGGCGGTGAACATTTTCACATTTAGAGAGGTGCGAGCATCAATCCCCACCTTCTTTTACAGCTTTTGTTATTTGGAGGTGACTTTCGCAACAAAAGTTGGTTCAATGGTTGTTCTGAATGAAGTGAGTACAGAAAAACATGAGATAGTTTTGAATATAAATATATACACATAAATGAATAGCCATTTTGTGCGCCGCAGCATTTTTTTGTTAGGGAGGGGAAAGAAAAGGGAGAAAAGAGGGTTGCAATCAGAGACATAGGTAGAGTAAGAGCCAAAGGCAAGGGCGACGTCGTCCTTTTGAAGCAAGAACTCGCGTAGCCAGGACAAAATAGTTTTCTGGCCAGCCGAATTTTTCAAAACTTGACATTAGTAGTGCGTTTGGAGAGAGCATTTCCGGGGGTTTTGAGCGATTTCTTTGGTTACTGCACTTCCTCAAAAGGAGATGTTCTAGTACTCATGAATCCACCCAATCCTTGTCCACCGGTGTTGTCGCAGCGTCAAGATTTGTACTCTGACATGTCCTTTTAAACAAAGCAACGTCAGTGATTGGTCACTGTTGAGTTGACACCCCACACATACACACATCTGAGGGAAAATCTCTGTTTCTCAAAAGTTGTTTGTTCTCCACCGGAGTTCGTGGCGTTACGAGTGCGATCTACGCACTCATGGGCGTTGAGTAATGGTAGCACATGTACATAGGTATTTCTGCAAACGCGCTATCACATCCCATGTATACATGTGATCCACATATACATGTGTCATATATGTGATACACATATAAATGCATCTGTCCACAAATACACCCTTTGCGTCAGCTCAGCATCGACAGACGTGCGCACGGACTGGCAGATTAAACAACGATTTAATACGACCTACGAAATTTCAGGTCATATTCCTACCTCGACAACAGGATTCTTTCTGCAAACGCGCCCTGTTTGTTTTACAGTGTGCTGCCGCGTACTGCAGTGTGCTGCCGCGTACTGCAGTGTGCTGCAGCGTGTTGCAGTGTGCTGCATGTTGCAGTGTGTTGCAGTACCCTGTTTGTAAAATCTCTTTCGCAGCACCTACTATATGTCTCTCTCTCTCTCTAGAGCACAATGTGCATCTGACTTCTTTCTTTATCTTTCCACTGCTCTCTCTGGCCGCTTTGCACGTGCCCATACGCATCCGCCCCCCGCATCCCCCCAACCCCCCCACCCCCCTGTCTCTACCTCTCGCTCGCTCACCTGTTCTCTTTGTCGCTCTCTCGTGCATCTGCCCTTCTCTCTCACACACACACACTCTGTCTCTCCCTTCTCTCCC
>Ga0105055_10012061_pt1 | contig 10573 bp, 2 predicted proteins | sample BON03_FD_78090 | JGI IMG/M metagenome (GOLD analysis project Ga0105055, IMG submission 78090) | Freshwater microbial communities from Lake Bonney liftoff mats and glacier meltwater in Antarctica - BON-03 | ecosystem: Environmental > Aquatic > Freshwater > Ice > Glacier meltwater | place: Lake... | reverse complement strand
CCCGTTCACCAACAGAATCCACCAAGTTAGCATATCGTGCAAAATGCCGAAGAACCTGAATTTTTTTAAACAACAACAAAAAATCGATTTTTAATTAAACAACAAAAATCGATTTTTGTTTTTTTATATTCGAAAGCTTTGGCTAGGTCAATCGTGACTCTTTGAAGCTTGTTTTGTTATATATATCTCACTCGATCGAACATACCGTAAGAGCGATATCCCTGTTTGATTTCGATTCAGTCTGGTTGCTTTTGGATATTGTATTTGGTGAGTGATGAACTCGTGGGCAGATGACACAGAGGAAGAGCAAGCACAAATAGCTTCAGCTCCTCCAGCATGGACGACCAAAGCTCCAACTATCCCAGAACAGGAGCAGCTTTGGTTGATGAAAAAGCCACCCGTAGAAAAGCAAGTTGAACCTCGAGAGAGGACAGTCGAACGTCAAGTACCGCCTCCCAACAATCCGACTCGACACAACTCATCAGATCACCAGGGTCATGGCAAGGCGTCTGATAAGTGGAAGAAGTTTGCAGCCCAAGCGGATATTCCTTCAGCAAAACCGTCACAAGTTGTTGAAGAACAACGCGGAGGAAGTTGGAGGGGGGCACCTCCAAAGGCAGTAAATGCTGCGAAGACATCTCACGGACACACTTCGAAGTCATCCAATGGACATGCTTCAAAAGTATCTCAAGGGAAGATAGCCTCTTTGAAGGATAGCTTTGGTTTTATTAAAGTTGTTTCTGAGGTTCGGGTTGAAGACATCTATTTCCGGTTTGACGAAGCTTCTCGAAGTAAAATTGAAACGGCAAAACTTATGGTTGGAGATGAATTAGAGTTTGTGATCATCGTTGGCAAGAATGGAAGAATGAGTGCATCTCAATTGAAGCTTCTTGAACCGGGTTCGGTGCGCGTAGACCAAGTTGATAAAGCAGGCTTGTTCGGTATAGTCCTCAAAGAGACAGCAAAGTACCAGCAGCAAAATCCTCATTATCAGCCAAGTCAGCATCAGCTAGACAAAGCTTTTCAAGGTCGTATAGCCATTGTGGAGAATCCAGACGCACTGGAAGATCTTGTACCGGGCGACGAGAATTTCTTGTCTTTTGCATTCCGAGGAATCAGTCCATCGACTTCAAAAGCGTTTCCACGTCGCGGCGATCTTGTGAGTTTTGATTCAGCAGTCGAGCTTTCCTCTGGCAGATCTCATGCGATTAAAATTTCCACTTTGAAGACTGGAAAAGAGAGGAGTCGAGATATCATTGCAAAAATGATATCCAGTGGCAAATGTGAAGCCGAACGAGGAATTGTTGGGTCTCTGATGGAGCAAAGTAATAATTCCGTTTACATGGGAACGATTGATTGTGAAAACAGAGATACGAAGGTTTATTTCTATAAAAACGATCTTCCGAAGGAATTGGCTGCTGCTGCTGCAGCTAAGAAACAACCTGGAGTACAGGATTGGAGAAGAACTCTGCAGACTGATACCAATATTCAAATTGGAGCGGAAATGGAGTTCACGGTACTGCAGGACCCGATGTATCGTGAGAACTTCATTGCTGTTGATATGAAACAGATTCCGCGTGGATCTGTTGTTATGGAAGAAATTGTAGCACCCTCGGTTAAGGCAAAACTGATTTCATTACGCCGCGAGAAAGACCAACAATCAACGAAAACGACGGGTCGCAAGAAACCATCAGGAGATCGTCCTTTGATCGGAACATTGGAGCTTCTCGAGGAAGTGGAAGGTTTGGATTCTACCTTGGAGTTCAATGGCGAGGAAATGATGAATCCAAGGGCAGCCCCAGGCGATACTGTTGTATTCGTTCCTAGCAAACACAAGAAAACGAAGCGAGTTTGTATACGTGAAGTTCGCTTAGCAGTTCCAAGTGAAGAAGTTAAACGCGAACAAACTCCTCTTGATTCCTGGTCCGGAATTGTCAAAAGGGAAACTGGAGTTGTGTCTACACTGCGAGATGCTTTTGGTTTCATAGAATGTTTCGATCGAGATGGTCAGGTATTCTTCCCTTTGAAAGAAGTAATTCTGACTGCTAAAGATCAGGGTATGATTCAGCAAGGGGATTTGGTATCCTTCCAGATAGCAATTGAAGGCCATCAGCACAACAAGAGCAAACATGGTAAATCATCTGATGAACGCAGAACAGTGGCTACTCGGGTACTAAAGATTGAGGAAGCTTCTTCGATACATGTTGTGGAAGAAGGTATCATTGGAACCATCACCAAGGCACTGCCACACAATCGCCGAAGCAGCGAAGGAGGTCTTGTGTCTTTCTTGCCCTCGCTTTTTCCTATGAACGAGATGTGGGAGATGCTAGTCCGTTTCAGTAACAATGAATTGATGGTCAAGGGCACCAAGAACAAAGCAACCAAAGTACTAATCATCAGTGATACACATGGGGGTTACAAAGAAAGTAAATCTGCTAAGGAGAATTCATCGACGACATATTCCATCAAAGTGCCTCAAAGTGTTCAATCATTGGCCCGATTTTACTGTAAGATACTGTTCCTATCAACCGGGAGCCCCCCTGGCGAATTGGAGATCTTGGAAATATCTCAAAGCGAATCGGATTTTGAAAGCATGAACCTCAGATTCGAAGCATCTTCTATTGCCAAGCAACAAAAACCTTTTTGCGTAGGTGACAAAGTTAAATTGGATTTTGTGTTGAACAAACGCAAATCTGGTCTGGAGGTCCATAATATGACTTTGCTCGAATCCGCCCCGAAAGTCGTTGCTAAAGAAAAGCGAAGTGACACAGAGAGTGGCGTGGTAGCGTCGATACAGAAAGATGGGTTCGGGTTTATTCAAGGTTGCGAGAGAGCGGAACGAGTATTCTTTAACCATGTCGATTGTGAAGACGAGTACAAGCATCAAGTGCAACTAGGAGATGAAGTGGAGTTCAAATTGGAAACAAGCAAGAAAGGCAATAAAGCCGTTTCTATTAGACCCGTGGTAAGCGTCGTCGTGGATACGATGTTGGATGAAGTTGTGTATCGAGGGACTATCACCAAGGAAGCCAAGCGCAAGTCGGATATCAAAGGAGTGAAATGGACCCATGATCATCCTACCGCAGCGAAGATAGCTCAAGCCCAATTGAGCCCTTCGTTGTTGGGGCGATTAGTACCAGGTACAGTTATTCCAGAGGAGCTGTTCAGAGAAGGCAAGGAATCTAAAAACACAATGGACTGGCGCAAGTCGAATGAAGTGCATAAGCAAGTCAATGCTTTCCAGGACGGAACAGAGCCCGAAGTGTGGGAAGTGGAACCATCGCCGCAGACTAAAGAGATTGAAAGGTTCGCGAAGAAGTTACCTGGGCTGTTCACCGGACACCTTACTAGCGGGAGCCTGATTGTGGCTAGATCACTCAAAGCTTTGAATGGTTACAAAACGCAACACAACAAGGAAGATGAAGTTACAGCTGCTGAACAACCTGTAGACGATAAAGGAAGCCAACCGATAGTATACTACTGGAGTATGGGTGATTGCAATGATTTCGAGCCTGAAGTCGGCGATGAAGTAGAGTACCGTCTGTGCACGAATGTCGCCACAAAGCAAGTCCGGGCCACATCCATTCGTTTGGTGAACTCGGAGACGTGCTATCGTGGACTGGTGGAGGGCCAGGTGAGTCAGCGAGGAGGATATATTCGTCCCCATGCAGAATTCGCAGGCAAAGGAAGTGCTGGTCTGTTCGGGGAAGGTTCAAACTCCAATGTGGATGAAGCATTCAAGCCAGGAGCAGGTGGTAGAGACGGAACTGTTCGTTTCGATCGGAGTCGCGAGGTACTGAATAGTGGTGATGAAGTTGAGTACGCTCTGTTGATACATCCAACCACCAAAGCCGCCAGAGCCATTAGAGTGAAGCTTGTCAAAAGAGCAGCGCCTGTTGAAGAACTTCACAGGACCGCCACACCTCCTCAGGTAAACCGAGAACTCCTGAAAAGATTCCAAGCTTCCAACGCAGTTCCGAGGTTTCACACTGCGAAAGGACCAGATGGAACACCTGGATTCGATATTGGGAGAGGAAGAGAGTTAACAGCTGCAACAAAACTGAGAGTTAACGCAAAAGAATTCAAACCAATCGCATAAAATATTAAATGAAATTTGCTTCAGAACTCCTCGTGCAGATATAATTTTAATTTATTAGAACTGTTTTTTGATCGAGTAGAAACAGTTTTAGAACGGCAGGGAAATTCAGTCGTTATTTATTCATCCCTGAATATTCATTGCTCGATATAAATCCAGAGCATACGCAAAAATTTCAAATTTCAAAATAGTTCAGTGTTATAAATGGAAAAGGCAACTAACAATTTCCGAAACTTGTTTCACGAATAGCGACAGAAAACTTATCAGTCATTCTTTGTTTCGTCGAGTATTTTGGGAGCCATAAATGAAAACCACAGGTAGCCACCGAAGGCAGTCTCTCATCGTCGGTATTGGTTTCGACATTGGTGAGTTCAATGGTGAAAGGCCGATTGCTAAATCCAGTAGATCCAATAGACCTCCATCCAGTGGCCCACAATAGCAACGACTGCCGCTCGGACTTGGTTAAACTTTCGACATACTCCCAGAACCAGGTAATATGAGGTGTATTGCTGTTGCCACCTTTGTACCTACAATGAGATCTCCATAACTCTACGGACACATTTCTGTCACCTTCAACTATTTTAGTGAGCTCTGTGGAGCGAAGTAGCATAATCGCACTCTCCCGAGGAATAATATCATGAAAACCTTGTTTTAACATCGTCATCTGAGTTGCTACATTTTCCACCAAAAGTTTATGAGTCAACAACTCGATATAGTTATCAAAATTCCCCGCATCGATTTTCTCAGTTTCACCACCGGCAGTTAAATTGGACATCATCCTTTTTAGTTTCAAATCTTTTTGGTTTATCGAGGTGTCAATATGTTGCAACTCAATGAATTTACGTTTCATTTTGGGGGCCGGAGGAGGAAAGGATCCTCTCCTTTGTCTTACAAGTAATCTGTTTTGCATGACCAGTGCGCTGCGAATGAGATCTCTATCACCTGTGAGTCTGGCATCATTCACCACGTGCAGAAGCTCATCCATCGTCGTTACTTTTTCTAGTTTGAGTCGAGTAGCATGCTTACAAGGTGATTGTGAAGGTGTGAGACTTGGTTCCATCTGAAAGAAGTCAGATCTCTCACAAGCCTCTTTCATCATACATTCTCGACTGTTCACAGTAAAAGTAAGATCGTCTAATGCCAAATTAAATTGTTCTGTGTCTGTTTGACGGAGCTCTTTTAGCCGATATATAGTCTTGTAATATTGAGTGGAGATGAATTTGATATCCTCAAAATCTGGGAGCTCTTCTAAAAGCAACTTTGAAAGTGAAGGGACAAGAGCCACTCCAACAGGATCACCATGGAGCACCGAAAGTCCTAAAACTCTCCCCATGATTCTGTACCATTTATGCTGTTCTTGTTCTGGCATACCTTTAAATCCAGGATTGGGGCTAATTTGAACACTGTCATTAGGAAAATATCCTGGAATCACCAAACTAAAACTTGGGCTAAATAACTCGGCACTTAATCGAGACAGCCAATCCCTTCGGATACCTCCTGCATCTATTCCAGCTTGTTCCCCTTGTTCAGAAACGTAATGGACCCTCAGAACTTTTCCTCCTAGATCATCCCCAGACAAGCTATTGAGGACTTTTGAAGAACTTGCCAGCATGTTCGAAGGATCTATGAATACATCAAGAGCGTCATCGCGAGGGGTGCCACTGGAGCGAGTCATACATGCTAACATTTGAAGTCGAACTTCCAAAGACAATGCTGTCTTCACATCTAGAGTACTTGAGCTAGAAACCAGATGATACAAAGCCTTAGATGTGCTAGACACTAGGGGAGTGTTTTCTGGATTGTTTTCTATGAGAGCTGCTAAATAACTGAGAGAATGGGGCTGAGAGAGTACGACTGATGTACAATGATGGCTGCATGGACCATTGATTAGATAAATAAGAGCCCATAATGCATTCCAAGTTAGAGATTCGCCAATAGACCTGCCTAACAGCTGTACCAATACAATACACGCGTTTCCATGCATATTGTTGTATCTATCAACATCTTGATGGTTGAGTTCGTGAAGCATCGAGTGGCGTTTGATCATGTATCCAAGAGCACCCACCGTGTTAAGCAAGACTTCCTCGTCGATATTCTGTTTGTTATAGGAAGACAGCAACGTGATTAAATACGCATCACATTCCTGTTCGAGAGCAATATCAGTGATTTGGTATCCAATGTCGTCACTACGTTCTACGAAGCAGGCAAGCGCACGCGTAGCATAACACATTTGTTGCGTTGATGCATCTGGGTAGACTGCATCTCGAATGCAATTTAAAACCCCTCTTTGGGCAAGCGCAAGCCCTAGAGCACAGCTGCTTTCAACCAACAGGCCAATTTCCTGCAGCACATCGACAACGACAAAAGAAGGATAGTTTACAGGGTTCCTGATCATCTTCATTAAACTATCAAGTCGGTCGCTGGCAACAATAAAGTCCAAACATTGGCCTCCAAATCGAACAATCCTTCTCAAAACTTTTAGGGTTCGACGAAGGGAGCTCATGGAATGGCGGTTTGTTAGGTCATTATTAGAGGATGCTATTCGAAGCTCAATTTGATGAATAGGCTCTAGAAGCATTATATCACATGTTGCATTTTTGTCGATAGGATTGAGACCATGGATGAAGTAATACATGACACTGGCGATTGCATTTAACAGACTATCTTCGGCATCTGGGATTTTCAAAAGTGACGATAGAATAGAAGTACCATCATTCTTTTGAATTGTCTCAGCAATATGAGGACAAGGGACCAGCAAATAAGTCAAAGTCCAACAAAGTGTCTCGATTAGGAATCCTGACAGGCTGGAAGCATTTGAAAACATTTTGAGGAATAATTTTACAAAATGGTCGTCTCCAATACTAGCCGCGATGTGCTTAGTACTATCTAATAACAACCCTAAGCTTTGGGAAAAGGTGACACATTTATTTTCAAGAGAATGAAGTTCCTGTAAAACCCTTTCCTGGTCGGTGTCATTGGTTTCAATCAACAACAGTATGCGACTACTCAAAGAATTGATACTTGAGTATAAATGTTTGGACACGCGGCCGAGTTCTTGAGGAAATTGCGCCGTGAATTGAACCAAAAGCGTGGAAAGTCTGGCATTCAAAAGCGAACACTTGACGAGTCCCCTTTCCAAGATGTCTAAGCAAACTTGAATCCCGTTATTCGTATAGAACACTTCAAGTCTCTCAGCGCTGCCCTCCACAATAAATGTGACAACTTGTATCGCTAGCAAGAGAACGCCCTCGCTGGTATTCGGTCTCCCCACCTTCTCAAGGATTGCCGCGAAAAGGCCTGCCTTGACAGCTACACTTGACCTCTCATCACTTCTCTGCACAAGGTACCCGAGCGATGCTAGAATTTGAAGCAAAGTCAACTGGTTAGAATCCGATGTAAGAACCATTTTTGAAACCAGTATGTCAATCATCCCCTGTTTTGCAAGAAGGTCAACGCTTTCTGGTTGTGATTGAATCAAGCTTCGCAGCTCCCTCAGTGCTTTTATTTCTTCATCGTCCTCCACTGAAAGCTTGGGAGAAAGAGATGAAATAAGAGTGGTTATAACTTGCTGATCCATCATCAGATATGAACTCCCAGGGAGAAGATGGCTAATTGAAACGGACAAAAATGTTATTATGGAATACACTAGCAATAAAAAATACCCGACTATTTTTTCCTTTTAGCCCGTAGACTCTAAAAGTGCGGAGTAAAGTGCTTCGTTGTGTTTTCTAGTTCGGTCGACAATGACGTTTGTGAATGCACCGGAACTGGCGGTGTCTACCCTAACTGTGGTCATTCTATTTGGTGTGAATCTAATGGTTCATTTGTTTCTGCGGTTCTCGTTGCGGGGTCAGCCAATGCCCGTTGTTGACCCCAAGAGGATTCCGTGTCTTGAGTTTACTGCTCAGAGTTTTTATGCCCTTACGAGGGAAATGATGGTGATGGGTAATATTATGCTCTATGTATGGGCATGTGAGAACAGACCTCTATTCCCACATAGCGAGAAGACGTCGTCTGTGGATTTCTTCTGGTTTATTTGTCTCATCATTCTTCTTTTTTCTGTCGGAACAGTGCATCATGACCCCAAAAGTAACGCAATCGCGAATCGAGATCAAACGGAAGAATGGAAAGGATGGATGCAAACAGTTTTCTTGTTGTATCATTATTTTCATGCAAATGAAGTTTACAATACTGTTAGAGTGATGATCTCTTGCTATGTCTGGATGACTGGTTTTGGAAATCTGCAATTCTTCTACGTGAAGCAAGACTTTGGGTTTGTGAGATTTTACCAAATGCTTTGGCGCTTGAATTTCCTAGTGGTATTCCTCTGCTTGACGATGAACAATATGTACATGCTTTACTATATATGTCCGCTGCATACATTCTACTTTCTCATGACTTTTGCTGTTATGCGAGTCTATTCAAAACTAAATCACACTCAATATGGTCTTCGAATCAAGCTGGCTTGTGCTGGCTTCCTTATATGGCTGATCTGGGAATTTGACATTGTTTTCAAATTGGTGTTTGCTTGGCTCTCGAATAGTCCTCATCCAGGAGCTGCAGTTGGAGCGTATGGTATTCAATACGAGTGGCAATTTAGAAGCGGATTGGATCATTGGTCTACGTTTTTCGGAATGTTATTTGCCCTGAATTTTCCTCAAGCAACAATGTGGCTGAAAGTCGTGGAAGATCTCCCTCGTTTTCAGTCATTGATGATCAAAGCTGGAGTTGGATCTGTGCTATTAGTAGGAATGTATATTTACATCACCAGCATCTTCTTTCTTCCCAAGTTGGTCTTCAATTCATATCATGCGTACACCTTTTTCATTCCGTTGTTATCTTACTTGTTCTTTCGAAATGCGACACCTTACTTGCGACAGTTTCATCTTGGATTTCTGGCTGTGATTGGAAAGTACACTCTGGAAACATATCTCATGCAACATCATATTTGGCTGACGTCGAACGCCAAGACGTTGCTGGTGATTCTACCTGGTTATCCTAAAATGAACCTTGCATTGGTGACCGGCATATATTTCTTAGTTGCACAACGATTGTTTAGGGTCACCATGTTTACTCGCGCGATGTTAATACCTGAGAATTCAAATATGGCTATCGCTTCGACAGGATATGTTTCGGGGATACTTGGAATGGCAGCTCTTGTTGCGTGGATTCTTCAAGTGGCTCAAGTAGGATGGATTGTTGTCGGTGTTGTTGTTATAGGACTCAGTGTGGTTGCTATTAGTTTCTTAACCAAGACGTTTGGCGAAGGAGCTAATTTGTCCGTTCACACATTTCAGTCATCAGTTGTCGTAGGTGTGAGTGGAACTCTATTTTGCATCCTCACCGTGGTGTTGTTGCCGTATTTCCACACTGGAAAGAGGGGTGCTACTGTAAACGCTGGACCCATTCGAAACCGCCTCACGTTGTCCAAGTCAGAATGTATTGGTCATATTGGAGATGGTTTCTGGGAATCTACGTGTCCTACATGTCACAAATGGCAATGGGGTGATGTGGAAGTTGTCAAAGCATGCAACTTTAGTTCGCTTAAATCCTCCGAGGAGATCGATGGTTATCTTAAGAATCGCAAAATACACTTCTTGGGCGATCGGGATGTTTTCAGCCTCGCTGTTCAGTTGCATCGAATCACCGACCCTATGTTGGGAAACCCACTATTCGACGAAATTGACGGTTCTGATAAAACCTTACAGTTTGAATCTTCTAGCTTGAACGAGGCCACAATGAGTTACAGTAAGGTAAATGACGTCGAACAGATGGTGAAGTCAGTCAAAGCTTTGAACATTGGTACCAACAATTTTCTTGTGTTGGGAGCCTGGATGAAAGAAACAACAAGTTCTGTCGGTTCGTCGTGGAATGCTGTTGCAAATGCAATTCGTGCATTGAACATTCCATGCGTCCTAGTGGAGCCAAGTACTGTGGCAGAGTTGAAGCGCAGTTCTACTGTGGCCATGACTGCTGCACAAGCTGAGCGAATAAGGTCAAGCATTCTTACGTCATCTATTGGGAAACTATGCACTGTGTTGCCGATGCACAATCTTACCGTAGATAGGGAAGATCAAAACCTGAATGGTGTGATCTACGAAGATTCTGTATACGAGATGGGAGCAGAGATTATTGCCAACTATGTCAAACTCGTCTGGGAGAAATCGGCTACATCAAGCACAGGGGCAAAGAAAGGGTCAGGTGGAGGATTGGCTCCAAATCCTTATCTCGGTGCGATAGTTCTTGGAATAGCCTTGATTATTCTTGCAACGTCGGATAATTACGCAGGTATCTCATTGCTAATCAAGAGCATCCTGGCTCCATATTCAAAATCCATCACTTGGGCCGATTCAGTTCATGACGTTCATCGGAGTATCGGATTGATATCATCATATGCACCAGTAACTGACGGCGATTCAATGGACCGTAATACCAAAGACAAGCACAGTGAATGCGGTGACGAAGATCACGAAATTG
>Ga0105055_10012059_pt1 | contig 10576 bp, 7 predicted proteins | sample BON03_FD_78090 | JGI IMG/M metagenome (GOLD analysis project Ga0105055, IMG submission 78090) | Freshwater microbial communities from Lake Bonney liftoff mats and glacier meltwater in Antarctica - BON-03 | ecosystem: Environmental > Aquatic > Freshwater > Ice > Glacier meltwater | place: Lake... | reverse complement strand
CTATTTGATGGGTAGCTTGGGCATCAACTTCTAGGGCATCAACTTCTAGGGAATAAACGGACCCTTGTAGAGTAGCCCTGGCGCCTTGGGTAACACAAAACGAATTGCTCGAGTTTCTTAATGGTTCCCAATTAATTATTGGCCCGTTGGCAATGACCCAACCATGCTGCGGGGTTGAATCTATTTTCAAATCATCCCAGGGGAACCGAGGTACTCTACCTAAAGACATTAGAGAAAATGGTCGAGGGGAAGTCTCATTACAAACGACAGCAGAGATCATTAAACGCTTAGAAGAAGTTCGTGATGTATGTACCCCAGTCATTGAATACAGCCATTGCTGTCGTTCTGCCAAATTTAATGGGTTGTATACAAGTGGACGACACGAAGTGGGAGATCTATCGACTACTGGCAGTACAGTGACTTTGAATTCGCCTCCAGGGGAAATCCATAACCCAGGAGTTAAACCTGCTTCTTTCCAATGAAGCCCACAATGAGCCGGTTTTGAAATAACGGATCTAGCTTTTACTGTCATCGGTTGACTTTCCTTGACGATGATACTTCGAGATTGAAACGAAACAAAAACAGATGGAATTTTAACTCGTTTCGCGTCTTCATGTCGATCAACATGCTCCATGATGTACACGATATCTTCCGGTAGGATTATTTTACCATTACGTTTTTCTTTCATTTCAGGCAACTTATGCTGGCCAATTAGTACCATCAGAGCGCCTGCCTTTTGACAATGCAGAACCTTATCCAAGAAATCACATCCACCTCGATCCACAAATACCACTTTACCATCAGCTCTGGTATTCAAAGGAGTACAGCCATCAGTTGGTGACGCAAAGACTACATCCCCAGTTAAAAACTTGGAATCTGGTAACGGCGGTCCGAAGTTCGCAGTTTCAAAATCAAATTTGATGTCGTTTATCGTCAGGATTTTGTTAAAAAAAACACTTTCTGTCGACATTTTTGCCCCTTGAGAAGTAAATAGCACTGGCGCGAAGCCATCGAGTGAGAACTTCAACTCCACTCCTTCAGAATGAAACATAAGCTTATCATTATCAAGTGTCATCTCTATAACACCCCCTGGCGACCAACCATCATTGCCTTCGCTTCCCCAAAGTTCTTCATCCTCTTCTCCTTCATCATTGCACCTGCCAGCTGACCACCAAGACCCATACGATGTCGCCATCCATTCACGGTAATTACGGCCAGCGGGTACACCATTGGTGGTCAATCCTAAACGCATTTCACCATGAATTTTTTCTACTCTAACTGTATAGGATTTTAGGTCAGCTCTAAACTGGTGAAGCGCCCAACCAGTTCCATCCAAATTAGACATGACGTTTTGGACATTCGGTTCCAAAGATTCGTATGGTTGCAAAGCAGAGTCTGGGAAAAACCCCTCTAAGAAGAACTGACCTGCTAGTTCGTTCCATTCTAATTTGGAAGTCCAAGCTTGCGTCAATATCGGCAACAACACCAACAAACCACGCATACTTTTTTAGCAACAATTTTTTTGAAACCGAGGCAAGAGTCATTGACGTCAATGGAGGACGAGGCTCCTTCGTTCTTAGAACCAACAATTACACTTTTTTGCAAAGAAGAAATCGAAAGGTAAGTTGGTTCTTGCATATATCCTGATTCTCGAATCACTGTATGGATCAGCATTCTACGAGTGGCAATATTGGAAGATATGGACAAGATGCCCAAGTAAGTTACTGAAAATTTCGGCTTTTATGAATTTCTAAATAATTTTGATTTGCATAGAAAACGAAAGAGCATGAACAGTCGAGCAAACGATGAGGAGGATATTGTAAGTACTAAGTTTTGTGAAACATTCACCTGACAAATAAACCAGCTATTGAGGATTTCTTCAACGGACTAACTTATTTATTATTATATAACTGAATTGACCATGACATCCCTTATTACTTCCAATGTGGGGTCTTTTCCCGGTTTATTCTTGCCAATCTCTTTTGGGGCAGCTGGGAGTTGAAGAATCATCATACTCATATTGTCTCCTGAGCTCTTCATCAAACATTCATCCAAAAGTTTCTCACATGTGGTTCCAAGACCACAGCCGAGTCTCATACATGTTAAAACAACATTTGCACACTCAAAATTGCTCATTACATCCCAAATACCATCACATGCCAAGATCAAAAACTGATCCTCATCTGATCGAGGAACCACTGTTGTTTCGGGTAACACAGTTATTTGCTGTTTGGACGGAGGCAAGTTTGGATCTATTTTATACCGAAAGTCGCCAAAAGAACGAGCAGAAGCCAGATCTCCATTTACTCGATTGTCTTTAACCATTCCCCCAGCTGCTTCAACCCTGGCTGTTTCCTTTGCATCGCTTGGTTTCTGATCTTGAGTCGCAAACTTTACCCGCTCCCCAGACATCAACACAGACCTTGAATCACCGGTATTCGCAAAGATGATATCCTTTTCAGTTATAATGACAGCAACTCCTGTGCTACCACTATAATCTTTTCCACTTTTAACATCTGGTAAGTCTTTCAAGGCCTCGTCACAGTTGATGAACCCTTCCATCATCGCCTTTGCGAGTTTCTTCGGATCTTTTGTTTGATGGTATTCACTGAAGCCTTCGGCATTTTGAATATGCGATAACACATTCGTCGAGGCGTACTTTGCCGCAAGGTCACCTCCATGTCCATCAAACACTCCAAAAAAACCAAGATCGCTGGACCCCACTGGAAGGACATGTGTATGGGCATCCTCCATGGTAACTCTCCACCCTTGCATCCCTGAAACCGCCCATTTCACTTCTGATTTACCAAGCTTACCCTTACCCACGAGAGTGTGCTTGGCCGTGATAGGCTGTTGCATGTAAGGACTCTGACCTTCCATCTAAAATATATGTGTGTACTTGAGAATGGGCACACGTATTTTTACGATGCACACCGGGTTCGAAAACACATAAAAGGGGGGCTTTTTCTGATGTCCTACCTTCTAAACGAACAAGTCTATATTTGAATTATGAGTAACCTTGTGAAGCGTCCGGTGTATACAGTCAGAGATTATGCGGCTCGAATTGACGAAGAAGACGAGATAATTGTAGATCAACCGGCACAGTTTGTTTCCAGGATTACATTGAACCGGCCCGATGAGAATAACAAGATGGGGCATGTAATGCGAGCTCAATTGTTCAATCAGCTTCAAATCAACGACCAAGACCCAGATGTGAGAGTGACCATCATTCAAGGTGCTGGGAATCATTTTTGTTCAGGTCAGGATTTTGGCAGATCCAAAGGTGCCTTGCCATCGTTCACTGACGATACAGACGGTCAACTGCCCAGGAGTAATCTTCAAGGATGGTTTATGATTATGGATCTCGCAAAGCCAGTTATTGCACAAGTTCACGGAGAGTGCTTAGGATCTGGTATGGAGCTAGCTGCTGCATGCGATATTGTCTATGTGGCAGATGATGCAAGAGTAGGATATCCAGCTGTCAGAAACATGGGATTACCTGACATGCAGATATATCCTTGGCTATGTGGCATGAGGAACGCATTATCCATAATGCTGCTAGCGGAAACAATGACTGGCGAGGAATCGGTTAAACGAGGTTGGGGAACCAAGAATTTTCCGGCTGATGTTTTGGATGACAAGGTTCTGGATATTGCAGCTAGGGTAGCAAAGATACCTGCTGATTTACTGGCATACAATAAACGCAGCGTGCATAGAGCATTTGAAGCACAAGGGATGCGGGCTAATCTTCGACATGGCGTAGATATGGAAAGTCTGATGTTTCACTCCCCTTCTGGAGGGATGCTGACTAGATCTGTTCAGGATCATGCCAGAAAACCAGCAATGAAATCATCCTCAAAGCAAACTTCAGCAAAACAATTTCCAGCAAAGCAATCCTCAACGAAGCAAAATAGTAAGGAAGGAATGGCAATACATATTCATGACAGCGTGACTGTCCATGTCCATCAAGAAGAAGAATCACTAAAACTACAAAGCAAACTCTAAAGGAATAAATAAATACTACGATGTTAAGATGTACTGGGTGTTCTAGAAACCGAGACGTTGACATTGATGTGTGACAACGAATTCACAGTTGCATTGATGATAATGAAAGACCCTGCGATTTGAGCCGATCGAAGCAGGGAACCTTTGGGGAGAAGGCAAGTAAGAAACGGGACCAAAACTCTACCAGCCAGACGAGATGCGTTCGTTTCAGGCATGTTGGCTCTGATATCCTGCCTTAACCACTTAGACCACGGACTTTGTAATGAGGCGAAGTGCTGGCGGTAGGTCTTTGAGGGGTCTAGCAATTTCAAAGTGCTTAGATTATGAGGAATGTGGCTCAAATATCCAGCACACAATCCTGCCACGAGACTTGCACCCATGTTGTTCAACGCCTTATTGTCGAACAACTCCATGCGCTCTTCACAAAAATCTGATAGTTGATTGATACCGATACCAAAGATGATCTCACGTGCACCACGGGGGGCTAAACCTCGTGTCCATCGTTTAGCCAGTGGTTCTGGGTTCAATTCGCCTGCATTACAAGCTTCTAGTACGCTGGAAATAGGGGTCATGGCGAGTCCAGGAAGAATTGCCATTGCCACTCCCATGATTTGAGGGTTTTCATATTCACTTAAATGCACTCTTGAATCGAGAACGTGACGCAGTCCTTTGAATCCATTAATATATAGAATACGAATTGGCAATTGCTGAATATACGATTTCAATGGTTCATGTCTTAGTACAAGTTTGGTATACTTACAATGTGCATATTCGGGAAGAGTGCTCCTCGTGCAGTTCCAGAGAGCTGTGCATTCAAATAGGCGTTCAAACCAGATCTATAAAAACTTTCCATGGCTGCCGCGCAACTGACTGCAAACCAAGGCAGTGGCTCCGCAGGCATGGCTTTCCCAGACTGGAGAAACAAAGGAGTCCTTTTCAGCTTGGAATGATGCCTAATTTCACGACAAAGTGAAAATATGACCTGCTGAGAGAACTCCGGACTTTCCTCTAATAAATCTCTGAATACATCTGCATGAAGTCGATATGCGGCTCCATCAGACATCGCTCGCACAGTTGCAAATACTTTTTCTTCGCGAAGTAGATGCAGCATACCAATGGTAGATTCAGATTGTAAAGAACCAAGTGAGGCCATGTGGTGTAATTGATCATCAACCAATCGAAGTCTCGCTACTTTACCTTCCACGATGATGATGGCACTTGTCTGAGGTTCACCTTGGATCATCAGAACGTCCCCCTTTTTAAAATATTCCACTTCCATGCAGTTCGCTAAACTTAATCTAGAGCGTTCATTGCAATATTTGAACATAGTGGACTTCCTTAAGCATAACAAAAGTTCCTTTTCATAGTTTTTGCCTCCGCCAATGTTCTCACTCACCCATCGAACGAGAGAACCTATTTTGCCAGAGAGAGATGTAGTTTTCAATGCATCATCTTCATCATCAAAAGCAAGGTTTGGGATATTCGTTGCTCCCTTGTATTCCCCTCCTCCCCCCATGTTCTTGGAATACAAGGTGGTACTATTGTACTATGACGAAAATATAGTAGACCCTATTTCAATGGTCAGGAATTTTTGAGAATAAGTGAAAACAGAGATTGCCGAAGTGAAAACAGACATCGGAAACAAAGATTGCAGGGGTAATATCAGACATCGCTGAGATGAAAACGGATATCATCGGGCAAGTTCAATCTTCTTTCTTTTCGGATGGCATTTAATTAAATATATTTCAAGACTTACGAGTTTTAGATATGAAAGGAAAATTAGGGTCGAGTCTTCACATAATTATATTAAACTAGTCGGTGAAATGCTAAAAAAATGTGCAATGCACTGAGAAAGAATTCTTGTCGAAAACAACGAGCTTGATCGTTATCCATGAGCTAGAAATGGATCATGATTTCTAAAATTTAGATCCTTGTTTTGTTCGTCTATTATTGGACGGAAAGCATAAGCCTGTTCCAACACTTTCATTGTCCAGGAAACGATTCACGCGTTTACTGCATTTTGCAGCATAGCTGTCTACTTTCTTAATTTTTGTATCCAAACAAAACTTATTCGGAGCCGAACCAGTTTCCGACATTCCATCACTAAAGTTGAATATGATATCGAAGTTGTCGAGAATATTAAGATTTGGTAATTAAAGCAAGACTTTAGTGTTTCTACAAGTATAATAAGGCAAACTAAATTCAAAAACTGAAGTTTCATGGTGTCTTCGCATAAATCGTTTTGGACGTTGACTAGATGCTGTTGTCAGACCTAGACTCGGAATGACTGCAAGATGCAGATTTGCATGCTCTACATCCGAAGCATGCTTTGAATTTCGCTAACCTTATGCCGCCATGTGGTTGCCGATTTGACTCGTTACTGTTCTTGCAAAGCCCCATAAATAAACTGGACCATCCAATCAATCAACCTGTAGCACACAACTGCACTTGAACCACCTCGAGTCAGCCAACCAAATTTTGCAGGCATAAACTTCCACCTTAGATGATTTTATTGCCACAATGCCAGCCGCTAACTTCGCTTTTATGCATGTTTCCGTGTCGACAATTAGTTATGGTATCGCCTTCAAAAATATGTTAAAACGAAATAATGCAGCAGTGTATCACGAATGTACTTCAACAAAAAGAGCTAGTAATAAACCAGAAAATTTTTCGGTTTAACCCATGATCTTGTAATGTTAATTAGTCTAGATTTGGTATGTTTTATACTAAGAAAACGCTTAAACCGGGTTTATATAGTTTACACTATGGACATTATTAGATAACATTTTTTTGTGGTTTGTCATTGGTACAACGTTGTTACCATTAACTATAAGTCGGAAGTTGCGTAGAAAAGGCAACGTACCAGGAAAGTTCAACATTTCTTATTTTCTTATTTCTGTATTCCTTTTCAAATCCAAAACAACAGGCCACTTTAACCAATATATTCAAGATGAAAATCATTGCTTGCACGGCACTTGCTGCATTTTTTGTAGCCATAGCGTTGGCTGAGGAATTGCGCGGTACCGAGACGAGGAGAAGCCTCAAAAGGAGAACGAGGTATCCTACCAAGTTTCCAACTGCAGTTCCAACGCAAAGCCCAGTTTCATGGGAATACGGGTCTACTCTTCAGCTCTCTGAAGATTGTGCTTCCAATACAGAATGCTTGTCATTCGGTGATCCTGTTGTTTTATCAATGGATGGAGTTGAGACTAGAGTATCATGCGGTTCCGGAAGTGATACAACATTGTTGATGGCCTACGGCTTTGCGGTTGACGTAACATGTGCGGGATCGCCTCAGAATGCTAATTTAGGATGGATTCAAAAGTTAACCATTCGACAGGATAATAACGTAGTTCACGAACACGACGCTTACGAGTGTGAACTGATGGAAGCTGCTGATGCTGATCTTCAAAGACAGACAAGCTGGTTTGCGCGACTGAAGTCATACGAATTGTTCAATCCAAGTCAAATGAAGCAATTATTTGTCAACGTTGGATGCTTCAAAAGGAACGGAATTTCAATGGTGGGTTCTCATGGAATTCAAAACACGATCATGAATGTTCATGTTAAGCTCAAGAACTATCAATCTACTGCAACTAACGCGCTTTCAATATTAGCAGCAGCAAAAAATGATGGTGTTTCCGGAAAGTGCTTACCTTACGAAACCATTGATGTGGCTACTTTCAATGTACAAGTCCTTTCTAGCTCAGCTAGAGCAGATTATTGTAAGAAAGTCGGACTTGAACTCGGCAATGCATGCTCAATGGAAAGTTCTGCCAACAGCGAAGATTGTTTATTGTGCTATCCAGATGGTAATCCTTTCGATGACATCGGCTGTCACTACTGTGTTCTGTCGACTCAAACCAATCCAGCATGTAGTGTCAATGAAGATTGCTGCTCTAGCTCCTGCGTCAACAACAAGTGCACTCCTGAGACTGACATTGATCAAGTCCCTCCTGCTTGCTGCGATAAAACCAAGACATGCTACAAACGAACAGAACCATCATCTCCAAATGACGGATACTGCAAGAAATGTTTTGAAGCCACGGAGACCTGTGGAACTGATCGTGAATGTTGTGCTGGTTTAACATGCGGACCAAACAATAAATGTATCCCAGAATCCAACATTGAAACATGCAGTTGCGACGCATTGTGTGCTGCTGTGTCCGATCCAGTCGTACGCGGATTTGCATTTTATGCGAAAGATGTCGTTGGAGGTATGAACACATTGTATGATTCAAGTGCCGCTGGCGGAGTAGCTATCACTTATGACACTGTTCTCAATTCAGCTTCTGGTGGCGAATGGATCACTAAAGTGTATGTGGATGGTTCGTTGTTCTTCAGCACCCTCGATTGTCCTGCGTATACCTTGAATTCGTTACCTAGGTGTCGAAAAGGAAATTGTCCTAACAAGCGTGACAAACCGTCCGCTGGAATTCTTACTCTAGCAAACGACCAGAACGTTTTGTTGAATGGTGTTTGGCCATTCACCACAAAGAATGATGTCAAGTTGGAGATTCATTGCGTATCGAAGAGGGCTATTAATACTGGTGCGAGTGGACATGAATATTCTCGTTTAGATGTGTACGTGAATAAAGCAACTACATTCCAAAAGAGTTCCTCAGTCAACGCAAATGAACAAAACGTCTTTGTGTACAATGAATTAAACGCTGGTAATTCCGGATTATGCCTCGAGCCATTTTCCTCCAATGTTCTCGCCATACAAAATATTGGTGATGATTCAATTGGCTCCTGGATCAAGTCGGACAAAATCGATCCAGGCAGCTGCACTTGTAATACCGAAGGCGACACTGTTAGACGATAAGATATATATATAACTTAAAATGATTTTGTATAGTTGATAGTTTCAATTTTGTATAGAATGTCGAAACTTCCGAAATGATAACCGTTTGGAAACGAATGTATTCTTATCTAATCTATCGCAAGCAGCACTCAGATGCTGCAGACCAAAGACCCACGAAAGGGCATCTTCTTCAAGAGAGGCAGCCAGTTGCACTACGATGTCTTGATTCAATTTGTAGTAGAAAAAACAACCTGTTATATCATCATGGTGACCAGGATTCAAAATTCCAAACCCCATTTTTGCTTCTGTAATAAGAGCCACTGACAACCTTTCATTGCCAAGATCCGCGATAATAACTGACTTGCGATCAGTGGGTATATCCGTGATACTAACGAACATGTGATCAGTTGACAGTTGGTATTGCCGGTATCCAGATTTTTTCAAAATGCCCTTTTGATAGCGGAACTCGTTTATCATTATGGGCCTCATCATGGTCCTAAATGTTTCATCGATTAAAAGATCTGTTTCAGGTACATTCATGTTTTGCTGATCGATAAACGATTGCAATGATTTTTGAAATCGAGCGACTCTCTGTAGCAAACCTCTATGTGAGAAAAGCTCCTGGCCGAGCGTTTCTAGTTCCATTTCTCGAATCTGTTTTGCCACCAGCGATGCGTTTAATAATGACTCTCTGGCCAACGCCTCTTCTGTTCTTCTAATCAAGTTGGAGGCGTATTTGACTGAGTCACATATATTTTCAACGAACTTTACAGGATCCTCATCAGTCAAGCATACAGAGACATGCTTATGATATCGCGGAACTACTGCAATGTCGTCAATTATGCTTTTAAATTCAAATCCACTATTGGTGTAACTCTGAGATATGGATATCAGTTGGTTTAGCCCCGAACTCGAAAATATCACATTAAGACCGAATTCAAAATCAGTTGAATTATCTGTTTTTGCTTGATAATAACGAGATCGTATGACGTCCATCCAATTTCTCACAGCCAAGATGCACAAAGAATGATCTTCGCGGTCTTCGTAAAGCAATGAATGCTCCTGGCGTTCTTCGTAAAACAATGATCCTAATGAACTGAGTTGTCTTGCAGTGCCATATTTCCCAATGCTTACAAAGTGGGGAACAATCCATCCTTCAAATACAAATCTCTCAATACTAATAGCAGAAGAATCAATGAGTTCGCAAATCTGAACTATCAACAAAGGCGTGACATGGTGGAGCAACGAAATGATAGTACCAACGGACAAAAAGTTGACAACGGTAGTGAGAGCATTTATAGATGCCGAATCCCATTTCACTGCTTCTGAAAGCATATCCCACAACATTCCTTTTTTCATCCTTTGTTCCTGAGTCATTTGTAACCCGGCGGACAATAATGGAAGAACATCGAATGTTACGGAAGGGTGATGAAGGACTCCAAACACCATTCTGCAAATATCTTCATATTTCCCAAAAGTCTTTGAAAGTTTAATCAGTTCTAGCAACTCGTGATGCTCTTTTCGAAAATACCTGACCAACCTTCCTTGCGCTGCGGTAGCAACCCCCACATCTTCTTGTTCCATGAAGTAGCAAAAAACAACAATGAAAGTTTATTAAGAAATAGCATTTGATGGCTTTTATCCACTACTAGTTTTAAAAAACAAAAAAAAAAAACTTGGCGTTAGATTGGCAGTTAGACCAGGAGCAACTACAGACGCGGCACTTTTCAAGGACAAGGAGGCACCCCAGGACCGACTACTAGTCGT
>Ga0105055_10012058_pt1 | contig 10576 bp, 8 predicted proteins | sample BON03_FD_78090 | JGI IMG/M metagenome (GOLD analysis project Ga0105055, IMG submission 78090) | Freshwater microbial communities from Lake Bonney liftoff mats and glacier meltwater in Antarctica - BON-03 | ecosystem: Environmental > Aquatic > Freshwater > Ice > Glacier meltwater | place: Lake... | reverse complement strand
GAGGTAATCAGAAGCAAGAACATTATGTGGAATCACTGAATTCGCATTATATTTCTCCTGATGTAATTTAATTGCATCCCTCGACTTGACAACTTTGTCGCCTGGAAACGCGTTCCATGAAGTAGCCACTAAAGTATTTAAAAATACTTTATACATTGATGTCCCTCTCTCTGCATCACCATTTTTTCAATCCTGGGAATATATGGAAAATCGTTTCCTCTCTGCTAGTTTTAAAATGAATTGTATTGGAGACAACATGTATTACTGAGCGACACCATTTTGGAATCCATCCATACTGGATGCGTTGGCTATTACTTTTTGTAAAAAGCGATGATTTTGGAGTCCGTTCTTTAGAATTAAAGATACTAGTGGCAAGAAAATGGTAATCAAAAGTTTATTCGAATCTTCGCTCTCATTCTTTATTTAAATTTTTAATGTCCCAATTCTGCCACCAGACCAACTGTTTCAGCGGCAATTTCGAACTGGTGTATCTAATAAATTCAATAGTCGATTATTGTATAATTATAAAGACAACATCCACGAAATAAACTATTTTTTAAAATAGGATCAGGAGGGGAACATCATAATCAAGAATCTTTTACTCCCCTTGCACCACCGCAAATGCTTTCAGTGAATCTGACATTGCCTTCTCCAAAAATTCATCATCTTTGCTTCCATGATCAGTTTCAGACTCTTTAATAGATGCCATAATAGCCTGCTGCAATGCTTCGTCTTCAGACGAATTCTGGCGACTCGGAGAGGATCCGCGCCGTTTAGAAAAAACGCCCTTCAAAATGCTTTGAATACACGAAGATTTAGTTTCCGAACTTTTGGAGGGATGTACACCAGAGTAACTCGATATGTCTGATTCAACCATCCACGCAGAGGTGTGCACTTCTTAGAATTTGACACGGGGGACTATCCTTGATCATAAAAACAACATTTGAACATTCGTCTTTGTTCAATAGCAAAATGAAATGTGGAAAGCCATGTAGAAGAGTTCGATTTCAGGGTGATCGAAATCGTTATTCAGGAGTTTTTTAACATGAATGCGAATGAATTCGTTGCTTGGTTTGTCCACTCGCCCCCAATAACATAATACGTGCTATAAAAATTCGGTGATGGGTCCATAAACGTCTTAAAATCACAGAGACTGAAGCCATTGACTCACTTCTGGAATTACATTTACTAATAAATTGGCCTCTCTCTAGATCACTTCTTGTCATTTAATGAAATAGCAAACAGACTTCTATTAAATTACAAGGGAAAACATTCAAAAAAGGCAGTCGCTCTTATAATTGATGCACCAATGAGCAACCTGGGCTGCTCCTAATCACCTTCTAATTTTTCACCTTCTAATTTTTCAGTGTCGGTGAGCGTAATAAGGAGTACTGAAACTGATGATATGGCCAGCAAACGACGTATTTTTGGAGCTAAAATCATGAAGAATAATTGGTGTGGTATAAATGTTGTGCTACGTCCGCCTAACTGAATCTTTCGAAAATAATGTATCAGTGGGAGATACTATAGTTGTTCGTAGCAGTCTGCATCTGCATACTTAGTAAAAAATCATGATTTTCAAAAGCGGAACTAAGAAGTCAAATATGAGGTCCCTGATAGTGATATGCGTGCTAGCGAGTGTTTTCCAGGAGAGAGAATGCGCTCAGTCGAGTATGATTGCACATACTGAAGAGTCTGACGGAAGTCAATCGGCCAGTGAGCTTGATGGCGAAGACGAGTTTGTTCTTGTGCTCCCTGTTGGTAACAAATTCAATAATGCGGACCCATCAGAAGAACAAGTTGAGCACAAAGATGCAGAACCATATCCTGAATATATAATCGTGGATGAGGAACCTTATCCCGAGTACAAGATCGCTGATCGCGAGACACTACACATGAGTTTTGCAGGAGGTGGTTTCCGGGCACATGCAATCGGAGCAGGAGTGACTGCTGCATTCATGGCAATATCTGAAGACCTCGATTCAAATCATTTGTATCGAAATGTTGGTTCATTTGCTACTTCTAGTGGTGGATCTTGGTTCGTTGCCTTACTTGCTCATTCTCCTGATTTCGTTTCCCTCATAACTAACATGGCAAGCGGACTGAAAGTAAGGCCAAGTGATACTGCAGAATCTTTGTATAAAGAATCTTTCATAGATGCATTTGAGTCCACTTCAAAAGGAGCCATTGGAGGTTTGACTGCAGTGGGAAGCGGTCTGATATCCATTTTAGGTGGGCAACGAGAGGATTATCCGGTGCTTGCAATGTTCGAAGCATTTGTTCAACAAGGACGTTTCACATGGACAGACGTCATTCGAACATTATTGTACTCAACAGGAGGCATCAAAAAGGAGAAGACGATGGGAGGAAGAGTTAATCAATGGGCCGATGGAAAGATTTGGAATGTAGGCCATTCCATTATGGTTCCTCTCTCGGGAAACCTGCGTAAAAACCCATTTCAAGACGTTAGTTTTGAAAATTTAGAATATTCGATGTTCATGAAACCAGATTTTGAGCAGGTGGAGTTTCCAAGCATGATACCTGCCAACTTCAATATTCGCATGGCGACTGACGGGGGAGAACGGAGAGCTCCGAATCCTTACTGTCCCTCATGCCACATGCTTTCAGTCCAATACACAGATGCATCAACGAGAGACAAGATTCTTAACGCGTTTAAGCACCGAAATTCAAATTTCTTTGAGAGTTTTATGAATGCGGCCGGATCAGGAGCAATAAAAATGCTGGGTGATGTAACTGGATACAATTTGTTTCAAACCACATCGAAATCATCGATTCTTACCGATGTCTTTGAAGAACATGCTTCAGAAGTGAACCTGTTGAATGCAGTGGGAGCTTCCTCAGCTGTAGCAGGAGGGATTTACATGAGTCATGGTCGTACCGTGGCTTCCTTCTTAGAAGGAGCTTATATAGATATCCAGTCGCTAGCAGTATGGACCAGTTCACATTTGTTTGAAGAAGATTGCAAAACCAAGAGCTCTTTGATTTTGAAGGAGCGTCATACTCTTGGAGTTGTGGATTCAGCCTATACTGAAAACACAGGAATCGCATTTTCGGTTGGGAACGGTGCAGAAACAGTTGTGGCTGTTGTGTCAGATGCTAAGCAAGCTCGATTCTTGTTTCAAGAGAGTGATCTTGCCTTTTTTAAGAGCACCAAAGGATTACCGATAGCTCCTCAACCTCGATTTCAAATATTTGAAATAGATGAGTTGCCCATGGTTGCAACAATGACTGGAAATTTGAATAAGGGTAATTTTCAAATGAGCATTTACAGGAATCGAAGGGCTGTAACGGTAGACAGTAAATTTTTTGGAATTGAGAAAGGAAAGCAGGTTGATTTGATTGTGATTGAAGTCAAGAGTCGAACTGGGTTGGGGGGAACGCAAAAAATGGAAGATTTTGCAAAATTGGCTGGAGAAACTGCCAAGTTGTTGTATGCAAATCGAGCCAATCCTACTATTAAAGAAATTGCAAAACATCTATATGGAGAGTGAATGGGTGCCAATTAAATAATGATAATATTTCTTATTCCTCTAAATAAATATATATTCGAAGATTGAAAGCTAGTTGAAGAATGAACGCATTCAAGATTTTTTCTTCCTCTAAAGAAATGTGCATTCGGAGATATGGATCCTTTGTTCTCGTAGTGACAGCAGCTATGATCCTATGCATATTTCCCGTTTTTATTCTTCAAAGGGATGGTGACTCCGCAATGATCATTATAAGAAGGACTGTGGAAATTATGTACGATGAATCAATATTCGAAAACGATCTGTTGGATTGTCCCTATATTACTGTAGGTGTTCATGAAAATAGACCTCGAGAACCTCCTTTGCTTAAAAAGTTTTTTACTTTGTACAGCAAACATCCTGTGAAGGCTTGCGTTCCTGTCGTGAAAGCCAATATCCAATTAAACGAAACCGCATTCACACAAGAATTTCGTTCAAAAGGAGCACCTGTAAAATTTCGGTTCGACAATCTTCGTGACTCTGGTTTTCCAACGCAGGAATATTCATTGATGCAACTTCGTGAGATGTTTCCTTATAACGGAAAACCTGGTGCATTAAACTACAAACCCAACAGCAACGCTGGAGAACAGGAGATTGATCTCGGACCAGGACTAGCGGAACTTGAACGAGATTCAAATCTTATCAGAACTCCAGGGATGAGAAATTTTCCACGAAATATGAGAGTTCACCCAAATGCCTTGAAACTTCTGAATGTAGCTCGGCCGAATTTAGTTGCTGAAATGGATATGCAGAAACCTTCTTTGTGGATGGGTACAAGCTCCAGTGGCACTCCATTTCATTCCGACTGCTGTGACAATTTTATCATGATGGTTAGTGGTACCAAGCGTGTTACTCTTGCGCCACCGACGGATTTTTACAAGCTGAAACCTGCATGTTATATCGTATCACGTGGATATTGTTATGCAACGAATCCAACGAATCCGAGTCAGAACGTCGATTACGACTGGAATAGAATTGTAGTGGATGTGAAGCAAGGGGAGATTCTGTTCATACCCGCTAATTGGTTTCATCATATTCAAAATCTAGGTCCCACAGTAATGGTCAACGTATGGACTTCAAAGTCGAAATCTCAAATAATGTTTTAGAATCAATTATTTAGATTTATTCTTTTTACCCGAGGCAAGTAATTTTTGTTCCAAATTACGTGCCTTTGTTTCACTGTGTCTACATTTACGTTCCAAAATCTTAACTTGATTTGAAGCTTCCCTCATTTTCTCATTCAAATTCATTGCTTTCTGCCTGGCTTTTGTTTCTGATTCTGGATCAAAGCCCACCATTCCACTTGCCAATGCCTCCTGCTGAAATGCAAGGTCTTTATATTTAGTAAACACTGACTTGGCCCGTTCTAATTCAGTGTAGTCTATATCCACTTGCTGCCACAGTAAATCCATTTCTTCTTCCGTCGGCAAATCAGTTCCTTTAACAATAACTTTTTCTTTCGTAATAACTTCTTCCCTCGAAACAGTTATTTCTTTTGTTGATCTCCAATATACGATTTGGTGACATTGTAAAACGATTTTCTTCGTCGTTTTCCCTGAAATTTGCTCCACTAGTAGTAATGCCAACGCTGCAATAACACTTGATACATTGGGCGAATATAATAACGCTTGATGTCCAGCGAGTACAACAATTCCTGCTTGAATCACAACTCCAATTACTCCAATAAGGATGGCCCGATGATGTCCGTGTAGACGAATTATAGAAATAAAGCAGAATAAAGTGCAAAACACTCCTGGAATAGATTGCTGGAGGCGTCCTCCGCAACCAGTAGAAAAACAATCAAGTGAATAAAGTTGCTGCCATGACAACGCGAAATCACGTGGACCAATTTGCGTTTCAAAAACGATCAGTCCTACCTTTTGTACAAGTACAAGGAATGTAAATACTAATACCATGCTCTCAGTTACCATGGATATCCATTCTATGATGTGAACTCGTAGTAATACATCGTGAACTACGACGAGTATTAAACCTGCACATATTGCCTGACCTGCTGCAGCATCTTGTTTTATTATGCCATAAACTATTGAACTAATCGTTAGATATCGAATATGTCTAGATAGAACAGATAGCAAGACAATCCCAAATGGCACTATCAGTCGAAACGGATATTCATTCAAACCCTCATTCTCCAAATTGCATAGGATTGTAACAACGAAAAGAAGCATTCCTAAAAACGGAGATTTTTTTGAAATCATCCATCCTACCAACGAAGAAAATAGATAGCATGCAATGGCAAGCGGAGGTTGTATCTTTAGGTGAATTGAAATAGTTCTTTGCAAGGGAATGAAGAGACTACCAAAAGATGATACAAGCATCACAACAAGAAGGGCATCACATTTACGAGATACCCATGCAGCTACTACCAATATAATCAATCCTAGCCAAGCCTCATGGATAGCCATTAGTCTCTCTAATGGTTCCTCCATGGTAGCACTCATTAAAAAAAATAGAATGTAGATCTTGATTCAAAAGATAGATGCGTGGTGGCCTGGGTGATTTTCTATTGCAAAGGGAAAAGTACGGACAAAATGCAAATACACAAAGAGTGCTGGGTGAAGAGTTAGCTGTTACGAGAGGTAAATTGATCACTATACATTCAAGCCCCATGACCAAATCGACCATATCCATTTCCTTTTCATCAGATGGAGCCACGCTGGCGACTTCACATGGAGATCATACCATTAAACTTTTCTGCTCGTACACCTACTTGTACCTAGGAGAATTAGTGGGTCATCCTAGAACCGTATGGACAGTTAAATTTCATCCGTTTACTCGTGGACTTGTTGCGAGTGGGTGCCTAGGAGGAGAGTGCCGGGTTTGGAATTGCGAAACTCAAGAATGCATTTTCATGACCACAGTTAATCGTGAGATTGTTTCAATTAGTTTCCATCCCGTGAAAGAATGGATCGCGATTGGTTCTGGTGCACAGGTATTTATTTGGGACTATCGACGAGCACGCCAAATAGTGTTGCTCAAATGTGATAGGAACGTACGATGCGTGGGATTTTGTGGTAGTTGTAATATTATTGTCGGAGAACCCGCACCTGAATCTGACTTGTATATGCATAATATTACCGGACGATCTGAGTTAACGGTGCGATTGCAACTGGTTCGGTTTGGTCCTTGTGTATTTGAAAATAATGAAACTTCCAGTCGAGTACTATTAGAGAACACTGTATTATATAGCGATGGTGGTTTTGATATATCCTCCTGTGGAAGGCTTTTATATGCTGTTTCTTACACAAATTGTAATTTAGTTCCTTTAACGAGACGACTGGATATTCAGGATGAATTATTATCCCCTCCCAAGCTCCGTAGAATAAACAACAGAGGCTCGTATAGTCTTGTTGCGGTGAACCTCCACACTTTTGAAGTTGAAACATTTGCTCGCCTTCATGACGACTTTGCTCGTGGAGTCACTTCAGTTAAAAGAAGTCCGTCTAATTCACATCTCGTGCTTGGATACGGGGTCCCATCTAGACAGATAGAATACACTGGACGAATTGCCATTGTATTTTCAAATATCAATAATAACTTCAAAACCATAGCTGTCATAAAATCAGAGCAGGAAGCGGATTTAAACATGATTTGTTTTCATCCTAGACCAGAGTGTGGTCTTGTATATGGAACAAGACTGGGCACGATCGTCACGTACGGAATATCATCAATATGTTGAAAAGCTCGTTTTTCATTTTAATAACTATTTATTTCGTTGGATGCTGGTTGAACAGCCGAAGTATAATTCTGTAAATTTCTTTTCGAAACATGTTCAAAATAGCTTCTTTAAGAATTGCAGTTCCAAGCTGGGTTTCAAGGCCGTTATATAATCCAGAAATCCCACTATTTTTAACGATCCGTTTTCCAACCATGAAAACATTTTCGTCAGCATCTGATTCGTCCAAGTGCTGCGTTTGCATGTGCACTTTACACACGACCAACGGATAAGTAATCGTTGACGCAATCGCTTTACTCCCAGCTCCAATCCAAAAATCCTTCACTGGTGAATTCACAATTTGGCTAGATACCGACTCCAACTTTTGCCTGGCTACATTTGTGATTCCTGGATTCAGAGTCAGCAAAAGTTGCGGTCCGATGCCTGCATAAAACCATCCAAAACCATGGTTTTTCAGTAGCTTCATAAATGTGGTTCTAAATCGAGTTTTACCAGTTTTATCAATAACCACTCGAGTATTCACCAATTCAAACGGGGTCATAATTATCTGAACAACAACACCCGCAAGAATGCCGTGTAACATATTGGAGGCGAAATTCTTCACTTTGAAAACCGGTTTCAAGGCGGCATGGACGAAATAAAAAATGAAATTCGTGACAAAAGCTTTTGGCAAGAAAGATTTTACACCTTTGAATAAACCCAGTGCACCCTCGTGCTTGAATACCTTGACTAAACAATCTACGGGACCCTCATAGTAATGCGCATCATCCGTTTGCTTCCTCTGCGCTTGCAATCTAGTCTTTGCTAGAACCAATGGATACATTAAACCGACGGCAATCATACCTGCCGCTCCTCCGGCTGTTGCTTGTGCTACCTGATCCATGATCGTCTGTCGTTCAAAACGTATTATAATAAAAAAATACTTGTTCCTCTCAAATTGGTTTTTCAGACACTCACTTTTCTAAAAAGCAATTGCATTTCGAGATTAATTGTTGCGCAATCGATTATTTATTACGTTTAGAAATGGGGATATTTTTGATTGCCGACCGTGACTCCTTCGGCATTTCTTTTGGCAGCGTGATCTCAAGAATACCATTATCTTGGTTCGCTTGGATAGCCTTCACCGTGTTCCGGTATCTTGAGACTACGGGTGAATTTTCCATAGGATCTTTCAGTCCAAACAACGTTGTGATCATCCTCGCCATTCTTGGTCTCCTCGCGTTCCGCCTGAATAGTCAGAACATCATCTTCAGTCGAAATGGAAACTTGGTCACTGGTAAATCCAGGGACGTCCACGGTGACGAGATAGGAATTATCGCTTTCCCTCACACCAAGTGACAGATTCGTTTGCGCTGGTTTTGTGATATCAGAACCTGAATTCCATCCTAGCCATCCACGAGGATAGAAGTAAGGTTCTAATGAAGTGCTGGTTCCTGGGCGAATGAATAAAGACATGTTCACAAATGATTTTGGCTTTGCTGATAAAACCAATACGAAAACTAATCCAGGATTTTAGAGGAGAAAAAACAAATACAGGATTTCACCCAAATTTGAAATTTCATAGTTAAGAAAAACCTTATATTGTTTCTCGTGTTATGTAATCGCCTTGAGGACAATTGTCCACTGTGAACGAAAGAAGAGTTGTCCAATTTCCTGCATCAATTAATTTAGAACAATAGTCCAACTTTCTGATATACAACAATTAATTAACTAAACCCAATTGCCCAATCAAAATGGTGTCCTCAGAACATTCCTAACTCTTAGAGATTTTTTTTTCTGGGAGATTCATGGTGTCCTGGTAGATAATATTATTCCAAAGTCAACATCGAATGAGAAATGAAACCAATCAAACCATACCAAAACTAATTCTAAATGTCAATTTCGGTGTAGTTAGTACCTAACATTTCGTAGGATCTCTTCCATGCTTTCTTTGCTTTCAAACGCCTGCAGATTCGATGTCCAGGGAAATGGCACTACCGAACCTGAGTATCCTCGTCCGATTGGAGCCACTGGATTCAGTCGATATACGTTCGCTAGCTTAGCAGAAAATATTTCGACGGCACTAAAGCACAGAAGTTTATGATTTTTTTAAATCTCCCAAACCGAATTTGCACGCAACGAATTTCCTTATGTCTGATTTTTTGCGCAGAAAGTACTTCTCGGCAGGTGAAAGTTGCCTGCCATTCAGCTGTTCATTCACCAGAAGTTTCGCAACTCTGACTTGCTCAGCGAACCATTTACCCACTTGCGTGCACTCTGCTTTCTTCGCAAGTCGTCCAACGTTGACTTCAATAACATTGGCGGCGTTTTCTAACCACCCTATTCCGGATTTGGCGGTATCTGATTGGAGTGCCTGCTTTGTTAGAGCAGAAATACTGTCAAAGCCTTTTTTGCCGAATTGCTTCGCGCTTTGGACCAATTCGTTGAATCCGCGTAGCTTTTGCGCCTCCACGAAGCCCACGAGTAACAGCAAAGCCATCATGGATATCATTGGTTGAAATCGCATAGTAGAATAGTATATTACGTTTGGTGTTTGCCTTTTATCGATCCTTCGATGGATCTATGGCGCCTAATAAATAGCACTAAACTCTGTGGTACCTAATAAATAGCACTAAACTATGTACCGCCCTGAATGCCTTTTACCATTCATCATGTGGTTGTGAGATTATCAGAAAATTTAAAGAGCCGCTAACTCTGATTCATTTATGAACTATTTGTCTCGTCTGTGCATACTTCATTTGGGAAATTGATTTATACAATGAGGATCTTCAAATTATATTTAATTAGTTAGCTGTCAACGTTGTGAAAACATAATTTGAAATAAAGTGGTTCCCTTTCTAGAGAAGCAGCACAGTTAGATACATTGTAATGGTTCTTGGGACAAAATGTTTCCTTTATTTATTTGAGAAATCAATCGTTTAGCCTCACACGAGACTTTCCTTTCCCGCTCCTTTCCGTTTTTCGGTACGTTTCCTTTTTCAAAAACCCGGGATCCTTTCAGAAAACCTGCGTTGCGGCTGTTGGAAAAGAGGAGTTTTCTGCATCTCAGAATAACTTGATAGAAGTGGAGAAACCATTGGAAACTATGGTAACATGGATCACTTCACATTTCCTGCATACACGCATTTTAATATCAATAGCCATGTGTATATAAGAGATGGGATCTGTTAGATAACGCATAATCTGATGACATTACTAGTTTCGCGTCAACCAAACACAATAATTTTTTTTTTTTTTTTTTTTTTTTAACAAAAAAAAAATTTTTTTTTTTTTTTTTTTTTTTTAAACAACAACAAAAATCGATTTTTTTTAAAACTACTAGTAGTGGATAAAAGCCATCAAATGCTAATTT
>Ga0105055_10012055_pt1 | contig 10577 bp, 13 predicted proteins | sample BON03_FD_78090 | JGI IMG/M metagenome (GOLD analysis project Ga0105055, IMG submission 78090) | Freshwater microbial communities from Lake Bonney liftoff mats and glacier meltwater in Antarctica - BON-03 | ecosystem: Environmental > Aquatic > Freshwater > Ice > Glacier meltwater | place: Lake... | reverse complement strand
TGGGTGTGTGTGTGTGTGTGTGTGTGTGTGTGTGTGTGTGTGTGTGTGTGTATACGTGTGTGTGTGTAGTTGTGTGTGTGTATGTGTGTGTTTGCGTGCGTGTATGTTTGTGCGTGCGTGTGTGTGTGTGTGTGTGTGAGAGAGAGAGAGAGAGAGAGTGAGAGAGTGAGAGTGTGTGTGCGTGTGTGTCTTAGTGTGTGGCATGCACTACTGCTAGAGACTCATGTTCGTGTCAACACAAATTGATAACCGATCTTGTGTGCAACGTTTGAGGTAAATTCGATCAAAGGAGCCCTATTAGCAACTCAAAAGAATCGGTTTACACTGCACACAGGATTGACATAGCGCGATGCATCACAGCATATGCGTGACGTGTCTTGTTGTGCCTCTTGTTACTCCAAGTATGGATAAGGGGCTTTTTAGTGTATCAACGTGCATGCACACGTGTGCATTCAAGTATGCATGCAAGTCTGCATGCTCATACATACGTCAAAAGACACACTCAGACAACTTCATTTACACAATCGATTGACAGCATCGTCATTAGTGCATCTGAAAATGTAATAGCAGCTTTGTGATGCATGCATGCGTGCATGCATGTGTATTCCAATGTAACCACAGGTGCAGCGAAAGGAAGCAGAGACCAAATACAAGATCCTTTTGCGGATGCAGGTATGCGTTCGCTGATTGCAATTAGATTTGAAGAGTCATCAATCATGAATGATTGACAGGGATCCCCCTTTTAGTCTTGAACGATGCTGTTTTCATGGAGTTCTATAGGTATGAGTGTCCGATTAGGGCTAGTTCCTAATATGTCACAAACAACATTATCTAAAGCTGTTGTTTCAACCTGTGGTGATGACTTTTCCTTTTCTTTGCTCGTGCCGTCAGCTTCTGCTTCTGCTCCCTAGATTGCTGTCCCCACATGTCCTATATACACGTTTGTTCTAACGTGTGCGTGTCTACATATGTGCATGTGTGTCTATATGCATGTGCGTGTGTGTGCATGTATGTGTGTCTGTGCGTGTGAGAGAGAGTCATACAGTCACAACCAAGTCAAAGAGGATATACGAACTGTGAGGACAGCAGTGATGGTGGCAGTGATGACGTGCTTGCTGTTTCTTTTACTGCTGCTGCTCCTGCTGCTGTTAATAGGATTTGGGATGATCAAGAGGGGGTCAGAATTACAGAGGAACAGCATGAGGGGGGCGGTGAAAATGAGACAAGAGCTCTGGACATGCACGCTAAGGAGCAAGTTGTTAGCTACCCCGGCACATCTCTCTCGCCAGAAAAGTGGCAACACGTGTCGTTGCATTCTATCGCCCATTTGCCGTCCCCCCCGACTTCTTCGTCATGGTCTTGCTCGCTCCTCCGCGAAAATGTAACGACTCCAAATCAAATTACCGTGACCAATAGTGGTGATGGTGATTGTGGGAAAAAGGCAATACGAGAAGGGAAGACAGATGAAGAAATAAAAGGGCCCGAGGAGGAGGATGACATCATTCGCGGGAAGTTGCATCAACACGAGAAGGAGGAGGAGGGGGAAGAAGGTCGCCGAAGACTGGAGGGTCTGGTGGCTGCAAACAACGAGGGTCATTGTGAAGGGCATGTAACACACATGGAAGAGGATGCAGAGGCAAAGAAGAAGGATGAGGAAAAGGAAGAACAGGACGATGCAAAGAAAAGGAAGAAGAAGGAGGAGCAGGAGGAGGAGAAGGAAGACGAGGGGGGGGAAGGGGCGCAGGAGCAGGAGGAGGAGGGGAAGGGGAGGGAGGAGGAAGAGACGCGCCACACAGCAACTAGAACAGTCAGTTTGGACAGTTGGCAATGCGAACCTGTCGAGCGAGGGCAAAGGGAAGTGAGGAGGTCGAGACATCAGGGGAGAGGGGATGTTAATGACAGTGAGGATATGTCGTTCTCTCATACCACTACTGCTTCTCCCTCTGCGCCAAGGAGTGACAGGACGAAAGATGAGGAGGGAGGGGGAACATGGGAGCAGATATTATTACGGTCGACTGCTTTTGAAGATCAGAAGAGTGCAGGTATGTGGTGAGGTTAGGAGCCATGAGAAGGAGGAAGACGAGGAGGAGAAAGGTGAGAGAGTCACATGATATAGAGACAGGCACGCACACATGACGTTTTAACACATGCATGCAAACACGCATTTTCGGTCTCTCTATCGCTTTCTCTCTGTCCGTCTCTCTCTCTTTCTCTCTCTGCCGCGCACTTTCGTTTTCCCTCTCTCACACACAGACACAAGCAAAAACACAATCAGGTGTACATGTGTGTGCGCGTGCGCATGTGTGCATTGAGTGATACAATCATAAACATGAGAGTAGTATGTACATCCGATGGTATTGTTCATTACTGAGCATAGTATGAAGGGATCCAAACATATGACAGTAGCAGACATATCAACACTTATGAACGACAGACATTATATATTTACACACACACACGCACACATACGCACACATGCACACATACGCGCATGCACACACACACGTATCTTATTCTATGATTGTATGTCTCTAATTCACATGTGCATGTTTCTATATGTTTTGTATTTAAATGTGTTTTGATGTGTATGATATACGCGTGCATATGTTTGTGGTTTTTGTCAACAAAAGAACTTGAAGTACAGAAAGATAGGCTGCTTACCACAGTAGTTGCTTTGAATATTTGATAGGTACCAACAGGAAAGAGGTAAACAAGTGCAGCAGGGTTGGGGGAGTACTAGCAAAGCAAGACAAGAAACCAAAATCACCTGGTATAGTGGGGCAAGAGCATGTGCCTTTCATGCGACTAAGGAGAGTGGGAAAAGCAGGAAGGGGGAGGGGGGGAGGGTCGAGGTCTACAACCAACACTGCCGATGCTGATACCACAGAATCTGCGACGTCACAGTCCGTTGCCGCCTTGAAACTAACCAAGGTTGGTAATGGCTTTACTACTGGCACTCAAGAGTCCTTGTTCACTGCTGCCAGCCAGTGTGTCACTGACATGGCAGTACATGGGGAAGAGAAGGCAGAAATGATGGAGGAAGCAGCGTTGGCGAGACGGGAGAGCACCCTGTGTGTGGGTGTAGACGATAATGCAGTCATCTGGACGTGCGATCACTGTTGGATTCCTCCGCTGTAAATAAGTTTTCTTCACACTTTGCTTTTATCTTCATTGTTGTCGAGTCTCTTAACATACGATTTGTCGTGATTGTCAAAGTCTGGGGCACACGTTGGCGAGGGCCAACGCCTCGGTGTGCTTGGCACTGCTTCACACCATTCAAAATAGGACAGCCATTTTAAGTTTTTCGCGTGTTTGCCTCATACAAGCTTGTACCAAATGATCGTTCGCAGCGGCTTCAAGTTTCCCATCATTATTTTCTCTCCTAGCCCTTGCCGAGCAGTCAACCCCGTGCAGATTTGTTGGAACTCTTCACGTTTCCTGCCTTTATTTTATGGAGAGATGGCCGTCTTTGATAAGACGGATCCAATCGCATGCACATTGTGCCTCATGTTCTCCCTCAACCCCCCCCTGTCTAGGCCTTGCAAGTTCTTGCACCTGCTGGAGGAAGGACAAAATCATCTGATCGTGTGCTTCACGTACTTGTGTCACATGATCTGCAAAGAATCTGTCTGTCTTTCCTTCTCATACATCATACTTTTCAAACTTGGTGTAGAAATAACTCCCTCTACAACGGATCCGCGGTTGTCATAACAAAGTTGATCTGCTCAAATGCCCACGTTGGAGCAGCGGAGCTGCTCTGAGCGCATCCATGATGCTTTTGTGCCAGGCTGCTCATTTGCTTCTGCTTCGTTCAACTCTAGGAAACCCCCGTCCCTGTCTATTGACTGTTTAAATTCTAAAAGATATACGTTCTGCAGAGCCTTATTGATTGCAACCCCAGCTGGTCGCTTGCCACAGAAACGATTTCTGCTAAAAGACACTTTGACGCTCTGTGAGTGTGTGTTCCTCTGTACATCTCCTTATACCTGCACATTGTGCCCAATGTTCTTCCTTGATCCATCTGTGGTTGGCCTCGCAAATCCTTGCACCTGCTGGTGGAAGGACAGAATCACCCGATTGTGCGCTTCGCATACCTGTGTCACATGATCGGCGAAGAGTCTGTCGTTGTTTAAGATCCTTTTTGTACGTGAAGCCTTTTGAGCTTGGTTTAGAAATCGCTTTCAACAACCAATCCGCGGTTACCCACCACAAAGTTAATCTGCTGAATTTACACTTCGGAACAGCTGTTCTGAGCGCACCAATGATGATTTTGTGCTGCTCATTTGCTTCTGCTTCTTTCACCTCTAGGAACCCCTCGCTCCTGTCAATTGACCGTTTAAATTTTAAGATATATACAATCTGCTGAGCCTCATTGAACATCAATCAATTGCATTCCCATCCGGTCACCTCCCTCATTGATTGTCATGGCATTTTAGAGAAACAATAGGGCTCTTCCGACTCGCTGTTGGAGACATCCTTCCTTTTTCTCTTATTTTGGGGTAGAAACTTCAACACAGACATATAGGACCCAATGAAACATTGATGCAAGATGGGCGTGCCATGGCTGACAGGGGCTGCTACTGGTTAATCCTTGAATTGCGCAACTGGATGATCAGGGAGCGAGCTACTATTGGTGCGCAGGAGCCCCGTGCACAAGCAAAGAGTGCCGTGTGTGTGTGTAAAAGTGGAGGTATAGAGATGAAGATGGAGGGGGTGATGCAGGTGGAGGACGGAGGTAAAGACTATATACAAGACTGACCACTAAGTTTGAACGGTTTAACTCAACTCGGTCCATATCAACGCTGCTTCCAAGTAGGCCCATATCAAAGAATCAGGGAAAATTGCAGTTATGGTGGCGAGGACCCGACGCCGCCATATTCTACCCTAACTTGTAGCAGGACCGCTATTTTACCTTTTTTTTGTGGGCCTCCTAAATGTCGCTTATATGAATTTTAGACCACGGACAAAAATGGACCGAAAAAGTTGACGAACGTTGAATTAAGGCTGGCCTGAATCCAAAAAGAGAGTCAGAGACACACTTATTTACGTACAGCATCATTTATGTACAGCATCATGGCAATTCAGGAAAATGTGAAACGAGAGCTGTTGAAGAGCCTGTAGGTATGAAAAGAAAATTACTAATGAGAACTAATTTATCGAATCCCAATTCGCACACAATGCGGACAAGCACACACACACACATGTGTGACATGGCTCGTTCACATGTCGCAAACGGGCATTTAAGTAGAGACACACATGCGTGTGACTGCATGACTCATACAAACGGGCATTTTAGCATCGGAGAAAGGATGGGTCTCTTCTGAGTTGGCTCGAAGACATCCATTCTTATTGACATGATCTGAGTCGATTGGTCCTCACATTGCGTGGAATGCAACTCTTACTATGACAGATGCTATTCCATCGAAACACCAGATCGAAAAACTTCGAAACACCGAATCGAAAATGCTGTTCCATCGACACACCGAATCGAAAAACTGCAAAAGAGTCCCTTGTAGACATTCAAATTAGACCAACTTTTCAATTTGAATTTATATCGCGAGATACCGAGGAATCGAAGTTCTTCGATTCAGTGGATTTTGGGCGTGTAGTCTTTTCAGTGGAAATTGACAAAACAAGAATTGGCAACCCCAATGCACTAGGTGACTACGACACCAAAACCAAGCGACAGGATATTGGTAGGGCCAAGTCTGCCGGGCTGCCTGCCGTCTGGTCTTTATAAGTCAAGTATCAATGAGACCACATGAATCTAGATGTTGTATGTTGACAACAACTTTTGTCAGAAATTTCGAAGTCCCTACCCGAATGACTCCGCTGTTTATTTTTCACGTTGAGGACCGTGCGTCTGTTTTAGTTTGAGCAGGGACGTTTCTATTGAGTCTTTTTGTCGACTTGGGACAAATAGAGCTTCCAGCAAAGCTACTGGACTATTTCTTATGAAATTAATAAAAGCAACATCAATCAATCAAACTTCAAAAAGAAACAACCAGGTTGTGCGAATTCGACCAAAAATCCAAAAACACTTTAGTTGTCCGAAGGTTGTGACGATTTGTTTTTTTTGTTTGTTTGGGTGTAGAATAGCAGTCCCCGACCAGAAAACCCCCCAACTACCGGAACCTTCGAAACCCGGTGCGCGACTAATCAGGGCAACGGAGCTCGTGGAACATGTATTTTGCTGATCAAGTCACGTTTGAGGGTCAAATCGCCGTTTTTGAATACCCCCCTCACCACACTGATTTTTTGGCTGCAATTGAAGCCAGATATGCCCAGCACAGGCTGAGAGCTACAGGATGCGCCGTGAATCAAGGCCAACGGAGCTCGGGGGGGAAGTATATGCCCGACTCCTTCACGTTGGAGGGCCAAATCGCCACTTTCGCACACTCCACAGCCCACACCGAGTTTTTGCGGGAATTGGCCATGTGAACCCACGTGTGCCCAACAGACCCAGACTTAGGGCTGCAAATTGTAACAATAATCAGCGCCATCCAAGGTCGTGGGAAGAGTATATGCTAAGGTGTAACAATAGTATAGGGGGGTTCCATGAAAATCTCGTACTTTTTTTGACATTTAAAGTTGCCAGATTTTTAATTAGCTTAAAAGATGCACAATAAAAAATGCAGTTCTTAGGTGCAATTAAAAAGGTGGGGTGTGTAAATACGTGGCGCCAAAACGCAAAGTGGCGAAAAACCCCCACAGATTTTAACGTCAACGGACCAAAATATGTCCAAATTCCAATATTTGGGCATATTCCAAGAGCACATGAACATGGGCAAATAAGTATATATGGCTTTACTATGATGGGTAAAATATGCCATGGGAAAAAGTTCTTGGGTTTTTAAAATCCCACCTGTGCAGCAATTTTGTAAAAACTCAGAATAACCGTTTCCGTGTTTCTAACCTCTCTGCAACTAACCACTTTACTTTTGAAAAGTTTCCGCCTCCGCCTCCATTGTTACACCCTAGTATTTGCTCGATACGGTGACGTTTGAAGTGCAAATCGCCGTTTTCCGGCACTCCTCCCATCGCACCGGGATTTGGGCGGGAATTTGACATATGCACTCATGTATGCTCCGAAAGCCTATACTGCGAGCTGCAAGGTAACAATAATCAGCGCCATCGGAGCTCGTGGGGGGAGTATATGCCCGATTCAGACACGTTTGAGGGCCAAATCACCTCATTTTGACGGGCGTGTTCGCACACCTTTGACGGGGCCCAGAAGTACAGTAATATGGCAACCCTCATAACATATGACCTATGTCCACAAAGCCCTATTTATACAGTCTTTGAAAATATAAAAAAATCTAGAATCGGATTTTCAGAGAGGTTCATGACTGTCTTCAGGATTTCCCAAAAACTACTGAGTCTTCTAGATATTCATGGGGAAACGATGGGTTTTGAAAGCGGGGCTTTTTTTTCACTTGGTAGCAAAGCCCGAAATTATGGATGGGGGGTGATGAAAAATTTGAGGATGATGAAGTTTCAGTGAGCAAATTCAGATTTCTCCCCTAAAAATTTGGGAGGGGAATTTTTTTCCCGATGAGCAGACCCTCCCCCCCCAAATGGCAGCTGCGCACAAGCTGTGGCGGGCATAGCTGTCATAGATCAGTGCAGGCACTTGCTCATATGCTTTGCCGAATCTCGAAAATACCCCGTGTTTGTTGGATGTGTTGAATTTGACATAAACACAAATATACATGATACGTATACATACATACATACAGTACCTATACGTGCACACATGCACACATGCACACATACACACATATAAACATATCAGAGGGGCCTGATGGGATTGCTCGACCCACGTGTGGGCGAGCGAAAGAGGGGCCGACAGTGGTGGCTGCGGGGTACAGACCTCTCCGTAGGGGGGGGGGGGCCCGGGGTATTCCCATAGGGGGGGTGGGTACGGTATATTGTTTTGGAGAATTTTCGATGAAAAATATCACCGATTTTTTTTTTGCAGTCGGCCCATTCAAACTGATAGCAAATGAGAGCCTGGCGCATTGCCGTTAATATGAATAAAATAAATCCTACAATGGTGGTAAGAACAGACGAAATTAGAACAAAAAGTGTACCTTAGTGGACCGTAATGGGTGGGTCCCGTAAGGTCCAAAAAGAGAAATCCCGTGCCCCGAAATACATGAACAGTCACATCCTCTGGCCGCCACGAAGTACGGCGCACGTGCTGAGGGACGGAATATTTTCGAGATTCGTGCCCTCGATGGGCTCTTGCAGCCAGATTTGCTCGATTCTTCATCCTCATCGTGTTGCTGTACCTTATCCTCCAACTTTTGCGTCACCCTGACGGAACAGCTTTGTTCAAATCCATAGGGTATAGATTGGTTCAAATCAAAATTTGGGACCACCCCTCCAAAAATGACTCACGCGGCGTGGCTCCTTTTAACAAGGAGCTACCATCTTCACCAAATATGGTAGCTCCTTGTTGACTCCGCCCTCCTTGTAGCCCGAGTCAAAACCGACCTCGTACATGGTCAACACATTAAAGAAAGGGCAGTTGTCAAAAACTGACTGAACATATGCTGATGTTAAAACTTAATTGTGGTGCGCAAAGTGTTTAAAGTCGGTAGCGAGAACCTCGACGACAACGGGCTTGGGGTGGTCTATCTGAGATGAAGGATCAATGCCAATAGGTCCTGAAATTGAGACGTGTCTGCAACCGAAGTCACATGTTGCTTCACCTCGATCGCACGGACTTTTTCTAAGCCTTCGCTCAAAGACATCTGAAAAAATCGAGTCTTTTCCCCCTCTCCCGCCACTCACACCAGACTGCGCCGCGAGGCTGCTTCTCTGCCTCGTCCTTCTTGCGCCGCGCCTCTTGATACAACGTCAGCCTTAGCTATTTTTGTGTCAGTTAAACCAAAAAAAAATTAAATTTTTTTTGAGTTTTTATATTAGAAACTATTTTGCCCGATTTTTGATCCCCAATGTTCCTGTGCTCTCATGAAGTTTAACCCGGACTCATGTTGAAGCTCTCAAAAAGTTGAATTGTGAAGCAGATACTTCCGCCCATTTTCCCCGAAAGCAGCAATTTACCAAAAATTCATGTGGTTCTGATTAGCCGGGAAACCGTGTGGAAATCAGTTTTCAACACTGTCTTTCTTTCTTTCTTTCTTGGGTTTTGAAGACCCAACCCAATCACTGGACTAAGCGGATGGCGGACACCCGATCATCAAGTTAGCCACTTAGGACCCAAGAACCTGTCCCGGACCGGAGGACCGCAGCCTACATCGTTTATGGCTTGTTTGTTTGTTTGTTTGTTGGAATACAACCCGAAAAACTATACTCCTCCTCCTGTGTTGGGAGGGAAGTAAACCCCCTGGGAGCGATCACACACGGGCAGAGGCACAAACCACATGCGTACCGAAGACATATGGCAGATCCCCTTCGCTCGGAGTGTCGTATTTTTTTTATGGCAACTAACCAGCTTACTTTTGAAAAGTTTCCACCTCCGCCTACATTATATGGTGCCGTCTCCTTGTATCCGATGTATCGGGTTCTGGAAATTTTAATGATCAACGGCCGTGGACAAGCCGTTGAAAAACCTCAGATGTGGGCGAAAATGGCAGTGCCGCGTAGGCCGCTGGCTAGACACAGCTCTGCTCCTAGTGATCCTTCGATATCGACATCCCCTCATCTTCGCCTTGTGCAAGAGGTAAAACTGAGATGATATGATATGAAAGATTCTTTTTGAACGATATGACAGATTTTTTTTGGACGAATATTACTGGGTGAGTCACACGAAAGTGTGTGCTTGCCTGACGAGTTTGCGTGTGCGTGTGCTGTTTGGCAGGTCAAATCCCTTCGAGACTTCGTCACAGCTGAAGCAACACATGTGGCGCACGGTACAAGAAACACACATTTCTAACTACTGAGTCTGATGTCCCTCTGAGCTTGTCGCTGCTGGCCAATCAGTTTATTCAAGTTTCATCTCAAGTTTATTCAAGTTTCATCTAGAATTTGTAACCCTATTGCATCACTGCAGGCTCGGCGTTGAGAGAGCATCTGTCGCGGCTCGAAAAAGCCACTGAAGAGATCATTGCTGCCGAAAATGGCATGACACCACTTGATAAAGTGGGCGTTCCTAGCATTTTGGCACAAGGTACCACTGTTGTGTGAACGAGACTTAGAGTTTGTGTGGATGCCACGACACACAAGGATTTTTTTATGCATGAACTAGTGCATGAAAATACTTCGTAGAAGTTCATACTGCCTTTACAAGCAGACCAGATTCATGCACTGTGCGTTTTTCCGCACCAGAAGGAGTGCCAAAGTGCCTTGCACAATAGACGACATTTCAACTACATTGTGAGGAGCAGCACATTCTACCAGTGCAGTCTTTGTGTGTGTGTGTGCTTGTGTTTGTACTTGTGCGTGTGCGCGTGTGTGTGCGTGCGTGTGTGCGTACACTGTGTGCATGCGTGTGTGTGTGTGTGTGTGTGTGTGTGTGCATGTGCGTGTGCATATGCGGGTGGGTATACGGTTGGAACTGCGGTTAGTGCTTGGTGCGGGAGCGCGTGCGCGAGTGCGTGTGGTTAACT
>Ga0105055_10012052_pt1 | contig 10577 bp, 9 predicted proteins | sample BON03_FD_78090 | JGI IMG/M metagenome (GOLD analysis project Ga0105055, IMG submission 78090) | Freshwater microbial communities from Lake Bonney liftoff mats and glacier meltwater in Antarctica - BON-03 | ecosystem: Environmental > Aquatic > Freshwater > Ice > Glacier meltwater | place: Lake... | reverse complement strand
GAAGTTATGTAATGTAAAAAAAAAAGGGGTGGTATTAGCACCACTTTAGCTTTTACTGGGGATATGTGAAAGAATTACCACATGAAGAAAATCTTGACAGAGCAACGGAATTACCGGAACCGCTATCAAAGAAACAAGGTTTGAAATTAGATGATCAAAAAGAGAAACTTTTCAATACCAACATGCTGCATTTGGCAATCCCTACTTATGAAGAATCTGACGATGAAATTGATGCCATCCTAATGCAAGGTCAGTTCAATATAGATTTTTGCGATTCATGCGGAAATAATTTTCTCATCTTGAGTTGTGAGCATGGAAAGACAGAACTGGTTCGAGTGTTTTCAAAGCTTTTACATGTAGATGCGCAGAACGAATTCGGCTCCACAGCGTTGCATACAGCTTGTTACACCAAGAACCTTGAGATTACTCAGATCCTGCTATCTGCTGGTGCGAATCCAAATATAGTAGACTCATACTTGTGCTCTCCACTTCATTATGCAGCCTCTGCTGGAAGTACTGCGCTTGTTGCAGCATTGATAGGGAAGAAAGCAAAAGCAAACATACAAGATTTTATCGGGAAAACTGCTATGGACTACGCTCTTGAATCCGAGAATCCTGCTTCCTTGAAACTCATTGAATCGATTAATATTTGGAAAGCTTGCTGTGATCCTGATTCAGGGTATACATTTTGGCAAAATACTACTACTGGTGAAACTCAATGGACAGCGCCGATACAAAAGCAACAAACATTTGATGAACTTATGACTTGGGTGGAGGATTCAAAACAAGCTAGCAGCACTTCAAAATTAGATGACCTCCAGATTGAACTGGAAGCCAAAAAGATTGAGCTGCAAGAATTGTCCAAGAGCATTGCAAATCAAGCGGAAGATAAGATTGTTGAATTGCAGAAAGCCATTCTAACTAAAGAAAACGAGGTGAAACTTCAAGCAGATATATTAGCTCAAAGTCGAATCGAAGAAATTCAAAGAGAGCAAGATGCAAAACTGCAAATTGCGTTAAAAAGGATTGATCAGCAACAGACGGACCAGCAAAATAGATTACAACAGCTAGCATTGGAGAATTCACAATTAAAATCAGAAGTGACGAAGGAGCAAAACGATCGGAAAGAACTCCATAACAAATTAGAAGAAATGAAGGGCAAGATTCGTGTTTACTGCCGAGTTCGTCCTGTTTCCAAGAGTGAAACGAACAATTCTATTTCTGTATATCGTGAAAGCTCAACTAAGGTATCTATTGAAAAGCATATTGAAGGAGTAACTCGGAAAACTTGTTTTAAAGGATTTGAATTTGACTCCGTTTTCGCCATGGGAGATTCGCAACAAGCAGTTTTTGAAGACACTAAAAAACTCGTACAATCGGCATTTGATGGATACAATGTGTGCATTTTCGCCTATGGGCAAACTGGTTCCGGAAAGACATTTACGATGACAGGATCTCTAGATGCACCTGGACTTGCCCCAAGGACTGTTGACGAACTATTTGATTTAGCCCAGAAATCAGTCAAGCAAGTATCTATCTCATTAATCCAAGTGGAGCTTTTTTGCGATAAGCTGATTGATCTTCAAGCTAACGAGGTGAAGAACCTCGAAATTAAACAGGATGGACAAATAACAAATGCAACCGAAGTTGCTGTGGAAGATGGATCTCATATGAAAGTTTTAATTCAAAAAGCAGCAGAAAAACGAACCACTTCTTCCACAAATATGAATGAAAACAGTTCCAGATCACATATGCTCTCCATGATCAAAATCAAAACAAAATCTTTGACGGGTGAAGAACTGGTGTCCAAACTCACTTTGGTGGATTTAGCTGGAAGCGAACGAATAAAAAAAACAGACGCTTCTCAGCAGCAAATCAAGGAGGCTCAAAGTATAAATCAATCTCTTAGTGCACTTGGAAATGTTATCAACGCTCTCACGTCGAAAGGAAAAACGCATATCCCATTTCGCGATAATAAACTTACGTTGTTGATGTCAGATTCCCTAGGCGGTCACGCAAAAATTCTGATGTTTGTATGTGTATCCCCTGTAGACTTTAATGTTCATGAAACAGAAAGCTCGCTCAACTTTGCTACCAGAATCAAGCAAGTCAAAAACAAAGTGTAATAAGAAAATGGTCGACCCGAAAAGATAATTACTATTGAATATATGCAATACCTGCAGTACCGATGTACTCGATTCCATAATATACTTTCTTGATCGTGAGGTCCTCTGATACATTGTAACAATGATTTGCTTAATAATACATAATATAATGAGTAGCGATTGGAATGAAGAAATTATTAAGCCTAGCTCCCCTTCCCGTTTTTATCTCTTAATTGATGACAATTTAGGCGAAAATTCCTTGCTGCTGTGTCAATCATGTTCGCTTCATTATATTGAGATGCAGGTGGAGGATTAGGAGGCTTTGATGGAATTCCTAACAACTTTGGAGTAGGTTGTAAATAGGTCCCAAGTCGAAAGGGCATACGTTTCATACCACGTGAAGCAGGACAAACCTTAAATTTAAAAACGCTGCTTGGAATCATACCATTGGTGCCAAAAAAATCCTTTTCATCGAAATAGTTGCTTTGACAAATCTGGCCTTTCGAAATCAAGATCCGATTCAGTTTTTCTGGTCGCGTTTCAAGAAATGCAGAACTATAAGACGGCGGAATGCAAGGCGGTAATCCTTCGCGCAATCTAAATGTGTCATCAGAGCGCATAAAATCATCCTTGCCTTCGTGAAGTTCTTGACAATGAGGAGTGTTTGGCACTTTGACAGTGTAACATGGACGCCTTTTATCATCCAATATCAGATCATGGACTCTTTGGCAATGCGTTCCAAGCTTGGAATGACTGGAAAATTTTCGTTTACATCCAGAAATAGGACAACTGAGATCCACTTTCCTCCGCTTGTTGCCCCCAACCCCAGCCATGGGTTCGAAAATGTTTCGATCTAAGTGTATAAATTATAAAATCAAACTCGCTTTTCGTCGTAATCTTCTTCATCAATAATAATACTTCCTTCATTCTCATCAGTCACTCTATTATGCTGCCTGGGCTTGAATTCAACGGAAACAGGTTTAAAAACAGCTGGAGTACTTGTTGAAGGCTTCAACAACCCGCACGTAGTCCGTCTATGAATCTTCAAACGAATCATTCCCATATGATCTTCCAATAAAGACATATCCTTAACTTGACCTTCGAGATCTGATAAAATATCTGTACTAACATTCAGTATCGCATCGCACACAGCACGCATTGCATCTTGCACGTATCCTTGGGTCTCAACAAACAAAACAGAACTCTCCCCACATTTAGAGCTGTATTGCTTCAGCTCCTCTACATGATCCATGATCCCTCTCAGTTGATCCATTTCAATCAATTTTTAAACTACAAGTTAAAATAACCGATTTTGTTGTTTTTAAAATTGTAAATCCCCAGGTGTGCCATTTTATTTCAGTTTTGCGAACAATACTACATCTTTTCGTGGATGTGTATGCGATGATGGTTCAACCGGAATCGTAGCATCTATAGTTCAGTGGAAGAACGTTCGCCTGACACGCGGAAGGTCGCGAGATCAAGACTCGCTAGGTGTATTTTTTATTTTGCACCTGTGGACTATGCATGGTAGGATGAAACAATTGAGTGAAAATTTAAATATCTTACTTTTTGGATGACCGACGCTATCCAAACGAGGGGGGGCTTCCCGTCTTCACAGAGGTCGGATTGAGACAAGAATCAACTAGAATTGTTTTGAAGATGGACTACAAGCAGTATCACCAAGAAGGACCACGTCTGGGTAATCAGTATTTGGAGGATGAGAGTTTAAAACGCTATTTACAAGCTTTGTTGCCATCATATATCCTTGAAGAATTGGTTCCATTTGGAGATAAATGTAGTGGTGAATATCTACGAATGTCTCATAACGCTGAATTGTTCAAACCTATGTTTGAGCAATATGATGCTTGGGGTAAGAGAGTGGATCGTATTCACTTAAGCGAGGGGTGGAAATACTTTAAGAAAGAGTCTGCTAAGGAAGGATTGGTTTCCATTCCTTACGAGGGAGGCGAACACGGACGCTTGCATCAAACAGCCAAGTTGCTTTTTTTCGCACCTAGCTCTGGTATGTACTCATGCCCTTTGGCGATGACAGATGGTGCTGCTTTTGTGATTCGAGATATTTTAAAGACCAAAGTGTTACCGGAAGGTACGAAAGCTAAACTTGAGGGGGCCTATAGCCACTTAACAAGTCGAGATCCTTTCAATTTTTGGACGAGTGGTACGTATTTTGTTTTTATATTCGAAATATTTCATTCTAATATTGTGTTGGTAGGTCAATGGTTTACGGAGAAGAAAGGGGGAAGTGACTTATCAGGGTCCACTGATACTGTTGCAGTCCCCAAGAACGACGGTACATATGGCCTATATGGGTACAAATGGTTCACTAGTGCAATTGACGCTGAGATGACGTTGACACTTGGTTGTATAGCTGATTCGAAGATTGTGAACCCTGATCGAAAACCATTGTCATTGTTCTTTATGGAGATACAAAAACCAGCTTCGACTCAAGAAGAGGAAGAACAGGATAAAGATATCTTGAATGGTATTCAAGTGGTTCGCCTTAAAGATAAAATGGGAACGAAACAATTACCCACTGCGGAATTGATTCTGGAGGACGCACAAGCTCATTTACTTAGTACCCCTGGTGCTGGTATTAAGAGCGTATCCCCGATGCTTGTGATCACTCGGTATCACAATAGTATCGGCGCTGTATCGAATATGATTCGAATGCGAAATTTAGTTATGGATTTTGCTCATCGTCGCAGTGCGTTTGGTGCTATGATTGCAGACAAACCATTGCATATGCAGAGTTTATTCGAGTTCGATGCAGACACTAGAGGTAGTTTGTTGTTGGTATTGGAGTTTTCTCGTCTACTTGGATTGGTAGAGACAACGAAAGCTTCAAACCAGGAACGTGCGATTCTTCGAGTTATCACACCACTTTCTAAAGTGTTCACGGCACGTGAGGCAGTTAGATTAATGAGCGAGGGAGTTGAGATGTTTGGAGCTGTTGGCGTCATGGAAAATTCGCATATCTCCGTTTTGTTAAGGGACACTTCGGTGCTACCAATTTGGGAAGGCACTACCAATACTCTGTCATTGGATGTAATAAGGGTGATTACTAAAAGTCCAGAATCATTAACTGCTTTGAAGTTGTCGCTTGATAAGAGACTTGACCAGGCATCTCAAGTGGTATTTGGATTTGAGAAATTTGAACACAACTTGCTGGAATGGAATGCAAAGCGGATTACAATGAATCTTTCAAAATTGTTGGTCACTGATTTGGTTCTCAAAATGGCGGATAAGACGAATCATCCCGACGATGTTTCTTTAGCTGATTATTGGCTACAAAAGTTGGAGCATCTTGAAAAAATGTCCACGCCGAAGTCTTTTAAAAAAGTAGACAAAAACGAATTCGGGAAAAATAGAGATACACGTGGTATTGTTCGATCTTCTTTATAGAATAATCTTTTCATCTTCATCTAAATCATTTGTCACCAGTATGAGTTCATTGTCCAAAAGAGAAATGGCTGCACTCCTTGAATCAGCATTGCCTCGCCATGAATCGATGCTAAATCTTCGTAAGTCTCTGCTTATATCGTGGACTAGATCTCTAGGATGAGCAGCTTCTAATAAAGCCCTGCCTCTGGAACTGTTTTGTCGTCGCCTGTTATTCAACGGAGACGATAGGTAATGAGATGAAAATCTATAGGTGAAATCCTTGTACGAAAAGAAGTAATGATGAGCAATGGCAAATAGAAACATTTCAATACATATCACAAAGTCTTCTAGTGCTTCGGCGACGACACTAGTCGAAAAATATTTGCTACCGTGAATAACTCCTATATAGACAAGTACTGATATGAGACATTGTTGCCAAAAGGAAAAGAATACCACTGCTTTGATACATATAAACTTCGGCAGGGGGCGAATAGGTGCTAAATCATCCATGGTAGCATGATAAAAAAGAATAAGACAATACAAGGCTACAATCTGTGACAGGTTTGTAATACCAGTGACGTAAAAATAGGCACTGGTTAACCCCCACTCTCCATATCCAAATACACCGAATATCTCAAGTATAAACGTGACAACAACCACAAATATCTTCCATATAACGTATTGTAAAGTCCCAAACTTGCAATTGAATAAAAAGATAGGCCCCATCGGCCAGGGATCGACCAAATAGTTCATCGGGAATAGATGGTGCGATTGCGGTTTTAATTGCAAATGATTCGCCAAAGATTCTTCTGTAGGTGCAAGGTATACCATGAGAAAATAAGTAAAATTCCATATAACAAACGCTTCGTAGAGTCCACGAACACATTCCAGATACACGTTAAGATTTTCGTTATTGAGTGATATCAATGACGTGACAGAGTATAACGGAATCATAAACAAGATTCGAATAACATAAACCTGCAATAAAGGTTGTTCAAAATGGAGCAGATGGTTGTTAATATCGTGTGCGGATAACGGGAGAGTCATAATTACAAATATTGCTGCAACTAATTTGACAAGTATTGAGCCTTCAACGCCATTCTCCGAGAGCATTACAACTACCACAATCAGAGCTATTAAAACTATAGAATATGTCACAAAGGTTAGAATGCGAATGAGACGAGCATTGTATTCGGTCGCTCGAACCACCAAAGAATACTCTTCCATGCCTACAATTTCGTCTTTTTTAAAAACCAAAGACAATTTTTTGAACACTTCTACAACTGTAGTGGATAGAAGCCATTAATAAAAACATAAAAATGCTAATTTCTTTTAAAAAACGAGAGAATCTTGTTGAAAAAATAGAGCATGATGACAATCCGTGGGGCAATCAGAAGCAACAACATTATGTGGAATCACTGAATTCTAAAAACCAAAATCAATATTCTTAGATGTCTGTCCCATGACCAGTTTGCTTCGACCGTGAATACAAAAACAAATGACCCAATACATTGAGGCCTTGTAAAACAGTAAATATAATACTCAAAACTGTGGTGACCACGAAAGAAGGTTTCCAATTTCGAATTTGCAACAACGCAATGATTCCAACACTTCCAGTTGCTGGTAACCCTAGAAATAAAAATATGGAAAGTCCAAATGAGAGGGTGAAGAATAAGTTGAACCATGTCCAACTAGCTTCATATCCTGCTTTGGTATTATAGAAAAAAGGGGAAACCCATCCAAAATACTGACCAAATGACACTACAAACAGGTAGACTATGGACATTAAGAAACCCCAAAAGGAAGGAATGGAGTCTTTACCAATTCCACTATCAGGACCTCCGCCTAAAAACAGCGAACTCATTGCATAACAATTGATGCAAACAGCTAGTATTCCAATCCAATGAAGCCAAAACGCAAACTTCAGATTGCTGCTTGCGAACGGCAGCTCGGTATCGATACGCTTGTACACTTTATATTCAGCAAAACATATGAGTAAATCTAAACAATTGAAACCGGTACTCGCCTTCGCAGGTACACGCGGCGGCGGGTTCGTAGCTGCCTTCTGGGAAGAGAGAAGTGGCGAGTTGGAAAACTCATTGTCAAGCAGACCAAAGGAGTCTTCTTCGTAAAGCGACCCTAACCGATAAGGAGTTTGTGTTTCCTCGTCATCCTCGTGCGTTGTTTCAAAAGCAGCCTCATACGGGTTGTGATCTGATACCATTACCTGAAACTATCAAGAATCAAATTATCGTGGTATTTTTTATGAGCGGAGTTCAGATTGTTGTTCAGAGGTGTTTGGAAGCCTCTATCGACACCGGCAGTATTGAAAGAGGACTTGTAGTTTATATCAGTTTTGGTCAAGAAACCTCTGATGAATCTATTGTGAAAGCTGCCAAAGGTATCTTGAATCTACCTCTGTCCACTCAAGGTGAATGGGGCGACCAGTTCAAAAAAGAATCAGTTCTAAACGTTTCGAGAGAAATTCCACAGGGTATTCTCGTGGTTCCTCAAGCATGCCTGACATCAACTATAAAAGGCAAGACTATTAAATATCACAAGCAAATGGACATCGAAAATGGATTTCGAGTTTACTGTGAGTTTTTAGCTCATTTAGAAACCCAGGCGGTTCAAATGTTAATGGAGAGAATGTTCAAAGAGTACATTCCGCCTCTTAGTCTCGATGATACTGTTTATAGCACCTTTGACAAACGTGGTGTTCCATTATCTCGCGATGGAGAGACGCTTTCAAAGAGTGAGCTTAAGCGTTGCGATTCCCACTACAAAAATCTTCAAAAGTCCAATCTTGAATGGCATGAGATCAGATTAAATCGTTGGATAAACGGTGATTCAGATCATTCTTTATTTACACCAATCAAAATTATCGCAGGTACATTTGGAGAGAAACAAGGACTAAAAGTAGATTGCGGTTTAGGACCATCAACACATATATTAGGTTTTTAATCAACTATCTCTTTTTACCACTTGGCATCTTGGTTTCATTAAAAAGTACATGTCGACGAACAATCGGATCATATTTCTTGAGTACTAATTTCTGCGTCGTGTTGGTTGGGTTCTTCGTTGTGGTATAAAAGAAACCAGTACCAGCGGTACTAAGAAGTTTAATAATGATACGCTTACTTTTGCCCTGCAGATTGGTTAAGCATTAGATTCTTGAATCAACAAATACATTGTGTACTTACTGCCATCTTCCTCTCCGTTCACTACCAAAAAAAAGAGTCTACTCACTAATCTGATTAGTGGTCTACTGTATTTTTGTTAATACTAGATTGTACCATGGTACCAAACATTTTGGCCTGAAATTTGATTTCGCGCCACGCGCTCAAATGGATGGTATGTCATTGAAAAAGAAGTGGTCGCCATCCAAGATGCTTTTATTATCTTTCATCACTAGAATGTTTCGTAAGAAGGTTGCAAATGGAGTGCCAGAACACCCAGACGTTCCTCCGGTACTTGTATTAAGAACAAGGCGATCGAAAAGTGTGGGGGTTTTCCCAACTAGTGTCACACCTGAAAAACGAAGGAACTCGATGTTTTCATTGGTGCATTATTCAGAGAGTCCATCGCGACAGAAGAGACATTCATCGACCTTTTCTGTTGCAATGTGGCGATTTTCAAAAAAGGATTCCATTGAATGGGACGATGTTGATTTTGTGATGGACGATGAGGAGGAGGATGATGAATATGACGAGTGTATTGAATGGGATTGCTCCCTATGCTGCTCTCCGGTTTCCATTCCTCCTGATCAGGAAGAATTCGAGCTATTTTTTTCGAAATCACAGACACAAACGAGGCTTGTGCTTGAAGATGCAGTGGAGATCTTGAAGGTCTTGGAATTGCAAGAGATATAGCAAACATGTACAAATACTAATATATATATATTTATTTCCATCATATTAATCAAACCCAATCCGTAATACTTATATTGAAAGCTTTCGACAAAGCGTGATTATACGGAGCGAAAAATGTTTGCAATAAAGTCAAGGTTTGATTGGATAACTCTTGCTTTGAAGCTGAAGGAGGAGAACCGTTGAATCGAGTCTTCGTTATTTCATTTAGATCTATTGATGGTTCCAAACCTACAAAGTCCAATGTCTGCTTCAAACCTTCAACTGGATTTGCAAAAAAGTCTTCACTTTTCAGAAGGAGCAACTGATTTCTAGGATAGGATTCCAACCATCTGTTCAAATGAACGATGTACATACTAGACCATATAGAGTTCAAATGATCATGTTCAAACAAGCAGCTATTCTTGGGCTTTTTGGAAATCCTTATTTGTATCTCACGCAAATCTTCCAACACAAACTCCTCTACACTTTTTTTCATTGAACTGTCTAATCGAGACCTCATTAAATATTGAGACACGATTCTATTTATCGGATTACGCACCATGTATATCATTCTAATTTGTGTTCCACATCCTTGAACCAATTGAGAAGCAACCGAGCATGCAGGGCCGTTTCCAACAGAACTTTCGCCCGTCAGGACGTGTCCTTGCCGGATTTTCTCAACAACTTGCTCGGATGCGATATGTTTTTTGAATACTTCATCATAATTGCGACGGAAATCAGCCGGGTTCTTCATTTCTTTTAAAGATTCCAAAAATGTTCCTTCTTTTACCAGCAATTCTCCAGCTTGCTCATCGTCCAATAAGTTGATACCGTGAAATTTTGGATGTTTGGAGAGATATTGATATAATGAAGTTGTCCCACCTTTTCGAGCACCAATAATAAAAACAGAAGCAAGGCATAGACTGGCTGGAGGAGGTTTAGGAGCTTGCGATAATAAGCAACCATCTCGAGGAGCACACAGCATTAACTCTTTTTGTTTCCCTGCATTAGGAAATCGCTTTTTATCATCACTGATCCAAAATGGACCATTAAAAGAACTCTTGTCCCAACAAATTTGATCTGATCTGTTGCATATGAAAACAAAGGGTGTCTTTGAACCCAATTGTGCCATTCTTTCATTAAATATCTCCGTGGCAGCATGATACAACCGAATATCCAATAAATTCGCATTTTCTATGACGCGGAGGGTTTTCTCGCT
>Ga0105055_10012051_pt1 | contig 10579 bp, 8 predicted proteins | sample BON03_FD_78090 | JGI IMG/M metagenome (GOLD analysis project Ga0105055, IMG submission 78090) | Freshwater microbial communities from Lake Bonney liftoff mats and glacier meltwater in Antarctica - BON-03 | ecosystem: Environmental > Aquatic > Freshwater > Ice > Glacier meltwater | place: Lake... | reverse complement strand
CTTCATGAACGTACATGCACACTCGGTCAGGCAATACTGCCAAAGAACACCTAGCAGGAGCTGGTTTGCGAATATCAGGCATCAAATGACCTTTGAAATTAAAGTGAGGTCGGAATACTTGATAAGCATCATAAGTTCGAAAAGTACTATGAATCACATACAAGTGCATACTATGGAATGAATCATTAGCCGCAATGATCACCGAACCATCTGAAGATTTACATATATCCATTACCCCAGAGGATGGACCATTCATCTGAGTACTCAATGGGAGGGAGAAAGAAAAGACTTGCTCATCAAACACGGTACTACGTCCTTCAAAGCGACCCAGCTTCGTTCCAAGTTTACCTGACTGAGCTAACGGAAACTCAAATGCTCTCACTAGATCCTTCTGAGTCGAATTCTGCCTCCAATGCACATCGTGAACTTCGTACTTGCACTGCACCCTGTTTTGGGATATTCTCTTCCATCGTTCAGTAACCACCGATGGAGGAAGTGGGAGTAGGTTCCCGGCATTTACTTTGAAGGCTGTGTCAAGACCAATAGGAATGCCATGCTTGGTGAACAGCCTCGTGATCACTTCCTTTTCTTCTGAAATATATTGATCAAAATCAAATACATTCTGAAGTATGACTGCCATTCCATCATCAGGGTATTTCTGCATGTGTTTCACTATATTTACCAGCTCACGAGTGCTGTATGGGTATTTTATGACGCCATTGTCAACTGTTCAAATATCAATCTTCGTTCTCTAATCTAAACAAAAACCTACCTTCATTTCTGAGTTCCTCGAATACTATCGAGAGTTTGCGCAAGGTATCTTCAGGAACATCTGGAGCATATCGAATCAACAAGTGCATTTCGGATTCCTCATCTGTATAGAAAGATTGTTAGAACATACAGCAAACTAGTCGAAAGAGTTTTACTCACCTGGGTTTTCGATAACATGGCATGCGAAGACATCACCAATCTCCCTGAAAAAGTCATTGCCGAGAAAAGGAAAACCCGGTCTATTCGCCTATTTCAAATTCAAAATTCAAACACGATACTTTTAAAACAACCCGAAAATACGTACCAACACAAATACACGGAAATCAGGATGAACCACAATCTCATTTTTGTCATTTCTCGTTTTAGATTTCACTAACCGTCTTCCATCAGACAAAAGCATCTCTCCATCCGCGAGAAGAGATTTCAGAATCGCGGTAACATGTGTGGGGGCCTTATCGGCCTCATCGATAAGAAGAACCCGACCTTCCCTTGCGGCCTTTACAAGTGGAGAGTCTTCGTATCGAACGAGTCCGTGTTCTATAACAGGCTGGGACGTCAGATGATTAACTGTTGTGTCACGATCAAGTTGAATGTACTCTCGGGGTATCTGCAGCAGTTCCAGAAACCTGTCAGCCAATTTATTCTTACCCACTCCTTGGTTCCTTATACATGAGGTTAGCAAACTTAAAACATGTGTATATACGATGAAACGTACCCTATCAACAGCAAATGCTCCCCACTTTCAAAATCAAGTAACATATCACGAAGGATTCCTGAAAACTGTTAGCTCATGAAGGACATTCACTTTTAATCCACTTACCAGATTGTTTCGGATTTTCAAAAAATACTAATTGTGGAACTAGTTCTGGACTGGAAGGCTGATGAATATTCGCAACCACATCACCAATGGTCAAAGTACCTATCACTGGTCTGTCTCGCCGAATAGACGATGATATAGAATGTGCACCAACTTGATTGAAAACTTCAACCTTGACACTGTTTCGTTTGTTTCGCTTAGATAATGATTCTGTATTCAATTGTACGATACCACTGGCCAACATTTCTTCCATCAATACAGATTGCGCAAGACTTGGCATAAAACGCCATAAGCACGCACTCTTAATCACAGAGGCAACATCATCAACAGGACTCGCGGTCACTCTTTTACAAATACGAAGCAGTTGCCTGGTTGTAAGACTCGCAGCAATCGATCTGCCCTCATCGTCCACTCTACTCCTCAACCTGCGACTCAGTTCTAGCACCTTTGACGCTGTGCCAGGGACTTTGTTATCACTCAGTGTCTCTATCACTTTCAACTCCTCCACTTCATCCAATGGCCGAAGGATTAGGAACGGCATGAACGCTAGGTTCACTTCAGGAGTCAACCACGTTTGTTGCGATACTTGATTAGATGGCTGCGGACGAGCTACTCCAATGATGCGACACTCTGGATGAACCTGGAGTGGTCTGACAGGATCCATCAAAGGATCTGTTTCTGATGATTCGGGGGTCGCGTTCACCAACCTCGTCCCGTCAGGAAGAGGCATGAATTTAGAACCATGCATCAATGACTGCAACGTGGATAGCGTACTTGCGGGGACTTGCTCTAGTCCATCAAGGACCACGATCCCTCCATTCAAACATGCAGTCATCAAAGGCGATGGCATCCATATTGTATCACCATTCGCCTGAGTACTCCGCTTCTGCAGTAGATCGTGAGCACTCATATCTTTGTAGAGCGGAAAGTAAAGAAGATTTTTATTCACAAGATTTGCGAATTGCTTCACTAAAACACTTTTACCACATCCTCGTTTGCCAATGACGCACATATTCAATCCGCATGCATTCATCAGTAGCATCTGAGTGAGCATCTCTTCATGATACGGCATAGACACGTACTCCCGGTGGTACGATCCTCGACTTTGAACAGGCACCGAAGAGGCCTTCCCCACTAAAACACCGTTGTCAAGAACGTAGCCGCACTTGGCAGAATATTGTTCCCCAAGCCAAGTATTCCTAGTAGCAGCATGCAGAGCCCCCATCCCTTCGTCTTCACGACGCAGAACTTCGTCACGTTGTTCACGATAGGTTCTGCGCCTACCAGTCAACGGATCTTTATCTATAGAGTCAGATCGATCTAGAAGCGAATCAGCTCGCAATGCATTTCTTGGTAGTACCCCCAAACGGATAAATATCTCGATGAGCAATTGCTTATGAAGGGCATCAAACCACGGCATTGCAAAGAATGGATAAATACATCCTACAAGGAATCTGGTATCAATGTCAGGAAACGTTGATACTAATCGATGAGCTACATGGAGTTCGCAAGGCCATTCGCTTTTCCGAAACATTCTTTGGGGAAGCCCTTCCAGTCCCACCTTTTCCGCTGCAGTCAAGGCCGCCTTTATTTCCATCAAAACATTCAATGCCGGAGAAACTGGTGACACAGAATGAACTGCTTTCGCCTGAAACCGAGATCGGAATGGAGGATCCAATGTATTGCCATCGTATTCTAGTATGTCATTCAATGAACCAATTCAAGATAATCCAGAAACAACTTACCAGGAATGGGGAGACCCAAAGCCACAGTTCGAAAACGAGGATGCACAGGAACTAATTTATTATGGTGGTTCAAAAGTTCTTGGCGATGGTTCTCGTCTTGGATCTCAAATCGAGAAGGGTTGGTTAGAAAACGTCCATCTTCAAGGTGCATCTCCCGATTTTCCAATAAATTATTCAAAACTGAAAGAATATTGCGCTCCGCTTTCTCAACTCCATCTAAAATGAGAATTCTGCCCAAAATTGCAGCTCGAACAGCAGGACCATCAACAAAAACGGCATCCAGTTTTCTAATCTCTCTCCGTTGCTTGATATCACTCACGGTGGTGTCTTGAGAAATGCAAACAATTTCAACTTCTCGAAGCGTCAATTCACAATAAGCCAATATAACGTCGCGTCTTGTTCTGCCAGGAGAACCAATAAGAAAAATATCTTGCTTCATTACATCCTTTTTCATAATGAACAAAACACATTCTAAGAATTCCTGCTTTAAGCTCCCGTCATTATCTCTAAAAAGCTCTACGTATCCAACAGGCACCAGGTCCATTCGGAGAGGAGGTGGACTTGCTATTCTGCAGAGAACATCATCACCACAAGCAATGGCAACTTCATCGTTCTTTCCAACGCAAGCAGAAGTTTCAAGACGAAGTTCAGCCGATCTAATACGGCCTTGCAAATGACTGTGTAACGTATTCAACCGTCTGGATGACATAATTGCAAGGTTTTCGTTTTTGGAGGAACAGCTTTTCAGTCCGTCCCTTTCAATTTCGTTAGTAGCAAAGATAGAGAGAGACCTTTGAATTTGTAGTTTGATTTTAATTAAATTGTTTTATTACCAGTGCGGTATAAATAAAAATTCAAACCACCAAGGTTAATGAACAAATTTCTAAGAACGCAGTTGCTATTTTAAAACCAAGTTCGTGCGAGCAAGTGGAAATAAATACTAAACATTTAAAAATGTATGATTCACTACAAATTGAAAATCGTTCCAATTTGACGCTTTTCGCATTCCGATAGAATGTAGTAGCCAGTAGAAATGTCCTGACAGGCATTTCCAGCAGATTTAAACAATGTTCCTTTTCCCGCTCTTGAAAAGGAACTCTGTAGCATAGAGCCAAGACCACCAATTTCATGAAGATTCAATACTCCTTCTTTGATAGGATTCGCAATATCCCCTACAGTAATTGCTTCCTCTGTATCCACAACAACTTGATGGCATCGTCTAAATGTCTCAACGTCCAGTTCAGATGTATGAGGTTGGTAGGAGCCCACAGCATTGATGTGAACATCATCTTTTATCCATTCGCCTTTAAATAGCGGAGTAGGACTCCCAGTGGTACAGCAAATTATATCAGCATTGCCACAGGCTCGCTGGATGAAGTCCAGACTTCCGCTCTCAACAATTTCAAACTCAGGCAGTTTGTCAAGTTTCCTTCCAGTACCATCCAAACTCATCTCCATCAACGAGGTCTTCAACTTGTAGACCAATGCCTCAGCTTTCGTAACGGATCTATTGACAAGTACCACCTTACGAAGCATGGGCCGCACACATACCATTGTCATAACATGTAATTCTGCTTGAAGCCCAGCTCCGAACACAATCAGTACCGCGCATTCATTCTTAGCCATCACGCGCGTTGCAGCTGCCGACCCAGATGCGGTTCTCAATGCGGTCAAATACGTAGCATTCATGAAGCATGTGACTTCCCCCGTGATGCGATCAAACAGAGTAAGTGTTGCAGGTGTGGTTACCAATCCCTTAGCGGCATTGCCAGGTCGCACATGTATCGTCTTGATTCCAAAGCCAGCCTCATCGAGCATGCTTAGTTGGCGATAAGTACATGGCATTTTGATATCATCTCAGGAACTTACTTGCAGGGCTTAAACAAAGTGGCTCCGTCCTCGCATGGAAGCACAATTCGAGTAGGAACTTCAACACGACCTCTTTCTAGTGCTATGAACGCGTCTCGGTTGATATCGATCGACCTCCAAACTTCACTGGATTCGCGCACTTGACTCTCGCTCAGTAATCGCATCGAAAATGAATTTTCTAATTCGCTTCTATCAAGTCGCGGGGACCTATTTTTGTATGTACAAAGAGTTGAACATCAACCTAGAATTCTAAAATAAATCTACTATTAGAAATTCTTAATATTTTTACATACACTAGATACTTAATAAATATTCTATGTCAAAGGAAGGATTTGATCACTTGTGACGTTGGCCATTGGATCTCCTCCTCGGCTTTTCTTGGACCTGTAATCTTCCATTGCCTCTGGTGAAGGATTCTCCGACACTCGTTTCTTAAGTTCGATTGTCTGCTTTTCAGGCATCTTAAATAACCTGGACGCACGAAGAGCCTCTTTTCCAGCCTCCCCAGTACAGTACGCGTTCCTATTGGTAGATGCACAGCAGCCGAACCCCCACGCCATCTCCACCGTGTCAAAATACGAACCCCATATTTGCGTGTGATTATGTTCCAACACATCCTCTTCGTATTTGGACAATCCTTGTACGAAATCGTTACCTTTAAGAACCCGTCCATTCCGAGAGTATTCTACATAATGACTCGACCCTTCCAGTAGCAAGGCATCATCCGGACGACTCTGGACTCCAGCAGCTTCCCCATACTTTGTCGAGAGGTCTTTCTTGCGTTGGGCTTGCAACTTACCAGCACGTTCTTCGTAAAGTTTTTTGGCTAAAGCGACTTGCGTGGGATTCGCTTGGAGATGAATGCCAGTATTTCCATGAGATGAAGCCTCCCACGCAAACACCTGTGTCTTTGCCATCTCGATAGCGTCTCCAGTTACTTTCGCAAAGTTATCCCCACCGAAATCTGCATCACTCGGATTGATCTCCGGATTGGGATTTTCTCGCATTGATCGCGTTTTAGGATCGTAATGTGCCGAATTCAAACCTAAATTATGAAGGTACTTTGCTGTGTCTTCTCGAATCCTTAAATTTCTTACAGTCGCCTTAACCGCCGCGCCTCCACTTTTTAAACCAAGAATATCTTCTTCTTTTTCTGATTCAGAATCATCCTGTTTATCGCGTTCGAATTTTTCATCTCTTTCTTTCAGTACCTGTTTTCTCTTCTCATCTTCGGCCTTATTGAAAAGTTTCACAGTCTTGATATGTTCTCTTGTATCGTAACCATTCCATCGATCCCTGGACTCGTCGTAGCTCAAATTCATCTTTTTCTGGAATACTTCATCAGCGGCTATCTCATCACCCGTTTTCCATGCTCCAACTCTCCTAGGCCGTTCCATGCAAGATTTGGCATCATGAGTAGTTGCACCGCAATTCTTGCAACTACCCTTTTTAAAAATCTTGTTCTTCTTAGTGGTTACTTGACTCCCACGCTTATACCATGAATCCAACTCAAGTTTATCAGTACTCTTAGAGGAATGCTTTTGATGCTTCAAGCCTTCACCCTCGCCTTGTTTCAAGTACCACGGTGCTTTGGCCATAAACTCCGGAATGTGAGGATTAATGAGGTTGCCTTCCTTATCTTTCTCTGGGGGCATAGTCCCATTCTTTCTGGCCTCTTCTAATTGCTTCTTCTGTCTCATTTCATCTCGACTTAATCTGGACATCTTTGACGAGAATAGCTGGAGTATCGCATCATAAAAAATATTAAAAAAAAATATTAAAAAAAAAATACCATACGGGTACAAAGAAATAACGATCATATCTTGGGTCGTATAATAACAAATATACCTATTTGTTTATAGTTTACCATAGCGGACTACGCGATCGTAGTCCCAAAGGGTGATCAATTTGAAGATTTGAATCAAACGAGAATTGCCCAACCCTCGATATAGGAGATCCATCAGGAGGAATGAATAGACAAGATTCAGAATCAAGTGGTTCTCAGAGAGTTTCGAACTCCATTGCTAATTTACAAAGCCTGCTATTTGGGGGAGCTCAACTCGTTCCCTTGGGAGGCGGTGATCCTGACGAAGCAGCAAAACGGCTACGGGAGAAAATCGAAGGCCACATTCAAATTTACGAGATTAGCTCTGATAAATGCTTCGTTTGTGAAACAAGAGTAGAAGCTCAGGAAAGGATTCAACTGGAAGATACTCTTGTTCATGTCTCTTGCATGTTTTGCAACGTGTGCGGAGTGAGTTTAAAGCGCGAGGATTTTCATTTTGATCCGAAAGCAAGATCATTTTACTGTTCTGAGCATTTTGTTGGGGAACTCAAAATCTCAGATGTATGGGATGATATTAACAACAGTTTAGATTTTGAAATCGAGGGTGACGATGCGAATTATGAAAGTCAGGCTACTATTTTATCTCAAAGTGAAACTGATATGGAAGAATCCTATTCCACTAATTCAAATTTGAAAAAGATATTGGAAAGTTCGCCAGAAGTGCAACTGGATCATGCAGTGTTGGGGCGCCCCATTATGAACCATAGACGACGTGCATCGAAACATCCAATTGAAGTACAGAAAACCCCAACTCATAAAATCAGCGAAGAAAGTGAGGAAAAAGTTGCTGTTTTGAAAAACAAAGTAGTCGACCTCAAAATTGGTATTCCAGATGCAAAAGCGACGGCTCTGATGTTTCAAGTCAGTAATTCGAAATATTCATATGTGTTTTCGTGTGATAACATTAGCGATCGCGCACATTGGTGTAATACAATCACAAATTCCATCGAACTGCATAAGCGAAAGGAGGAATTCATAGCGGCTCAGAAAATTGACATGTTTAAAGTGATTCAAGCGCAAATGAACATGGAGGCCTTCCAAGAGTCTCATCAAACGTTTTTCTCGGGAAATGTAAAAGTGATGATATTTCGAAAGGGCAAATATAGCGGGAAACAGGTTACAGGTTTTGCTAGATTGGATATTGACCACACGCTTAGAGTGCTCAAACCAAATGGAGGAAAACAACTTTTTCAGTGGAGCCTTATTGATAGAGCAACACGCTTTCTAGCGGAGGTCGAGCCAGATATTGTCAATGTACTTTCAAATCCCAAGTTCAAAACTCACTCGGTATCATTCTTCTCATCCCTTCGTCGAGTGTTCTCGCCTACTTCCAAGAAAATGAAACAAACTCGAAAGTTGAGTTATCCTAGTATTAAGATGATCGATTCACCCAGGGAGAATCTGCGGGGAAATAATATGCAGAAAAATATTGTCCAAAAGAAGCATTCTTCTTCAGACGAAGCATTTGTTCCCGTGTATTCAAACGCTAGCGATAAGCGATTGCTTTTTGTAGAAAATGCCAGGCAAACAACTGGCGAATTCGAAATTTTCAGTGTTTGGAATAACGAATCTGCTAGTCCAGCACCGAAAAACTATGCCGCTTGAACTGTGTAGAAATAGTATATTAAATTTCAAAGTGCCTTTTTTCAGGGGTTTCTTGCGCATGGATTGCAATTATGTTCCAATTGTGTTTATCTAAAAATAGAAGTTATAGGTGCTTGAAAGAACATCCTACAATTGTAGACTAGAAAATGTATTTTATAGTTATGAGTTTAAAAGCGGAAATGAAAACTCTGGGTAAGCGTGATTTATTTTCTATGCCGCTTGATTCTATAGAAAGTACCGGGTATGAATAGCTTGGGTTTTGAATACCAGTACTATCATTTGGAGAGTTTAAAAATTCAAAATACTTTCAAGAAGAATGTCACGCGGTACTCGAATTTTGGTTTGAATTATGTACCCGAGAGAAGTTTTCCGACTTTTTGACTAGGTTATTGATTAAAATGAATTACAGACAAAACATAAAAATCATATAATAGTTTTGACTCACGACATTATCGGGAAAATAAAACCCCGAACTAATGGTTACATATAGTTAACCTTATATAAAAAGGGGAAGGACTTTCGGCACTCGGACTTTCGGTGAAACCACTTTTATGAAACACCGAAAGAAATTCGAATTCTTCTCAAATTCAAACCAGAAACTCTTGAAACAAAGATTCATCCATTTTAAAAATAGAAAAACATGTCAAGAACTGCCATCAAGCTTTATTACTTTCCAATCAAAGCACGAAGCTATGCTACACAAGTGGTAGCGCGTGCTGGTGATGTTCCCCTGGAGCACATAACTGATTTTGAATTTACAGAGTTTCAAAAGACCAAATTACCATTTGGACAAGTACCGTACATGGAGCATGACGATGTTAAAATGGCACACAGCAATGCTATTCTTAGATATGTTGGTAAATTGGCTGGGACTGAAGGTGTTGCCAACCAGCATTACCTCTCAGAAATGCTGATTGAAGAAGCAGATGATATTTTGAAAGTTTTGTTGAAGACCAATTCTAGTACGGACAAGGCTTCTGCATACAGTGACTTCTTTCAAGTTCGTCTCCCAAAGCACTTGGTGAACATCGAAAAACTTGCCCCTCAATTTTCAACCGTGTCAAAACGAGTCACTGGAGAATATGCTCTTGTGTGCATTTTAGATATCATTCTAAACCTGGACTCTACAGCTTTGGATATGTTTCCACTTACCAAGGAATTTATCGTTAAAACTTGCGCTTTACCTGAGTTTGATGGACCACGAGACCTCCAGATGTATTTCTCCCTTTAGTTCGTAACTTCAGAATACAACTCGGAAATATAATAATATTAATTTGAGAAAAACAAATTCTAAATAGTTTTTAGCTGACATATCCAGAGTGACTTCGAATATTTAATCATATCTCACTTTGGAGAAAAATATCACGTGTTGATAACGGCTCAATCTACCTGGTATTAATAATTTTGGTTGGAATTATCACACCGGCAACAAAATTAGGAAGGTAACTGCCTCATCCGCATACCATTTAACAATTGACAGAAGCATGTTCCCACCTGCATCTTTTGCACTGAATAAGGATGCTGGTGTGTGGTGTTGCTGCTCCTGTATGACACGGGTACCAAACTTCATGCTTTAGTTTTTAATTCTATTTTTTACTTTGCTTACTTTTGGGTCTCGAAGCGTCCTACATGGTAGATAGGTTCACAGAAATATTGCCATTCTCCGCAATGATCTGATTAGTTTTTTTGTTCTTGTTCTTCCAGAATGCTAGAGTGAAGCGTTCAGGGCGCTCCAAACCTTCCATCCTAGCAATGTTGATTGAGCGGATATTGAACGCACCAACAAAATCCCGGTTCGACGTTCTTCTACATTTTTGGCAAATGAGAATTCCGTGAATATGCTTGGGCATCTTCTTTGGTTCTTCAACGTACTTTCCTCCCTTGTAGGTCTCCACACGTTGTCCGTTTTTCATGGATTCGTTGAGG
>Ga0105055_10012048_pt1 | contig 10581 bp, 4 predicted proteins | sample BON03_FD_78090 | JGI IMG/M metagenome (GOLD analysis project Ga0105055, IMG submission 78090) | Freshwater microbial communities from Lake Bonney liftoff mats and glacier meltwater in Antarctica - BON-03 | ecosystem: Environmental > Aquatic > Freshwater > Ice > Glacier meltwater | place: Lake... | reverse complement strand
TCATAAGAAAGGATACTCTGATGGATAGTAAGTAGTAATCCCACATTTGGGTTTGGGAACAAGGGAAAGCTATAGCAGCCCCTGTTTCTTGGGATATCGTATACGTTGTATCACAAGGCGCAGTAACTCCAAGCCACAAACAGCCTATTAGATGCATCGACAAAAGAGTGGTTAAAATAAGCACCCCTAAACGATAATATTTAACATTTCGTTTCAGATATTTCAGAATTCGTGCTACTCGAAGAAGTTTTGGAATTTTCAGCCATTTCAAAATTTTGAGACTTTTTCGGGCAGATTTTTCAAAAACTCCTTGAAGGATGTATTCCCAGGGCACAGAAGCAAGTATATCAATAAGAAACCATGATTTTAAATAATGCTTGGCAATATGATGCGGGTTCTTGACATGAACCCCATTTTCAATGATACCAGTTCTGAAGTTAAGAACAATATCAATCCAGAAAATAACGTCAAGGAAAGAAGAAAGTGGATAGCTGAACTCAAGATCCACAAAAGCAGCATTTAATGGAACAGAAACACAAATGTAAAGCACTCCAAAAACTACAACCACATCCCATATTCGTTTCAGGGGATTGTCCCAATCGATAATAAAAGGATAATCCTTATGCTCCTCCTCCAGCACGATTTTGAATCTGCGCATATTAGAGTCTTTTCTTGGCCTCGGTTCAGAATTAGCTACGACTTCAGTCAGCGACTCCTGCGGAATCACTTTTACTTTAACTCGTTGCGATTTGTGGAGCATTGTCACATTGGTGGTTTTAAGATTAGCCAAGGGCATAATGGAAGAGCGGCGAACTACAGTACTGCGATCAGCGATTCTTCTCAGCCTGTCTTGCGCTTCGTCGTCAGTACTTATATATTGTTCTCCTGCAGACATCTTTTAGAATAGTACTGTTGAAAAAAATTATGCCTGGTCAACGGACATATCCAGACCATGAAAAAAGTTAAAAAAGAGGATTCTTTGATTTCTTTCTTTATTAGACATGCATGTTCTGACAGTACGTTGTATTTAAAAGATAATGCGACTTAATGGGTAGAAAGAGTTTTTAAGCCATTCAGCATCCCATCTATCTGAATGATACGAGGGAGAAATCCTCAATTCAATTGCATTTTTAAAAGCGATCCTCTAGTAAATGTGGTGGCGAATATAATTCCAATACCCTCTTGACGAATATGCGAATCTCCGGCTGCTGAATATTCCTATCCTGTATTCACATTGATATAATGTAATTCCGATTCCGGTGGTAACCAGTTTCCCCGTCTTTTTAGTTGTCTCAATATCAATCTGTCGGCAACTCAATAATTGGAATTTATAATCACTTAACCAAACAAAGAATTGATTGCAATCACTAATTAAAGTGTTTATATAAAAGATGAATTTGAAAATTAACTTTTTAGAATACCGAGTTGATGCATGAGGTCTTGGGCCGCTACGTCAATTTTCGCTTGAATAATTTTACAAGTTTGATTATCAGTGGTGATGAATACCTTCCCTACAAAACAACATGGGGTTGGAACCTGTACCAGCGACCCAGCATACATGGCATTCACCTGCCATTGGACTTCTGATGTCTGTGTACCAGCGAAAAGACCCTCTGTTGTTTCTCTCTCTGATAAAAGAGTCGGAATTATTTTATACGTAGGAAACGCGCGATGTAAACGCTTAATATATGCCAACGATGTTTCCAATCCTTTGTTTTTAGAACCCATATGAATATCATCGAACACGACATCCTGATGCAAAATCTCTCGAGCAAGTTTGAAATCTGTCCCACTTTCAAATAATGTAGACAACATCAAACAATGATAGTGTCGTCTTTTCGTCTGGGAATCTTCAACTTTCACTTCTTTAATGGGGATTTCCAGCTTGAGAGCAACTGGAGGTTGTTGTGCCGGGGGTGAAATTTCCTCGACTTTTGGAGCCAGAAGCCCTAACTGCCCTATTAAACTCATTGCATCCCAACTAATAAGCATTTCTGTAATAAGATCAGGTTGGTTGGGATCCGAGAAAGTGAATTCCACAATTACATTAAAAGACACTTCCCTCTCTTTTTGCTCCTCTTTGCTCAAAATAGGTGAACGAGATTGTTTTTGAACTCCGCCTACCGCCTTTGGCAATGCGAAATTAGAATCCACTGTGGATGGTGAACCAAAAGGCATGGAAGGCGACAACATGTATCCAGGTTGACCTTCAAGAGGTCGCAATCGACCGATGTAAGCTCCAGACAATTTCCAAGTACCGGTTACTTTATCATCAGCTCTATCGGAAGTTATGGACACTTCAGTGACATTGAGGACTCGGGTTCCTCTTGTTTTCTCGCAAGACTGAGTATCAAAGGCCTTCACGACCATCGCCATATATCGAGCCACCTCTAACACTCCCCGTTTGTCCACGCAATTATTTGGATCAGATAGGTTAATATTGGGATGCAGACAAATACGTGCTAGTCTATATCTAGCTTCAGGGTCAGGAACAGAGAACAAATGCACCGCAATAGCAGCACTGTTCTCTTGAAACCGTTTTATGCGAGTAACATATTCCTTCGAGGCGGAAAGTTCATTGTTGATTTGAATGTCGCAACGTTCTAGAAGCTTGCACCATAATTCATCCAAGATATCTTTACAAGCAGGATTGCTGTGCACCCATACTACGAAGCGTGCAAACTGACCAGGTTTCAATACCGTAGTTAATTCATGAAGTGAATCTCCAACTTTTTTATTTTGGTGGCATCTCTCAATTATACTTCCTGTTTTTTCTATCGCACATTCTAGTTCCGTTCTTAATCGTTTCGCGTACGTTGTTCTAGCCAGAAATTCCTCCTGTTGTTCTGGACTCAAGTTGAGTAATTCGCGAAGACTCTTGTACTTCTCTGCTTCAAATCCAGCACCGCAAGTCATCATGTGCAAGTACTGCTTGGTGATATTATCAGGCTCCACCAGTCGGTATAAATGACTAAGAACGAAACTCATCGCCTTTTGCCGATCGCGCCCATGGTCTTGGTGACGCTGCATGTATGTATGAACCTTCCTTTTCAGAATCACATCTACATCGAGTTTAGATTGGTCCACGTTACTTAGTATCTCCTCCATCTCCTGCACAAGATCTTTCTCATCCACCAAGCTGGTGTCCTCATGATAATGGTTCTCACCTCCAAGTTTCAATTCCAGTCGAAGCTTTGCATTTTCCGCCACTAGTTCTTGAATACGTTCATTCAGTTGTTGCACGTGCTCCTTCTTACGCTTGCGGCAATTGCGCACCGCCTCTCTGTTCTTGTCTCGTTGTGACAATTCCTTCTCATCATCATCGTCCTCATCGTCTTTCATCATGTACCTTCTTTTTTTATTTCGAAAGTTGCCAACATCGAGACGTTGAGTGACGTTGAGTGGGTTAAGCAGCTAGAATTCTGATGAATCAGGGACTGTTAATTAACTGAAAGAAAATGAAACCAACATCAGTCACAGCAAAGAAATGATTCACTCGTAACAAATCACCTTCAAGTAATTCATCCTATTCGTCGCGCGGTGAAGTTGAAAGGTTCATGTTTCGGTTACGGTCGGAATCTGATGAGGGTGCCGTTGGTTTTGAAAGTAAATAAATCAATTCGAGGTTGGCTGTAAATCAAAGTCGGAATCTCCACAAGATCATCTCTCGTGGGTGTCAATGCCAGTCAAATAGCCTACGAGATTTGAATTGCAATGGATTAGAAATTGGATTCTCTTCTTGCATAGTCTGTCGATTATGGGCGTTTATTATGGCGTATGAACAAGGCGCTTGAAAGACACTTTCTAAGTCAAGGGAGACCACGGATGCAATAACTCAACGATGGGGAGACAACATGTCTACTTGAAGCGGCTACCGTATAAAGATGTAAGTATCAATCAGATACTCACGTATACAACGGATTAACTATTTCAAGTATGAATTAATATTAAACTAGACAAATGTGAAGTCTAAATGAATGGTTCCAACATCCAGAACCATTCATTGATGTTAAGTGAATATTTACATAATATCCAATATATAGATATTATTATATCATCTAACTCAATATACCGAAGGCCAAAGTAAATCGCTGGGAACTTCAAGAGGATCGCCTCGCATTTCTTGGCGCAAGGATTCAAAACCATGGCGGAGCATGTAGAAGAAGCGATGTGTTGTCGAAATTGTCGATACTCACAAAAAAACCATTTTAACTCTGCACGGATAGATTCCCGTTTTGCGGCTTCCTGGAATCAATCATTGGTTGCTAACAGAAATGTGAGCATCTCAATAACGAATGTAAAGTCTGGTCATGCGGGCTGGACCCCCGCTCTTCATAGTTGATGTTTGAGGTGTGTGCTATTCACGGATGAGCGACAAGTTAATGAGTGAGCCAGTGCGCGAAGAGGTCGAAAGACGACGCGAGCAAATTGCCAAAGACAAGGAGATCCGTCAAGCCACTGTTTCAGAGAGGATGAAAAAGATCGCCGGAGTTGATGGTGCCGCACCAGGATTTAACACAGGTAGGTTTTTTGGTGAAGCAAAATGATTTCTAACTTTAAACCAAAGTGGAAATTGGAAAACAAATCGCCGTAACAGCTGCTATGGCGCGAGAAGATGGAAAACTCTCAGTGAAAAAAGTCGTGACTGATATAAATAAATGAGTTTTCAATTGGAATTAAACGTTTCTCTCGGATTTTATCTGTTAAGTCAGTTCAACTCCTATGTCCAGTCTTTTGAATTTCAATGACCAGGTGGATGTCCGTTTGAAACATCAGATCATGCACCGTTTTGAACTATGGATAAGTTTTTTAGATAGAGAGGACTTAGATTGGCGAAGTCTGAATCTCCCAAGAGGTGTTCGTCCAAATTCTAGGTTCAATTGTATAAAGTTCACGAAGAAGAACTAGCTAGATACCCATCATAGGAAGAACCAAGTAAATAGAAAACGACTTGACAAAATTATTTGATACTAAAAGAAAGGAAGATAGACCTAGATAAAAGCAGTTCGTTTCTGTACTGCTTCATGTCGATACTAATTGTTGAGAGGTCTTTTTATGCTAAGAAATTTGAAGGGCGTTTTTGCTCAATGCGTGACGGCCCGTTCGATCGAACCCAACGAAAAGTTAGTCCTTTCGTTTTGTGCAGAATTTTACTTCAACCAGAAACGCAATCATTTTATTGGCAATTTAGTGTCATGCTGATAGTCTACCATCGAGTTCTCCCAGTAGCTTAACCTCGTCTGCTCAAATCGATTGTTATAATGCCGTGCTAGTGATAACGAGATTCATCGACAGAAAGTACACAAACCTTCCTGTCTCTGAACTCGCGAAGACTAATTTAATGTCATACCTTGCCACAAGCGCAGGCGTCACTAAAGATAGGGTAACCATTTGCGATGTACAACAGGGTAGTACCATCGTATGGTTCTATATCGAAGGTCAGTCTGTTGACGATGTTAACGCTTCTTCAGTGACTGAAGCGGTACTGATGGCACTTGGTGAGAGTGAGCGCCTGCGCAGCATACTTGGTAGTCATTTGATCAACCAACAGTACAATCGGTAACAGGGAACCCTACAATTTCCTCCTTGAGTTCAACAAGCAGCCTTCCTTCTAGTCGCTCATCAGATTCTCCAAGTATCTCGCCATCAATATCTTCAAGTAGCTCACCATTGAGTTCACCAAGCCAGAGTCTATCGACCAGTGCTCCATCAAATTATCCATTCGCCTCACCCAGTTTAGCATGCACACCTGGAAAAGACTGTCTGAGATCCTGTCGTAATTATTTCAATTTTGCAAGAAAGAGAACAACGGCGGTTATGAAGCCCTCTATTCGTTCATGGAATTTGCTGTTGAAATTCTGTTTCTACCTGGTACCAACAAACATAACAAGCAAGTGTCATGGACAACTCAAGTAAGCACCACAGGACCAAATGGACAGCAACAATTGTTTGATATAGTGAATTGTAAATCTTGTCGAAGGAACCAGACAATTGTTTGATATAATGGATTGTAAATCTTATCGAAGGAACCAGACAGACAGTGGTAGAGTATAGATCAAACCGAGGGGAATTGATGAAAGTTACCGCGATTTGCAAGAGAAAGAGTCCAATAAAGACTCCCAATCGCTTTCGTTTGGATGTAAAATTGAAAAAAGTAGATAGCTATGTCGCGAAATGTAATCAACGCATTGAAGCATGAAAGTAATGGAACAGGGTTATGTTTTCCACTGCGTACAAGATGCAGGAACTAAATGCAAGAGATCTTGATTCTTTTCTATGCGGCACATCTCGGGATGAAAAATCTAATGCCAATTCTTAACATGGACGAAAATAGGTCGATAGCCAACTATAGCTGGGTAACATAGCACGCATTTGGCTCCATTCTTCGGCTAAACGTTACTGCAGACTGACTTACACGATTAAAGATGCGCATATCCGTCGACAGGCGACATAGGCTTCGGAATGCTAGTACAGGAAATATGACCGAATGGCACCCCAATTAACAGAAACAGAAACAGAAAGACATGGAAAGCTTAATGAATACGTGGGAAACTAAGTGGTTAAACCACTTAATAGACAAGATGCATTTTCGAAAAGTTCGCATGCTCTTTAATTTTGAATAACATCCCTCCGCCTATGTTAATATTTTCAATTGGTGTCGTTTTTTCATACGATATCTGTTTTAATACCTGCAAATACTGCTGAAAAGATAAACCAGCACCAACAGGTTCGGGCAGTTCCTTTCAACTTCACCTTAGTTGAATCGACACCAAATACTGCTCCGATTACGCATCACCTGCTTCTTTGTTCCTCTTGTAGTTGTAATAGTTGTATCTAGCTGCTGCGAGACCATTTAAATTTCAATCATTACTTTCCGGATCTAGCAATAGACACCAACAAGTTTTTCACAATAGATTTGTTGACAAGGATGCTCAAAGTAATATTCACTGCATTTAGGGGTCAAAAGGGGTGACCATTGGTACACATGTTGTTTTGTATTTTGCGGCTGTATACTTGCGGTGTATTAGAGCTTCATATTCTGCAAGATGCTGTAACGTCGAATGCCATTTTCAATAGTATCAGATGTCCAAGGAGCCTGGACGAACTTCACCGACACTGTACACTTTCTTTTAGTAGCTTCGTAGAATTGACAACTGGAAGAGAAGTTCGAACCAGCTGATGCATCTCTTGAAGCCACTAAAATTCCATATCTTTTCTCCCAAGGTATCTCAAAGTTCTTTTCTTTTTCTTGAGGAGTTACCAATTCTAAAGTGCTCGCACTTGTGCGCAATTCAAGAAATGATCGAAAACGAGCAATCATCGAATTTGAAATTGCAGGTAGTATTCACCGATTCTGGTAGAAATAAAAATGAGTGTTTCAAATGTTCTGTTTCCAACGCATAATTTCGCATACTGCATAAACGTGTCAACATGCACGAAAGCTGCTCAAGGACGAACTTCTTTTCACAAAGCTCACGGAAGAAGTACCCGATGCCAACATGAAAACTGTAATCGATCAGCTGAAGGCTTCACAAAACTATGTGTTGCTCATGGTCGAGGATGACAAGAACATGAATGTACCACAAGGTCATCCCACTAGGTGCAAAAGTCTCGGAGTGAAATACATATATGAATATCAGATTGCCAAAGAAAGTCCTAAACGATATTGCAATGTTTTTGGTTTATTTAGACACCTGAAATAATCATGATCTAAACACGGAGGATCTGAAATAGCCGAATACAAACAATGAATCCCACAACAAGATTCTACGCAATTCATAGCTGCTACAAAGACCTCAGTGACTTGGCGGTTTTCGAACCATACTTCAAATAAGATGTGCTTTAAATTGGAACAAACAATCATTTCACCTCGGAATGAGAATTTAGTAGAATTTCCAGTTTCGTGCTCACCTCGCCATCCTCATTGGGATTACTTTTAAGTAATGATTGAAGTTCGACACCAATAGTTTCAAAGATAGAATCAAAACCGTAGGGAATACAAAGGTTAATACCGTCAACAAACTTCATCGTATCCTTAAACTGCTCAACACTTAAATCACTATAATGATTTTTCATGAACGTCATCCAGGTTTCAGTAATTTCAGTATTCGCATCAATACCAATCTCATCGTATTTTCCGTTATAAAACCCGCATCGAGGTCCCGTAATAGCCACGAAAATATGTCGATCAAGACCCCGTGTCGCCCCTTTGAGAATCTCCATCTTCTTGGCGACATTATTCATACGGTCCATCTTAGCCAACAGCTTCATGCAAGCATTATAGCCAGCCTTGAACGACTTTAATTTAACAACAGAGAGCTCGTATTTCTTAGCCTCGTCACCTTCAGACGCTTGCTCTGCCATAACGTTCATCTCCTTGGATTTGATGGCTAATTTTACATGGTCTCGAAGTCTATTAATAAGGCCATATTTGGGGCCACTTCTTGCAAGACCATTCGCATCGCAAATACCACGCAAATCATCGGCAGTCATTTCATTGAGTTTTGCGCCCAAAAGGTTTTCTTTATACCAACTCAAGATGTCACCCTGAATAAAAACCTCGGGTATTGATGCTGGTCCCTTGCGAGGTTTCTTGACAACTGGCACGATCTCTTTGCCACTCGACGAAAATCGCTCGGTGCTAGGCAGACTTGCCTTGTTTGAAAAACTGTCACTCTCATCGATATTTGAAGCAATTCGTTTGGCGCCTGACGAAGTTGTCTTGCATGGAAAGTACTTGTCCATGAGAATGACAATGTTGTGGTTTTTGAAAATCAAGTAGACCATTCCTTTTTTTTTTATTCTGACGAAGTAATTGGACGGTGCACTTCAAATTCAACAATTAAAGATCAAATCGTTTTCTGGTAGGCAATCAAGGTTGCCGGAAGCGAGACCGAAGCCCGCCCCAAATATGATCAAAGCTTAAACGTGAAAATGGTAAAATATTAAAGATGCGGTATTCTAATGTCCGCATGGTCTTTAAGTTTGCATCACCTCCTTCAGTATTTCATGGTCAGTAATTTTACTCATTAATTTCACGATGATGGTTTCAGGATGAGCTGCTAGATCACTTTTAGAAGAACCGTTGCACCTGTAGTGTTCCTATTCTTGGATCTCTGCATCGTTTTTACACTTAAGCATTGATTGAAGTATTTCATGATCCGCCACATCGTTGAAGACGTTTAAACTGTACCACTACCATGTCTCCTGTAAAGCAATCGTTTTCGATTGACTCTGATGGCCACCCTCCATGGATACTTGTCTTTCCAATTTTCCGTTCTTCGGTTGCATGCACGACATACGCATTATTGAACATCTTATTCGTCTTGAAACATTCTTGTCGCTTTCAGTGAATCTTTTAGTCGATCCAGATTTCAATTATGAGATGAAGCACAGGCAAAATTCGTGGAGACGCGTGGTGTCTCTCTCTGCTGCTGTTGGCTTGCCTGTTCCCTCGATGTAGAGTTCATGGCATACTTTGACCTGAACAGTCAATCCACCTTGATCGGCGCTAGTTTGGTGCAACCGTCTGCATCTGTACTCGTCAAAATCACAATGCTTTCAGGATTCCATTCATATAATAACCCCAAAGCAGTTATTTGAACCTCTACACTCCCTTTAAACGTCCATTCCGGTTTTAGGCTTTCATATTGTAGGCACCTTAACTCGTCAATGTAGTCGCTTCGATACAAGCCCTTCGTTTCAATTTTTTTAAATGCGCAACATGCGGTTCGAGTGACGTCTTTTCATTGTATTGAAACTTGCTCATGCCTATCAGTGGTCATCGTCTACACCTTTACTCATCAAAGTCACGGAATTTCATCATTTATTAGTCAAGTACACGTAACTATCATAAGGGCCTACAGCCGTGTCTTTGAAAACTTGTGCATTTTAAAAATAATTAGTTCTTTCAAGAAGTATACTCCTTTTCGCAAAGACGACAACTCGTGAGGAACGAATATTGAGGAATGCTCGACCATAACTCACTCCAAGACTCTCGTACCTACTCAAGAATATCAAAATACTCGGTAATGTTAAACAAAGTAGCTCTTTCATTCAAGATAGCTTAGGACTTCAAGTTGCTTGGACCAGAGAACCAGAGCTCCAGCTAGTTATATTGAAATTCATTAGAACTTTTCGAAAAAGTTAGACTGCTAAGCATTCAGACTGAAGGAAATTCATTTCACTATAAATCTTCAACTAACTGGGGTAGTTTTTCTTGAGATGGGTACTTTTCTGGTGGGAATGGCTTGCTTGGTTCGTATGCTTGATTTTCTAGAAGCTAGAACACCCTCGAGCCCTAAACGTGAATCCATCGGTTTCGAAAATCAGTGATGATGTGAATTCCTGAAATTAGAACTTTTTCTTTACTACATACATTCTTGTCTTCACAGTGCAAACTATATCACAAATAAAATGTTCACCTGTTTCAGGCTACAGTATTTGAAGTCGAACTTCTTGGAATGATAGCTGAAACTATTTATACGTGTACGCAAATTACGTTATTTAATCTTCACTGTTTTTTTTTTTTTTTAAAGAACAAAAAAAATCTATTTTTTTTTTTAAAAAAAAAATTTTTTT
>Ga0105055_10012042_pt1 | contig 10585 bp, 11 predicted proteins | sample BON03_FD_78090 | JGI IMG/M metagenome (GOLD analysis project Ga0105055, IMG submission 78090) | Freshwater microbial communities from Lake Bonney liftoff mats and glacier meltwater in Antarctica - BON-03 | ecosystem: Environmental > Aquatic > Freshwater > Ice > Glacier meltwater | place: Lake... | reverse complement strand
GCTGGGCCTGCTGGCCACGTACGCCTCGGTCGGAGAGCTGCGCGCCCTGAGCGGCCAACTTGGCGCCCGGCTCGAGGCGTCCGACGCCGCCGCCGCCACACTCTGTCACATGTGCGCGGCCGACGCGGTCGTGCTCATGATGCACGGGTCGGACCGGCTGCCCCCGCTGCAGCAGGCCGACTGCCCGCTGCACCGGCTGTGCGCGCGGATGCTGCTGCAGGTCAACCGCGGCTACTGCGCCTGCCCCAAGCCGCAGGTGACCAACACTTCGGACCATGTTCGTGCCCAAGAGGCGAGGGCCCAAAATATCGTTCGACACCGCCATTGATACGAATCAACAGTTTCACACGGCCGTGAATCGTGCCGTGAGCAGGTTCAGGCGATCAATGAAACGATTTGAACGGGACTCAAATGTTCCCTTCGGGAAGTACGCAGACGCCTGTCGGGATGAATTCCGGAACGCATTGAGCGACGTCTACAGGGCGCACAACATTGACAGGAGCACACTCGTACAAAAGGCCGAGGCGTTGCTACAAGCTGTCGTGCTTTGAGTTTGTGCCACGCCTCGAGCGCGGCGCACCTCGGGCTTCCAGTACGCCTTTGCGACGGGCAACTGGGGCGTGCAGAAGGGCGGCCCGCCCGGCCAGACGGGCGTCGCGCAGGTCGTGAGCCGCATGACGACCGTGGCGGCCATCGCCAACCTGCGGCGCACCAACACGCCCATCTCGCGCGACGGCAAGGCGCCCAAGCCGCGCCAGCTCCACTGCACCGCCTGGGGCATCGTCTTGTCTGTGTGCGACGCTAACCCTGGGCAGCTCGCTTGGGTGGTCGCCCCCCGGCTCACTCCTCCTCCGCCCCGCGCGCGGGGCCGTCCTCCGGCGCGCTGACCCTCTCCAGCACCGCCAAAAGGAGCGCGTGGCAGCCGAGCGCGTTGAGGTGCACGTTGTCCGCCATCGCCTCGTCGGGCACCAGGCAGTCGGGCGCGCCAAACCCGCGGCAGGCCAGCCGCGCCGAGAGGTCCACGTACTCGAGTGCGCCGTCACCCGCCGCCTCGAGCTGCGCGGGCAGCAGCTCCAGAAGCCGGTTCAACTGGAGGATCGAGTCGCGCCGGCTCGGCTTGGCGCGCCGCGTAGCGAAGAGGCCGAGGAGCAGGATGCGCGCTGCGGGCAAGAGCTGCCGGATGGCCGAGGCCACCTTTTGGAGCCGGTACGCGGTGGCGGCGGGCGTCTCGAAGGCGAGGTCGTTGTTACCGGAGTGGAGGATGACGACGGGATCCGGGCTCTCGGCCGCCGCGCCGAACGCCACGCGCGTCTTGTGCGCGTCAGTGCGCACGCGGTCGCACCCGCGCGCCGGGCGCCGGCCGCCTGCGACCGGCTCGGCGCCGGCTTCGGCCACGCGCTCTAGGAGCCCCCCGGCCGTCTCGCCAGCCAGGCCAAGGTTGACGCAGTCGTGCCAGTTGCACGCGTGCGTCCAGGAGAGCTTTCCCGTGCGCTCGAGGTCGCTCACGATGGAGTCTCCCAGCCAGAGCACCCGCAGGCGCACGTGCGACGGCCGCGGGTGCAGGGCGGGCGCGTGGCCCGCAGATTGGCGCAGGGCCGTGCGGCCCCGTGGTCGGCGTGGAAGACCTTCTTCGACCAGATCATCTCGGCGCTCTCGGGGCGTAAGAATCGGCACACCGCCGGCGTCAAGGCCTTCCTCAAGGACCACGGCGGCGCGCTCTACAACGACCTCGACACCACGTGGACCCCGAGGTGGCGCTTGCCTCGGCCGCTGCCCTTCTCCTTAGGCGGCAAGCGCGGCCAAAGCCAGGGCCGCCCGGCACCGCCTCGGTTTGCATACGCGATCTCAAGAACATATTATGAAAGATGGTCACCGCCCCCACATCCCACGCGTAGAGCTCCTGGGCAAAGGCCCACGCGTCATGAAACATACGCCCGCGCCAGAGGCGCCCGAGCGCGGGCATTGGCTCAAGAGCGCCGGCGACCCTTTCTACACGCTGCTCCCCCGCCCGGCCGCCACGGCCGCCGGCGCGGCCGCCCACGGGTTAACCCGCAATCCACCAACCCCCCCCCCCCCCCCCCCGGGGGGGGTACATGAGGGCAACTTTTTGCACCCGGGGACCCACCCGTTTGGTTCCCGCCCTGCGCCCCGCCCCCCCCGCCCCCGGCGCGGCCCCCCCCGGGGTTACCCCCAACCCCCCCCCCCCCCCCCCCCCCCACCAGTGGGGGGGTAACATCGGTGCATCTTTGAGACACGGGCACCATCCGTTTGTGTGCGCTCGCTGCGCTGCGCTCGCTGCGCTCGTCGCGCTCTCCGCGCTCGCTGCGCTCGCTGCGCTCGCTGCGCTCGCCGCGCATTCGCCATCGAGGCTGAGCCGGGCCTAGAGGTGTGGACTAGACGCGAAGGGCGCCTAGGACTGGTCGAGCGCCGAGCGCAGCGAGCGCAGCGAGCGCAGCGAGCGCCCAGCACGGTGGTGTAGGCCCGTGCGACGGTATTCGCCGGTGGGTTCAAGGTAACCATGGGCATACGTATACTTTTTTTGTTTACAATTAAACCCTCGCGGGGGGGGGGGGGGGGGAAAGTTGGTGGAGGCCCGCCCGCCCCGGGCGGGGGGGGTTGGGATCTGGGGGTTCTAGTGTGAGGGTTTTTGGGTTAGTGTGTGTTTGTATGTTTTATTTGTTTTTGGTTGTTACAGGGGGGGGGGGGGGGGGGGGGGGGGGTCAACGTTGCTGGCAGCTCGACCGACTCGAGCGAGGCGCACCCCGCAAAGGCGCCGCAGCCGATGGCGGCGAATGTGCACCCGGCAAAGGACGCCTGCACCAGGCCGAGCGGCATCTGGTGGAACAGCACGCCCGAGAGGGGGCAGCCGCGGAGGAGCAGCACGCGCAGCGACCTGAGCGGGCTCAGCGCGGGCAGCGCGCGCGGCGCGGTGCATCCTGCCAGCTCGAGGGGTGGGCCTCCGCCAATGAGAACCAGCGGCTGATATGGGCAGGCCTGCGTGAGTTCCTCGGCACCGAGTTTGGCTGCACGCACGCGTACGACGGCGTCGTCTTCATCCAGGGCCCCGCGCATTATCGCTACGCCCTGTTCACGCGGCCCGATCAACCGGCCGTTCACATGATAAACTCGCAGCACAGCGAGCTATGGCGCCAGGTCGCGGCGGTGCCGGGCCGCGCGCCGGGCCTCCTCGCAGAGGACAACGCCTTTGCGCAGATGCGCGTCAAGGCCAGCAACCCGGGGTGGATCGGCACGACCGTCCATCGGCTGCCTCGCGCAAACCCAGAAGGCCACGGCGGACCAACTTGGCCAGGATTGGTTCGATCGAAATCGATTTGACAACCGCGGGGGCCGCCGCCAGCCACAGGAGGGCATGGGCGTGCGCGGCCTGCAGCCCGCTCCCCGGCGAGCGGCGGAGTCAGCCAGCGCCGGGTCACGGTTGGAGACCGCCGCGCTGACCACCCCGGGGTCCTCGTAGCTGGAGGTGCGCAGCGGGCACTGGCTCAGGTGGGCGCGAAACGCACTGCGTGGCATTTGCGCGGCTCCGCGCGGATGCCTGCAGGAGGAATCCCTTCCTCGGCGCCCCCGTGGAGCCGCCGGCGCTGAGCGATCTGCGGCTGGTCCGCAGCTTCGAGCCGCACTGCCTGCGGCAGCTGGGTCTGCAGAGCGTCTCCCACGAGGAGGAGCCCGGCACCGAGCGCCCGGAGTTCGACCCGGGGACCCTGGTGGAAGAGCTCCGCGCGTGGGGCAGCTCCATTCGGACCGTGCGGCTGGTAGGTGTCAAGCTTCGCTGCGACCGACTCGAGCTGCTCCTCAACTACCGGGAGGGCCGCGGTGGAGTTTCGGTGCAGGTGCAGCATTGCGAATTCCTACACCCCTGGCCGAAGAGGGGCCTCACGCTGCGCGGCCACCTCGCGCCCAGCCTGACCGAGTGCAGCGGTCCCATGGGCGCGGCCTTGCTCCCTTCAAGAGTGTTCCTCGAAGGGTGCCACACCGTGTCACTTTGTAGGCAAGGATGCCTTTAGGGGGTTCAGGGGCAACCCGCCGACCACGCTGCACCTACCCGAGATGCTCGAGGTCATCGAGGAGTGTGCATTCGACGCTACGCTCATGGTGGTCGACTTCGAGTCGGCGTCGGCGCTCACCCACATTGGCAGTTGGAGCTTTATGAATAGCACCGGGGTCCGGGCAGTCACGCTTCCGGCCTCCATGGTCAACATTTCCGATGACGCGAGCCGTGTAGAAAAGGTGCGATGGGCGGGCAAATTTGCCGGAGCCCGTGCACAAAAGGTGCGCTGAGTGGGCAAATTTTCCGAGCCGTGCCACAAACGGTGGGTCCGAGTCGCCCCGGTGGGTGGGCAAGGGTGGGTGGCACCGGAGCCCGGGGCGTGGCCCGGGGGTGGGCCCGGGGGCGGCGGCTTGGGTTAACCTTTAACCGCGCACGCGTGCGCGTGCGCGCACGCGCGCACGCGCACGCGCACGCACGCGCATGCATGCGCGTGCGCGCATGCGCGCGCATGCGCGCATGCGTGCGCACGCCCGGCCGGGCCGCGCTATTTGTCGTCACAATTTGTGCCGCGCCAGACGGCCCGGCCCCGGATGCCCAGAGTGGGCCTGTGGTGGGCCCGGGGCGGGCCCGGGGTGGCGGTGCCCGGCGCGCGCCGGCAAGCACACGCGCACACGCGTGCATGCAAGCATGCATGGCCGGGCCGCACTCTTTGGTGTCACTGTTTGTGCCGCGCCGGACGGCCCGGGCCTGTGGTGGGCACGGGGCGGGCCCGGGGCGGGCCCGGGGCGGCGGTGCCTGGCGCGCGCTGGCATGCGCACGCGCACACGCGTGTGTGTGCGCACGCATGGCCGGCGCCCGCACTCGTTGCCGTGAACGCACCCGCGCCGAGCGCAGCGAGCGCCCGCGCGCCTGGCCGCTCTGGCCCAGGCGCCCGCACCCCTGGCCGCTCTGGCCCAGGCGCCCGCACCCCTGGCCGTGCACGCACCCGCGCCGAGCGCAGCGAGCGCCCCCGCCCCTGCCCGCTCCGGCACAGGCGCCCGCTCTCCTGGCCGCTCTGGCTAAGGCGCCCGCACCCCTGGCCGTGCACGCACCCGCGCCGAGCGCAGCGAGCGCCCCCGCCCCTGCCCGCTCCGGCACAGGCGCCTGCTCTCCTGGCCGCTCTGGCCCAGGCGCGCGCACCCGCGCCCAGACGTCATCGTGCGGTGGGTCCGGGTCTGGTCGGCGCGCCAGCTGGCGCCATCGCGCCACCCGCCGCCGTCGTGCATCGGGTCGACGCGGCCGGCGAGCCAGGCGCGCAGCTCGATGCAGCGCTTGTTGAGGTCCTGAAGCCGGTGCGTGAGGTCGTCCTGGCCGCGCGAGCGGCTGCCCTCCGAGGCCATGATGGCAGGCCGCGAGATGGGCGGCGGCACCAGCACGCTGCACAGCACGAGGTCGCGCGGGTGCGCTGCGCGCGGCGTGAACCCGAGGCGCACCGCGTCGGCGTCGCTCACATCGGTGAGCACGTTCAGCGCGCTGGCCGGCGTGAACGGCGCCGCCTCGACGGCTGCGCGCTCCTCGGGCGAGGCCCAGTCGTCCACCTGCGCGTCGACGGCCAGGCCGCGGCCACGCCCACGCGCGGACTCTTCCGCTACGCCGGCGCCGCCTACGCCGGGCCGCTGCCGCGCCCGTGGCACGAGGGGGGCTTTGTGACGAGCGGCACGGGCGGCACCGACGACCGGTGGGACCTGCGGCTTGTGACACACCATCGAGTTGGACCAACTCCTCGGCAACGCACATGCGCTCGCCAACCCTCAAACTGCCCCCCCCCCCCTCCCACAGTATTCATGCCCCCCCCCCGAATTCGGGGGGTTAGGGTTAGGGGTTCGGGTAACCCTAACCCTTAACCCTAACCCAAGCCGGCGCCAAGCCAGCGCCAAGCCGGCGCCAAGCCGGCGCCTAGCCACAGCCACAGCCACAGCCACCGCCACAGCCACCGCCACAGCCACAGCCACCGCCACGCTCGCTGCGCTCGACGCTCGCTGCGCCTGGTGCTCGCTGCGCTCGGCGCTCGCTGCGTTCGAAACTTGGCCAGTCCTGGGTGCGCCCCAGCCGGATTTAGTACACAACTCTAGGCCACGGCGTTGTGTCGATGGTGGATGCGAAGCGAGCAAAGCGAGCGAAGCGAGCGAAGCAAGCGAAGCGAGCCAAGAAGCGGGCCACGTGAGCCAAGCGAGCCAAGCGAGCCATGCGAGCCAAGTGAGCCAAGCGAGCCAAGCGAGCCAGGCGAGCAAAGCGAGCCAAGCGAGCGAAGCGAGCCAAGCAAGCAAGTAAAGCGAAGCGAAGCCAAGCGAGCGAAGCCAAGCAAAGCGAAGTCAAGCAAAGCGAGCGAAGCGAGCGAAGCGAGCGAGGACGAAGTGAGCGAAGCGAGCGAGAGCGAAGCGAGCGAAGCAAGCAAAGCGAGCGAAGCGAGCAAAGCGAGCGAGGCCACTGGCTCATGGGGCTCCAGTGACGGATGGAGCTGGTGGCAAAGCTCGGCGTGACACTCTAATGGGCAGGTTGTTCGGTGGCGCTAGGTGCGTGCGCCTGCCCCCCCCCCCCAGGCGCGCGGGTTGGGGGCACCCCGCTTGGGCCCTGGCGCACACGCCCCCACCCCTCGGAGAACCCACCGGGGCGCAGGCACCTTTCACCAGGCGTGTGGGGTGCTCACTGCGCTCGGCGCTCGCTGCGCTCGGCGCTCGCTGCGCTCGCTGCGTTCGGCGCTCGCTGCGCTCGCTGCGCTCGGCGCTCGCTGCGCTCTCTGCGCTCGGCGCTCACTGCGCTCGCTGCGCTCGGCGCTCACTGCGCGCCACGCTCTTCTTCGCGACGCACCTGTCCGGTGCCGATGCGAGCCCTTCCGTTGCCGCGGGTGTAGTCTCGAGTGGCCCGGTGCGCGTGGCGTTGGCCGCGACTGCCCTCGCGCTGGCAACACTGAGCGCGATTGCCCCCGAGCCCAGCGCCGGCTCGCCCGGCGCGGTGCCCCGCGCACTCGGCGCTACATGCGCTAGGGCGACGTCGTCATCTTCAACCGGCAGCCTTTGCTCCACCGCATGGGCATGATCGGCGACCGCGTCGTGCTCGTGCCGGGGCACACCTTCCGGCTCAACCTCTCGTGAGCCAACCCGTACAACGCCGACTTTGACGGCGACGAGATGAACATGCACCTGATGCAGTCGCCCTGCGCCACGGCCGAGGTGGCCAAGCTCATGGCCGTGCCGCACCAGATCATCTCGCCGCAGGCCAACAAGCCGTGCATGGGGCTGGTGCAGGACGCGCTGCTCGGCGCGCACCTGCTCACCTCGACCGGCAGTTAGGGTTAGGGTTCCAGTCGGTCAACCCAAAACCCACGGGGAGGGGTGTCAGATCGCACAACCCGAGGCCTGCCGCGCCGACGGCACTGCCACTGCACAGATGATCACGGACGGCGGGCCCCCACGCAACCTCCGGTGGGTCTTCTGCCCTTCAGTGGCATCAAGGCCGACCTCCTTGGCCACCCGCTGGTGCAGCGCTCAAAGTCCCCCGACCAGATGGCGTGCCAGGTGCACCGGGCCATGACGCACATCCTCGGCCTGCGCGCCGCCCCGGCCTGGCCGATCCGGCGTTTAACCCGAGGCGGAAGCAGGACTCGGGGCGGCGAGGCGGCCAGAGCGTTGGGTGGCCCTGTGGGCGAGGGCGTCCGCGGAGGTATGGCCGAGCCCGATGGCGGCGGAGGGTGCTGCAGCGGCCGAGTCGAGACGGGCGGTCCGGGCGGCGGCGGCGGCGGAAGAAGAGGACCGCTTCGCGCTGGCGGAGCAATTGGCGCTCCTGTGCCTCGATGGCATGACCGAGCGCTGGCGGAGTCGCGTTGGCGAGACGCTCCCCCGGCCGTCTCTCTGGGACCGAGGCCCCTGGACGGCGTTGCACCCCACGTGGCAGGGGGCGGCGATTGGCGGCAAGGCGGCGCTGTTTGCGTGCCTGGGCTTTTACACGGGTGTCGCGCGGTACGGTAGCCTCGAGGTGCTGCAATGGGCGCACGGCCAGTCGGAGCCGCCCCCCCTCTGCCCAGGTGCCTGCGCGAACGCCGCCCTTGGTGGGGATGTGGAAATGCTGATGTGGATGCGCGGGCTGGCCACTCCGTTCCCATGGGGCCCACCACCGGTATTTTACACAGGTGATGGAAATTATCCTGACCCCCACACACACAGATACAGACAGCGACAATGCTGCAGCTCTACAGGCACGACGTTGCCGCTAACGACCCATGTTCCGCAAAGCGCGCACTGCCCGGCGTGCGGGCGCATCCGCCTCGCTGACGCGCGTGCATCACACCGTTAGGGTTCGGGCTCACCCGGCGCTGCAGCGTTAGACCCCCTACACCAAAGCAGGGGCGTGGCTGCCATCGACCCATCGGCGAGCGCTGTTCCGCGCCACGCACACTGCCCGGCATGCGGCTCTCTAACATGCGTGCATCACACCGTGTGTCAGGGACGCGACGATGCGCGAGCTCATTGCTGCCATCCGGGCAGGCGACGTGGACCAGGTCCGCGTTATCCTGCAAGCAAGCATCGGACTGGCAGGCTCCTGTGACGTCATCGCACTGATTTGCGCCATTGAGAATGGGCACGAGGGTGTGGTGCAAATTCTGCTGGACGCTGGTGCAGGACCGAATTCTGTGATTCTAAGCCAGGCGCTGATTTGCGCTAGCAAGCATGGACACGAGGGCGCGATGCGATTGCTGCTGGGGGACGGGGCGGAGGTGGATCTGAAAGACAACCACGGGCAGACGGCATTGCTGGTTGCCGCCAAGCACGGGCAGGCCGGTGCGGTGCGACTCCTGCTTGAGGCCGGGGCTGAGGTGGATTTGAAAGACAAATACGGAATGACGGCACTGATGTACGCCAGCAAGAACGGGTGCGACGTTGCGGTGCGAGTGCTGGTGAAGGCCGGGGCTGAGGTGGATTTAAAAGCCAACGACGGCGCGTCGTCAATAATGTACGCCAGCAGTGTTGGGCACGAGGCTACGGTGAAAGTGCTGCTGGCGGCCGGGGCAGAGGTGGATTCAAAAAACAACGAAGGGCTGATGGCATTGCTGGTGGCTGGCATGCACAGGCACGCGGGTGCAATACCAATGCTGCTTGAGGCCGGGGCAACTTTCGATGCGAAAGACAACACCGGGACGAAGGCATTGATGCGCGCCATCTGGCACGTGGGAGTGGTGCGAGTGCTACTGGAGGCTGGGGCGGAGGTTTATCTAAAAGACAACCACAGGCAGACGGCATTGCTGGTTGCCGCCAAGCACGGGCAGGCCGGTGCGGTGCGACTCCTGCTTGAGGCCGGGGCAGCGCTGAATGAAAAATCCAACTATGGTTTCACGGGGTTGAGGTGCGCGATCCATCGCGGGAGTCTGGGTGTTGCGCGTGTGCTGCTGGAGGCGGGCGCTGAGTTGCCGCTTCTTGGCCCCGATGATCTTGGCCCCGATCAAGTTGGGATGCGGCAGCTGCTGGCACTTCACCGGGACGCGCGGGCGGCGGACGCTGGGCGGGCGCGCAGGGAAGCCGCGGCGAATGCTTTTTTTGCGGCAGAGGCGGCGGCAACGGCAGCGGCGGAGGCGCTTTTGGCGGAGGAGGAGGCTGAGAAGTCGTCGGCAGCGTCGCGGCAGGCCAAGGCGAAGCGAAAGAAGCAGCGTCAGAAGACCCAGCGTGCAGAGGTGGTGTCTGCGCCGGTACAGGCAGGGGGGGGCGCACACAGCGGGTCGGCTCCCTCGGGCGCCGATCCGCCGAGCCATTACTCCGAAAGCCAGGCCGCTGAGGCTGACTTTGCGACTGGATTCGAGGAGGGGCAGAGAACCAATGCCGAAGGAGGCCTGGAGGTGGCCGCGCGTGTGGGCGAGGGTGTTGTTCCGGCTTGTGCTTTGCAAGCGTCCGACGGCGCGGACCAGCGGTGCGGGGCGGAGGAGCGAGATGCGTCCATCCACGAGCCACTGCCGGTCATGACCGTCTCCGCCGACGAAGTGATCCGCGCGCTCGAGGCGGCTGGCTCCGACGTCGAGGTGGGCGAGGGTGGCTTCGGCAAAGTCGTCGCCGCGGAGCTGCCATCTCTGGGGGCGCGCTGGGGACGCGTGGCGGTCAAGAGCGCGAGCGGCCTGCAGGCGGCCGACATCCTGCTGGAGGTGGCGACGCTCGGGCTGTGCAGCCACCGCAACGTGCTGCCCCTCCTTGGCTACTGCTACGACGCGCGGGCCCCATGCATGATCACGCCGCTGATGCACGGCGGCTCGCTCGACGACCGCCTGCAGCTCTCGGGCGGCGCGCGCGTGCGCCTGCACCGGCTCGGCTTCGAGGGCGACGTTCGCCTCAACTGGAAGCAGCGGCTCTCGGCGCTGTGCGACGCGGCGCGCGGCCTCGCGCACCTGCATTGCGAGCGCATCTTGCACCGCGACGTCAAGACGGCCAACATCCTGCTCGAGAGCGCGCTCCGGCCACTGCAAATGGCGCACAGCCCGCCGCTGCTAGTGTACCGCGCCGTCTTGGGTGATGTCGGCTTGGCCAAGGTGCGCGAGCCGACGCTCGGCGGGACGACGCACGC
>Ga0105055_10012041_pt1 | contig 10585 bp, 9 predicted proteins | sample BON03_FD_78090 | JGI IMG/M metagenome (GOLD analysis project Ga0105055, IMG submission 78090) | Freshwater microbial communities from Lake Bonney liftoff mats and glacier meltwater in Antarctica - BON-03 | ecosystem: Environmental > Aquatic > Freshwater > Ice > Glacier meltwater | place: Lake... | reverse complement strand
TATTTGTGTGACTCTCTGACGCGTGCTGTTTTAGCAGAGGCTGGAGTGAAGAGGTGTGTACTCGTTGTACTATGAGTTCTTAGTTCCTACTTTGAGAAAACTGTTAAAGAGATGAATGAATGTAATTCATGGTGTGTGATTACAGCATGCCCGCGGCAGATTCAAAAGTGGATTTGAATTACCATATGGTGGTAAAAACAGGCTCGACTTTAGGTCCTTTAATAGATTGTAATAAGGAATTGCCTTATTTATTATTAGCAGACATATCGCATAGATGGGTATCTCGTACTATCACCCTTTTTTTTGTCTACCCTGTTCGAGATACACGGTATTTAGAGTGAGAAAGTATAGATTCGACCCAAGTAGCAAGTCGAGTTATTAGGAGATTCGCTTCTCCCAACATTATCTGGTTGTTGAACTATTATTGAAAATGGCTAAACTAAGAGAAAGTAATGAGCACAATCGAGCCAAAATGGTTCTCTTCATCTTCGCTCTTCCGTTGATGGCTTGGCTAGTGTTGGTGCCGTATGTCTACGCAACTCAGCCTGGAATAGGGCCCGCAACTGGATTGGTTCCAATGCCCAGTATCAATACTTATCCTAAATACTGGGTTAAACAACAAATGGCACTTGGCAATGCAACAAAGGTAAAACTTTGTACACTTGATGTGTCTCCATCGAATATTCAATATGTGAGAGTTATTGGGGAACGTCATTCAGGTGTTGCTGAGACTGCTACGTTTCTTCGTAAAATAATGCCTGGGATGTCTGTAGGTACAGGCTTTGTGCGCGGTAAATATTGGTTTCAGGATGAAACATTGCTCGAGGAGTTCCCTCAGGATTTTGATTTAAATTCGGTGCTTGTTGTGGTGATTGAAAGAAACCCGTATGATTGGTTTTATGCATTCGCCAACAATCCACTATATGCTTCCGCCCATCAGACCAGGCCAGTAGATTGGAAGAAGTTCGTTTCTAAGAAATGGACAATGAGGCAATCGGCAAATGACAAAGTAGTATCAAACAATCCTGAATCTCATTGTCAAGCAAAGTTTTCTGCTGGTATGGTGATCCCTTGTCGGCAGACTCAACGATCGAAAGGCAAAATGTCCGTGTATGAAATGGACCCTGAAACGGGCAATCCATTCAAAAACGTTTTTGAACTTCGAACTTCGAAACAGATGCATTACAATTCCATGGCTTCTTGGGTGCCGAATTTCCAGCTCTTTAAAGTTGAAGATCTACAGAAACCTGAATATATTCCCGAAATAGCCAAAATCATGAACTCCAAATTTGGCATAAAAACTTGCGAAAGTATCTCGGATTCCTCGCAGATTGTTGATATTAGAACAATAGAAAACATTCCAAGCTCGTTTTTTGATTATGTAACTTGCCACGTAGATTGGACAGTAGAAGAAACTTTTGGGTATTCGCCGAGGACGTCCATCAAAAACTGTCGTTCACATTAGCAAAACAGAATTTTAGTAAATCAGAACAAATCCATTGAAGTAGTATTTCCTCGTGTAAATATTCATTTATAATATGGATCTCCAAAATGAATGACTACATTTCAATTTATTTCGAAAATAACCAACATTTATTTTAGAATACTACCAGTAGTGAGTGAATAAAAGCGATCAAACGCTAATTTCTTAAAGAATAAGAGTTTCTTGTTAAAAGAAAGAGCCCGAGGGCAATCCATGAGGTGACCAGAAGCAGCAACAATATGAGAAATCAATGAATTCACATTGTATCGCCCCTGATGTATTCTGAGAGTTGCTTTGAATTTTTTTCTTCTACTGAGTCTGTATTATCTTTTTAGTGAGAGACACTACGTTGTTCTGGGATGTCGATACTCAGATTAGGTTCGAAACATAATTTACTTTTAACTGCAAGATGCCTCAACACCTCTGCAACCAAACCTTCGTCTTCTGGTGGCATAGGGAAGCTTCTCTTGGCTGTGGCACTGGCTGCCCCTCCATGCTACGTCGCATACCAGACTCGATTCGACGAGGAATTTGGAAGAAATTTCAAGAGCAGCTTTCCTCTAGTATATGAAAAAGTGGCGAGTATTGTGGGAGATCAAAATACTCCAACTTTAGATGGAATCGACCTCGCATCGCTCAAATTGGAAATTCAGCAACTTGAAACTCGTTTTGAAATTGCTCAACCAGTTACAGTAACAATTCCAAAACCCCATCTTGAGGTAGATGAAAAAACGGAAAGCGTCGCTGTAACTGATCCTGTGAAATCTGAAGCCCCACCGATTCACGAGGAACCTGATGTCGACACAGAACCTGAGGCAGTAGTGTCACCAGGAAGAGAGAGTATCGAGAAAGTGAAGGGTAAAGCACGCGGAGTTAAACGACGCGCTAACAAAGAAACTGCTTCGAAGATCCAGGAACTTGAAGCATCTCTGCGAGCTGACCTTGAAGTGGTGTTGTCGAAGGATTTGGGGGACCTCGATGAGGAAGGACTGAGACGAAGAATTGTTCAACTTGTGCTGGAACTACGTGACCGTAGTCGCTGGGAGGCTCTTCGTTTGCATGAGCTTACTAGGAAACATACGGAGGATTTGGTGGGGAAATATGAGGAGCTTTTAGGGGAGCAAGGTGCACGATATGAAGAACTAGTTCGATTCGAAATCGCGGAAGCCCGTTTGCATGCGAGCGAGGAAGCAAAGACTCAAGTAGAAGATCATTTCAATCGAGTGCTTCAGAACAAAGAACTTCAATGGCGAAACATCGGTCAAGACCAACTTGATCGCCAACGAGCTGAAATGAGCAAAGAAATGGAGCATAGATTCAATTCAGCGAAAGCCAATCTTCAAAAACAGGCAGCTTCAGAATTATCCGCTCGTGCTGAAGTTCTTGAACAGCTCAAAGAGAAAGTTCAAACTTTACAAAGTCAACTACGAAGAAGATCCGAAGATGAAACCGAGGCGAAAAACCTCAACAAGATTTCTGTAGCAACTTTAGAATTGCAGTTTGCACTTTCCAAGCACCCAGATTCTCTGAGGTCGGAGCTCAAGAGGTTGGAGAGCGTTGAAGACCCGGTTGTAAAATCGGCATTAAAGTCATTGTCACCTCGAGTGCATACCAACGGAGTTGCTTCAGAGATCGAGTTGCAACGTAGGTTTGAAACAGTGTTTGAAAGTTGTCATCGGGTTGCTCTTGTACCAGAAGAAGGTGGCTTCCTTCAGCACGCTGGAGCGGCAATCGTTTCAAAACTCACTCTCTCAACAGGAGCCACAAACACCGAGAATGAAGATTCTCCTGAAGGAGTGTTGTATAGAGCTAGACATCAAATCCTTGAAAAAAATAGTATTGAAGGAGCTCTAATGGAGATGGAAAAGTTAAAAGGCCCAGTAAAAGATACTGCCAGTGATTGGTTGTTACAAGCTAGAGATCGCGTTGCTGTTGAAAACGCGGTATCTCTTATTAAGTCGCATCTCAGTTCTATCGCTTCAAAGCTTGGTTAAATTTTAAATAAAGTTATGTCGCTGTTGAAGTATCTTTGATTATAACTCTCGAGTTGCAAAAATAGAGTATTGTCGCTGTTGAATTACAACTCACATCTCAGTTCAAATCTTGTTTGCATATAACAAGCATAAGGCATCTAAAAACGAATCGCTTCAAAGCGTGTTTTGACTTCGAAAAAAGTAAATCCAAAAATTCAATCGCTCAAAACTCGTTCCTAGATTTAAAATATCTAAAAAATAGCCAACATCATTTACTTAAGAGGAATAAATCGTGAGGTCTTGGTGGCTCCAATACCAGCACGACCATGGCTAATAGGCTTGTAGGTAATGGAGAACTCAGCCAAGTAATGTCCAATCATTTCTGGTTTGATTTCAACGGTGGTGAATGTTTTTCCATTGTATACTCCTACCATTGATCCGATCATTTCAGGAACGATAATCATGTTACGAAGGTGGGTCTTAACCAAATCAGGCTTTTCCATAGGAGGAGCTTCCTTTTTGGCCTTTCGAAGTCTCTTAATCAGAGCCATCGGTTTGCGCTTGAGTCCTCTTGTGAATCTTCTGCGAGCACGCGCAGTAACCATTTGCATTAATTCTTCATGGGTTAAGTCAAGAAGCTTCTCGAGTTCTACACCTCGGAATTGGAACTTTTTAAAAGTTCTCTTCTTCTTGAGCTCAGCCTGCTCTTCTAGAGTTAAATCTTTAACTTCGCTCTGTAAATCAATCAGTTAGTACGATGAAACCAAACGATAACGACGGATGGAGAACGCAAAGACTATATGCCTCAACATATAAATGCCTCCATGTACCATGACATCAAGACTTCACTTACCATCGTTCCTTAGTATAATGGGAGAAATATAGCAAAAATTCTTTGAACCATTCATTCGAGTACAATGAGGATATATTCCTATCCACCAATTTTGTAAATATCGTAGCGGCTAATGCCTACTGTTTTGAATAAGTATCTATTAATCGGCATACCTACCAAAAACATCTATAGTATGGATTGGATCTATTTTGATTTTCAAACGAGGTGACTAGTGGTGACAACTTCGACTTATCTCAAATGAATTCGTTTTATATTTATATTTATTCTTGATTTTCATCTTCGAAACTTGCTTCCTAAGACTTGAAAGGCAGCAACTAATCTTAATTCATTTGGAAAAGAACTGAATACCATCTCACAAGCAAAATGAGCAGATTGCGTGGTCCACTTGATAGCAGAAGATTCAATCATGGAATATAATACTTGAATGGCAATCGAATTTCGAACTCTGCAGCAGCACTCAACAATATTTTCGACATCTTTAACTGCTGTAAATAGCTGACCATTGTTCAGACGCAATACCATCCGCAAATTCTTTAGTCGGGCGTTATCTTCAGACTCAGCAGTGGAAGATGAAGATTCAGTCATAACCCTATCATTGTTAATAAAAACAACATCTGGTGCTAAATTCATTTGTTGGAATTCTGAAGGTTCCCCAAAGAAACCCCTGGTGATCAAAATCAACAAACTGCCAACTAGATGTTTTCATATACGTACCGTGATATCATTGGAGAGTGAACAATATTAACATTGTTGAATTCTTCCTCTTCAAACAGCATGTCAACTGCTTTGTTTTCCTCGTCTTGGCAGTCTTCGGGACTTTGAAAATTTTCGGGACTTCGAAATTTTTCTGGACTGGGACGAAAATCTTGTGCTAACTTCGAAACCTTTTTAGGGTTCTCAAAATGGAGTTTTCGCTGTGCTGGCAGTCTTTTCTTTACCTGAGCCCGTTGTTCGTTTTTGAATCTTGCGTCATTTGCAATGTCAGTTAGAACTTGTTGCGTTTGAGTTCCATCTGGAGATTTGGAGCTGATCTGGGATGATGGCTTGACAGCGAACATCTGATCTTGTAGTTCCAAGACGTTGACTCCACTTGCAGCATTGTTTTCCTTGGGGTTGCTGTAGCGGTATGCATCTACATGGTTGTTTGTTTTTCAATCTGCTCACTCGAAATCAAACCTATTTTCGCACTTACCCATCCATGACGCTGTTGAACCTTGTTTCTTCTTCGCTCCTCCACTTCGATGACGACTTCGATTCATTTTGTCTTTTAATCGCTTGCCTCCTGATCCAGTCCACATGCTACTTGATCTGATAGAAAAGGAATTTGATGGAAAAGGGATTTGAAAACGCAGTTTGAAACGTCAATCTTCTGTCTTTTTCTTGTTAATATTTTCTGCGCAGTTTCCTGTAATTGAAAAATACTTTAGATACCGATATTCATATTCAATTGAATAATTTTTATTAATTAAATGCTGAGAGCCAAGATACTGACGATGACGCAGCTGACGAACCAGAAAAAGAAAACAGGTATTACCCTTTTAATGATCTCGCTTTCTGGACACGTAGATTTAAGCAACACCGTACTAAAAACTGCGTTCATGGGCGATATAATTTCCCCAGCGCTTGACCCTAAAACATTAATGGCTGCAACTGCATAGGGCGACACTCCGTTAAGACCAGAAATACCAAGGTCGATAGCTGTTTGCACTTGCAATCTTCCAAACAAAAAGTTGGATGTAGTAGTACTACCTGTTAAACCGGCACCAATCATACCAATAAAAGGTGCTATAACACCAAACATTATTGGGACACCCTGAAACACACTGACGAGAGATTCAGCGATAATTTGAGTCATGTAAAATCCACTCATAACTTTAGCTAACGAAGCATAGCTTGCAATGGAGACAACAATTGGAGCTGACGCTTTAAAGGACTCTTGAAACGAAATCTTAACGACACGAAAATACTTTGTTCGGAAGGATTCATCTTGGTCGTCTTCTTGCGATCTGTACGGAGTTGTAAATGGCGAGACTACAGCACAGAACACGACCACCATACCAGAATGAGATAACCAAGGAAAGCTTCTCTGCCATGCACCACATGAAACAACAATATCCAAGATCATCGGATTAAGAATCTTTCGAGCAAGTGAATTATCACCTCCCTCTAAATAGAATTCAAGATGCGGAATCAGTCGCACCATCGATAATAACGACAGCAACAAAATAAATGGAATCGCATAGCTGTGACGCTTCAAAAAAGACTCTGGTTCTCTTTCTTCCTTCATACCCGTTTCTGTGCACTTCAAATAGGCAACGTAGAATAGAAAAGCAGCACCCGCTGAAGTTAGACAAGGAAGCTCAGGTCCCAAATACAATGCAGTCAGCAATTGCACTCCTCCGTATACAACACCACAGCCGATGGCTAGGAACACGTTGTTTACAAGTTCTTTGTCTTTGAAACTAGCAGTGTACAAGTAAATCATAATCAAAGGAGACACTACACAGAAGAACAAAAACTGTAACGAGAAATGGAAACCAATTTGCCTGGTGGCGCACTTGATATCTCCAGGTGCACATGGACTGGAAAGTCCATATGCGTCAATAAGTGGCATTGTATCTTCAGCAATAGCAATGATACACACACCCACCAAATTAAATGCAGACGTTAGTCCATTCCCAAACAGACAAATAGCTGCAATCCGCATTCCAATTTCCAATTTCTCTTCTTCGGTTTCCTTTTTACCGATATTCATTTTGATTAAAATGGATCCAGCAATGAGAAAATTAGATCCTCCAGGAGCGACTACAGCTATAACAATAGCGAAACAAAACGCCACCAGAAGAATCTTTCTTCCTCCGTCATTTGCTAAAATTTCAAATTCGTCTTGCATGGATCTAACAATACCCCATCTCTCAACAACTTCTAAGAATACAAATGCAGCAAAAACATTGAATGCGTAATCCAATACTGTCCACATCGTTCTCTCGATCAACGAGATGGTAACGATTCCGCATACACTCACAAAATCATACTCGAACATCCAACCAAGACCTCCAAAAAATCCAAGTCCAATTCCGATTGTCACTATGAGTGTCAATGGGGCTACTGTATGTGACGACCAATTCAACCCTAGGATTCCAACCATCACAAGTATAAACGGGACTAGAGAAAGCGCTACAAGCCAACCTCTAGGAATAGGATCATATGTTTGAAGATCGTGGCAAGTCCCGTTCATGAATGTATCCAGGTCTCTTTCTTCTTTGGATATCGTGGCACCGATCATTACAACCAACATATACAATGGAACGAATAGGTAGGTGGCAAAGAACTTGACTCGTTCCAGGAAAGTGACACCTGATCCAACAGCAACTTCATCTTTAATATGAGGAATTCCAGTCTCCGAATCTGAATCATTCGTTTGTCCCATCTTCCGAAAGTTTAGACGAACCAAGGCTATTAACTTTTAAAAACAGTGCACACTTTCAACTTTTCGATTTTTGTGCTGGCTCCACCTGAAAAAATTAAAAGAAAAAACGATTTTCGTTGTTGTTAAAAAAAATGAAATGAATTTTTACAGTATAGGTTTGTATGTGTTTGTGGCTCCAATTCGATCCATTGTTTTTAGTATGATGAACCGATTACTAACTACTTCTACTCGTGCTGCCAGACTATCAGTTGTACGTGCGTTTTCCACGTCTACTTTCCTTCCAGAAGCTGAAGTCACTGAGAGAGTTCTCCATGTTGTGAAAGCTTTCGACAAAGTAGATAAAGCTAAACTCTCTCCTGCGGCTCATTTCATCAAAGACCTAGGATTGGACTCCCTCGATGCAGTTGAAGTTGTCATGGCCTTGGAAGAAGAATTCGTTATTGAAATTCCAGATGACCAAGCCGAAAAAATATTGACCTGCGCGGATGCCATCAAGCTTATATCTCAACATCCACAGGCTCGATAATCTGATGCAGGTGATGAATAAAACATTTTGAATTTCAAATCCCATCTAGCTTGCTGTCTTAAAAGTCAAGAAAATTTCTTATTATGAGAAGACACCAAACATTATTTCAAATTCCGATTCAAATCCTATCTCGACTCTTCGTTGCATACCTCCATTTACAGGGGAAGCATTTCAACTAAATTTAAATTCTGCGTCCCGCTGCCACAGTGATTCCATTTTGTCGAAGCAGAATTCGAGACAGCGGCCTGAAATCTTGGAACTTTTCAATACAGATTGGAAATTCTGTTTGAACCTCCACAGTCGCTGTTTGGTTTTTCCGAACGAACCTAGGCTGTTTCTTCGTTTTCCCTCCATCATCAACACTCAACAATCGAGATATCGTAGCTGGTACTTGAACGCTTTGTATGTGAAGAGTTACTTTGGTTCCATTAAGTAGTGGGACTTGAAGACCATCAAGAGTTACAATCTCAGCAGTGAAATGCTGTATAACAGGAATGCTGTATTTGACATCACAAATAATGGTTGAAGTATTTACCATATTATCCTCTACCCCAGTTAGCCCTACGTCCACAGTCTCTCCGGCCCTTGCTATTGTCACACAACTTACTTCGTTCCCTACATGTCGCTGTATGCCTTTCACTCGACACTTGATACCTAGCGGGGCAAGAAGTACTTGTTGCTTTTCTTTTAAATACCCGGATTCTAGTTTACCACTCACCGTGATTGGGCCAAGAACCATTGATTTGTAAACGTCAGCAACAACCATTCGCAATGGCTTATTCACAGGGCGATTAGTTGGCGGTAACGAATCAATTGCGTCGACTAAAGTTGGGCCCTGGTACCAATCTGTCAGCTGCGACTTAGTGCATAGATTCTCGCCTGACATACCACTCAGTGGGATGAACAAGAGATCTTCAGAAACATATCCATGTTGGGTGAGAAAGGAAGATAAGATGTCTTTGACATACACAAACCTTTGTTGCGACCAGTCACAAGAATCCATTTTGTTGACTGCAATAACAAGCTTGCGAATGCCACAATATCGAACCAACACAGCATGTTCTTTCGTTTGGCCATTTTCTTGAAAGCTACTTTCAAATTCTCCCTCGTTTCCTGGAACCACCAGAATTGCAACATCTCCTTGCGTCGCCCCTGTTATCATATTGGGTATAAAGTCACGATGTCCCGGAGCATCCAACAAACAAATTCGACGATGCTCCGTTTCAAAGTACTTAATACCCACATCAACGGTAACACCTCGCTCTCTCTCCTCTTCTTCCTCATCCATTATCCAAGCATACGCAAACGAGGCTTTACCCATCTCCCTAGACTCCTTTTCATATTTATGCATCGTCTTCTGACTCACATAATTCAGATTGTACAATAAATGCCCCATCAAAGTTGATTTACCGGCATCCACATGACCTACAACAACCAAATTAATACTCGGTTTTAAATGATCCCAATAAGTCTCGTCGATATTTTCAGTTAGTACAAAGTCTTTTATTCCAGGAGGAGGCGCAGGCGACTTTCGAATAGGAGGCCCAGTAGTCAAAAATGTAGGAGGTTTGTTGACTACAACATCCATTTTCATTGCACTTATCTCCATGGATTCCAAAATATTGTTAGTTGCCAACTCAATATTTCCATCATACTTTAAGAGTATCTCTTTAATAGCAGCTTTGTCCATATCTCCTACAACATCAGCCACTTTTAACACCTTCAACGACAACTGAAATGCATCTTCTTTGGAAACAACGGAGGGCTCTTGAACAGCTTTGCTGGGTTTCTTTTTCGGTTTCGACGGCTTAGGTTTGGAGTAACTAGTATCAGCATCGTAATAGTCTTCTTCATCGTAATAATCATCGTATGCTTCATCATAGTAGTCGTCGTACTCGTCTTGGTCGATCTTCAAGCGACGCATTTCAATAGTAACAATAAAATAAAATAAATCAAGGCGGAAGCTCTTGTTGAAGGACTTTGATGTACAACTGTACAGTTGAACCACGACAGAAATAAAAACAGCATTTATGCATTAATTGAAATGATTTCAATAATCAATTTTGTTCTAATAGTGTATTCCAGGGAGAGTTTAGAAAACGTTATACCCAATGACATTTGGTGTTTTTAATTTTTTACTCATATACTTTTCTATTATCCATTTCTTTAAACAACAACAAAAATCGATTTTTTTAAAATTACTAGTAGTGGATAAAAGCCATCAAATGCTAATTTCTTAATAAACAAGAGTATCTTGTTGAAAGAAAAGAGCCTGATGGCAATCCGTGAGGTAATCAGAAGCAAGAACATTATGTGGAAT
>Ga0105055_10012036_pt1 | contig 10588 bp, 7 predicted proteins | sample BON03_FD_78090 | JGI IMG/M metagenome (GOLD analysis project Ga0105055, IMG submission 78090) | Freshwater microbial communities from Lake Bonney liftoff mats and glacier meltwater in Antarctica - BON-03 | ecosystem: Environmental > Aquatic > Freshwater > Ice > Glacier meltwater | place: Lake... | reverse complement strand
GCATTGGCAGGACGTGCCGGCCGTGGAGGTGACGGTGAACTCCTACGAGGACGAGGACGGGGCGGTCTGCTCCCGCGACTCCCCCACCTGCAACCTGCGTGCGGCCCTGACCTTTGTGGGCAACAGGCAAGGAACCATTTACCTGCCGACGGTGGAGGTGCACAAGCTGAAGAAGGGCCCGGTGATGGTGCCCATGTACGCGCACGTGACGATTACGAGCGCGGGGACCGCGGCGCAGAAGAAGGCGGTCATCTACCATCGGGAATCGAGCACCTTCGGCGGGGGCAATACGGCCCTGCTGGTGGTGCCGGAGAACACGACGCTGACCCTGGATGCTGTTACTTTCAAGAACAACCCTCGTCGGGCTGTGTATGGCGATCGGGGCGCGAACATCACCGTGCTGAACTGCGCCTTTGTCAACAACACCTTTGATGCGGAGGGGGCGGCGATTCGGGTGGACGCTGGGACCTTGCACGTGAAGCAGACCCTGTTCTACAACAACACGGACTGGTCCAGCGGCGGGGCCATCTACACCACCTACTCCACGCTCACGATTGAAGGCACCAATTTCCTCAACAACTCGGCCTCGTCCGGCGCGGCCCTCAAGGCGTACCAGTGCGAGGTGGATATTTCGGGCTCTCATTTCTCGGGGGGCACGGCCTGGTCGGATGGAGGGGCGATTGAGATGGTGGAGAGCACGGGGAAGGTGTATGATAACATCATGGAGTACAACACGGCGTCCTCGGGAGGGTGTGTAAAGCTGGTGGGGTCGAATATCACCTTTTCGGGGATGGAATTCAGAAAGAATAGTTGTAGAAATACGGGGGCGGTGTTTGATGCTTATTTGAGTAATACTACGATTGAGTCTTGTATGTTCAGGAAGAACTGGGCGATGAACGTAGGGGGGTGCATTAGCGGGTACCAGACGCAGTACAACACCTACGATTCGACGTTCGAGTTCAACAAGGCCGAGTCCGCGGGCGCTGTCATCTCCTTGCTTGAGGCCCAGCTATTTGACTTTGGCTCCACCTTCCAGAACAATACGGCCTTCATGGGTGGCGTCGTCAACGTGGAGGAGGATGCCTACGTGCATCTGCGGGGCTCCGTCATCAAGGGCAACATGGCCACGGGCAACGGCGCGGCGGTGCGGATCAACAAGGCGCATGCCTACCTGGAGGATGTCTACGCCATTAACAACACCGTGCTGGCCGAGTCGGGCGGCGCGGCCATCTACGGCGAGGGCGGCTACCTGGACACGTACCTGGGCACCTACACCAACCACACCTCCTACATCGGCCCCGTCATCCACGTCATCAACACCACCACCAACCTCAACTCCACCATATTCATCTTCAACGAGGCGGCCACGCTGGGCGGGGCGGTCTGGATCCAGAACTCCGAGTTCTCATCCTGGAACACCACCTTCTACCGCAACCAGGCCAACAAGGGCGGCGCCGTCTTTATTCAGAACGAGGTGACTGTCGAGGACCTGGAGCGGCCTAAGTTTGTGGCTCGGCGCATTCGCTTCTTGGAGACGACATTTTTGGAGAATGTGGCGACGGAGGCTGGTGGGGCCATTGAAATGAGTCTGGCTGAGAACGTGAGCACGCTAAATGGGGCTTTCATACGGAACAACGCGACGGAGTTTGGGGGAGCTGTGCATATGGAGTCGTCCAACGCCACCTTTGTCGGCACGCGCTTCGAGGCCAACCGCGCCAAGTTTGGGGCGGCCGTGGAGACGTACGTATCGGAGTTCCGGACCATGGGCTGTATCATTGAGAAGAACGAGGCCTCGTGGGGTGGTGCTTTGGAGTTCAAGGTCTCGACGTTTAAGTGCGGGGGCTCGACCTTCGAGAAGAACCAGGCCAAGTTCGACGGTGGGGCTCTGAACTGCCAGAACTCGACGCTGGAGCTGGAAGACTGTGTGATCAAGGGGAACGTGGGCGAAAACAACGCGGGCGGCTTCTGGCTCGAGTCTTCCAACATGACGGCCACGGGCTCGCGCTTCGAGGGCAACCAGGCCAAGGCGCGCGACGGCGGGGCCATCTTCTCCTACGATACCGACGCCAAGTTCCGCGGCTGCACTTTTGGCAGCAACGCCGCGCGCAAGGGCCCGGACCTGTACAACCACGGCGGCCTCGCCGAGGTGTTTTGCGCGCGTATTGGCGAGACCTACAACAAGCCCAAGGTCGGCGGGCACATCACCCAGGACTGCTTCACCTGCCCCAACGGCCAGTACGGCGACTATGCCAGCGCGGGCTCTTTGACGTGCGAAACGGAGTGCAAGGTCACCAGCAAGGCCATGAGCTGCTACACCTGCCCGAACGAGCTGGCCTGTGATGGGCAACGTACCTGCAAGCCAGGCTACCGCGGGGAGCAGTGCATGGATTGCAAGGGCGGCTTTGTCAAGGTCGATGGGCAGTGCCAGCCGATGGCGGCGATGGCGATCGTGGTCATCATCGGCTTCTTCACCATGGGCGCCTTCATCTTCTACCTGATGCGTGGGCCCGTCCTGGACGCGAACCAGTTCACGCGCGTCAAGATCGTCTGGTCCTTGCTGCAGCTCCTGGTGATGGTCGGCCTCATCCACAACGCCTTTGGCAGCGCCGTGCCCTTCTTCCTGGGCCTGCTCAAGCCGCTGGCTTTGTGGTTTGACCTGGGCACGCTCGGCTCTATGGCCAAGCACTCCTTCGTCGGCATCCACATCTGCAACCTCTTCTTCCCCGTCCTCATCCTCATTGTCCTCATCAAGGCTCAAGACGTGCTGTACAAACGCAAGACCCACGCCCTCGAGCACAACCTCATGACAGACGCCCTGGTCTGGCTCAAGCATGAACGCCGCGTCGGGCAGTTCACCCTTTTCTTCGCCGAGCTCTCCTGGGCGCCTATCCTCTACCAGGCCGTGAAGCCCTTCCAGTGCTACGACACCGCCCACGGGCCCGTCCTCCTCTGGGAGCCCAGCATGCAGTGCGGTGGGACCCCGGGTCAATTTATTCTGCGCGGGCTCAGCGTCATGGCTTTTGTGGTGGTGGGCGTGGTCTTCCCCTTGGTGCTGCGTTATATTCTGGTGACCCTCAACCAGCAGGACCGCCTCTTCCACCCGGCCACGCGCGAGATTTACAAGGCCCTGTATGAGAGCTACTTGGAGGATCGGTAAGGAGGGAGGGAGGGGAGAGAGAGAGAGGGGGAGGGAGGGAGGGAGGGAAGGGAATGCACAATGCAAAATGATTGACACATTTACTCACCCTTCCCTCCCCTCCCTCCCTCCCTCCCATAGCCTCTTTTACGACCTGGTCTTCCTCGGCGTCCGGGCCGCCCTCCTCCTCCCCCTCCTGGCCACGCACAGCGGCTTCGTGCAGTCGATGATCATGTTGTCCATGACGGGCCTGTACTACTTCTACTATCGAGGCAACAGCCCCTTTATCAAGTTTGAGGACCAGGACGACGTCGAGCACCCGAATCTGCACTACAGGGCCGAGGAGTCCAAGGTATGTGTGTTGATTGATTGATCCCCCCATTTTCCCCTCCCTCCCTCCCTCCCTCCCTCCTCCCTCCCTTCTTGGCGAGAAAGCGGGATTGTGTATGCGTGCCTTTTATCTCCTCTTCTCATTCGAAAGACACAGAACAAAATCTCATCTCCCCTTCCCTTCTTCCTTCCCTCCCCCCCTCCCTCCCTCCCTCAGGTCGGCGTCGTCACCTTCTGGCTGGTCGCTGCCGCCATCGGGAGCAAGAGCGAAGACATGGTGGAGATCTGCGGGTGGATGTTCGTTTTCCTCAACCTCATCGTTTTGGCCTTTGTTTTCCGCAACCTCGGCTTGGGCATCAAGAACATCAACAAGGAGCCGGTAAGTTAACCCTCCTTCCCTCCTTCCCTCCCTCCCTCCCTCCCTCCCTCCCTCCTTTTCTTTCATTCTCCGTACCATCATACTCACCCCTCCCTCCCTCCCCTCCCTCCCTCCACTCCTTCAGACCACCGAGGACGTGATCGCCCTCCGCGACGGGCTCCGCCTCGACCCTTCCATCAAGGGCCAAAATTCCTCCGACCTCTTCACCCAAGGCGGGTGGCGTGGCTTCCTCTTCACCTTCTTCTCCTTCGCCTCCTCTAACCCTTCCTCCCCTTCCTCCCTCCCTACCCACGCCCGCGCCGATGGCGGGGAGGGAGGGACGGCTGTCAATTTCCATTCTTTGTCTGCAGCTAGGGCCTCTCTGGCTCGGCTCAGCAGCAAGGGAGGGAAGGAGGTGGATGGTGTGGAGGAGGGAGGGAAGGAGAGAGGGAAGGAGGGAGGGGGGGGGAAGAAGAAGAGGGGGCCGTCTGCGGCGGCGGTGGGAGGAGTAGAGAAGGGGACGGGCGTTGCTATCAACATTGAAGAGTTGCCTCGTAAGGGCTCGAAGGCTGGAGGGAAGGAGAGGAAGGGAGGAAAAGAAGGAGGGAGGGAGGGGGTGTCGGAGCCGGCTGTGGCGGCGAAGGGAGGAGTGAAGGGCTTTTTGGGTGGGTTGTTTGGAAAGGGGAAGAAGGAGGAGGAGAAGGGGGATGTGTCGGCCTCAGGAGGAGGAGGGGCGGGAAGGAAGAAGAACAAGGAGAAAAAGGAGAAGAAGGAGGGGGAGGGCGCGGGCGCGGGGGAGGGGGTGGAGGGAGGGGAGAAGAAGAATACGAGCAAGAAGGAGAAGAAGGAGGGGGGGGGGGATGTGGCGATTGGGGTAGGGGAGGAGGGGAAGGAGGGGAAGAAGAAGGAGAGCAAGAAGAATAAGGATACTTGGGGGGATAGCAGCACGGGAAAGAAGGAGAAGAAGAAGGGCAAGAAGCCCTCTGCTGACCTGAGCAGCAGTGTGGCTGTTGTTGCCGCAGAAGCAGGAGCAGGAGCAGCAGTAGAAGCAGAGGCAGCAGTAGCAGTAGTAGCACCGGAGGGAGGAGAGGCTGCTGCTGCTGCTGCTGCTGCTGAGGTGGTGGATGCCCCTCCTTTCCCCCGTCCTGCCCCGTCCGCGATTGTGGTCGAGCAGCCCGTCTCCCCTCCCAAGGAGGAGGCGGCGGCGGAGGAGAAGGGCCAGGCGGAGCCTTAAAGGGGGGTGGGAGGAAGGGAGGGAGGGAGGGAGGGAGGGAGATGGAAAGTTTTGTAATGCTTGAGTGAGTGAGAGTGGATGAGGGAGGGAGAGAGGGAGGGCTTGGGCGAGGGAAGGAGAAGAAGAGCTCAATGTCATCCCGTTTTTCCTGACCTAATATACATGTCAAATTGAACAAATTACCTGTCTTGGTGTCGGTGGCTGTGTGCGGTGTGTGCCGGGTGTGGTGTGGTTTGAAGGCACGTGCGTGAAGGGAGAGAGGAAGAGGCTAGGTGTGTGGGGTGGTCTTGATGACTTTACCTTTCCTTAGTTTCTTCTTCTTTTTTCTGATATGCACGAGCAGGCCCCTTTTGCCCGCGCAAGATACAGAGAGAGAGGAAGAGAGAGAAAGGTGAGAGAGAGAACAGAGAAAGAGATGAGAGGGAGGGAGAGGGAGAGAGAGTGCAGTGTGTGGTATAACGTCATGTGGTCATAGAGGAGAAACAAATCGGAGGAGAGAGAGGGAGAGAGAGGAAGGAGGGAGGGAGGGAGGGGAGGGGAAACGACAGTGTCACAAAGGGGCCCTTGCGGCGGCAGTGCACATTAGGGAAACAAAAGAAGAAGCAGCAGCAGCAGCAGCAGCAGCTACAGCAACAGCAAGGAAAAGAATCGCCGTAACCCCTTAAGTGGGGATGGACGGAGAGAGAGTTATAGAAAAAGAGAGGATTTTAAGGGGGCCAGGCGAGGAGGAGAAACGTAGTAGGACACACAGACAAGAACGAGCGAACGAAAAGGAAAGAATCCACATCACTTTAGAGGACGAAACCATTTGCTTTGGGCTTTGGTTCTTGCTTTGCTTCTTGGTAGAAGTGTTTGCGGTTGTGTTTATATCTTTTTGGGTGGGTGGGAGGTAATTTGCCGCCAGCCTCCTCCCTTTTTTGGTTTTGATTCTTTTGCGTGGTTTCCGCACAATGCGGCTGACCATAAACTAAGATAATGTTGTCTTCGTACGTCGAACACAGGCAGTGTTGGCTTTGTGTGCGTCTGGGTTGAGGTAGGATGGGCCGGCCGTGAAGCAGGGCTATCACAACCCACAACGCTGGGTTGAGGTCTTCGTTTGGTTCTTCGTTCTGCGTCTTGCATGCATGCCCTAGTCACAGCCTTTGTGTGTGGTGAGGCGCGTAGAAGAGGAGGAGGAGGTCAAGGGCAAGGAGGAGAAAAATTGTGCCGGCCTTGTTTTGTTTGCTCACACATACTATCATCACCACTCCAACACGCCACAGGGCCGCTAGCAAGACGACACCGACGTTATGACGACCAGCAGCAGCAGCAGCGCCCGTCCTGCCCTCCTCGCCTTGGCAGTGCTGCCGCTCCTCGCCGCGGCGCAGAGCTTGTATGGGACGCTGCCTTTTGTGGACGAGGAGATCCAGGGACCGCAGGTGCGTAGGGAGGGGTGGAAGAGGATGGGAGGGCAAGGAAAAGGGTGGCGGGGTGGGAGGGCAGGAGAGTGAAAGCGTGATCAGTGCGCAGGTTAAAGATTCGACCCATGTCTGCTCATGCAACTGTTTCTACTCCTCCGCGACGGCAACTTCTCATTTAGCCACTCACATACCCCTTCATCCCTCCCTCCCTCCCTCCCTCCCTCCCTCCCCAGACCATCCCAGGCAAAGTCTGGATGGCCTACTTTGACCAAGGAGGACCAGATGTCGGGTACCACTCGTACGATGGAAAGAATCACGGCTCCTGTGATCTGAACCCGTGCACGGGCATCAATGCTATCAACAACAACGTGTTTCGAAAGGTAATATAGAAAAGAAGGGAGGGAGAGTAAGGAAAAAGGGAAGGAGGGGAGGATGATTTCACTGAGCCTGTCGGTCTTTACCCCAGCCATTCTGCTCGTTAGTGCGTCCTCTCTCGATTCGTCAGCTTCAACTGCATAACTGCTGTCTTACTAATACTATCTCACCTTGCTTTCCTTCCATCCCTCCCTCCCTCCCTCCATCCCTCCCCAGGACGAAGGCGCCTCCACCTCCTACACCAAGCCTCCCTAGGCGGGTGGACAGGAGACCGCTTCGCTAGCAACAATAGCCAGGTGCCCATCGATCAAATGTACTGGGGATGGAACGCGATAGGTGAGTCTTCCCTCCCTCCCTCCCTCCCGCCCTCCCTACTTTCTGCGAGGTGTCTTTCCTCCCTGCCTTCTTCCCCTCCTCAAAAGACTGACCCCCGGTTCCCTCACTTGTCTAGGAAGAATAATCGCTCATTTCCCTTTCCTTTATTCCCTCTTACTCACCATCCTTCCCTCAGGCAATTGGGCCCGTCTTTCTATTCTCGTGAAGGAGGGATGGTACTACACCCTCTCCCTTTTCGGCACGAGCAATAGCGGCGGCACACTCACCCTCGCCGTTGACGCCTACTTACAGAAGGGCAAGGCCGTGGTAAGGAGGGAGGGAAGGAGGGAGGGAGGGAAGGAGATCGAGACGCTTCATCTGCCGCACGCTCTCTATACAATTCCATTTCTAACCTATCTCTCCCCTCTCTCCCTCCCTCCCTCCCTCCCTAGACCACCACGGCCGCCATCCCCGCAACTGACGGGTACCATTAATGGGCGCTCTTCCCCGACATTGCCCTCCTTCCCTTTCTCCCTCCCGGCCTGGCCCTCCTGACTGTGAACGTGACGGGCATTGACGCCTATAAAGAAGGGAGTCAATTTGGAAATTTGCTGTGGTTCGATTTTGTTAGGAAAGGGTAGATTAGCCAGGCCTTTCCTTCCCTCCCTCCCTCCCTCCCTCCACGTTCTATCATAGAGTGAGAGTTGTGGTCTCCTGCGCTTGCAACGAGGGAGTGGAAGGAGGGGGGAGGGAGGGAGGAGACGCTTGGTGAGAGCAAACTAGAATACGATGAAACTGGAAAGGAGCAAGTAATACACATACATTAATACGGATGGCAAAACCAAACAGGCTCGTTCCGCCAGTTCCATTCCTTTTCAATCACTCCTCACCTGTTTTCTCCCTTCTTTCTCTATTTGGTTGCTCTAGCAGCTCTATTGATCTCGGACAAAGGAAGCACACCCACTAGTCATTACCTGACTAACCCGATATCTCATAAACAAATTGTCTGTCCCTCATCAGCCGCCTCTGAATTCCTCCGTTCATTCCCTCCCCCCCCTCCCTCTTTTATCGGCAGAGTAGCAACTAGTCCCCCTCTTTCCCTCTCTCCCTCCCTCCTTCTTTTCTGGGTCATGGAAACAAACAGCTTCCTCGCCTACACATCATATTGCGCGCTCCGAAGTTCCACCGTCCCACCAGGTGCCCACAGAGGAAGGGAAGGAGGAAAGGAGGCTGCTGCTGCTGCTACTGGTTGTGGTTATTGAGGAAGGTAGGCAGCAGCAGCAGCTGCTGCTTCTGATAGTGGTTGCGGTAGTGAGCTAATGGCATGCCGAGCGGTCTGACGACTAGGAAGGTAATTGAGAAGTAACTCGACTGACTGCAAAAGCCGGTGTCCATTTCATTTATTTTATTTTATTACCCTCATGAACCTCACTGATTGCCTGCTCTTTCGCCCTTTTCTGATGATTTCATCTCAAACTTTCCTGCTGTCCTCGCAGATACCTTCCAGCAATTGATACGATAGAAATGCGCTATCCTCTTGACATGGACACGCACGCACACACACACACACACAAGTGAGTGCCACAGCCTCTGCACTCTTCCTTCCTTCCTCTCTCCCTCCCTTCCCCGCCATCCCTCCAGCCACCTCTTCACAGTACGAGCAGCAGCTGGCTAACTATATGATTTCTCCGTTACAGTGCAACTCTCAACTACGAATCAACCCCCTACTTTCTTCACCGACACTTCTTTCCTGAAAAAAGGAGGCAGGCGGAGAAGCAGAGGCAGTCCCCTGTTTGCAAGCTAGCTTAAAAGGAGCGTCGCGGCCGCCGCCATTGCCGCTGCTGCTCCTTCCCTGTCGCCGGCATTCAACACTCCTCCCGCTGCTGCATGTAGCGCTTCTGCTGCGACTACTGATGCCGCTGCTGGTGCTGCTGCTGCCGGCCCTGCTGCTGCTTGTGGTGGTATCGGAGGTGGAACAGGTTGCGCGCGCACCGATGCTCCTGCTAGGGGCGCTGCTGCTGCAGTTGCTACTCCCGCCACTGCTGCTGCCGCCGGTGCTTCTGCTGGTGCTTCAGCTGCTACTTCTGATACTGCTGTGCGTGGTGGTGATGACCGCGCTGAGATGGGGGCAGTCGAGGAGGACGATGTAGTGCTGCCCTCTCCTCCTCGCTCCTTCCTCTTCCTTTTCTGCTGATGCTGTTGGCGTTCTTGCTGGAGTTGCTGCTGCTGCGAATGGTGGAGGTGGGGATGAGAAGCAGGAGCGGCTAGCGGAAGTCCATTTAGGCCGCTGACGCCGCTGGGAGCGAAAGGTTGGGGATTGTGATAGGAGGGTGGCGGAAGAAGAGCCTGCTGCTGCTGGTCATACTGCTGATACTGCTGCTCGTGCTGCTGCTGGAATCGCTCCTGCTCTTGCTGCTGCCCTTGATAATCGGAGTAAAAAGGGTACGCCTCAGCGGCGAGAGGAGCGCCGCCCGGGCCGCTAAAGACGCCGACGTGAGCGTTAGCTTGAGTCTGACCGTAGGAGCCTCGCTCAGGTGAGGCCTGCTGCTGTTGGCCGTGCGGGAGTTGCTGGGATATGGGAGGATGATGGGGGAAAGCGGGGGCCGCGAGAGGAAAGTCATCTGGGCCGCTGATGGCGTCGTTCTGCACGAAACATTCGAGTCGAGGCTCGCAATAGGAGGGGGGCTGAGGGGGGGCCTGTAGTTGCTGGGATAAGTGTTGCTGTCGCTGCTGGTGGTGGTGGAGAGAGTGCCGGTGGGCGGCGGCAGCTAAGTCCCGCAGGCCGCTGGTAGTGTGAGGATGAAGATAGTTGTAGGAGGCTGGCTGAGGAGAGTTATAGGTGGGTAGCGGAGGGAAGGCATCTTGCTGCTGCTGATGCTGCTGCTGCTGGCGCCGTCGCTGCTCTTCGTGTTGCTGCTGGAATTGCTGCTGCTCCTGCAGCTGCTGGAACTGCTGCTGCTGATACTGCTGGCGCTGTTGCTGCTGGTAGTGCTGCTGCTCTTCATGCTGATGCTGGTGGTGTTGGTGTCCTAGAACATGATTTTGCTCGTGAGTGGTTTGGTTGTCATTATGACCGCTACTGCTGCTGCTGCTGCTACTGCTGCTGCTGCTGCTGCTGCCGCTGCTGCTGCTGATCATGATGCGGCCGCCGCTGCTGCAGCTCTCGCTACTGCTACTCTCGGTGGTGATCGCAGGAGCCGGACGCTTGTGGCTGCTGTTGCTGGTCGGAGTCACCATCGCGGGTCCGGGCTCGAGGCCTTGAGAAGTCGAGAGTTGCTCGGCCTCCTCTTCTTCTTCCTCATCTATGTACTGCCTCTCCTCCTGCTCATCTACCCACTCTTCCTTTTGCTCCAGCTCGACCTCCTCCTCCTCCTCCTCTTCTTCCTCCCCCTTCTCCTTATCCACCCCACCCTCCTCCTCCTCCTCCTCCTCCTCCTCCT
>Ga0105055_10012028_pt1 | contig 10590 bp, 9 predicted proteins | sample BON03_FD_78090 | JGI IMG/M metagenome (GOLD analysis project Ga0105055, IMG submission 78090) | Freshwater microbial communities from Lake Bonney liftoff mats and glacier meltwater in Antarctica - BON-03 | ecosystem: Environmental > Aquatic > Freshwater > Ice > Glacier meltwater | place: Lake... | reverse complement strand
TTGTGGGTCACTCGAGGACAACAAAAATTATAAAAAGTTGTAACTATAAAACCAAACAATTACATTGTATGACAACACCGAACCAAACAATTACATTGTACGACAACACCAAACCAAACAATTCCAAGGGTCCCCGGAGGGGTTGTGGCCCACAAGGGGCCCCCTTGTGGGCGGGAGGGGGCATGATGATGTTCTTCAAGGCTTCGTTACGATTCCCAATAGACCAGGTCGACTGCGACTCGGACAATGCATTGTTCTACACGAAAAAACCGGGGGTTGTGGCATATTTGATAGCAAAGGGGGTAGATCCTCGTCATGTAGACAACAATGGAGAATGCGCTGTGCTTGGTGTGCTTCGGTAGATCAATTACGGTACAGCAGTCGAGGAATATACACAGGAGCAGGTCGATAAAGTGCACCAGTGTATTCGCATAACGTGGGGTTGGATATGGCAACCCTTGTCACCACATTAGATCTTGTTCGGCGTATGCGTGTAAAAAATAACCACTTTGAAAGATTACATGATCTTGTCTTAATGTCATTCAAGACCCGCAACTCGTTCACCGCATTCTCATCTCAGCAAGACGATAAATCAAAATATGTATTCTGAGACATACATTGATTTGACATTTTTCGAGGTGAATAACGAATTCCATTGGTATGTGATTTCAGATGGATTTCAAATGATTTTTACTATATAGATAAAGTCTGGATGTAGATGAAAATGAGTTTCAATGTTGTATCTTCAGAGGTGTGTTGTTACAACCAAAACCCTGCTCATGCATTATATGGGTGCGGGTGTCCTTCGCACGCCGATCCAAATTTCGAAGGTGACATCACGGATCATCTCAAGTTTGAGGGGGCAACGAAAAAAGCGATATTTGGCATTATCGGACCCGACAGCCAAAAAAAACATGTGTTTGATCGGCTAGCCATGCTTGGTCCACGGGCAGAAAACCAAGGCGTGTACACTCTTATGATTAGCCAGTTTGACGGTGACAGAGACGATATCAGTGATGGAATCAGGAGAGAAATCGCCACATTCCAGTCGGTTGCTGCAGCAGATCCTACAGGTGAGTTTACTCCACTGCTTCTTCACAGTTGTGTGATTTCAAGAGAAAGCAAAGACTTCGAGACTCTGATTACAATCAGCGACCAGGTAAATGTATACGGACATGACAATCATCTCAACACTCTCATCCGACACTATAGCGGCGACATTTATTTACTGTATGTTACAAACTCTGGAGCGACATTGACGAAATACATCCGGCATCTGAACTCATACAATAACACAAGACCCATGGTGACGCCACCAGACGTTGTGGCTGCTACACAAAAATTGGCCGACGACTACCAAAAACTGGCAAAAAAACATGTAGGGCACTATGACATGCACACGAATAATATCACGTATATTGTTGAGAATAACAAATTGTCTCTGAAGATTATTGATTTCGGGTTGAATGATTATGCACGTGACGGCCAGACCATGAACGTGCTGCATTTCTTTTTTGGAATTGTCTACATGGGCGATACAAACACATACCAGTGCATACGAGCTTGTGATCCGATCCATTACAACCTTTTTGTCGCGTGTTTTGAAGTTATGCGTAGATGCTTAATGGTGAACCAGGACAAGTCAATTCGAAAATTGCTAGAAATCGTTCACACTATTGGCAAAAACTTGTTTGTGAATGAAGGTCCCGTCTCAACGCAAAGAGAAACAAAATCAATCGTCAAAGATTTGAATTCGATGATGGGAGTCGATCGGCATCGGCGTAATGGGTATGCAACGAGGTTAGCGTCGGAGTTCGAGTCGTATATTGACAATATCGTCTCGAAATACAGCGGGTTTTTCAACCTCAAGGCTATACAGGAGATCTGGGTTCGTGTCTGTAGCAAGGTCTCTGATGTTTTGGATGAGTACTATCATTTGCATCCCACCTTGATCGACGATATCTGTAAACGCTCATCATCGGCTGTCAATGAATATTACGACGTGTATCCAGGAGATGTTTGCACGGAAAAATATGAACTAGAAATCTATCCAGTGATTTTCGACCGATTCTGTATGGCATTTTACGACAAACCAACCGGAGTGCTGGACCATAATTTCTTGAAAAAGAAATTCGATGAGTATTCAATTGCCGTTGCGTGTTGTTCCTTGTTGACGAATCTTGCAGACACGTTTTATACCTATCACGACCAGAATGTGCGCACAGAGATTCATAGGCTCAAATCCAATTTCGTGGCTCCGATTTTTTTCATCCACAATGATGACGTAGATCACATGGGGATTGACGATCACATGTATCTTTCGACACTTCCACTGGTCACATCTGCAGCATCTCATGTGCCATACTTTGTTCCACCCCCAAGCAATTCAGACCGAATGGAATCCCCGTTGGGGATTGACGATCACATGTATCTTTCGACACTTCCACTGGTCACATCTGCAGCATCTCATGTGCCACCCCCAAGCAATTCAGACCGAATGGAATCCCCGTTGTCGTTTTTTGACTCTAGTCGTCACCCTGCATTCTGGCATTAAAATAAAGCGTTTTTGGCACCGAAAACGCGCTTTTTGCACATTTATTGTGTCTCGACTTTCTGCTGACACCCGTAGCACTCTACATATATATATATGTACGCACAAAAAGTAACCAAACAATGAGCTTGAAAGTTGTGGGCTCGGAGCCATGTCCATACCATGAAGATGGCCAAAACTCACAAGTAGATTGTCTCTGCACCGTAGGAGATCAAATCTCTTTATATAAACACGTCGAATTCAAAGGAAGCTACAAGCGAGCATTCTATGGCCTCGTTGGCCCGCAGAACCAGGTTTGTCTAGTGCACGAAAAAATGCAATGCATGGAGGATCCTGATGGGATCTACACTCTCATCGTGGACTGCGGTAATGATGCGAGTACAATTGAGCAGGAAATTAAACTGTTTCAAAAGATCAAACAAGTTGACCCTACTGGAGATTTCACGCCGCTGTTGGTACATTGCAACAGGATCTCCAAAGGATCGGCAGACTATAAAGCACTAGAAAAAATATGTGCCAATGTAAGGGCGTATCAAGACGTAAAGTATAAGTCTGTCCGGAGTCGCGCAGACCGTCATGGAGAAAAAGAGGAGGGACAGGAGCTAGTGGAAATGATTGAAGGCATCGGGAATTTGATGTATTTCATGTATGTAACCGACGTTGGAATGTTGTCGTATGATTATGTATCGGATGATGATAATATCAGAGATTCATCAGACGTCATCAGGGCAACGCGAAAGCTGGCCGAAGATTATCAGAAGCTTGCAAAAAAAGGCATTGGACATTATGACTTGCACGGAAATAACATCATGTGTAAAAAAAGAAATGGGGAATTGTGCTTGAGTATCATCGATTTTGGGTTCGGTTTCGCCATTGAGGAAGGTATCGCACGAAACGTACTGCACTTTTTATTTTCAGGAGTCAATTTCGACAATCCCGAAAAGACAAAAGTATCAATTCGACATTGTGATCCTGTACATTACAACATGTTTGTAATGTGTTTCGGGATGCTCCGTCGAATTCTGCACGAAACCGAACAAGCAACCTTACAAACAGTGAAGACGATTATTCATGACATGTCCGACTCTGCGTTTGCACAAGAGGTATCCGACGGTGAGAGTGTACATATGAAAAGCTTCAACGTGCTTGAGGCATGCATTATTGAATCGTACAAGGAATTTTACAGCCAAATACAACTGCAAGGTATTTGGAAACGGGTGTGTGAAAAAACGTATGTGGTAGTCAGTGACTTTTTGAAACGTGATCGTGGCATGCAAGATCTTTCGGCCCGCATGCGCGACACACAAAATATGCCTATCGCCGACAATTTCTACCAATATGCTACAGAAGAAACAAACGCATTTACCATTCTCTTTGATGCATTTTCCATGGCATTCTACGACAGAGAGGGGGAGCATTGTGATCAAATTTTCCTGAGGAAGAAGTTTGACGAATACTCGATTGCGAATATATCTGTATTCATTTTGAAAAAAGGAATGGACGCAACAGCAGTAACAGAGCTCAAATTCCCATTCAGAAATGAATGTATGAAGCTGCAGAAGCTATTTTCAGCTCCAAATTTTTTTTTACGAAACGACCAGTGTGGATACCAGCCCCATGTCGTTGATAGTCCTATTTTCCCCCACCGTAATGATTCCGATACTCTGATTTATCGTGAACCTAGAAAGAGAATGCATCCATGTACTCCCACACCTAGTACGACTTTCCAAACATCGACGCCTGCTGCAAAAAGGAGGGAGGAGGCTCCGACAACTCTAGTGTACACTCCCGCGAGGTCACTGGGAAACTTTCACAATGTACCACGGCTCTCGCCTTTAGCATATCAACGTGTTTCCGGCCGCCAACTGGGTCTAGAAGATATTGTACCCACGCGAACGACAACTTCAATAGAGCGCGACCTTCCTGGGGTAGAAACAAACTTTGGGGAAGGCACTGGATTTACACTGTTTAGTCCTACAATTGTGTTTAGACAAAACGGACATTTTTTTTCAGCTTATGCAGCTGTACGTCCTGGTAACACATAATCTACACCACACTAAGCAAATCGTATATAAATAATTTGAAATGTCTACAAACCATCATGTCTGGTAGCAACCACACCACAATCACTCAAAAGCTCCAGAATTGGGCCGAAAACAATCCGAGCGATTTGATTTTTGTGTTGTGTGTCGGAGGAGTGATTCTTGTGCTTTTAGGCAGCGTCTTAAGCATATGTTTGTGCTTGATGGCCAGAAAGACAGTCGTATATGAGAAAATCGTCTACGGAATAGACCCCCACCGTAAACAAGAATCTTAACACAGTACTCAATTCCTAACCTTTGTAAGATCCGAGTCAATCGTCCCAACCAATATATATATAAGCATGGCATTCAAGGGGGCATTACATGTGTTCGTTTTTGCACAATGATTTCGTGATATCTGACATACTCGACAAGGACAAGGCGATATTGTACAAGAATCATAGAATGTGTCTACGTGTCTCTAGATTGTCCTCGGTTGTACATAAATCGATGCCGGAACATGGCACTGTGACGCACATGCTTTCCATTATACTAGCCAACTTTGACGAAATCGCACAAGTCAAGCCCACTGCCATTTACGAAACCAAAACCATCTTGGAAAGATTAGATCGAGACTCCGATATCGAATATGTTTTTATTGATTGCAGCAACCTGTATGATGCTACCGAATCAAAATGCGAAGAGATCCGTAATCACAATCAAACCCAAAACAAATCGGTTGTTGCTCGATACACGCTTGGGGGCGGGGGGGTGAAAAATAAAGATCGCATTTGGATCTACACAACAGTGACAGGATCAATCACTAAAGAAACCCGGATTGTGTTACAACTGAATGAGATGTTGGTACACGTTGTGCAAGATGAAAAATGGCAATTGGATAGCAAGTACAGGCAAGATGTGCAAGAGTTTAATACACGCGTCAAATCACGGTGTATTATTACCAGGGAGTTATACTTGAACTACATGCTTGTGCAAGCAAAATCGAAAAACAAGTATTTCGAAATGGGGCTTGTGAAATCATTGTCCGAAGAGATTACTGATGTTGTGAATGAGGACGATCAAGATACCACGATTGAGTATCCTCTTTACAGTGTCGCAAAGAGACTACCGCTCGCTCTCTCTGTAAAGGAAAGAGAGTACACGATATATCATCATCTATTGTACAATGACATTCCAGCAGACCTGCGTGTGATAACATCCGAGATTACAGGGAATAGAACGAGCGTCCAGAGCCTGTGGGTGCGTATTGATGATAAATACACCATCAATGCATATGTCAAATGTGGAATAAAATTGATTGATACCGGCATTGAAAACGTGATTGTACCAAACGTGAATATGAACGTGGGTCAGGTCTGGGTCCAGAGAGATCCAGATGGAGATGACTTTACCAGAATCGACCGTCAAGACGAAGAAGAGCTTTATGATATGTTCAGGCGGAACATAAGAAAACAGAAGCATAACCACTTGGGAACCATAGTACTCTCGGAGGGCGAATTGTTATACATGAATCTTCACAACAAAGGTAAAACGAGCAGCAACATGGTAATAACAATCGATGGTGTAAATTGGATTTCGATCATTACAAAAGACAGTACAGCGTTGAATAACTCGTGGGCCTATGTTCCCTTCAGGTACATTGACAATCTCTCATCGATGTCGTATGTCGTGCTGGGCAAACAAGAAATCTACGTGCCTCTTCCACAAAACAACTATGCGGCAGTCAGCATCGAAGAGGATGAAGTCAATCGGCGTAGTATCAAAAAACTACTAGGTTCTGAAACACGGTTCCGGCGGGGTAAAGTGGGTGTATCCGACAGAACTGATTATGGGAGAAACAAGCAAGAGATGGGCAGCAGTGTACCATGCGTCATACAGTATTCCCAAGAACATTTGGAAATTATGCCAATCCATCACAAGAACCTCGATGAAGACGTTTTATCAGATTCGGAAATCGTCGGAATGATTTCTCAATTGGAAGCTGTCCTTTCGTGTTGCCGAGATAAAAACAAACGAAGGAACCCGGAATCGCCTCTCGAAAGGCCTTTCAAACATTCGAAGAAAATTTTGGCGTCCTTTGCAAACATGTCGTTATAGCATGATTTTCGTCGACCTTGCCTTTGTAAAAAAAAACTTATACAGTCCACTGTCAAGAATAAAATGAATGAAGACTTGAAATGGAGTCCGGACGGGCAACGATTTCAAGCCGGTTTTTTGCAACAACATGTAATTGCCACTACTCCGCATCCGCGATTTCAGACATTGTCATACAAGCTGCGCAACATGCGAGCGATGCTCTTGGAGTCGGCCACTCCGAGTCAACCTATGAACACGTGATTCAGAATTACTTGTACGACCGTCGAATACCTACCCGAAGGCAGGTCAAGTTTTTTGCGCAGGTCTGTCAAGACACTGTCCAGACAGGAATACTTGATCTCGAAGTCGATAGATGTGTCCTGATCGAGCTGAAAGCCGGCCAATCCGACATCAACATGGACCACAAGATACAACTCCGGCGGTACCTGAAATCCGCCGAGAAAAGCTATTCGAGGAGGCCAATCATAGGAATGATTATACTCTTCTCAAAGTCGGGGGATGTCAAAATATGGCGATCTGTGATTACAGTTTGAAAACTTGCTTTTTATTAAAACCCATTAGTGCTGTCTACGTTTGCCGGTTCCTCTTGCTGGACTGTGTTTTATTTGTAAAATTCTCAGCGTTGACAGGTGCCTTTTCCTTGATCTGGGCAATAGTACGTGTGGTGTTGTCTAGAATCCGAAAAATCTCCTCGTCGATCTTGGTCTGCCATATTTTAGTGGTTTCCATGGCATCACGCCCAGGAGTAGGTTCCATGTAAGTCTTGTGAAACCACGGCGTATCAAAATGTTCAATCAGTCCAATCACATTCTTCTTGGCATTGCGAAAGGTGGCAATCAAAACACTTTGCATATGCAGGCTGATTTTCCCAAGGTCAGCCAAGGTTTGGGCATGTTTGGATAATAGATCATTATCCTGAAGGTACATGTAAATGTCCATAGTCTTTGTGACTTTCTTCTGCTTCAAATCAATGACTTGAATCCCTGCTTCACACTCTCTCATGAAAACTTCGTATTTCCTTTTCCTGTCTATGTACTCGACCAGACCAACTTGGCAAGTTTGGTCCTGGATCGAACGCAAGTATAGGTCCATGGCGTGGTGTTGCGATGGTGTAGCGACACATGCAAGCGGTACATATAGAATGCCAGTCGAAAAATAGAATTGCGTGCCTCACCTATTTTTTGTTCCTGCCGGTGCTGTATAAAAACAAAGCGGCCTTGTCCTGGACGCTGAACACAGCGGTGATGCATACAGTATCCAGCTATCTGCAAAAATGCCACGGTTCGGACAATATCAAGAAATCAATGTCAAACCTGGACAAAATTTTCAATTTCGAAACAGATGCAATCGACGAGCCCTTGTATTTCAAAAAGACTGCATACTCGCTCAAGCAAGGGGGTTTGGTGTATTGCCCTGGGTACAATAATGCTGCACCCGACATCCTGGACATCCTGGTGTCGTCTATCCTGCACCCGGACGAAATGACTGGATTTGAAAAAAATGGGTTTGAGAATAAGTTATCCTACATGGAGACAAACATGAACCTGAATGTAGAAACGATTGATATCATTGAGAACAAGAAGCTGAAGGCTATGCACAATTGTTTCAAAAACTTTTCTGATGTGCAGGGCACCGAGTATGCAGCCATACACGCAACTACAAAAAACAATTCGGAGGACATTGCCCGCAACGGATTCAAAACGATCTTGTGCAAACGCAGCCAGTCAGGTCGTGGAATATACATGGCCAACGATTTTCGAATCTGTTGGACCTTTGGAGACGCTTCAGAGCACAACAATTACACGACTACCTTGATTCTGTCGAGAATTTACCTAGGAACGAATCTGAATGTAGGGCGTGTTGGTGAAAGTGTTTTTGGGGACGGGTGTATTACTCTTACCGACAAGAATCTCAGTACACTGGTTTTGTCGGACAATTATCAGGCCCTTCCTTTTGCAGTTGTGGAATTGTCCTTTCACACGGAGCGCTACAAGGCCAAGTGTAGTCAAAGACAATATGATTGGGCAACGCAATACGGCAGCAGACTGTCGGAGAATCTTGGGAGGCTAGTGTACTCCATCTCAAAGCCACAAACCTTGTCCATGCTGATAGAAAACCGACAGGATTATTTCCAATTCTACTCGAACAAAACCAATAACGTGGGGACCATTCAATTCACCAGTGATTTTGTCCATAAGAAACTTGAAAAGCTTGGACAAGTCAAGTTTCTGCCCCTGAGACACATTCACCTAGATGTCTCGATGGCGCACAGCTTGTCTCGCACCCTTCAGCATGACTACTATAATGCCATGAAGGAAATGATCAATGAGGACATGAAGCACATTTATGAAAAATACATAGAAGTGTGTGGCCACGGCAATATGTGTGTGCAAGGTGGCCGTTGTATTGACATAAAAGGGCTCAACACTGCAAGGCAAATGGAGTCGTACACGACAACAGGAGCAGTGGTTTATTTCTGGGACACGGAAGAGTTGCTTCTCGAAGACCCACGAAAAAGGCAATCTACTATTGTTAACATACAGAAAACGGTCCTAGATGACAAGATGAAGATTACAGACGAAATGAGACTGGTGGATGGCACAATACACCGCGTATGGTATCCGATCGATGTTGTGTTGCGCAAACGACGGGGCCATTTTTCAGATTGTAATTAAATGAAAGACTGCAGACATGCACTCGTCTGAAAACTTGTTTTTTGAGTTCCAGATATTCATGTTGCTGATGAGTTGTGGACTCACATACTCGCTGACGAGTAGTTCTTTGTGGACGTGTTCGATTCTGTTGTTGAAGAAACTTACAACGTCTTTGTAAAACGCGTGCTGGGCACACGTGTCAATATACGCTATAATGTACATTTGCGCTACAAACGACATGGTCATGAGCTCTTGTTGAAGCACGCCAAAGACGCCGGCAAAGCAGTCTTGAGAAAACTGTTCGAGCATTTTGATGAGTTTGGTGTTGGACATGTCGATGTTGTTGTTGATTTTCGGCAGTATCTGCATAGTGTATTTTGTGATTTGTTGCATCCTTGCTGGCGAGACAAGACACGTGTCGATGGACTCTGCGAAAACTTTCCCAAACAGTGAGCTGATGAGAGAAAACTTGCTGGTGATATGTTTGTTCTGCATGGATACAATCAATAGAATGATTTGCTTTTCGGTGGAAGACTTTGTGGTCCATAATTCCACGTTGAGCGGAAGGTCCAGAAGCATCTTGTCATTTTGAGAAGTGCCAGTGTCATCGTCTGGATCGATCGACTTGTTTCGGCCCGTCAGAACCGTTTCCCGCAACATTGTCAGTGACAGTCTGCACTTTAGGTTCTGGTGAATTTTTGTATAGATCAACGCTTCATGCCGAGATCCTGTCGGATTGCAGATTTTTTCGGCGAGGCTGGTGCTTTGCTCCAGCACCATCATCCGGAGAACACAATTCAAATCAGACATGATATCTTGACGGTAGATGGATGTGTTCATTTGGCCTAGAATTTGCCACAACATGTTTGTCGGGTCTCTGTTGTCGGTATGCATCAACATATTCGAGATTGCCTTGACATGATCAATCTCACAGTTGTAAATCGACATAAACACGCGGATCGTAAGCTCGGCATGTGTTTTTTCATCCAACTCCATGTTCTCCTGCAGCGTGTAGTAGGTAAATTGAACAAAAGCACATGCTTTTTAAAGCACTAATGCATGTGGCTCACAACCCCTCCCCCACAACCCCTCCGGGGACCCGGAGGGGGGGGGTGGCCCACAAGGGGCCCCCTTGTGGGGGGGAGGGGCTTGTGGGCATAATACAATGGACATGACTATTCCGATTGCCGAAGAAGCCAAGCCCCACAACCCCTCCGGGGACCCGGAGGGGGGGGCCCCTTGTGGG
>Ga0105055_10012025_pt1 | contig 10592 bp, 24 predicted proteins | sample BON03_FD_78090 | JGI IMG/M metagenome (GOLD analysis project Ga0105055, IMG submission 78090) | Freshwater microbial communities from Lake Bonney liftoff mats and glacier meltwater in Antarctica - BON-03 | ecosystem: Environmental > Aquatic > Freshwater > Ice > Glacier meltwater | place: Lake... | reverse complement strand
GTGGCTGCGGACATCTACAGACCTGCGGCTATCGACCAGCTGCGGACGTTAGGAGAGAAGATTGGGGTGGAGGTGTTCTCCATGGGCACGGATGCCGACCCTATTGGTAGGGAGGGAGGGAGGAAGGCCGGGAGGGAGGGAGGGAAGGTGGGTGGATAGGTGGGGCTGGTCAGGCTGCGGACGTTAGGGGAGAAGATTGGGTGGAGGTGTTTTCGATGGGCACGATGCCGACCCTATCGGTAGGGAGGGAGGGAGGGAGGGCAGGCAGAGTCTCTCTATCTATGTATGTGACTCTTACCTACGATCCACCGCTTCCTCCCTCCCCCTCCTCCAGTCATCGCCCGCAAGGGTCTAGAGAAAGCCAAGGCCGAGGGCTTCACCACCGTCATAGTGGACACCGCCGGCCGACAAGTGATCAATGAAAAGCTGATGAAGGAGATCAAGGTACGCCCCTCCTTTCATCCCTCCCTCCCTCCCTCCCTCCTTCCTTTCCTCCCTTTCTCACCGTCATCGTGGACACCGCCGGTCGACAAGTGATCGATGAGAAGCTGATGAAGGAGATCAATGCATGCCCCTCCCTCCCTCCCTCCCTCCTTTTTCCACCAATGTCTCCCGCTCATCCCCCTCCCTCTCCCTCCCTCCCTCCCTCCTTCCCTCCCTTGACAGGACGTGAAAGCCGCCGTCAAGCCCCACGAGGTGTTGCTAGTCATAGATGCCATGACGGGCCAAGAAGCTGCCACAGTCACTGCGCGTTTCAATGACGAGATTGGCTTGACAGGTACGTGCTGCCTCTCCCTCCCTCCCTCCCTGCCTCCCTCCTCCTGACTTTGTCGGACTCCTCACTCCTCCCCTTCCTTCCCTCCCTCCCTCCCCCCCTCCTTCCCCCAGGCGCCATTCTGACCAAGCTCGACGGTGACACCCGTGGTGGGGCTGCTCTCTCCGTGCGCGGCGTGAGTGGCAAGCCTATCAAGTTTATCGGTGTTGGAGAAACACTGGAGAAGCTCGAGCCGGTACGTTTCCTCCTTCCCTCCCTCCCTCCCCTTCTTTGGGGAACCCTAGGAGTGTTCTGGTTGCAGCCGTCGGGTCTCTCGCTACCTTGTCTGGCCTCCTTGTCTTCTCTCACTCTCACCAACCCTCCCTCCCTCCCTCCCTCCCTCCCTCCCTAGTTCTACCCTGACCGAATGGCCAGCCGTATCCTGGGCATGGGTGACGTGGTCTCGCTCGTGGAGAAAGCGCAAGAAGAAATCAACCAGGACGACGCCATGGCCATCTTTAAGAAGGTTAGAACTTGCCCTCCCTCCCTCCCTCCCTCCCTCCCTCCCGTCCTCCCTCCCTGTCTCGCTCGTGGAGAAAGCCCCAGAAGAAATCAACCAGGACGACGCCATGGCCATCTTCAAGAAGGTAAGGCACCCCTCCCTCCCTCCCTCCTCCTTCTCCATCTTATCCTCCCAGAAAATACCAACAATCTTCCTGCCGCCCTCCCCCCCCCTCCTTCCCTCCCTCCCTCCCTAGATGATGAGCGGCACCTTCGACTTCGACGACTTCATGACCCAGACGCGCATGATCTCCAAGATGGGCAGCCTCTCTGGTACGTGCCCTCCCTCCCTCCTCCCCTCCCTCCCTCCCTCCCCTTCTTCCCCCCTCTTCCTCCTCTTGTTTCTGCCTCCTTCTAGACTCAGAGCTGAAGCGGGGAGACTTCATATCTGATCATATTTGACAAAAGTGGGATTACTCATCCCTCCCTCCCTCCCTCCCTCCCTCTCTCCCTCAGGCGTGATGAAGATGATTCCTGGGATGGCGGGGCCATGTACGGCGGGAAGGCTTAATTGTTCACTCACCTACCCCTCCCTCCTTCCCTCCCTCCCTCCCTCCCTCCCTCCCTCCCCTCCCCTAGGCATGATGAAAATGATTCCTGGGATGGCTGGTGTTCTGCCGGGCGAGGCCATGTACGAGGGCGAGAAGAAATTGTTCGCGTACCAAGAGATGATCAATGTGATGGAGCCCGAGGAGCGGTCCGACCCCAAGATGCTGCTCGACAACCCAGGTATGTGCCCTGCTTTCCCTCCTTCCCTCCCTCCTTGAAAAGATAAAGTACTTACTTATTCTCCGCCCTTCCATCCTTCCCTCCCTCCCTCCCTCCTTCCCCCAGGCTCGGACATGCGATGGAAACGCATCGTGGCCGACAGTGGCCGTACGATGGAGGAAGCCAAGAACTTTAAGCGGGAGTTCTCTAATCTGCGGTTGATGATGACCAGGATGAGCAACAAGCTGAGTGAGAAGACGGGGTTTGATCCTAGCAAGGTAAGGAGGGGGGGGAGGGAGGGAAGGAAGGAGGGAGGGAGGGAGGGAGGAAGGATTCGTTTCGCAGTTTCTATTGTTCTATAAAAATACTCACTCATCCATCCCTTCCTTCATTACCTCCCTCCCTGGCATTCACAGGGCAAGGACGCGGTCATCGATGAATCGGCTCTGCAAGAGCTGGACATGAGGAATCTGGCCATGATGAGCCAGAACAGGTAAGCCCTCCCTCCCTCCCTCCCTCCCTCCCTCCACTCTATGAGGTGCCCCGCTCTTCAAATTTTGAACAAAGAAGCGAGTGCTTCTCTCTCTCTCGCACTTTCTTTGTTTTTCTCTCATCCCCCCTCCTTTTCCTTTTCCTTACACACTTCCATAATTACACCCATCAAACAGACAAGCCCGGCGGAAGCTGGAGAAGCAGGCCCGGCCCTCGGGCGGCGGCGACGACGACGCGCCGCAAAAGGGCTTTGGGGCCGGGGGAGGGGGAGGAGGCAGCAGCGGGGGCAAGACGAAGAAGAAGCGATAAAGCAAACGAAAGAGGGGGGGGAAGGAGAGGGGAGGATGGATGAGGGAGGGCGTGGTGGGGCGTGCATGCATGTGATGATGCTGCGCGTGACGACAAAGAAATAAGGGAAACGAAACGCACGACGAGAACGACGAGAACGACAACAACCATTGAAAATTGTGGCTTGCTCTACTGATCGTTCCTAAAAGTTGTGTCAAGAGTAAGAAGAACCAGGAACGAGGAACATCAGGCCTCCCTTCCGACCTTTTTCAAAGAAAAAACTCGAGCAAAAACTACCCGGAGGAAAGCTGGCTGCCGGAGAGCCGCTCAGCGAGTGGTGAGGGAAAGGGCGTGTCCTCTGTTGCTTGCAGTCAGCACGTGGGTCCTGGTCTTTTACGCACTCACCCATACTCACCCACGTCTCATTCACAGTCACTTCTTTCTCTTAATGGCCTATGCTGTCGTGGAAATGCGGTCGGTGGCTGGGCAATTCGATCGTGTCCAATCAGGCCCTCGCCTCTGCGTTTGTTGTTGCACCTGGGGAATGGCTCATTCGAGTAGTGTGAGCAGGCAACAACAACAAGCAGGGCGTGGACGTGGACACGGGTGGCTGGCTGGCATTGTCCTCCTTCTTCTAGTCTCTATCGCAAGAACGTGGATGGCGTGTGGCTGGCAAGCAAGCCTGCTTTGGCTCGCATGGCCGTCTTGGACTTCCTCATCTCACTCACCACGCCTCTGCGGATATTTCTTTCAGCATTCGCCCTCCTCTGACTTACTCACTAACCAACCCTGTACGCACTCTACCTAAACACAGAGCGAGAGAAATGGCCTCCCGGTCTCTCTTCTTCCTGGCCGCGGCCCTGGTGCTCTGCCTGGCCAATGCCTTCATGTGCCCTTCCCCTCTCCCTCTCCGCGTCGGGTCGTCTGCCCGCGTTCTTTCCACTGAGGAGATGTCGTTTGACTTTGGCGGACGGGCCAAGGGTGGCATGGAGATGATGCGACACGGCAAGCGATTCAAGAAGTTGGGCCTGCCCGCTGACCAGCGTAAGGCGCTGCTGCGAGCGTTGACTACTGAGGGTAAGCAGAGGGAAGGGAGGGAGGGAGGGAGGGAGGGAAAGGGGGTTTTCAAGTAGGTAGGTGACGCCCGTAAGGCGCTGCTTCGGGGCGTGAAGGAGGCAGCATAAAAGAGCGGACGGGCGGGACGAGGGCTGGTTGGAACTAGGTGCTGCGTGGACAATTGGCGTGAACGCGGCTCGTAAAAGAAAGCGAAGGCGAAATACTTCGAATGACCAACTCACCCATTCTTTCCCCCCCTCCCTCCCTTCGCTTTCTTGTCCCTCGCAGCCATCCGCCACGGCCGCATTAAGACGACCCTGATCCGCGCCAAGGCCGTGCGCAAGTACGTGGACAAGATGATCGGCTTGAGCAAGCGAGGGGACCTGCATGCCCGCCGACAAGCCCTGGGGTGGATGTATGACAAGGACCTAGTCGCCGCGTTGTTCGAGCAGGTAAGATAGCAGCAGATTTAGCCAGCCTTTTCCCTCCTCTTTGATGCTCTCTTACGCTCTTTTGACTTGGTGTTGTCGAATTTTTAACTTTTGGCACAGTAACCCCTATTCTTCAGGTTCTCACCCATCCCTCCCTCCCCCCCTCCCTCCCCCCCCCTCAGGCGCAAGACCGATATGGCGAGCGTGCCGGTGGCTACTGCCGTGTGCTCCGAACCCTGCCCCGCAAGGGAGACAACGCGCCCATGGCCATTCTGGAGCTGGTCTAAGACAGTGGAGAAGGAGGACGAGGAAGGGAGGGAGGGAGGGGAGGGATGGAGAGTGGTATATATAGAGAGGTAGGGGGGGCGCGTGTGGAGGGAGGGAGGGAGGGAAGGAGGGGTGAGTAATGATCTATGTGTCTTCGTCTTTCGTCTTGTTCTTCTCCCTCTCGTCCTTCGAGCTCTGATTTTTCTTGTGGGTGTGTGGCAGGCTCGGGGTTGGTTGGTGTTTTCCATCCTTCGCGTTCCTCACACGCACACACCCACACGCAAGGAAAAAGGGAGGGCAACTGGGGGGAAAAACGAAAAAAAGGAGAAAGATAATTTTAACAACAAGAAGAAGAAGAAAACGACAGCGACGACAATGACGATGACCAGGAAAAGGGAGCGCAGATAGTAGCGTTCCCTCGCCTTTCCTGGCTGCTCGTGCTCTCACTCGCCTTCTCTCCCTCATTCCGTCCCTCTTTCCCCTTTGGCCTGCAATCTCACCCCCCAAAAAATACAGATGATCAGCAAGCAAAAATACCAATTAAATAAGCATCTTTTTTCTTTCTTCCCCCTTTCTTCATCATCACCATCCTCCTCCTTTCTCCCTTTCTCCCTCCCTCCCACACCCTGCTCAACTAAACCCACCCACATACGCCTCCTGCTGCGGGCCACTCATCGCAATCGCCGCCTGCTTCGCCAACGCCTTCCCTCCCTCCCTCCCTCCCACAAACCCTTCCAGACCCCCCGCCGCTCCTTCCACCCAGGTTCTCCTCACCCCATTGTCTCTTGACAGCAACAGCCCCCTCTTCATCCGATCGACTTCCTTCGCGCCCTCGCACCAGCCCAACCAACGACTCACATGGGCATCGACCCACTCACTGGCTTTGGCTACCCCTTGGGGGGAGGCAGGGAGGGAGAGAGACACAGCAGAGGGGGAGAGGAGGACGCGGGAGTAAAAGGAGGGGAGGACGACGCGACGGAGGGTTAGGGGGTCGGCGGCAGCGGCTTCGGTTGCCTGTTGATATGGGGAAGGGAAGGAAGAAACGGAAGGAAAGGAGGGTGAGGAAAAAGAGAACACGAAATGTTTTTTGAATAAAGGAGAGCATCCTCCTTACTCCCTCCCCCCCCTCTTTCTCTCCTCTTCACTCACCTCCCGTGCCCCCCCTGCAAAGTAGTCCGTCAAATGATTATTCCCCGTCGTGTACTGCAAGTCCTCCCTCGACACATAATCCAACAACACCTTCACCTCGCCCTCCCTCCCTCCCTCCCCCTCGCCCAATTCCAACGACACCACCAAATGAGGGACCAACGTCAGGGGGCCCACCCAAATAGCAATATCACTTCGAAACACCCCCCCTCCCTCCGTCCCTTCCTCGCGCATCATCTTCCCTTCCCCCGTCCAGACTAGGCGGACATTGCCCTTGTAGCCGGCGATGCTGCCTTTGACGCCGCTTTTGCCCGAGTAGGAGTCCACTTCCATCGAGGCGGGGTAGTCGGTGGGTTCCACCTGATGTGGGTGGTGGATGGGTAGAGGAGGAAGAGGGAGAGGTGAGAAATGGGGTGCGTGAACGGAAAGGGAGAAGAGAGGAGGAGGGTGGGAAGTGAGAAAGGAAGGATGAGGTCAGAAGTTGAGGACTACTATTAGGAGAGGCATGACACAATGAAGAGGGAGATGAGGGTGGGACCAAAGGAAGGCTTCAGAGAAGGATTGAAGCCAAGCCCCACAAAATAACAATGGATGCTCGTTCACGCTTTACGAACCTTGAGCGTGCTGGTAAGCTTGGCCATGGTGGCGTCGTGCAAGGCTTCCAAGGAGGCCGCCACCGATCCGGCGGGGGCAACAGCAGCAGCGGCAAAGAGACGGGTGGTGCTGTGGCAGGCAGGAAAACGGGGGACGGTTGGCAGCACGAACGCCGTGGTCGTGGAGGCCAAGGTGCAGCAGGCCGCCAGGAAAAGTGCCCCCGCCATGCTTGCGGTCGTCACACGGCGCTGCATGGTCCTGTGTTGTGTGTTGGGTGGGGGTGGGGGGTGGGGAGGTTTGAGAGTGGCATTATAGGGATTCGCCGCTATTTTGGCTTGTGTCCATGTGCGGGGCTTCTGGTCCAGCACACAGCATGGCATGTACAGACGGTCAAGCAAGGCCTCACGCAGCGTGTGTCCAAAAGATCGTCCGCCGCGTTTAGATCGCTGTCCGTTGCGGCTCGTCGGCGAGGCAAGAAGCAGAGCAGCAAATTCCCCATCGTGCGTTCTGTCTCATGCCCTTAGCTAGCTTCTAATACCCACGCCCTCACTCATACATGCCACAGGTGTCCGCCGGCTGGCTTTCCAAGCGCGAGGTTGCTGCCGCTTGCTGCTTCCCTCTTGCTTGTCCCCCAAGCATCCAGCAGCGCCGACTTTCCCCTTGTCCCCCACGCATCCACCCCCCCGTCAGTAATGTGTGGCCGCGCCCGCTGCTCCTGTCCGGTGTCTGCCGTCGCGGCCGCATATGGCGTCCCCGCAGAGCGGGTGTACGGAGGGGACCGATTCCAGCCACGGCACAACCTGCACCCGGGACACAAGTCGCCCGTCATTGTGCGTGAGGGTAGTTACAAGAGGCACCAGCCCCACCACCAAGCGAAGCAAGCTGGCAAGGGTGGAGAAGGGAATGAGCCTGTAGAAGAAGGGGGCAAGGAGGGCAAGGAAGGAGAAGGAGACGGTACTGAGGACGCCAAGGCGGTGGTGGTGATGCACTGGGGCCTCATTCCGTCCTGGCACAAGGAGGGGGAGAAGCTTGATTTCTTTCGGGCGTTCAACGCGCGCAGTGAGACGGTAGGTTGCTACTACTAGGTGTGAGAGCTGGTTTCATGTATAGTTGGGGTATAAATGTGTACGCTTATCTTCCCTCTTTCCAATCATGATTCGCATTCTTCTCAATCATTCCCCTCCCTCCTCCGTCAATCTTCGATTAATAGGTGGATTCCAAGCCCATGTTTCGCCGCCTTGTGGAGAGCAAACGCTGCATCGTCTGCATGGTACGTAGTTATTTGCCTTTGCCTTCTTCCCTCCTTCCCTCCCGCCGTTCACTAGTTTTATTCATCTCTTCCTTCTCCTCCTCTCCCCCCACTCACTCACAGGAGGGCTTCTACGAATGGAAGAAGGTAAGCCGCTCCCCTCCCTCCCTTCCTCTTTTTTCCACACCTCACCTCTCTCTCCCTTTTCCCTTCCCTCCTTCCAGGACAAGAAAGGGCAAAAACAACCTTACTACTGCCACTCCTCCGATCCCTCCCGCCCCCTCCTCTCCCTTGCCGGGCTCTATGACAACTGGTACCACAAGGAGGGCGAGGGCGGGAGGGAGGAAGAGGGGGAGGAGGAGAAGGAGGTGATGCTTTCTTATACCATTTTGACGACGGACGCCTCCCCTTCTTTCTCCTGGCTTCACAATCGAATGCCTTTGATCTTGCAGAACGAGGAGGAGGAGGAGGCGTGGCTGGAGGGAGGGAAGGAGGGAGGGAGGAAGGTCGGGGAGATTCTGTCGGTGTTGAGAGGGGAGCGCGAGAAGGAGGGAGGGAGGGAGGTGCCATTTTTGGTGTGTGAGCCTGTGAGTAAGAAGATGAGTAACATGCAATACGAAGGGGAGGATTGTGCGGTGCCTATCAAGTTAGAGGAGGAGGGGGGGGGAGTGAAGGAGGGAGGGGGGAAGGGGACGTTGATGGCGTTTTTTGGGGGAGGAAAGGAGGGAGGGAAAGGGAAGGAGGAGAAGGTGAAGAAGGAGGAAAGGAAAGCAGGGTCTGGCTCCCCTTCGTCTACCACAAAGGGGGAGGGGAAAGGGAAAGGGAAGACGGTGAAGGAGGAGGAGGAAGAGGAGGACGACGACGACGAGATAGAGATTTTGACCCCGAGTAAGGTGGAGGAGAGAGGAGGAGGGGAGAAGGGGAAGAAAGGGGCGAAGGAGGAGCATGCGGAGGAGGTTTTGAGTGGTGGTGGTGGTGGTGGTGGTTGGAGTGGGAAGAAACGAGGAGGAGAAGGAGGGAAAGGAGGAGGGAAAGGGGGAGGGAAGGGAAGTAGCGCTGAGAAGCGGCAGAAGACGATGGCCAGCTTCTTCCCCAAGACTAAATAGATGAGGAAGAGGGGGAGGAAAGAAGGGGAGAGAGACTCGAAACAAAGAGACGAAAAGGTGGAAGGAAAGAGGAGATATGGGTGTGTACTGGGAGAGGGGGAAGACAGGAACAAAGAGGGCACGGGAGAGCACAGACAGCAGTTGTATAGAAGAGTTGTTCATGAAAGTAATAATCGGACTCAGAAGAAGAAGACAAGGCAATGAGCGGCTATCGAAAGGAAAGCCAGCAAAGAAACGAGAGGAAGGGGGGAAACAATTCTGTGCTCACAAGAGGCAGTGCGTGGCTTTTCGCCACGGTTGATTAATTTGCATCGTCTTCTTCTTTCTCCTCTTTCCCGTTCTCTTTCACCCACTCCAAGTCTCTCCCTTCCTCTCCTCCTTCTACCCCTAATGAGACACACATGTTTTGCTTTCCTCTTCCTCCTCCTCTTCCTCTCCCTGAAGATATATATCCCCTCCCCAGAAGCCATCCAAAATCAAGCTCTCCAATCAAAGTACATACACATACAACCCCAACCCCGGCCCACACTATCTCTCTGTTCCCCTCTATTTTGTCATCATTTCCTCCTTCCTCTTCCTTCGCCCTTCTCCACAAAGGAAGGCATCATTTTTCAATTGTGCTTCTTTTCATACGTTCCTCGTTTCCTTCCCTTCCTTCAACTCCTTTCCTCGCTCTCAGAGAATGAGCAGTGTTTTTCCCTTCACTTACTCACTCGTCGCACTTCTTCATTCTACAAGTCATCCATCATCGACGTTGCACGCACCTCGTGCTCCTCCTCCTCCATTTGCTGCTCCTCCTCCTCCTGATCCTCCTCCTCCCCCTCCTCCTCCTCCTCACCTTCCTGCCCCTCCCTCCTCCTCCTCCCTCCCTCCCTCCCTCCTTCCGGCTGCTTGGCACACATCAACAAGAACGACAACAAAACTTGCACCCTCACCATCCACAACGTCTGCCCCCCTCCCTCCCTCCCTCCCTGCCCTCCCTGCTGCTGCAACTGCTGCTGCTGCTGCATCATCGGCGGCGGCGGACTCGCACTCCTCGCTCCTGCTGTCCACCCTCCCCCAGCCGCAGACTGATAGTGGGAGGGAGGGAGGGAGGGAGGATGGTGGTGGTGGTGGTCGCGGGTGCGGAGGGGGAGCCAGGTGTCGATGAAATCTTCTTCGGTGAGGGAGGTGAGAGTGACCTCGACCTCGCCTAGGAGGGTGTCGGCCATGATGGTCCGTTTCTCGTAGAGGAGGATGTGGATTATCTGGGGAGGGAGGGAGGGAGGGAGGGAGGGAGGGAGGGTAGAGGTGTGTAGATATTGCAAGAGAACACACAACGGTGAATGAACAGAATATTTACAAGCCCTTTTACTCCTATCACCCCCTTGCTTCCGACAAACTCACATCAGACAAGATACCGCACCCTTCCTCCCTCCCTCTCCCTCCCTCCCTCCCTCCCGCCCTCCTTACCCTGGGTGGGCCCTTGGCCAGCCACTTCACCGCTTCTCACCCCCGCGCCGGCAGACACTCATCGGGCAAGGCAACCACACACACACATACACACCACACACACACACACACACCAATCTCCCTCCCTCCCTCCCTCCCTCCCTCTTTCTCACCCTCGGCGGGCCCTTCGCCAGCCACTCCACAGCTTCTAACCCCCGAGCCGGCAGACACTCATCGGGCAAGGCAAAGCGGAACGTGGCATTCAGAGCAGTAGTCAAGGAAGCGTCATCATGCTGCTGCTGATGTAGCTGCTGCTGCTGCTGCTGGTAGTGGGAGGGGGAGGAAGAGGCGGAGGGCGGGAGGGAGGACGAGCCGCCTTCGGCGGAAGGAGGAGGGGAGAAAGGAGGATGGAGGATAGCGCGGACGTTATCGGTCATGACGGTGTCGGCTGTCCGGTTCTTGGCGGTAAGGGGAGGCTGGAGGGAGGGAGGAAGGGAGGGTGGGAGGAG
>Ga0105055_10012014_pt1 | contig 10599 bp, 7 predicted proteins | sample BON03_FD_78090 | JGI IMG/M metagenome (GOLD analysis project Ga0105055, IMG submission 78090) | Freshwater microbial communities from Lake Bonney liftoff mats and glacier meltwater in Antarctica - BON-03 | ecosystem: Environmental > Aquatic > Freshwater > Ice > Glacier meltwater | place: Lake... | reverse complement strand
GGTCATCAGCGCCTCGGCCTGATCGAAGTTGCAGGCGATCAGATAGCGGGCCTGATCCTCGGCAAACAGGGTCGTGGTCTGGTCTGTGTCGAGGGTGACGCCGGTGCCTGCGGCCTCGGCCATCTCGAAGGCGGCCAGGGCCAGCCCGCCATCGGACAGGTCCGTGGCGGCGGTGATCCAGGCGCGGTTGGCGTGCAGGAAGGCGGCGTTTGCCTTTTCGGCGGCCAGATCGACGGCGGGCGCGTCGCCCTCTTCGCGGCCCAGCAGTTCGGCCAGCAGGGCGGACTGGCCGAGGTGGCCGGTGGTGGCACCGATCACGATGGCATAGTCGCCCGCATTCGGCTGACCCGCGATCAGGTGGTCGGGGCTGTCGATCAGACCCACGGCGCCGATGGTGGGGGTGGGCAGGATGCCGGTGCCATCGGTTTCATTGTACAGCGACACGTTGCCAGAGACGATGGGCATGTCGAGCGCTGTGCAGGCGGCGCCGATACCTTTGATGGCGCCGACCAGCTGGCCCATGATCTCGGGCTTTTCGGGGTTGCCGAAGTTCAGGTTGTCGGTGGCGGCCAAGGGGCGGGCACCCACGGCGATCAGGTTGCGATAGGCCTCGGCAACGGCCTGTTTGCCGCCCTCGACGGGGTTGGCCTTGACATAGCGGGGGGTCACGTCGGAGGTGAAGGCCAGCATCTTCTGGGTTCCGTGCACCCGGATGATGCCTGCGCCCAGGCCCGGAACGCGCACAGTGTCGGCCATGACCTGGGTGTCATATTGCTCGAAGACCCAGTTTTTCGCACAGTGGTTGGGCGAGGTGAGGAGGGCGCGCAAGCCTTCCATCGGATCGATGTCGAGGGTTTCGGTGAAGGGCACGGCGGCGGGTGTCGCCACCCAGGGGCGGTCGTATTCCGGGGCGTTGCCCGACAGCGCCTTGAGGGGCAGGTCGGCCTTGGTTTGCCCGTTCAGACAGACCCAGAAGCGATCTTCGGGGATGGTTTCGCCGACAATGGCGAAGTCGAGATCCCATTTGTCGAACACCGCCTTTGCCTCTGCCTCAAGCTCGGGGCGCAGGACCATGAGCATGCGCTCCTGCGACTCGCTCAGCATCATTTCATAGGCGGTCATGCCGGTTTCGCGCACCGGCACCTTTTCAAGGTCGAGGCGCACGCCGAGGTTGCCCTTGTCGCCCATTTCCACGGCCGAACAGGTGAGACCTGCGGCGCCCATGTCCTGGATCGAAATCACCGCGCCGGTGGCCATGAGTTCGAGGCAGGCCTCCATCAGGCGCTTTTCGGTGAACGGGTCGCCAACCTGCACCGTGGGGCGCTTTTCTTCGATGGTGTCGTCAAATTCGGCGCTGGCCATGGTGGCGCCGCCGACGCCGTCGCGGCCCGTCTTGGCGCCCAGATAGACGACGGGCATTCCCACGCCCGAGGCGGCGGAATAGAATATCCTGTCGGCATCGGCCAGACCTGCGGCAAAGGCATTGACCAGGCAATTGCCGTTATAGGCGGCGTGAAACCGCACCTCGCCGCCAACCGTCGGCACGCCGAAACAGTTGCCATAACCGCCGACGCCCGCCACGACACCGTGCACAAGGCGGCGGGTCTTTGGGTGGCTTGGCATACCGAAGGACAGGGCGTTCATCGCCGCCACGGGGCGCGCGCCCATGGTAAAGACGTCGCGCAGAATGCCGCCGACGCCGGTGGCAGCCCCCTGATAGGGTTCGATATAGCTGGGGTGGTTGTGGCTTTCCATCTTGAAAACAATCGCTTGCCCATCGCCGATATCCACCACGCCGGCGTTTTCGCCGGGGCCGCAGATGACCTGGGGTCCGGTTGTGGGCAGGGTGCGCAGCCATTTCTTCGAGGATTTATAGGAACAGTGTTCGTTCCACATGGCCGAGAAGATGCCGAGTTCGGTGAAGGTGGGCACGCGCCCGATGATGTCGAGGATGCGGGCATATTCATCGGGCTTGAGCCCGTGGGCGGCGATCAGGGCGTCGGTGATCTGCGGCTCGGTCATCTCAAACTCCGGCTGGTCTGCGCCCTCTTATGACATGGCGCGGGCCGGGGAAAGGGGCGGGACGTCCGGGCAAAAAAAGGCCGAGCCCTAAGGCCCGGCCGTGAAGTCCAACAGGGAGGTAGAAGACAACAGGCGCCAAGCGGCGATGCTGCCTCCTGATCAGGCAACTAGGGTCACGACTTGGGCGGTTCAAGAAAAAACCCGGGAAATTGACGCAAGGCAGCTATGCGATTTACGCATGACTGCACAGGATCGCGGCAGACCTGTCTATTCCTTCAGCCTCTGGCGGTGGGCAGCCAGTTCCTCCATCACGAAGTCGCGGAACGCGTGGATGCGTTTGGATTGTCGCAACTCTTCGGGGTAGGCAAGGAAAACAGGGACTTCGGCGCTTTCCACATCGGGCAGAACGCGCACCATCCGGGGAAAATCCTCGATCACATAGTCGGGCAACACGCCGATCCCGAGGCCCGATAGCACCGCCTGCAAAACGCCGAAATAGTTGTTCACCGTCAGCAGCGACGGAATGTCATAGGTCAGAAGTTCCTGAACCAGGGTCGCCCCGGCGCTGACCTGTGTCGAGCCTGTGCCCTGACAGATTAACCGGTGACTGCTGAGATCGGCCAACTGCTCGGGCGTGCCGCGCTGTTTGAGATAGTCGGGCGAGGCATAAAGGCGCATGCGCACCGCGAACAGGCGCTTGCGGATCAGATCGGCCTGGCTGGGTTCTTTCATGCGGATCGCCACATCTGCCTCGCGCATCGGCAGGTCAAGCACGCGTTCATCCAGGATCAGGTCGATCTTCAGGTCCGGATACTTGGTATAGAGGGCCGGCAGCCTTGGCGCCAGCCACAGCGAGCCGAAACCGGTCGTGGTGGTCACGCGCAATTCGCCGAACACCTCTTCCTCGCTGTCCTTGATTCGGGCGGCGGCGGTGTCGAGACGGCGGGCCATGGCCTTGGTTGCGTCGTGCAGCAACTCGCCCTGTTCGGTGAGAATCAGCCCCCGCGCATGACGGTGGAACAGGGTGGTGTTCAGCGATTCTTCAAGCGCCCTGATCTGGCGCGACACCGCCGATTGCGACAGGTGCAGCGCGTCGCCCGCATGGGTCAGACTGCCCGCCTCGGCCACCGCGTGAAATATTCTGAGCTTGTCCCAGTCCATGACCCTTTGAACCCACCTATGTCAGCGCTAACGACTTGCCACCTGTTACGCGCCCCATACCACGAAATGCAAACGACACAGTGACGCGATTTGATTTTTCGGGTCAGGTTTTTTGACCTATAATGGCCGCAGACCGAACCCCCGGGAGGGCCTGACATGCGCCGCGATGTGACACTTCACGACCGTTACGATCTGGAAAAGCATGACGTTCTTCTGAACGGCACCCAGGCACTGGTGCGGCTGATGCTGATGCAGAAGGCGCGCGATGCGGCGGCGGGGCTGAACACCGCGGGCTATGTCACCGGCTATCGCGGCTCGCCGCTGGGCGCTGTCGACATGGTGATGGGGCAGGCGGCAAAGGTGCTGGCGCCCGCCGACATCACCTTTCAGCCCGGGCTGAACGAGGATCTGGCCGCCACCGCCATCTGGGGCACCCAGCAGGCGGAACTGCGCGGCGAGGGGCGGTTCGATGGTGTGTTTGGTCTCTGGTATGGCAAGGGGCCGGGGGTGGACCGGTCGGGCGACGTAATGCGCCATGCAAACATGGCCGGCACATCGCCCCATGGCGGCGTGCTGATGGCGATGGGCGACGACCATACGGGGGAATCGTCAACCGTGTGTCACCAGTCCGACTGGGCGCTGGTCGATGCCTACATGCCGGTGCTGTCGCCCGCCGGGGTGCAGGAAATCCTCGACTATGGGCTGTACGGTTTTGCGCTGTCGCGGTTTTCCGGTCTTTGGGCCGGGCTGAAGCTGATGAAGGACACGGTCGAGGTCACGTCGGTGATCGACGGCAACCCGGGCCGCATGTCCTTTGTGACCCCTGCCTTTGACATGCCCGAGGGCGGGCTGAACATCCGTCTGGGCGATCACTGGATCCCCCAGGAAGCGCGGATCATAGACCACAAGAGGTTCGCCGCTGAAGCCTTTGCCAAAGCAAATAAAATTGACAGACGGGTGCATGGCGGGGCGGGCGCGCAGATCGGTTTTGTCGCGGCGGGCAAGAACTGGCTTGACCTGACCCATGCCCTGTCGCTGCTGGGATTGGGCGAGGCCGACTGCGAACGGTTGGGCATCACCACCTACAAGATCGGCCAGGCCTTCCCGCTGGACATGGACAGCTTTCGCGACTGGGCCGAGGGGTTGGACCTGATCGTGGTGGTCGAGGAAAAGCGCAAGCTGATCGAGGTGCAGATCAAGGAGGCGATCTTTGATGATCGCCAGGGCCGCCGCGTCTGGGGCTGGCGGATGGGCACGACCCATGGTCCCGAACTGTTCCCGACCCGTTTCGCCCTTGATCCCGTGATGATCGCCGAAAAATTGGGCGCGATCCTGATCGGCGAGGGGCGCCGCACCGACGCGCTGGAGGGCGCGCTGGCACGGTTGGCCGAGGCGCGCCGCGCCGACAATGCCCCCGAAATCGCGGCCCGCGTGCCCTATTTCTGTTCGGGTTGTCCGCACAATTCCAGCACCAAGGTGCCCGAGGGCAGCCGCGCCTATGCCGGGATCGGCTGTCACTTCATGGCGCAATGGATGGACCGCGAAACCAGTGGTTTCACCCATATGGGCGGCGAAGGGGCCAATTGGGTGGGCGAGGCGCCGTTTTCGACCCGCGACCATGTGTTCCAGAACCTCGGCGATGGCACCTATAACCACTCTGGCGTGCAGGCGATCCGGTTTGCGCTGATGGCGGGCACCACGATCACCTACAAGATCCTGTACAATGACGCCGTTGCGATGACCGGCGGGCAGGGCAACGATGGCGGGCTGACCGCCGACCGGATTGCGCGCGAGGTGCTGGCGATGGGCGTGAAACACGTCGCCGTGGTGCACGACCCGAAAGAGGGGCTGGACCTGTCGGCGTTTCCAAAGGGGCTCGAGATTGCCGAACGCGGTTCGCTGCCCGAAATGCAGAAGAAATTCAGCGGTTATCAGGGCGTCAGCGTTCTGATCTATGTGCAGACCTGCGCCGCCGAAAAGCGCCGCCGCCGCAAGCGTGGCACCTTCCCCGACCCCGACAAGCGGGTGTTCATCAACACCGATGTTTGCGAAGGCTGCGGCGATTGCGGGGTACAATCCAACTGCGTTTCCCTGGTGCCGGTCGACACCGAACTGGGCCGAAAGCGGGCGGTGGACCAGTCCAGCTGCAACAAGGAATTCTCTTGTTTGTCAGGGTTTTGCCCGTCGTTCCTCACGATCGAGGGTGGGCAGGTGCGCAAGGCGGCGACGGCCGAAGTCGACACCGGCACCCTGCCGATGCCCACACTTCCGGCGATCCATGGCACCCACAACGTGGTGGTCACCGGCGTTGGGGGAACCGGCGTCGTCACCATCGGCGCGATCATGGCGATGGCGGCCCACCTTGATGGCAAGGGGGCCGGGATGATGGAAATGGCCGGTCTCGCGCAAAAGGGCGGCGCTGTCCACATCCACTGCCGCCTGGCCAATTCCCCGAAAGAAATCAGTGCGATACGGGTGGCCACGGGGGAGTGCGACACGCTGATCGGCGGCGATCTGGTGGTGTCGGCGGGGGCCAAGACCCTCGGTCTGATGCGCACCGGAACCACGGGCGGCGTCGTCAACAGCCACGAGATCATCACCGGCGAGTTCACCCGCGACACCGAGTTCCGCATCCCCGGCGACCGGCTTGCGCTGGCACTGGAATCCAGGTTGAAGGACGGACTGCAACTGTTTGATGCTACAAATTTGTCCCGCGTTCTTCTGGGCGATTCGATCTTCTCGAACATGATGGTGTTCGGCGCGGCCTGGCAGCGCGGGCTGATCCCGCTGAGCTTTGAGGCCATCGACAAGGCGATCGAGTTGAACCGGGCCGCCGTCGAGGGCAACCGCCGCGCCTTTGAACTGGGCCGTTGGGCTGCCGTGAACCCGCAGAAGGTGCAGGACATTCTGAAGCCGAATTTGGTTTCTCAGCCGAAATCGGCGGCAGACGGGATCGCCTTTCGCGAGACACACCTGACGGCGTATCAGGGCCGTCGCCTGGCCCGCCACTATCGCCGGATGATCGACCGGATCGAGGATGGCGATCTGCGCGAAGCCGTCTCGCAAAGCTATCACAAGCTTTTGAGTTACAAGGATGAATACGAAGTCGCGCGACTTCTCAAGGACAGCCGGGCCAGGGCCGAGGCCGAGTTCGAGGGCGATCTCAAGCTGACCTTCCATCTGGCCCCGCCGATGCTGAGCAAGACCGGCCCCGATGGTCGGCCCGTAAAACGCGCCTTTGGCCCCTGGATCGAACGCGCCTTTCCAATTCTGGCCCGCCTCAAATTCCTGCGCGGCACGCCGTTCGATCCTTTCGGGTATACTGCCGAGCGCAGGATGGAGCGTGCGCTGATCCGCCAGTATGAATCCGACATGGCCGAGGTTTTGCCATTGCTGAGCGACAGAACCCGCGCCGCGATCCTTGCCCTTGCAGAATTGCCGATGCAGATCAAGGGGTTCGGCCCGGTCAAGCAAGCCAACGAACAGCGTGTGGCCAAGCGGCGCGAAGAACTTTTGGCAGTGATACGATCCGGGGGCGAAAGGCTGGACCGCGCGGCGCAATGAAGCTGTCGTGAAACCGTCACCGACCCTGTGCATAGCTCTGCCATGACACTCGATCCGGACATCGCCCGCGACATCAGCTATGCCAGTTCGGCCCGGTCCCGGTCCGGGCGCGCGCTGATCCGTCTGCTGGAAAACGTGACCGGGCGGTTGTCGCTGATGCGCCGGGCAGCGGGGTATCAGTCAGAGGTGGCGCAGGGGCGCGATTTCTGGTCGGTGATCGTCGAACGCTATGGCCTGAGCCTGGATGTGACGGCCGGCAGCCTTGCGGCGATCCCGCGCAATGGTCCGTTGATTGTCATTGCAAATCATCCGTTCGGAATTCTGGATGGGTTGATGATGGGGCATATCCTGTCGGCGAGTCGGGGCGATTTCCGGATTCTGGCGCACCAGGTGTTCCGCCGTGCCGAAGACCTGAACCGCGTGATCCTGCCCGTTTCCTTTGATGAGACGAAACCGGCGGTGCAGCAGAATATCGAGACCCGCAAGGTCGCGCTGGATTTTCTGTCGCAGGGTGGCGCGATCGGGATCTTCCCGGGCGGCACGGTCAGCACCGCGCCAAAGCCGTTTGGCCGCCCGTCCGATCCGGTGTGGCGCAATTTCACCGCCAAGATGGTGGCCAGATCCGGCGCCACGGTGGTGCCGATCTGGTTCGATGGCGCCAACAGCCGGATGTTTCAGGTGGCCAGCCACCTTCATTCCAACCTGCGCATGGCCTTGTTGATAATGGAATTCCACGCCCGTGTGGACGAACCCGTGCGCGTGGCCATCGGCGCACCGATCCCGCCCGAAATGTTTGTCCATCATCGCCAGGATGCCAAAGCGATGATGGACTTCCTGCGCGCCCGGACCTATGCGTTGTCGGGCACTTCGGGGGCACCTCTGGGGTTCGAGTTCGAGGGCAAGTACAGGGTCTGACATGGCGGTCGGGGTGTTTGATTCGGGTCTGGGCGGTCTGACCGTGCTGAATGCGGTGGCGCGCCGTTTGCCCGATGTGCCGTTCGTCTATCTTGGCGACAGCGCCAATGCGCCCTATGGCGTGCGCGATGCTCAGAATGTGTATGATCTGACGACGGCCGCCACCCAGCGGCTGTTCGATGCGGGCTGTGATCTGGTGATTCTGGCGTGCAACACGGCCAGCGCGGCGGCGCTCAGGCGGATGCAGGAGGGCTGGGTGCCGTCCGACAAGCGGGTTCTGGGGGTGTTCGTGCCCCTGATCGAGGCCTTGACCGAGCGGCGCTGGGGCGACAATTCGCCGCCCCGCGAGGTTGCGGTCAAGCATGTGGCGCTGTTTGCGACCCCTGCCACGGTGCGCAGCCGGGCGTTTCAGCGTGAACTGGCCTTCCGCGCCATCGGGGTGGATGTCGAGGCGCAGGCCTGCGGCGGCGTGGTGGATGCCATCGAGGAGGGCGATCTGATCCTGGCAGAGGCGCTGGTGCGCAGCCATGTGGATGCGCTGAAACGCAAGATGCCCGAGCCCGAGGCGGCGATTCTGGGCTGCACCCACTATCCGCTGATGCAGGATGTTTTTCAGGCGGCGCTGGGGCCGCAGGTGCAGGTTTATTCCCAAGCCGATCTGGTGGCCGAAAGCCTGGCAGACTATCTCACGCGCCACCCCCGGATGATCGGGGCGGGGGGCGAGAGCGCGTTCCTGACGACGGGCAATCCGGGCCGGGTGTCGGACAAGGCGACGCAGTTCCTGAAGCGACAGATCACGTTTCAATCCGCCTGAAATCATCGTACACGTTGGCGTGCGGCCCGGAGCGGGCCTGTGCGGGGGGTGCGCGATATGTCTCACAAGGTCGCCATCCTGGGCGCGTCCGGCTATACCGGGGCCGAGTTGGTGCGCCTGATCGCCACCCATCCCACCATGGAGATCGCCGCCCTTTCGGGCGGTCGAAAGGCGGGTATGGCGATGGCCGAGGTGTTTCCCCACCTGCGCCACCTGGACCTGCCCGATTTGCTGCCCATCGAGAACATTTCGCTGCGCGACATCGACATGGTGTTCTGCGCGTTGCCCCATGGCACTTCGCGCGAGGTGATCGCCGGTCTGCCCAAGGATGTTCGGATTGTGGATCTCAGCGCCGACTTTCGGCTGAAAGATGCCGCCGAATATCGCAAATGGTATGGTCAGGACCATGGGCATCCCGAACTTCTGGCACAGGCGGTCTATGGGCTGACCGAATTCTACCGCGACCGGATCGAGAATGCCCGGCTGGTCGCGGGCACTGGATGCAATGCGGCGACGGGCCAGTACGCGCTGAATCCGCTGATCGCCAGCGGCGTGATCGACCTGGACCGGATCGTGATCGACCTGAAAACCGGTGTGTCGGGGGCGGGACGGGTGCTGCAGGAATCACTTTTGCATGCCGAGATCGCAGAGGGGGTGCAGCCCTACAAGGTGGGGGGTTTGCACCGCCACCTTGCTGAATTCGATCAGGAATTTTCAGCCATCGCCGGGCGGCGGGTGCAGGTGCAGTTCACGCCGCACCTTGTGCCTGCGAACCGCGGCATCCTCGGGTCGGTCTATGTCGAGGGGGATGCCGAGACGATCCATGCCACCCTGTCCGCCGCCTATGCCGAGGAACCGTTCCTGCATGTGCTGCCGCTGCGCCAGGCGCCATCGACGCGCCATGTGCGGGGGTCGAACTTCGTGCATCTGGGCGTGGCGGGCGACCGGGGCCTTGGACGGGCGGTGGTGATGGTGGCTCTCGACAATCTGACCAAGGGGTCGGCGGGTCAGGCCTTGCAGAATGCCAACCTGATGTTAGGTGCTGAGGAAACGGCGGGGCTGATGCTGGCTCCGATTTTTCCGTGACGGCAGTTTTTGACGGGAAGGGTGTGCGATGCGCGGACTGAAGAAGAAACGCCGCATTCAGGTGATCATCCTTGCCAGCGTGGCTCTGGCCCTGTCCAGCGCGCTGATCGGCTATGCGATGCGCGACGGCATCAACTTCTTCCGCTCGCCGGCCCAGATCATGGCCGAACCACCCTCGCCCGAAGAGGTGTTCCGCATCGGCGGTCTGGTGGCCGAGGGCACGCTGGTGCGCGGCCAGGGCGAGACGATCACCTTCTCCGTCACCGACGGGGCGGCGGTGGTTCCGGTGGCCTATACCGGCGTTCTGCCCGACCTGTTCGGCGAGGGCGAGGGGATGGTGGGCACCGGGCGCTTTGTCGACGGTGTGTTCCAGGCCCATGAAATCCTCGCCCGGCACGACGAAACCTACATGCCCAGGGAGGTCATCGATGCGTTGAAGGCCCAGGGCGTTTACCAGGAACCGAACGGTTAGGTTTCAGCGCCTTAACCAATCAAAGGCACCTTTCCGGCGTGATTTGCGCTTTGGAGAGGATGCGACATGGTTTCGGTACAGGACATCGCCGATGAGATCGTGGCCCGCGAAGGCGGCTATGTGAACGACCCCGACGATCCGGGCGGGGCCACGAATTTCGGCGTGACCATCGGCACGATGCAGCGCCTGGGCATCGATCTGACGGGTGACGGCAAGGTCACGGTTGCCGATGTGAAACGGCTGACCCAGGCACAGGCGCGCGACATCTTCGTGCGCCACTACTTTGACGAACCGCGCATCGCCGAATTGCCCGCGATCATCCAGGCCAGCGTGTTCGACATGTATGTCAACGCCGGGTCGAACGCGGTGCGCATCCTGCAACAGCTGTTGAACGACATGGGTCAACGGGTGGCGTTGGATGGCCGGATCGGGCCGCAGACCGTTGCCGCCGCCAACGTCGCCGCCGCCGCCGCCCCCCATCACCTGGCCGATGCCTACGGGATCGCGCGGCGCAATTATTACTATGCGCTGGCCGACAGGCGCCCGGCCTCGCGGAAATAAGCGC
>Ga0105055_10012013_pt1 | contig 10601 bp, 12 predicted proteins | sample BON03_FD_78090 | JGI IMG/M metagenome (GOLD analysis project Ga0105055, IMG submission 78090) | Freshwater microbial communities from Lake Bonney liftoff mats and glacier meltwater in Antarctica - BON-03 | ecosystem: Environmental > Aquatic > Freshwater > Ice > Glacier meltwater | place: Lake... | reverse complement strand
TATATATATATATATATATATATATATATATATATATATATATATATACATATATACATATATGGGGTGATTGAGGCAGTTGGAGATGAGGCGAGGGGCGGGAGTCGCGTCAGAGAGGTAGCTTCGCCCATGGTCACAGCAGGCGCGACAGCTAACACCACAAAGGAGAACGGTCGCGCATCTACAGAATCAGGTGTCGGGTTGTTGGGGTCCCATTCCCGCGAGGAAGATACACGTAGGGAGTGGCAACACATATCCAACATCTATCGCAGTCCTACAGGTTGAATACGCGGAACGAGGAAAAGAATACGATTTTCTATTCATTTGTAGCCAGTTTTGTGAATACATTCACCTTGAATATGTACGTATCCATGTTATATACAGGTTTAACCAGGCGGAATACGGTATGCGTATTCTTGTGGCTGCGGCGTCTTAAGAATACGTGAATACCTATTCAACACGTAGGGTGGCGACATATATCAAACATCTATCGCTGTAGTAAGTAAGGCGCACCCCGGCGCCAGCGAGCGACATGCCCGCCACGATTAAGCCATAGGCAGCGTCGGCTCCGAGCAGCTCCACGCTGCGCGGGGTGAGCAGCAGCAGCAGCGCGCTCAGCACGGTTGCGCATAGGAGCGAGCACCAAAAGACGATCACGTGCTGGCGGGCCGGGTCGCGGCACGTGGCGCCGAGGACAATTCCGCTGACCACGCCGCTGATGATGAAGGCGAAGTTGGCCGTCATGGTGCGCTGCGCTGGGAGAGCCAGCGGGGTGGTGGCGCACGACTCGCCCAGCACAATGTCGAGCACCGCCGGGATGGCGAACGAAACCCCGCCCAGCAGCGCGGACGCGGCTGTGTGGAGGAGGAGCCTCGGATTGCGCGCCATGAGCCCCGCGGAGGCACGCGCCCCGGGCCGCCAAGCCGCGGCCGCCGGCGCCGCGGCCTCGGAATACAGCTCCGAAGTACGGTCGGATAGGGGACTGCCGTTGACGGGCAAGAGGCGCTCGGAGCGCCTTCCCTTTGCGAGCCACCACGGAGTCTGGATCAACGGGATCGCCATGGGCACGCCGTTAGCCGCGCGGCTCCGGTTGGGCTTGGCGGCCCCATACTCAGCTTCCAGTCGTGCCCCGGCACGCAGGCTAGCCTGGCCACGCGATCGATAGCCCGCGAGGAAGAATGAAAGCAGAGCCATCGTACCGATCGCCTGGCGGCGCGTGAAGGAACGCATATCGGCGGGTGTCTTCACGGCGAGCGGTATGAAGGAGCCTAGCGCCCAGCCAGCGTAGTTGGACTGCACGGCGATGGACGTCGCCAGCCCCCGCTCCTCGGGCGCGAACCATGCCTCCGGCACGACGGTGAACGAGCTGACCACAACGGCGGCTGCGCCGCCGAGTAGGATCGTCGAGACGAAGGCGTGGTCGAAGGATCGGTGCACCACCGCAGTGTGCCTCAACCACGCCGCCCCAGCGTTAAGCAGCACTGCGGAGAGCATGGTGGACCAGTTGTAAGCATTGACGCAGTAGATCGCCAGCGGGGTCGCCACCGCCACCATGATGAGTGCCCCGCTGTACAGCCATTTAAGCTCTTCCTCGTCCATATCCAAAATCTCCTCGCTGAGGTGCGATACTGTGGCAAAGTCCATGAACAAGAACGCGTTGGCAGCGGATGTGGAGGAGAAGGCCGCCAGCACGGCCCACCTGCGGCGGCTCGACCACACATGTGCGTCGGTGCCGCTGTACGTGCCCGTCGCACGGCAGATGTGCCGCGGGGCCGGCTCGTCGATCATAGCGCTGGCGTCTGAACTGCGCGCGAACTCGTCGCCTGGGGTTGGCGCCTTAATTGCGCGCGACCTCGTCGCCCGCCGATCGGTCCTCGCGAAGAGAGGGCCCTAGTATTGGACACGGCGGTCCGGACGTTCTCTGAGCTGAATGCCAGGGGTTGGCGCGCGCTCCGGCCAGACCAAGTTCTAGAGGCGAGAGGCGGAGGGAAGTGACCGCGAAGTATCAAACAATTCACATGAACAGGAGGCGGAACGAAAATAGACTAACCCAATTTTCCATCCGCTCCCACTGTCTGCGCACCTTGCCCGAGCTCGCGGCGTGCAACTGGACCACCACATGGGCGCTGACCTCTCAACCGAGCGACTGGCGCGGCTGACAGCTCTCGGCTTTGACGTGGCGAGCTGCAGAGCTGCGCTGGACGCGTGCGACGGCGACGTTGACCGTGCCGCGCACATGCTTCGCGAGCGGGCGCGGGCTGCCCGCGGCGGAGGCGGGGCCGAGGAGCTGGGCGTCCGAATCAACGCGATGCTGCGCGAGCAGCGGCCTTGGCAAGAGTTTTACGAACGCTTCCTGTGGCCTGAGCATCCACGAGAGCGGGTGCTCACAAATCTAGTGTACTACCGTGCGAACTACCTTATCCTGGTGAGTGGGGCCACGCTGGTCGCCGTCTTGCTCATGCCACACCTTCTCTTCACCGCGGCGCTCGTGGCCATGACCTTCGGCGGCGCCGTCATGCTTGGCAACACGGACATCCCCCAGATCGGCTCTCTCGAGCTCGAGCAGAGGCTCGCCGCTGCCTGCATCCCTGCCGCGTGGCTACTAAACTCATCTGGCTGCGCAGGCTCCCTGGCGCGCCTCGCAAGCGTGTGCGCCGGTCTTGTGCTCGCCCACGCAACCTTTCGCGCTCGCTCGCTTTCGAGTCGGTGGAAGTACCTCCACGAGCAGTTCAAGGGCACTGAGTCATGACCGGCCGACTTGCAGTCCTGCGAGTGTGCGAATGGGCTTCTTCTTTCGACCGCGGCTTTGCAGCTGAAGCGGAACGGCCTAGTAGCTTGCGCCTCTGTGCGGCTGCGCCCCTCGTCCTCGTGCGCTGCATGGTCGTTGTGACCGAGAGATGGAGATATGGCGCCGCTTGCCTCGACCGCGTTTCTTAGTTTTTGTTGTGCGACGTGCAGCGGCGGCGGCGTAGGCGGGTGCAGAGTGGAACATGGACACCTGTAAGCTGTGCAAGAGCTCTGAGAGCCTGAGCAGTTCTAGTGATATATAAGTGTGGTGTGTGGTTGTGGATGCTTGTGTGTGTGTGTGGAGTGTTGAGTTTTGTTAGTATAGATATAGATATAGAGTGCAGCGGCTGTACGTACACCTTGAGACCTTGACGCTTGACGCTTGACGCAACCTGGACCTTCGGCAAAAGGGAAAGGGTGCCATTACCATTAGCATCGTACAATGCGCACGCAATGCCACACAGGCACACAGGTGCCGACGTCGTATGCTGTGTCTCTGTCCAAGATAGATATACCTACTGCTGTATTTGCCTGCAGTATTTAGTAACCCAGGCGGTATCTCCAAGGATACCCGCCGGTATGCCAAAGGACACTCTTCGGCCCCATTCTACGAACGACTTGCACATCGCGCCACACATGTTGCGGAAAGCCCGCGCTTTCGAATGCCTTGTGTCCTGTAGCCGAGATTCACGCCTCCGAGGTGTGTCCTCAGTGTCAGTGAATCTCGAGTGTTGTTTTGTGTGGGTTTGGCCTCAGAGACAGAGACAAACATTCGTAAGAATTCTCTTACAATCCAGAATCGCACGTCTATCTACTCAGAGCAGACGTCCGACGGTCTTCCACTTCCCCACTTCAACCACTTCCAAACCCTTTCCCTACTTTATTATTTATTATTATTGAACAAGGCGGCCAACTTTCTTTGAAACCCCTTGCTCTTGCCAGGGAAGGCGGAAGGCCCTTGCCCTTGCTTCCCTTTACCTATAGCCTATAGTCGACAACAATAAAAATACAATAAATTATTTTCAATAAATAATAATAAACAATAAAAACTAAAAGCTTTTTTTATTATATATAACATTATATAACATAACAAATAACAACAACTTTTTACAGGCACAACGAAACAACAAACAACAAACAACTAGTCGTTATCGTTATCGTTATCGTTAGAGAGACCGAACCCGAACACCGAACCCGAACACCGATCATAATCATAACGTCATATAAATATCGTATGTACACCGACGCTGAACACAGGGAGAGGAAACACACACTGGCACTGGCACACCGTACACTGCTGTGAAACTTTCGACCTACCTATAGCTAATAGATAGGGCCGGAGTGTGCTCAAAGAGCAAAGATGAAGAACACGGTCAGAGAGAGAGAGACGGGATAGAAAGTCAGGGATGGGGGTTCAGGCTAACCCGTGCGTGGGAAGGAGCTCTGGCTCGCTCCTCCTCAGCACTAGCGTCAAGACTCTCCCAACTCTGTGCTTGGCGGGGAGCTCTACCTTCCAGCACTAGAATGGGGTGCACGCGCCGGACGTAGGTGTCCGGCGGGCCCTTAGACAGAGTTAAGCATGGTGGGGCGCGACCCAAGCGTGTCGGCGCCCAAGAATTGCTGAGTGTTGGCCAGGCGGCTATGCCCAGCCACCACCACTCAGCACAGTGTAAGCATATGTGTATGAATAGTGGTTAGTCGGCCATGGCCTGCCCGAGGGAGACTATGCTCGAGGAAGAGGCGCTGGCAGGGCTGTCGATCGGGTAGGGCTGGCGCATGTCGCGGTCGCGGTTCTCGGCAAAGAACTGCAGCGCCTCGTCGGCCTGCGAGGCACAAATAAGGGAGCGTAAGAGGGTGAGCGGCCACTGCAGCGCCTCGTCGCCATCCGGAGCAAGGGGAACCATTTGCCAAGTATATAAAAGTGCAACGACAGTGGTGAAGACGTAAAACTGACCGGGGGCGGGCGGGGCGGGGGCGGGGTAGGCGCAACGTGAGGGTCGGGGGTCAACCAGGCCTTGTGGGCGCCGGCGCTCGCCGGCGCTGAATGCCGCAGGCTCAAAGTACCTCTCCCATTAACGGTCGCAGCCCGGCCATTCCGCCGATTCGACAGACTGGATGTGGCCCTATCGCCTAGTAGAAAGAAAATTTGACGCGCGCGCTTCAAATCCACCATTCTCTAATACTTACAAATAGGGAGGCAGGGGGGTGCCTGTGGGGCGTGGGCACCCGCAGGCCGATGGACGAGAAGGGAGGTGTCCTATAAGTCCTATGGACGATACTACTATTAGACTCCATTTGCGGGCACCTGCAGGTCGATGGAGGAGGCGCTGTTCTGGTCCAGGTCGAAGGTGGTCAGCGGCGAGAGGCCAGCCTCGAGTGCGTCGAGTTGCGCCTGGAGCCCGTCCACGTTCATGCAGCGCGGCGCGAAACCCAGCATGGGGGTGCCCGACGCCATGGGCATCGGGCCGGGCCGCAAGGAGTGGTGCGGCAGGATGGGCGTCATGGGCGGCAGCGAAGAGATGTAGGACGCAGACTTGGGCGCGAGGATGCCGCGCAGCATCAGCTTCATCAAGATGGTTCGCAGCTGCATCGCGTGCGTGTTCTTGGCCTGCGCAAGGGTTGGCGAGTCGGGCGATTAGCCGTCAAGCTGCTTGAGAGGGCGAAGCGGGCGGCGCGCGCAAACTACGCGGCGCAGGGGCCCAGCGAAGACGTGTCTCCAAGTGCCGCCGCCTCCACTCGGATGCGGGGCAGTGTAGCTGTAGTCTGTAACCGCGTGGCACTACACGCAATGGGCCAGCTGGGCCGTTGGCGACGCCTCACCTGCTGGAACATGAGCGCGAGCTGGTCGGTGCCCTCCTGGACCTGCATCAGGTCCTGCATGATCTCGCTCTGCGGCGCACCAGCCTCGGGCGCCGAGGGGTCGCGCACGGTCACGGTACGCTTCGAGAGCGCGCCGCCCGAGCGGATCCACGGTAGGAACTGGGCCGGGTCGCCGTTGTAGCGGTCGTGGTAAAACTCGACCAGCTGCTCCTGCGCGGCGGGCGACGCCTTGCGCCGGAAGCCGTACGTGTGGAGCTGCTGCGAGAAGGAGCCGAGCTTGTTGTGCTTGAAGTAGCGTGGGAGCACCTGTGTGCGGCAAGGCGTGATACAAGGTGAGGGCCCGCCCCTCTTGCCCCAGGGACAGCGTCCGCCCCTCGCGCGCAGGGCCCGCCCCTCTCGCCCCATGGACAGCGCCCGCCCCTCGCGCGCACTCGCGTCCCGGTGGGCGCGCACCTCCTTGGCGAACTTGGTGGCGTCCATGATTGAGAATGCGGCCGCCTCCTGATGGAGCCGGACCACTTCTGGCGGCTCAGAGGACAAAATCTCGCTCAGCTTTGTCAGAAACGGAGGCACTCGACACGCCGCACTGCCGCTGCCGCTGGTGCTTCCACTGTCCTCCGACATGGCGGGCGAGTCGCTCTCAGCCTCGTCCAGCGAACCAAAATCACTCCGGCCAAAGTCGTGGCTGCTCGCCTTATCCATCAGCTGAAGCCCAGGTAGCTGCGCCGGCTGCGACTGCACGGCGGCGGGCATCGACCCGCCGCCGTCGAGAAAGCGCGCAATTACGACGCCGAGGTAGTGGGTCACATGACCCTCGGCCGAGAAGAGCGGCGTCACCTGCAGCGTGTTCATGAAGGGCCGGCCGCGCTTTGTGTAGTTGAGCAGCTGCACTGCAAAGTTGCGCTTGAGCAGCAGCGCCTGCCGCAGCATGGCCAGCGTCGGCTTGCACGTCCCAAGGCCCTGGAGGATCCCGCACGTCTGCCCCAAGGCCTCCTCGGCGTCGTAGCCGCAGACGTCGCACCACGTCTCGTTTACATGCACGATCCGGAACGGCTCCGTTGGCTCGGTGATGATCCTAGACTCGTTGCTCGGCTGCAGCGCCTGCTCCAGCGTGGAAGGGAGGGAGCCCAGCGGCGCCGCCCCGCCTGATTTGGACGTTCCGGCGCCATTCATCGCGACTGAAGCTGTGTCGGGACCTGCCGCAGGGGCAAGGGGCGCAGGGGTCGGCCCTCTGGCGTTGTCTGGGAGCGCGCAGTGCGCTGGCACAGAACATGATGGGGGGGCAAGGCCCGCGATGCCGCCAGGCCAGCGCGTCCGCCGCCGCATGCTGGCTGCGGGCCGGCAAGCTCTAGCCCGCGAGTGGCCGGCGTCATGCCTTCTGGAAGCGGCTGGCACCGCCTTCTGGAAGCGGCTGGCACCGCACCTGGGAGAGGTTTTTCCAGATTTCAGAAAAGCTGCGCGAGTGGAATCTTCTTGATGAATTCTAAAATCGGGTTTATGCTGTGTCGGTTAACTCTAAAAGCAGGTTCCTCGCTGTGTGGGTCGCGCAACGCGCTCCGCTCATGTCTGCGCCGGCCGCGGTGCCGCAGCCGGACCAGCGGCGGATCGCCGGCACGGGCTCGGGCTCGCGGCAGACGCCCTTCTGGATCTGCTCCGAGTGCGGCAACATGCTCCACCCGAAGGAAGACAAGGTGGCGCGGAAGCTGAAGCGCGAGTGCCGCAACTGCAACCGTGAGGACGACGCCGACTCCAACCTGGTGCACGTGAACGACATGCGGCCAGAGGGCTCGATCACCGAGGCCGGGTCGGACACCATCGCAGACCCGACGCTCCCGCGCGCGCACGGCACCGAGTGCCTCTCCTGCGGCCACATGGAGGCTGTATTTTTTCAGGCACGCTGCGTAGTAGCCGCCGCCGCGCCGAGACGCAGTCGGGCCTAGCGGCGTGCCCTCGGCCACACCCACCCGCGGTGCGTGCCACTGACGCCGCGCGTGCCTCAGCTGACCGTGGTGTGCCGTTTGTGCGCGTGCGGCTCAGGCGCCCACGAAAACGGACGAGGGCATGAAGCTCATCTTCATGTGCACAAAGTGCGCGCCACCCCGGCCCTACTGCGCCGCCGCTTGCCCCCGCCACGGCCGCAGTGCCGCAGCGCGCACATTGCTGAGCATGCCGCGCCCGGCTGCTCCGCAGGTGCGCCTACCGCTGGAAGCAATAATCTCGGCCGCTCTGCGCTGGAAGAGGCCCGTCGGTGTCGGTGGCTGGAGGCGGCGCGCGGGTGGCGGGGATGGGCCCCGAGGAGCTGAGCTGCCTTTGGAACCACGCACGTGCTGTGCCTTCGATCATCCGCGGGGAGGAACGCGGGGCGGGGGCTGTGGTGCAGGGTGGGCTGCACGCACGCACGCACGAGGCCTGTTTGAGTAGCTCGTGCGTGGGTGTGGGTCCTCAGCTCCTACGTCCCCTCAGTCCTCAGGCCTCAGGTGCAGAGTAAGCTCCAAAAAGTTACTCCAGAGGACCAGGACGTATAGGACGTGGCGAAGAGTCTCAGAGCAGAGCAGCGAGGAGCTGTTGTCGTCTTCTACCGTGCGTGTGTGTGCCAGACTCCCAGACTACACGCAGGTACGGGTGCACCAGTATGGATGATACAAAAAGAGAGAAGAGAGAAGCGCACGGGCGCGCATGGGCACGGGCTGCTGCTGGCTGATGGTGCTGGAACTGGAAACAGCGTACGAGTGCACATTTACACAGGCTCATACGGATAGAGTACGCGTACACATAACTGTGGGCTGTGGAAACAAACCGCGGACATTCCAACCTATAAGCTTTTAAACAGGTACCATGATAGGCCAATATTCAATGTTCACAAGAATATCGGTCAATTCACAGCTGTACTACTTTGTATTGATATAAGCTCTATCAGACTATACCTCTGTGAATAAAACGCGCAACGAAGATGTCGCCAAGAGCGTCGCTGTCCGGCGGCAGCGTGCCTGCGACCAAAGCCACAGCGTGCGACCTGGCAGCAGCCGGTGATACTGCCGCGTTGGCGGGTCTGTCGCACGCCGATCTGCATCAGCCTGACAAGCACGGTGGGCTGGCTGTGCACTGGGCTGCGGGCAGCGGCCACGTGGACACCCTGCGCTGGCTCGTGACGCAGGGCGGCTTCGATGTGGAGAGCGAGGGCCGCCCGCCGTCTCGCCGAGCGGAGATGCAGGCGCCGCGTCGCCGGCCGCTCCACTACGCAGCGCGCAACGGCCAGCTCGACGCCATCCGGTATCTTCTCGAGGAGGCGCACGTGCAGCCAGAGCCGCGTGCGCGCCACGGCGTGACGCCCTTCCAGCTTGCGGTGTGGCAGAACTGGCTCGATGTAGCGCGCCACCTCGTCGAGGAGCACTCGGCCGACCCTCGGCAGGTCAACGACTTTGCGTGCGGCGCCGCGCACTGGCTCGGCACTGCTCCGCCCCACCGAGCGGGCGAGCGCGGTCTACACCTCCTGCCCCTCGCGCGCTATCTTCTTGCGCGCGGCGTCGACTGGCACGCGCCACAACGGCAGGGTCACACGCCGCTCCACAAGGCGGCATGGGGCGGCCAGCTCGCCCTCTGCAAGTGGCTGCGCGACGAGTGCGGCTCGGTGGACGATGCGCAGGACCTCGGAGGAAACTTCGCGGCGGACGAGGCGGACATGGGCGGCCACGCCGCGCTGGCCGAGTGGCTGAGGGCCGAGTGCTCGGGCGCGCGCGCGAGCTCGTGCGCCGTGCTGCGGCTCCCGCCAAATACCACAGACCCCGAGGCGGTCCGAGCCGCCTACCACCGGCTGGCGCGCAGGCTGCACCCGGACCGAGTCGCGGCGGCGGCGGCGCAGGACGCTGCCCCTGCGGCCGAGGCGGTGCAGGATGGCGGCGGAGGGTCCTCTCTAGGGGGGGAGGAGGTTGTGGATTTTGAGGCGGTGGCTGCTGCGTACGACCACCTGACGCGCCTCGGCGGCAGAGGGGTGCAGGCCAACCCCACCCACTCGCTCAGGCGGATGCTACAGGCGACGGGGGCGGCGGGCCCAGATTCGGCTGGGCTAGACCAGGCAGGCGGCGGCGTGGCGGCGGCGGCTCAGGGCGCCGAGAACCAGGCGGCGGTGGGCGGCCAACAGTCGGCCGAGGGCGCGCTACCTGGTGCGTTGGTTGGGTCGGGAGCCTACGCGTTGAATAGATATTCACGTATTCATGTGGCGCAACCTCAAGAACATGAATACCGTATTTCGCCTCGTGAACCCTGTATATGCCATGGATACGTAGATATTCAAGGTGAAATGTATTCACAAAACAGGCGAAATATGAATAGAATACCGTATTCTTTTCATCGTTCCGCGTATTCCACATGTAGGGTCAGGAGTTTCGATCGGCGTGGTGCGGGCGCGCAGCGAATTCAAGGCCAAGCTCGCGGCCGTGGCGCACGAGTACGACTGCTCCGGCGGCCTGCCAATCTCCAAGCTGCGACGCAAGTACGCACAGGTCTGGCGCGGCGAGGAGGTGCGATATGCGTAGATGCGTACATCTCTCTCTGTCTTGTCTATATATATATATATATATATATATATATATATATATATATATAGAGAGAGAGAGAGATGGTTCGACACACACACACACACATATATATATAGATATACATGTAGATAGATATTTAGATGCAGATATAGATGTATATGTATATATGTGTGTGTGTATGTGTGTGTGCGTGTGTGTGCGTGTGTGTATGTGTGCGTGTGTGTGTATATCTATCTATATCTATCTATCTATCTATCTATATCTATATCTATTATCTATCTATTGATTTCTATCGATCTATCTATTTGTATCTATATCCATATATCTATATCTATCAATCTCGTTTCTTCTCTCTCTCTCGCTCTCTATCTCTCTCTCCCTCCACATATACATATATGTATATATATATATATATATATATGTGTGTGTGTGTGTGTGTGTGTGTGTGTGTGTGTGTAT
>Ga0105055_10012005_pt1 | contig 10603 bp, 10 predicted proteins | sample BON03_FD_78090 | JGI IMG/M metagenome (GOLD analysis project Ga0105055, IMG submission 78090) | Freshwater microbial communities from Lake Bonney liftoff mats and glacier meltwater in Antarctica - BON-03 | ecosystem: Environmental > Aquatic > Freshwater > Ice > Glacier meltwater | place: Lake... | reverse complement strand
GGAGTAAAAAGTTGAAAACCCTCCATGTCACGGCGGGTCTTGGCGGGCAAGTGCCTTTGAGTGCGTGAAGTTTAGAGGCCAATGCCTTGCGTTGTGGAGGCAAATGCCTTTGGTTGTGGGGGCAGATGCCTTTGAGTGCGTGGGTAGATGTGTTTGGTGTGATCATGGAGTAAAAAGTTGAAAACCCTCCATGTCACGGCGGGTCTTGACGGGCAAGTGCCTTTGAGTGCGTGAAGTTTGGAGGCCAATGCCTTGCGTTGTGGAGGCAAATGCCTTTGGTTGTGGGGGCAGATGCCTTTAAGTGCGTGGGTAGATGTGTTTGGTGTGATCATGGTGTAAAAAGTTGAAAACACTCCATGTCACGGCGGGTCTTGGCGGGCAAGTGCCTTTGAGTGCGTGAAGTTTGGAGGCCAATGCCTTGCGTTGTGGAGGCAAATGCCTTTGGTTGTGGGGGCAGATGCCTTTGAGTGCGTGGGTCACTGAGATGTCTTTGGTTTTGGTTTTTGGTTTTTGGTTTTGGTTGTGGTCAGCGACGTATGACATTCATGCTGGCACGGTTCGTGCGGAAAAAAGAAAAACCCCACTGGACTTCTTCTTCCGATTTTATTAGGATCTAGGACCTAGGCCAAAGTTAACTTGAAAAGTCTACCGCGACAAACGACTTGGTGCTCACAAGCGCCTTTTTTTTTTTTTTGGGTGTGGTATCCACAAGCTAGCATATCATGTACAGCCGACACGCACACAGGTGGAGACGCAGTACTGGGGAAACCCGAAGGTATCCTGGCTCGAAGGCACTCCCGCAATTCATGTCACATGTTTGTATAAATCGTGGTATGTGCGTGTTGTCGACACGAACTGTTTGGTTTTTGGTTTTGGTTTTTGGTTTGTTATGCCGCCACACAGCTAGCGAATCAATTACATCATCAGACACGCATACAACTAGCAATCGAAAAAATTGGAGACTGGAACAAATTGGAGATTCTGGTACAAAACCAGTCATTTTGAAATATTGTCGGTGCACGACCTACTGCAAGCACCTCGCAATAGCGGGAGAGATAACGCAGCAGGAATCATGATTGTATGATGAACTAGCCCTCCTCTCATTCCACAGATTCACTCACTGCAACAAGTTGCCACGGGCACTCTTTTTCATGTTCCTGTGCAATAATTATCGCCATTTTCCATGATTTTGGGACCAATTATATGGTCCCATAAGACTGGGACTCAGCACCGAGGTGCGTTTGTGGTCCCAATTTCATATCTGATTTAATTGGAGAGTCTCCAAATTTTTCGGCTGCTAAATTTAGACAAGTGGTGCGAAGTGCGAAGTCGATTGATAGTTTCACGCCTAGAGCCGGCATCAACAATATAATCATGTTTTTAGATTGGAAACACCGTTGTGACGCACGTTCGTCATGTTATGCAAAAAAAAACTCTAATCAGTGGTAAAGTACTACTATGGTAAAGTGAGAATACGTTTTCAATTTCCGTTGCCGGCGTTGGCCGCAGAGTTTCCTTCGTGCGTGATACCGGTGGAGGGAGCTAGAAGGGAGCTAGCGTCACAGTAAAAACGGAGAGTACTGGAGAAGATCAACTGGTGGATTCGTTTCTAATCTTTCTCATCCTCGGGTTTAAAAACAAGGCAACACAGGGTCATGGGGTGCGCATCCAGCACCGAGCTCGAGCGCAGCAAGGGGGAGCTCAAGCGCAGTAAGGCCGAAGCTAGTGCAGGAGAAGCCCGCATGAACACCGCGCTCTCACTACAGCTCAATCCCGAACAAGTTGCGCGCGTCAAGGCACAGGCCGTGCGGCTGGAGGCGGAGGCGGTGGCTGCAAGAAGCCTGCCGCCGCGCTTGATGGCCGCGGACACATTCCGCGCGGAGATTGCAGCGTTCCAGAAAGCAGGAGACCTTGCCACGCTCGTCGCCGGGGCGCGGGTGCACCTCGCGGACGCGGCGGTGCAGGCGGCAGCGATGCTGGCGTTAAATTCACTCATGATGGGTGCCAAAAATCCGAATACAAGCAAAATTTATGCCCTCGGCGGCCTCCCACTGATTCTCGACGTCCTGCACGCGCATGAGATGGAGCGCACGGTGGTGGCGCCGGCATGTGGGGCGCTGCGCAACCTCACTGTTGTCTCGTCAGATCAGGCCGCTATTTGCGCCAAGACAGGAGAGCCAAGCGGAATATCGCGACTCCTGAACGCTGCGGACGCCTTCCCGGGCGAGCTAGCAGTCCTCGAGCACGTGGTTGCAGTGCTGGTAAGCGTCATGGCCTACAACCCCAACAACACAGCCACCATCGTCGTCCTAGGCGGGATGTCGCGCCTGATGGAAATGATGGAGCGCCACCCCGACGCGTCATCCCTTCAGGAATCAGTGTGTATGGCTCTCTTCAATCTGACCTTCGCCGGCCCCGCCGCGCAGGCGCGCCTCAAGGCACTCGGCGTCGAGGAGCGCGTTCGCACTGCCATGACCGCCGCGAACGCCACGGTGGACACTAAGAAATGGGGACAAAAGCTCCTCGACAAACTCCCCGCCGAAAGTGCCTTCGAGTGAGAGAAACTCGGTGAACCCCCCCAACCCTGCAGTCTCATCAGAAATTTACTCTCCGATTCAAGTTTCAAAGATAGAAAGTGACACAACCAAAACGTGTAATGATTATTCGGATGGATGCTTTGATTTTTCGACTAGCATGCAAAAAATGTCCCACACAAGGGAACATCACAAAGTCGCACAACTTCAGGGGCAAAGTTGCATACATTGTCTCAGACTTTTCGCTGATTTTTTGACGGAGTGAACAAACGCACGTAAATCAAATATTTTTCTTGCTCATCAGTGACTAGATTCAGCACATTGCTTAATGTTTCTTTTTTGTGTAAGAAACATGAAATACCAGAAACACAAAAGACCGCCTGGTGGTCATTTTCGACATATGTTTTCTAGGAAACTTAACTTTCAAGACATTAAGATATGTCATCAGCAACCCCAAAAAGAAAAACTCGGACAAATCATATCACAACGATGAATGCACCCTCCTCCTTGCCAGCCTTTCCCTTTCCCCCTCGCACGCTTCCGCCACTCCTCTGACAGTACGCAGTTCTAACCACACGACACACATTGCGTCTATTTGTGTGTGTGCAGCGAGGCGAAATGGCTGACACCAAAGGTGACACTTGCGGTAGACTGCACCGATTCGAATTTTGCATCCCCTGGCCACGAAGCAGCAGGCCAAGGACCGCAAATGGTGGGGGAGGCAACTGGAGCGTGTGCCGACGCTGCGGGCCGCGGATGGGGGCATGTTCTGGGGTGCAGAGTACAAGTTTGTGGCCAACGAGTTGGTCACGGGCGCGTCGAATGTTGCGGCGCGGGGATGACTGGTGGCGCTGGGGCTTGACAACGATGCGGTGTTGGCGGGGTATATGCTGGACCCCATGTCTGTGATGCTGGTGGAGATGCTCGAGCACGGCTCCAAGAACAAATGTGACAACTTCTTCTATATCCTGCACGGCGAGGCGGGGAATGAAACGCATCTACCTGCGCAAGTCAAGCGCGACATTGCGAGTCGCACATACCACGGCAGCACCTTGGAGGAGGGTAACCACGACCGCGGGCACCCGGGTTCCATCTTTGCGGCTGCCGCAGCTGCTCCTAACACCAAATCGTTACTCGCCAAATTGACATTCAGAGAAATTTGTTGCTGTTTTGGACTGTCTTTGACTCTGATAATGGATAATGATGTTCGTTTCAACAACGGACTGTGGAAAATTTTGTGGAAGATGTGTGGCAGTAAATTGAAATTCACGTCCAGTTACAATCCTCAATCTGACCCTGCCTTGCGCGCTAATCGTCAAGTCATGGAAGCGTTGCGAGCAGCCGTGGCCACTGTCGTACAGTATGATGAGTGGGACCTAGCCTTGCCGTTAACACTCATGCCAGATCTGCTACCGAGTTGTCGTCAATTGAGTTTGCACATGGATTCCCAGCACGGGTAACCCTCACTTTTGGTCAGACAACACCACTCGTTCAAAATGAACCAAAACCGCACAAGGGTGTCGCCACCATTGTAGATTTGATGAAGCAGCGTCATTGGGCATCTGCGGACCATATGGCTGCAGCACAGGCAAAGATTGGTCGCCTCTTGGTCAAGCAAAGGCGACCAGCTGTGTAGAACGTGGGTGATCTCGTATGGATGGACCTGTCATACTGCGAATGATTTCCTGTTCAAACTTACTGTTCGATGGTTTGGACCTTTTACGGTGTTGGACGTGGATGGTACACAAGCAACATTGGATTTGCCCCCATCCTTTGGTCTTGCACACCGAAAAATTAAAATATCACGTCTCAAGATTTTTGAACCACGGGATATTGAGTTGGGGGAGCCCAATGCACGCCATCAGCCATTATGGGGTCATGATGGGGTTACTCACTATGAGATTAATCATATCTGCAATTCACGGTGTCGCAAAGGTATTGATGATTTGGGGGTGGAATTGAAGGACTGTGATGAGTCTCAGAATGGTTGGGTATCACGGGCATCCCTCGTGGTTGACGTTGCAGGTCTGGTTCATGCTTTCAAGACTTCTCCGTCTACATTCAAGGTCTGCCCCAGTGCGCCCAAACGTGCATCCACTTCTGTGCGTGATCCTCCAGTGACATCGCAAGTTTTTTTTCACCAACGTCGTGGTACGGATGCGTCGGTCATCCCCGTCAATAGTGGTCCGCCGGGAAGTGGTACCTAAACCCACAGTTGGGCGTCGAAGCACATTGCGATCAGCCACACGGCCTGGGGTAGTTTGAGATAATGCGTGATTCTTGTATGTTGTCATGTCAAATGTCTCAGGGGTGATGCTCACGTGTGTGGTTGTTGTCACCTGTGTCAGGGTTACATAGTGGTTGGTCTGTGGTGTGGACGTATCTATCAGGTTGATTGATGCGAGATCCTGTGGATTTTGCACTGTATGGGTGTACATCATTGGTTAAAATGGAATGTCTTCAATTGTAAGTGTGAGCAAGTGAGACGGTGTCGCGAAGGAGTGTCACGAATAGAAAACGTCAAGGGACGTAAGGGATCATGAAATATGACGTCACATAGGAGACATAGATTTAGGATGATGACATCTTAGACATCTAACAGGTATGTCAGTGACATGTCAGAGGTCTAGAGGCGTAGTCTTTTGAATAAAGTGAAGCAATCCTTAGATTTTTTCTCCACAAAGAAACCATTTGGTCTACGTGTGTGATGTACGACTGTTCTTTTGTACCTTGTCGTTGAGCATCTGTTGTGCTCTGCCCAACATCGGCCTACTGATGTTCAACATACACAATTTCATATTCATCGTTGTCACAAATAAGTTTGTGTGTAAATATACAACTTGTTTTGATGGATTTTCTACCCCAGTAACAGGTTGATGTGTACCAACAAAACGTGTTATGGTGTGATGGGGTCTCAAAACACATTCCTAACCGAGAATTTGTTTTCTTTTGTATTCATGCGAACTACAATTTTTTCGAAAATTCCTGGCAGCAGATCAGACTTTGACTCGGATTCCCGGTGTGAGAACCAGGTGGTTTTACCGAGCTAGTTCTTGAATGGAGTTTTATTTTTTGTCCTGCGATCGAAAATTCTCTAAACTCGGTTTTCTTTTCGATCGAACGTTTAAAACGATTATTTTTAGTGCAAATTCCTCGAGTAACTGTTTATCAAGAGAATGCGGAACATATTTAGCCCGTTTCTGAGACGATCAGACTCAAACTGGTCATCGGAATCCAAAACAAAATTCTCAATGGTCATCCGAGTTACCGGTCTCTTTTAAACGGCTGATTTTAAAAGAGACCTGAACTTTAACCATCGAGGATTTCGATTTGCGTGTCGACGAGCATTTTGAGTCTCATCTTCTCGGGAACGGGCTGCACGTTCAACAACTTTTTACTAGCGCTGTAAGACAGTAGAAATAAGGGGAACTTGTTTGGAAGTTCAAAAATCGATACAGTAAAAAAAAATTGTATCCAACCCTGAAGTCACGCCGGTCGCCAAACTGTTTTGGGAGGCCGAAAATCTAACGATTATTCCAAAGCAAGTTTTCTTGAAGGAAATTTCAAAGTCAGCTTTACTTGTACTGTGGAGTGGATTCATAAATCCCCTATTTCAATCTTTGTGACATGCAACTACTAACTTCTAAACAAAACAAAAAAAGTGAACCGAAAAGATACTTCTGTAACGTAGGTATCTTTCCGCTAATGAATCCTAATTGAGACAAGTTGTAAGAATACGAGTCGTGAACATTTTTTTTCCGTGATTAACCGGTCAATCACGACCTGAGTCAGTTGTGGTGTATATCCCCTTCCACAGAATGAGCCCTCATAATACACACTGCAGTTCTCTTTCTGCCAAACAGTCTGAGACCTTTATTATCGGACTCAAAGAGAAAGGGTTTTTTCCCCTGACAAATCCTACGTGATGCGTATTTTAGAACTATGATTCATGGACCTCTTTCTACCACAAGACTTGAGTACAACGTGAAGTACTTCTTTTTCCGCAGAGTGAGTCCTCAGAATGCACATAGTAGGTATCTTTCCACAGAACAGACCAGTCTCTCTCGCAAAAGAACCCTGTGTACTCTGAGATGTAAAAGTCTTTCCGCTATTGGATCCTATTCCATACGAGTCGTGTGTCTCCTTCCACTATAGAGCTAATTCGAGTCATCAGTCTCTTCTGCAATGAGGCTGGATTTTCATGAAATTTAAGTCTCTTTCCTCAGGGCAAGTCATCAAAATTCTCACTGTGGGTCTCTCTATCTGTCAAATAGACCTGTTTCTCTTGCAGACGAGGCCTGTACACTCCGTGATGTAAGAGTCTTTCCGCTAAAGACTCCTCTTTAATACTAGTCATGAGCCCCTTTCCACGATGAGACCCTATCTAATACGAGTTGTCAGTCTCTTTTTGTAATGAGGCCTAAGTAATTATGGTAATTACGTGATGTAGGTCTCTTTCAGCAGAAGGGACGTGTTACTACGAATTGTCTGTCTCGTATGTAATACAAGTTGTGGGCCTCCGAGTCCTTGCACGATGGCGCTCTCTGTAACAAGAGTCGTGCGTCTCTATTCTCAAAAGATACCATGTAATTCGAGTTGCAGGTCTGTTTCGTACACAGACCTGTGTGACGAGGAACATAGATTCTCAAAAGATACCATATAATTCGAGTTGCAGGTCTGTTTCGTACACAGACCTGTGTGACGAGGAACATAGATCTCTCAGCTCGCCCGAGAAGGCGTCCGCTGTGTTGAGGAGTCATGCTATTGCGCTTGAGTCTCCTGTCTTGGCGCAGATAGCAGCCGAATCTGGCGAGACAACAGCGAGGTTGCGCAGTGCCCCACACGCCCGAAATTTAGTCCCAGATAATCAGAGCTGTGGGTTTTTTGAACTCTCTTTCCACTGCAGAACTCTATACAACACGTGATGTCTGTCTCTTTCTGGAAGAGAGCACTGTATACTACGATACACTGGTATCTCTCTGGTAATGTGTGATATGAATTTTCAGTTTTTTTGCACAACACGACGTCTCTTTCCGAAATCGAGCACTACATGATCTAATTTGTGGATTTTTTTCCGCTACAGCGTTCTGTTCAATTTGTGACATCCGTCTCTTTCCGTGTCCCTCCCCCCCTCCCTGTGATGTCTGCCTCTTTCCATTTTTTCTTGTTGTGTTGCCAAAGAGCCCTATATCCTACGCTGCGAGTGACACAAGACGTATGCCTCTCAAGTTTCGTAAAGAGCCCTGTACAATACATTGACGTAGATCTCTTGCCACAAAGAGCCCTCTGTACTGTAAGTCATGGATCTCTTTTCTTCTACAGAGACATGTGCGATGCGAGCCGTACAAGTTGTTCCATAGTAGAACCCTGTACAATAAGTGATGTAGGTCTCTTTCTGATCAGAGCCTTCTGTACTACAAGTCATGGGTCTCCTTCAATCATGCTTCAACCTTACAGTGCCTTACGCATTCCGAACGTCTGTATAATACTCCGTTTAAATATCATCTTTCCAAAACCGAGACTTGTGTCATATTTGATTTTAATGGCTTTCATTACTGGAAACAGTAGTTTAGAACCTTTGCTTGAGGGTCTATTGGCTCAAATCCACATTGATTTGAATTGACGGAGTCACAGGTCTCTTTCTGCCTGATGGACTTGTGTGATACGAGTGATTAATCTCCCGGTTCCGTCACATTCCTGAAACAAGTCTCGCAATCATGAATACGATATGTAGCCACAGTATCTCTGATCAAAAAGGTCTTTGTAATATGTGACCTACTTCCTATACCAGAGCCTTTTGTAAGTCAAGACGCGTTGGTCTCTTTTTGCATTGAGACTTGTATACTATTAGTTGTCAGTCTCTTTTCGCAGAAGAGACATTGTGAATTCAGTTGTAAGTCCTCTGGACCAAAGTGTTTTGTGTAATACAAGATGGTGGGTTCTTTCCAAGTCCATAAAAGAGTGCTGTGTCACGGAACACGTTGGGGGTCTCTCTATAAAACTGAAACTTATGTAATATGGGGGTCTCTCCCTCCAACAGAAACTTGTGTGGTACGTAAAAACATAGGTCTTTTCTGTGATAGAAACCTATGTGAAACGAGTTGTAGGTTTCTTTACGAAAAGGAAGAAAGAAAGAAAAGGAAAAAAGCAAAAAAAAACATTTACTATGAGGTGTAAGTCTCTTTTCGCTGCAAGACTTATGTAACATGTGTTGTGGATTTCTCTCTGCATCAGAGACCCGGGCCTGTGTAGTCCAAAATGTAAGTATTTCCTGCAATCCTGACATGTGTAATACGTACGTACAAAATGTGGGCCTCCTGTATGCGAAGGAGACCTACATAATACGAGTCATAGACCTCTTTCCTTTACCTCTTCTTTGGACCTGTGTAATGCAAGATGTAGATCTCTGAGTCAGTCTCTTTACATACAAACAGTAGGCCTCTTTCCGCCAACGAGACCTTCATAATACGAGTCGTCAGTCTCTTTCCGGAAACAACCCCAACGTAAATGAACTCTCAGGCTTTCCGCAATGAGTGTTAATGTAACATGCTTCGTGGGTTTCTTTCTGCCTAAGAGACCTTGTAGTCCGAGTTGTAGGTCTCTAATACGTATGTACGAGACGTTGGCCTCTTTTTGTGAAGGTGACCTGCATGATACGAGTCATACATCTCTTGGCACCACAAACCCTATGTAATGCCAGAGGTCTCTTCCCACTACAAGACTGATGCAATAATATCATAGGCAGTACTGAGACATGTGTAACATGTACGAACAGTAGGCCACTTCCGCCAACCGTGGCAACAAGACCTCTATAATACGAGTCGTCAGTCTCTTTCAGAAAACGAACCCGACGTAAGTTTCTTTCCGATGCAACGCTTATGTAATATGCGTCGTCTTTTTCCGCAGAAGAGACCTCTGTATTCATAGATGTAGGTCTCTGTGTACAAACATGACCTGTGTAATACATATGTACGAAACATTGCCTCTTCCTTCGCAGGTGACCTATATCATACGAGTCATGGGTCTTTTTATGCAAAGAACCCTATGAATGAGAGATATGAGTCACTTTCCACTACGAGACTCATGTAACATACATTGAAAAACTCTTTATACGAAAGAGACTGGCGTGGTACAAGTTTTAAGTCTCATTACACAAAAGAAATACAGGTGATACCTACGAAATGTGGGTCTCTGTGTCTGTGAGTTAACAGTCTCTGTAATATGAGTTGTAGGACTTTTTTACTAAGAGTTGTTTTAGTCAGGAGTTGTAGTTCTCTTTCTGAAACGAGCCGTTCTATTGATGGATTGTTGCTTTTGATACGTGAAACAGTACTTTAGTATCCTGGCTTGAGGGTCTATGTGGTTCAAATCCATGTAGATTTGATTTCTCGATGTTTGATCTTTCGCCGAGATCGAACCGACAACCTCGGGATTGACAGTCCCGCGCTCTGACCAACTAAGCTAGTTTTACATCGTCTAGGATAGATTTATATAAGAAACGGTCAGACCAATGTACTGCAAATTGTCAGTATTTTCCTGCAACAGAGGCCAAGACTTGGCTACAATTTCTAGGTCACATCACGAACCACAGGGAATCATTCCTGGGGGTCTCGCGAACTGATCGACACGAACCTACAGAACACCTTCTTCTCAACTATTGTAGAAGAAGAACAACTTCTCTCTTCTTCATATACGCCTCGCGCGAAATGCAGCTACGAACATAGGACGCATTCTCTTAGCTCTTTTCTCTTTCACCTTACGGAGAGAAGTGCTCGCAGGTACACACCGCAATAACAACCTTCCCCATGTGGGTTATCAACTATGTCGCAGAGTCCAGCTAGAGTCAGAATTGTCTATTAAGAAATGGGGCGAAACGCCCCATTTCTTATCCCTCTACTGGATAGCACCCATTCTTTTGAAAGAGGCCCGGCTCGCCCGGGGTGGGATTCGAAAACATGAGGTGTTCTCAGGTCATGAAATAAGGAGCCTAGCTGGAACACGCGACTGGGTGTTATAGTGTTTCAGTGGCTGATGGACGGCAAGGCCAAGGTGCAGGGAAGGGGGAAAGG
>Ga0105055_10012004_pt1 | contig 10603 bp, 6 predicted proteins | sample BON03_FD_78090 | JGI IMG/M metagenome (GOLD analysis project Ga0105055, IMG submission 78090) | Freshwater microbial communities from Lake Bonney liftoff mats and glacier meltwater in Antarctica - BON-03 | ecosystem: Environmental > Aquatic > Freshwater > Ice > Glacier meltwater | place: Lake... | reverse complement strand
TATATATATATATATATATATATATATATATATATACCAGCTGTTTGCGTAACCTGTTCACTCTGTGGTGCCCCTATCTTAGGTGGTCCGCCTCGGCCGCGCCGAAGCCATCCGGCCCGAGCTGCACCCCCACATGATCGACAACCTGGGCGGCTTCAGCGCGGTGGCGGCGGCGGACGTTGTCCTGGCCACGTGCGTCGGCAGCGGCGCAGACAGCCTCTCCAAGCTCTGCTTCGAGATGGTGTTGGTGGACGAGACTGCGCAGTCGACCGAGCCGTCAAGCCTGGTCCCGCTCACGCGAGGCTGCAGGCAGCTGGTGCTCGTGGGCGACCACCGCCAGCTGCGCCCCACTGTCATCAGCGACGAGGCTGCGCAGCGCGGCCTGCGCCTCTCGCTCTTCGAGCGCATGATGCGCCACGGCGTCGCGCCGCTGCTGCTAGACACGCAGTACCGCATGCACCGCTCGCTGGCCGAGTTCGCGAGCGCGCGCTTCTACAAGGGGCGGCTGCGCTCGGGCACGCCCGACGAGGCGCGGCCGCAGCCGCGCGGCGTGCCGTGGCCCAACGCCGGCTGCTCGGCGGCGCTGCTGCTCTCGAGCTCGCCCGAGGAGGGCGTCGGACAGTCCAAGCGCAACTCTGGCGAGGCGGCCGTCCTCTTCCAGCTGCTGCAGGATGTGCTGGCGGCGGGCGAGCTGCGCCCCTGCGATATTGGCGTGGTGAGCCCCTACGCGGCGCAGGTGGCGCTGCTGCGCCAGTGCGCCGACTCGCTTCCCAACGGCCGCGCCATCGAGGTGAAGACCGTCGACGGATTCCAGGGGCGCGAGAAGGAGCTCATCCTCTTCTCGGCCGTCCGCTCCAACCGCAGCGGACACGTGGGCTTCCTCTCGGACGCGCGGCGGCTCAACGTGATGCTGACGCGCGCGCGGCGCGGGCTCGTGGTGGTGGGCGACCCCACCACGCTCGTCGCCTCTACCCACTGGGCCGACTGGCTCGCGTGGGTCGAGGCGCAGCAGGCCGTGCTCGAGTGCACGCCCTCGCTCAACGGCGCCTTCGGCGCGCCGTGGCCCGTGGCCGGCTGGCGAATGCCGCCGCGGCCGCCGCGCAGGCGCGACGGCTCGCCCTCTTCGGACGTGGACGAGACGGGCCGGCGGCGGCGGTGGGACGGAGACTCGGGCTCGGACGACGAGCAGAAGAAGGGCGCAGGCTTCGGCGCCAACGTCGTGTCGCGGCGGGAGAGGCGGCGGCGCGAGAAGGAGGCGAGGCGCGCCGTGGGAAGCGCCGAGGCGCAGAGTGCCGAGGCTGAGTGGAAGGCGCAGCTGCGCGCCGCGCAGCGGGACCACGATGTTGCCGCGTTTTCCGGCGGGGGCAGAGAGGCGCTGCCGCCGCCGCCGGCCGTGGCGGAGGGAGAGGCAGACTGGCTAGCCGCCGACGGCGCGGTGGCCCCCGCTGCGAGCATGGAGGGCGGGCTCGATGGAGCCTTGGGTGTGAACGCAACCTCGGGCGACGCAACCTCTGGTGAGAACGCAACCTCCGGGCTCGACGCTTCCTCCGCCGTCACCACCGACCCCTCGGCGCACCGGACCGGCCCCTCGGCGGATGGAACCGCCCCCTCGGCCGACATGGCCGCCGCCGCCGCTCTCTCCGCCACCCACGCGGCGGCCCGCGGCTGGCCCGCGGGCGATGCCCTGCTGGCCGACTCTCTTGGTGAGGAGGAGATCGACTCTGACGAGCCGGCTCAAGTAGAGCGCCGGCGCGAGGCGGGGAGACTCGTGCGGCAGCGTCTCGCGTCGGAGCCTCCGGCTCAGAGTTTGTTGGCGGCGGCGGACGCCTTCATCTCTCGGGTCAAGCTGGAATCGTCCTCTGCTCCGGCCAAACCGTCATCTGCTGGAGTCGATGCATTGCTGCCCAACTGGTGCGAGGCGCGCGACGCGGCTAGCGGCGACGTATTTTACCACTGCACGATGACGGGCGAGACGTGCTTCCAGCGCCCTTCGCTCGACGGGAGAGCGTAGGCTGCTGCTCACTTTGGTGCTCGAGGGGTGCGGGCGGGAGAATCCCATCCGTTTTGCTCTCCTCTCGATCGTCGTCGGTAGTGGCGATGTGGCTTTAGCGCGGGAGTAGAGCAGCCAGCCCCTCCGGATCAGTTCCCTGTGCGTGTGTGCTCGTGTCCCCTTTGTATATGTATATGAACCGTCTGTGATTCGGGTGAGACTGCGCGCCAGAGAGCCCGAGTCGTCAGACGACTACGACTACGAGTACGAGTGCCGGTTCACAATTAAATATCGTTTTATATGCGTTTTTTCAACCTATGCCTAGACAAATAAATATATGAGAAAAAATACAAGCGAACAAAATATATAGCGTTGCCAGCGCGCGGCGCACGGCGATGAGCGATGACCCACCACGGCCGCGCGCACGCTTATGCGCACGCGAACGCTTTCGCCGCGGGGGCACCCGCCGCCCATCAACGAGACCAGCCTCGAAAGCCGGAAGTGGAGGCTGGAAGTCGAAAAAAAAATCAACTGGAACGAACAGATGGGGCAGGGCCGTCTGGAGACGCCAACCAGCGAAGAGAGAGAGAGAGAGGGGCATATTATTGTAGATAGATAGATAGATATATATATATATATATATATATATATATATATATATATATATAGAGAGAGAGAGAGAGAGAGAGAGAAAGAGAGAGAGAGAGAATCAGTAGCCGTTGGACCATGGACATGGAGGGATACAGGAGAGAGCCTGGCCGAGTTCACTGCATCGGCTTGCATGGCGGCGGCGCCGTTGGGTCAAAGGCGCGCTTGAAGGCGCCGTCGCGCACGAGCCACGCCACGTCGGGGGCATTATTCTTTCCCGGTGGCACCGGCACCGCATAAAAGAGACTCGTCTCCCACTTCTCGCCCGCGGCCCGCATCGCCTTGGCCTCGACCCGGCGGCCCTCCTCGATCGTGGCCTTGGCCGCGCGCGCCGTGTTCCAGTCCCTTGCCTTGAGCGCTGCGGTGAGCTCGCCCCAGACGTTGCTAGGGTGGCGCTCCCACGCCAGCGAGTGCGCGGGCACGCCGTAGGGCGGTGGCTCCTGCAGCGCGGCGATCTCCGTCGGCCGGTCCTCACCTCCGCTGGGAGCGGGCAGCATCTCCACCTCGGCCGCGCCGCTCGCCATCGTGGCCACCACGCGGCGCGTCCACTTGCCAGAGATCTGGCAGAGCTTCGCGCCGTTCTGGGTCACCGTGCCCTTGACCACGTGGCGGTCGCCGAGCCCGAAATAGCCGGCGGGCTTGTAGTCGATCCGGCCCACCAGGCCGTTCTGCGCGCACTCGATCTCTAGCACCCCCGCCCACTCGCAAAAGGAGGCGCCGACGCCCATGACGCCGCGCAGGTATACCGAGGGCAGGGACTTGATTCTGTAGACCTCGACTTGGCCGCCGGGCAGCGTGAGCGTCGTCTCGGAGCCGTAGATCGTCATCCGCACCTCGACGTAGTTGCCGTAAAACATGGGGACGGCGATCGTGCTGCTCACGTTGCGGAAGAAGCCGCCGTGGCTCTCGCCCTCGAGGGCCGACGCGGTGATGGGCGGGTGGTGCGACACCTGCTCCACTATCGCACGCCAGCTCGCGTCGCTCGAGTCGCCCGCGGCGGGCGCCGCAGCGGCCGCCGGGGCGCTGCCCAGGCACGAGCTCCCCGGGGCGGCAACCGCGCCGTCGGAGCAAGCGATGCAGACCTCGCCGATGATGGGGTTGTACGGTTTCATCATGGCGGCCGTCAGCGTCTGGCTCGTGACTGCGAGCTTCCCGGACAGCATCCGCAGCATGCGGCCCACCGGATCCGACGCGCCGAGCACCGCGGTCGCGCCCGTGGCGTCTAGCGCAGAGGCGTGGAGCGACAGCGACGCCGTGCTAAAGGGGAGCATAAACGACGCCGGGATGCCGATCTTGGTGAGGTCGGTGCCGGGCCTAATTTCGCCAGACTTGAGCATCTGGCCGAGCTCACTGCGCAGTTCGCTTATGCCCGAGGGCATGCGGGCCACCAGCCGCGGCGCCACGTCGCCAATGTCGAGTTCCGCGTTAGACATGTCGGCGGCAAAATTGGCAGAACGAAAATAGACCGCGGGCTTTCTTTTTAGAAGTTCCATAGGTCGAAAATAGGTCGGTTAAATTTGGGCCGACCAGCATTTTGCATCTGCCTCACGAGCGGGCCAACTCGCTGCCTCGCTGCATCTTCTATGATGCTCTCGCAGCTCCTGCTGCACTATATTGTCCAGGAGGCGCGAAAGGGTCTCGCCGCGCTCGGCCCGCACTTGTGGGGCCCGGATCGGCCGTGGGTGCAGCAGTGGCGGCAGTCGGGCCGACAGATGAAGAACAAGCTGCCAGCCGACGTCTGTATGAACGAGCTCGCGGCCCGGCCTGCGGACGCCGACTGCCAGTGCGCCCGGCCTGCGGACGCCGACTGCCAGTGCGCCCGGCCGGCGCTGGCGCTCGCCGAGGAGGAGTTCACGGCCGCGCAACGGGCCTCCGAGTTGGCCGCAGCCTCGGCCGCCACTGCACACGCGGCGGAGCTGGCGCGGTTCCAGGAGGAGCTGGCGGCCGCCCGAGACGCACAAGACACGGCGCTGGCGGCCGAGCGCGAGATGCGCAAGATATCCGAGACGCAGGGGGCGGCGATGGCGCGCGCGGTCGCCACCGCGAGCGCCGATGCGGAGAACTACGTGTCCGCTGTGAGAGAGGACGCCTCGCGCGCCGCCGCGCAGCACCGGAGCGAAATGGACGAGATGCGCGCACGCGTGGCAGGGGCGGAAGCGGTGGTGGGCGCGGCGGCGGCGGCTCAGATCGAGGCCGAAGCCGTCGCCGCCACGCTGCGCGGCGAGTGGGCGGCCATGGAGGAGGCGAGCCGGGCGGGCGAGGCGTCGACGTCGCGCGCGGTGGACGCGGCCATGCTCGCGGACCGCGCCCACGCCGCCGCCGCCGTGGCGGCTGAGGAGCTCGCTGGGGCTAAGGCCGAGGTGTCGGAGTGCCGGCGGCGGCTCGAGGATGCGCGCGCGGGAGAGCGACGGGTGGAGGAGGCGGAGGCCACGTTGCGCGCTTCGCAGGAGCGAGCACGGATGCTTACGGCCGAACTGGCGGGATGCAAACAGGCCCTCGCGCGGCTCAACGCTACAGTCAACCTCTTTACGGGCCACGCGCTGCTCCAAGCCGCCGACCTCAATACCACCGCCGCCGGCCCCACCAGCAGCAGCACATCCCTTGCCGACTCTGCCGGAGACGCGACCGGCCGCCCTCTTCAGCTGGCGTTTCTCGACTCGAGCTCGGTTAGCGAGACGGCGGCGTCCCTCTTCAGCGACGCCGTCGACTTCGGCGACTCGTCGGCGTGCGCGGTCAGCGCCTCGCTCCGCGCCGTGTCCCTGCCGCCGGAGCTGTCCCGGCTGCGCGACCTGGCCGTGCCCGACCTGAGCGACTTGCGCATCGACACCTCGATGGCGGTCCAGCCCAGCACTGCGCTGCTCGTCGCGCCCCTCGGCCTGCTCCTCCTCTTCTTCTGCTTATGCACCCGCCCTTCGTCGCCACGCCGCGCCCGGAGCAAGGCGGGCGACGCGCAGCTCTTCGGGGAGCAGCCCGCCACGACCACGCGGCGCGGAGGCCCTGCGCTTCCGCCGCGTCCGGCGGAGGCTGTCGAGGGCGCCAACTGCGCCGCCTCGCCACAGCAGCTCGTCGGCAAGGCGCCGCCCGGCCAATCACACGCGGCGCACGCTACGCACAGCCTCGACGCAGCCGAGCTCGCGGCGCTCAAGCAGCAGCTCCTACCCACTGCTTCGCCGCCGCCGCCGCCAGCCTCAGTCGCCGCGGGCACCCAGACGACCCCCAACGTCGAACGCGCCCTTGGCCCTGCCGCCCAGGACGCGGGCGGCGCTGTCGAGGTGGAGGGCGGCTCCGAGTACCGGTGCACGCTGGTGGCGACGGAGCGCGTGCGCGACGCGTGGGTGGCCTACCGCGCCTTCCACTCGTGGGTCCTCGCCGCCGCCGCCATGGACGCCGAGGCCGCGCTCCGGAGCGCTGGCGAGGACGCCTGCTCCTTGCAACGCACGGTGGCTGACCTCGAGCACCGCCTCCTCAAAGAGAGGGCGACGTTTGCGCGGCTGACGACGCCCGGCGGCTCGGTCCGCTCCGCCGTCGGCTCGGCCCGCTCGCGCTGCTCGGCCGTCTCTGAGGCGTCGGCCGAGATCAGCGCCTCGCTAAAGTCGCTCCGGACCAACCTCTCCATCTTGGCCGGAGAACGCCACTCTGGCCCCAAGGCGCGCAACACGCCCGGCCGGCTCGTCAGCGTCGCGCGCCGGCTGCTGCCGCGCCTGGCGGACCACGTTTCTCCCTCGCGCATCCTCTCCTCGATGCTCCAGGAAGTGAACCTCGTCGTTGCGGAGGAGATGGCGCTGAGTGGCGGGCCGCGCGACTCGCCCGACACGCGGCGCGGCAGCAGCAGCACGTGCAGCGCGCTCGGCACGCCAGACCGCTGGATGGCGCACTCGCCCTCGTGGGGCCAGCTCACGTCGGAGAACGTGCACATCCTAGAAAAGCGCTCCTCGCCCATTCCCATCCCCGAGATGCTCGCGCGAAACTCGGCCGCGGGTGGTGCGCTCCTGGCGGAAGAGCAGCTGCTGGACCACGACCACCAGGCGATGGACGAGGGGGAGTGCGAGCGCGACGGCTCGCAGGGCTCCGAGTGGGACAGCGCCATGCCCTGAATTCATGCCTCTGGAGACGTTCCCGATTCGGAAGGACTCGCACCTATGCGACAGCCCGAACGGGTGTTCAGGAGCGGTGATTGTTCAATAGCAGTTCGTTTCCATGCTGCGGTCCGAACAGGAGTCTAGGGCGAGTCGCAGACGGTGCGCCGCTTCGAAATCGGAGCTACAGAGGGTGCCTTCTGGGGTTGTGTAATAATCGGCGCGTCGAAGGGATCCGAGTGCGACGGGTCGCCGTGCCTTTAGGAGGGGCAAATCGGGTCCGGAGCGCCGCGTGCTGCTTGGCCTCGCCGCCCTATCGCCACGCCGACGTCTCGATGTTCCCATCGTAATACCATGGGGGGGGGAGCTCGACTTCGGCTGCAGAGTCTTAGTGGTGCATGTCCTGCGTGAGGGTGCGAGGATCTCAGAGAAGGGCCAACGGAGGAGGCGGCGAGGAGCGTGCGAGACGGCGGCATGCGCTTCTTAGTCGTTGTGTGCACCTCCTTGCCCCTCGAGCAGACGCGGAGCTCTCCTCTTGTTTCTACGGCCTCGCTTCTTCTATTCGCGGCGCCGCCATTCGCCGTGAGGCTGCGCTGTTGGGAGAGGTTTTGCATTCCCGCCACGATGTAGCGTGCGCATCAATGCTGTGATGTCTTTGTATATATGTAGAATTGTTGATTTTTGGCTTTGTCCTAGTTCTAGTCCCAGTGACGTATGTGTATTATGTAACCTTTTGTATTCGTGCTTTGTGTTGTGTTGCTCCGTAGTGTAGTCTGTTGATGTCTACCAGAGCGACGTCTTCGTGCGCGTGTGTGCGTGTGCCGCACGGTCGTGCGTGCGGGCGCCCGGCGCGGCGTCTCCGTGTGGTGCGGCCGTGAGCTGTAGACTCGCATGTGCCCTGTTACTGCGAGTTGCACAGCAACAGCAGCGTCATGTCTCTCCTCGAGTCTCCTCTCTCTTTCTGTGTCTCGCATCTGTTTCTGTTCACACAGGTCACAGGTAACGCATCATACATATACATATAACGTAACGCGTAACGCGCGACGAAACACGAAACATACAACAATAAGGAAATGGATCACGGAAGACGTGAAGCAGGCACACGCACAGCACGCACTGAGCGCACAGCACCCACACAAAAGGCAGGGATCGAGGATCAGAGCAACATCGGCTCGCCGCCATTCATGCACTCGAGGCATCTGCACCGCCGCTGGGGCAGCGCGCGCGTCTGCTTGCTGCTCTGGTGGCCAAGGTACAGGGCTCGGCAGCCCTGGCACACGCACCAGAAGCGCGCGCACCCCGCGATGCAGGCGCAGGTCGGTCCGCGTAGGCAGTTCTCGTCCTCGTCGAACCGAAGGGCCAGGTCTCGCACGCCGACGGAGCGGTCGCAGACGTCGAGCTGATCGAACAACGAGTAGAAGTCCTTGAAAGACATCCAGAAGGAGCCCTCGTCCGAGCCGCCCGGCCTGTGGGCGGCGCGCTCGCGCCACAGCGCTGCCTGGATCTCAAGGTGCGTGTCCCAGAGCGCGGACGCGTCCGACCAGTCGCCCGTCCACTCGAAGCGGCCCCACGGGTTGCGAAGCTGCATCAGCCGTATCCCGTAGAGCTCGCGGCACTGGAGTACTGCGTAGGCGTGGCCCGCGACCAGCCCGTCGGTGCGCTTCGCCTCGCCCGACGCCGAGAGGATACTCGCCCCGATGACGGCGTCGCCTCGGTCGTAGGCCAGCAGGAGCATCCAGAGCTCCTCGTGCGTATACTCCTCCGCCGTCGAGCGAAGCCCGCACCGTCGCGGGTTGTCCCTGGTCCCCTGCAACATCAGGTCCAGCCGAGACCACTTGGGACGCTTCACGTCGCGGCTGAGGCAGAAGCAATAATCTCCAGTCATCAAATGCAGCGCTCACAGCGTCAGGCCGCCCTGGAGCCCGTCGTAGCCGCCGCAGTACTTTGCGAAGGCCTTCTCCAACACCAACACCCACAACTCCCCCTCGCACGGCTGGGCGAAGAGGGGGTCGCCCGTCTTGCGGTCGCAGGGGAAAGTCCCCTCCACCGTGATGACGGTCCAGCGCTTGGTCAGCACGTCCCAGAGGCGGACCGAGTACTTGCCTCGCAGAGACACCTCGCGTTGCAGGAACAGGTTGCGAAGCAGGCCGGGGAACTCAGCAAGGCACGCCGCCGCCGCCAGGAGCCAGCAGTCGCCCAGGGCGCCCTGGCCCACGTCGGACGGCTGGATGCCGTCGCGGATGAGCGCCGCGCCATTGGCGTGCGTGGACCGCAGCTCCAAGGCCCGGACCCACTCGACGTTGTGCTTGCCGGCGAGCGAGCCGAGCGACGAGTCATTCGCGGGGAAGGACGCGTCGGTATAGGTGAAGCACGAGCAGCCGAGGCACGGCCCGCAGAAGGTGCGGGCCAGCTGCGAGAGCCCGCGCTTGGCGACCACCTCGAGGCAGGGCACTAGGTAGATGGTGGTGGAGCGGTAGGTGAGGACGAAGGGCGCGCAGCCGAGGTTGATGTACCAGCGCGCGTGGCCGTGGCAGATGTCGTCGCACCTGTGGAGCGGGTACGTTGTGGGCGTACGCGTGCGCAGGTTGACGCGCCAGCGCGTGTGGCCGCAGCAGCGCACGCACGAGGCATCGGCCAGAAGTCGTCAGGGTCCTTACCGAGAGCCCTGGCACCTGCTCGGCGAGTTGTCGGCCATTGACAGTTTCAATTTGTCGGCCCTCATAAAAAGAAATGATTCCACAATTAGAATGGGCTATTTAGGCAGATTCAAAATAGAACGCGCTAGACACGTATGTCAGCCGCGAAGCTTTAGTGGGCGAACACGGCCTCCAGCTGGCCGACGTGGCGCGCTGGAGCCCCGAGGAGCACGGGGCAGAACACGGCCAGGACGCAGGCCACGGCACAGACGCACACAGACAAAAAAACGCGCACGTATACACAGGGCCGCTTCCAGCGCAGTGCTCTGCCAGCTGTATTGCTGACGCCCTGCTCCCCTCGCTCTGTGCTCACAGATGGCCGCCCGCCGCCTGATCCCGCTGCTGGACCGCGTGCTGGTGCAGCGCATCGAGGCGCCGACCAAGTCGATTGGCGGCGTGCTGCTGCCAGAGATGGCGCAGAACAAGCTGAACGAGGGTGTGGTGATCTCGGTCGGGCCCGGCCGGCGGGACAAGGAGGGTGCGCTGCTGCCGATGGGGGTCAAGCCGGATGACAAGGTGCTGCTCCCGCAGTATGGCGGCAACGAGGTGAGCATTGGCGATGACGACTTTGTGCTGTTCCGCGATGAGGACATCCTGGGGGTGCTCGCTGGCAAGTGAGCCGTGGGCTGCGCTGGGCGTTCGAGGGTGCTGGCCAAAGTCCGGCGCACCGCAGACGGGACCGAGCGGCACCTCGGTCCGCCACCTCCCAGTCCTCTGGAGGTGGTGGCATAGCTGCTGTTCGCTGCTGGAAATGGAGATTACCACGGTTGCTCCCTCTCCTCTGCGCGTGGCGCTCACGGGCCTGGTCCCATCCTCGCGCGCCGCTGCGATTTCTTAGGTGTAGGCGTGTAAACTAGGGCTTCTGTAGGGCGCGTTGTTGTGGATGGTTGAGATCTGCGCTGGTGCTGGTCGGCTAAAGTTGTGTTCTGTGAATGATTCTAGGTCGGTCACCTGCGCCAGGCGCCCACGGGCCTGGTTCCATCCTTGACGCGCCGCTGCGCTCGCTGGCCGCGGTAGCTTTAGCTGTGAATGCTGAATTCTGGCCTCTGCTTGTTTGCTATTTTTTATATGTAAATGGTTAATAGAAGAAGCGACACCGACTTAGGCAACACGCAAAGCGCGCCGCGCGGTGGAGAGAGAGCGACTGTGTGCTAGACCGTCACGGCCGTAGGGGTTGGAGTCCGGGAGGCAGG
>Ga0105055_10012002_pt1 | contig 10604 bp, 10 predicted proteins | sample BON03_FD_78090 | JGI IMG/M metagenome (GOLD analysis project Ga0105055, IMG submission 78090) | Freshwater microbial communities from Lake Bonney liftoff mats and glacier meltwater in Antarctica - BON-03 | ecosystem: Environmental > Aquatic > Freshwater > Ice > Glacier meltwater | place: Lake... | reverse complement strand
GCGATCCACACGATGCCTTCAAGCACCCGCCGGTTGTCGAGCGAGGGGCGGCAGGCGCGCCCGCGCTCAGGCGGCAGAAACGGGGCGATCAGCGCCCAAGCTGCGGTGTCGATCAGGTCTCGGTTCATGGCTGGCTCCCAGTTTCCAGCCTTGAATCATGACGATGGCGCTTTGGGAATCCCTTTTGTCCACACGGCCTAGGATTATAGTAAGTTGTCGCCTCTGTCGGCGTGCTGCCTGTGCTGCTAGGTGTTTAGTCCCGGCATTTGGTGGATCGGATCAAGGGTGAATCGGTCTGGCTCGGAAGTCCAGCGTTTGCAGACGAACTCATAGGGCGTCAGCCCACTGAGAGCCTTCAATCGACGGGCGTAGGTATACGCGTCGATGAAATCCGCGAGATGTCGCGACGCTGGCCGTGGTCATCGTAATGAAAGCGTTTGACGGTTGCTTCCTTGATCGCGCGATTCATCCGCTCGACTTGGCCATTCGTCCAAGGATGCCTCACCTTCGTGAGGCGGTGTTAAATCCCGTTCTCGCTACAAACGTGGTGGAAGATGTGTGCAAAGGCGTGCGCATCCAGGCCGCAGTTGGTGAATTGAATGCCGTTGTCGGTCAGCACGGTGTGGATCCGATAGGGCAACGCGTGCAACAGCTCGCGCCATGCCCGCCACATGATCGCGGCGTGGCGCGACCACCGCCACCGCCACCGCCCTCAAACGAACCTCGGCGGGCGCACACTGAGGGAGTTCCTCAACCGGTCGAAGCTGGGCCAAATCCAGAACAGAGTTGCCTTCTGGCTGAAGAAAATTCGGGGGGAGCAGGTCACACCCCATCGCTTGCTGCCCGACAGCGCAGCCTTGATCCGCGCCTCATGCTCCGGCGCTTTGAAAGCGCCGGAGCCGTGTTTTTCGCGTCAGTTGATAAATTTCTTGATCTCACCGCTTTTAAGACGGTTGGCGTAGCTGGTGAGTTCTTGCTTGACCAGCTTCATCAAGAAGTAGAGCGCTAGAATGTTGACCACCGCCATGGAGAAGATTGCAGCATCAGAGAAGTCGATGACCGGACCGAGGCTGGCAGCCGCGCCAATCACGATGAAGATGCAGAAGATGATCTTGAACGTCAGCTCCATGATCTTCCCTTCGCCGAAAAGATAGGTCCAAGCCTTCAGACCATAGTAGCTCCACGAGATCATCGTCGAGAAGGCGAACAGCACCACGGCCACCGCGAGAACGTAGGGGAACCAGCTGATGCTGGATCCAAAGGCCGCCGAGGTCAGGGCCACGCCGGTGTTCCCGTCGACGGTTGCGATGGCGCTTCCCGCTTCGTTCAGCACATAGTTGCCGGTCGCCGGATCGGATATCAGCTGCTGGGAGATGACGATGACCAAAGCCGTCATCGTGCAGATGACCACGGTGTCGATCAGCGGCTCGAGGAGCGACACGAAGCCTTCCGTGATCGGTTCCTTGGTGCGCACGGCGGAGTGGGCGATCGCGGCGGACCCGACCCCGGCTTCGTTGGAAAACGCGGCCCGCTTGAAGCCTTGGATGAGCGCGCCGACAAAGCCCCCGGCGACGCCGAGCCCGGTGAAGGCCCCCTCGAAGATCTGGCCGAACGCCCAGCCGATCTTGTCATAGTTCGCGATCAAAATGATCAGCGCCGCGCCGACATAGAGGATGCCCATCAACGGCACCACCTTTTCGGTTACGTTGGCTATCGACTTGATCCCGCCGACGATGACGCTGAACACCACGACGGCGAAGACGATGCCGGTGATCCAGCCGGGAAAATCTCCGACTATGCCCGAAATCTGCGCATGGGCCTGATTGGCCTGGAACATGTTGCCGCCGCCAAGGGCGCCGAGAATGCAGAAAATCGAAAAGAGCACGGCGAGCACTTTGCCGCCGGGCAGGCCCAATTCTTTGAACCCTTTCGACATGTAGTACATCGGCCCGCCAGAGACGGTGCCATCCGGGTATTCGTTGCGGTATTTCACGCCGAGCGTGCATTCGGTGAATTTGGACGCCATGCCCAAAAGCCCGGCAAGGATCATCCAAAAGGTTGCGCCAGGGCCGCCGATGCCCACCGCGACGGCGACGCCGGCGATGTTGCCCAGCCCCACCGTGCCCGATAACGCCGTGGTGAGCGCTTGGAAATGGCTGACCTCGCCTGCGTCATTGGGGTCTGAATAATCGCCCTTCACCAGCCCGATCGCATGGCTGAAGAAGCGAAACTGCACGAACCCGAAGTATACGGTGAAGATCGTGGCGGCAACCACGAGCCACATCACGATCCACGGGAAGCTGGTCCCCGGCAAAGGTGCGAAAATGAGGCTGACGAAAGGCCCCGTCACATCCGCGAAGATCGCGTTGACCTTCTCATCAATCCCGACCGCGTCCTGAGCGGCCAGAGGGCTCGCGGCCAGCGACGCCCCGAGTGCAGCGATGATCCGTTTCATGACAATCCCCTTATCCAATGACCGTGACCGGCACGTCGGCATTCATCACAAGGTTCTGGGTCGAGCTGCCGAAGATGCGCTTGGTGAACCCGTCCGCGGACACACGCCCGACGATGATCTGCGATCCGCCATTTTCGACGGCGATGCGGTTGAGCGTTTCAGCCACGTCGCCATGGCGCACGATGCCGCTCGCCTTGAACCCCGCTTCGATCAGGCCTTCGAGCGCGGGCGTGACGATCCGCTTGGTCGCGATCTCGATTTCTTCTTCGCGTCGATTGTGGCGCTTTTCGTTTTCTTCGGCGGTTTGGAACGTGAATGGCGACCAATCGATCACATAGGCGACGACCAATTCGCAGCCCTCCATTCGCGATGCGAGATCCTTGGCAAAGGCAATCGTGCGTTTGCTCGTCGCCGTTCCGTCCAATCCGATAACAAGTTTCGATATCATTTAGTATCTCCATGTTTTGAATTTAATAATGCAGGCTCTAAGGACCCCCGTTCACGTCGCGCGCCGTGATCAGGGACGTCACGCAACATTGAAGAATTTTAAATTCCAACAGAATTGGCGTGCGTTTGAAAGAGTCTTTTTGGTGCTGCGCCACTCAGCATGACCGCGATGCGACCATCTCCTCGGCGCTGAAGACTTGATTTGAGCGTGCCGCCCGGCTGGCGCAGCCAGTGCGTCCCAAAACGCAAAGGGCTCCCCGAGATGAGCCAATGCTTTGTAATTAAGAAGGTATTTTTTACTGGAGTTGGATTTTCTCTTTGTCGAACGCGCGCGGGCCACGCAATGCCGCTCGTGCTTGATGGAGTGCGACACGCATTGAGCCAGTCAGCCGTTTCGAACGTGGCGCGCGGCTCTGCTGCGAGCGGCTCGGCACCCGCCCACCGCTCTGGCCCGGAGCGACAGGGTCTTTCGAGCCGCTCCAAGGCCGCACATCGCCCGGCCGCTTGCGCGAGTTCGGCGCTGAGTCAGCCAGAGGTGGTTCAGGAAACCTGAACACTTGGGATAAGTGAATTTTCCGCGCCACGGCGACATGATCGGGTAATCCCCCCCTGCGGTTGACGGGGTTCATGAGTGAAATTTTCTCAGCCGATTGATCGAGGATATTCCGAATGAATAAGCGTCCTTGCCCCCGGATATTGGACTTGGGTTCTTCTGGATAAGGCCACCACTTTCGTCAACATTTTCATCCTTGTCTGTGACGGCGTACGATATCCGACGCTCTAATGCCGCCGCTGTCGGTTATCGAATATCTCGATGCACTCACAGAGCGCGGCCCTTGCCTCACGTCGTGTCCGGATCTTTATGCGGCGCACCATTTCGGCTTTCAGCGAACTGAAGAGACTTTCCATGGCTGCGCTGTCCAGGCAGTTCCCTTTGCGCTCATCGAAGCCGTGATGTGATGCAATCCGAGCGGTTCGCTTTAGCTGTCGCAGGCATATCGCACGCCCCTGTCGGTGCGGACGATCAGCCCCGATGCGGGGCGTCGGTTGCGGATCGCCATTTTCAGCGCCTCTTCGCACAGGGCGCTTTCGAGCCGCTCCGACATCGACCGCCCAACGATCTCCATGCTGGCCAGGTCCTTGAGCGCCGCGAGATAGAGCCCGCCCTCATCGGTCGGAATATACGAGATATCTGGACCTGTCCCGGTTTGGTTCCGATCACTTGAGAGCGATACTCACCATCAAGGAGACCGGACATGGCACACAAACCCAGCAATGAATTCAAAAGGGATGCGTCGCGGATTGCGCTGACCAGCGGCCTTATGCGCCGACAGGTTTCGGCAGATCTCGGTGTCGAGCTTTCAACGCTGAACAAATGGGTGACGGCGTTCTCCAAGTAATTGGCGCCCATCGGCCCTGACCAGAACCTGGTGCGGGAGAATGACCGCCTGCGGCGCAAGAACCGCATTCTCAAGGAGGAGAGGGAGGTTTTGAAAAATGCGGCGATCTTCTTCGCAGGCCAAAAACCGTGAGGTTCGCTTTCATTGACCGATATCGCGGCTTGCTGCCACGCGTGCATCTGTGACGGCTGCTGGCTGTCACGGATCGAGGCTTTCGTGCGTGGCGGGGCCGGCCGGCGCCCCGCCGCCTTCACACTGACATGGTTCTGCTGGCGCATATCGAGGACCGGCACCGCGCCAGTCTTGGCAGATATGGCCGGCCCCGGATGACAGAAGAGCTGAAGAAGCTGGGGCTGGCTGTGGGGCATAGGTATGTCGGTCACCTGATGCGCCAGAACGCAATCCAAGTTATCAGGACCCGAAAATACAAGGCGACGACGGATAGCAATCGTTCGCTGAACATCTCACCAAACCTTCTCGACCAAGACTTCCAAGAAAGTGGGCCCAAACATAAATGGGCAGGCGACATCACTTACATCCGGACCCGCGAGGCTGGGTCTATCTGGCCGTCATCCTTGATTTGCATTCCCGGCGCGCCATTGGATGGGCAATCAGCAATCGTCTGAAGAAATATTTGGCGACCCGGGCGCTGACAATGGTGATCGCCCTGCGCCAACCGCCAAAAGACTGCATCCGCCATACGGACAGGGGCAGCCAATACTGCTCGCACGACTATCAAAAGCTCCCACGTCAACATGACTTCCCAGCGTCAATGAGTGGAAAGGGAAATTGCTATGATAACGCCGCCGTCGAGACGTTCTTCAAGGCGATCAAGGCTGAGATGATCTGGCGCCGACTATGGCCCACACGCCGCTCGGCCGAAGTCGCGCTGCTCGACTATATCAACGGTATTCTACAATCTGCGCCGCAGATAATCATCCCTTGGCTGGAAAAGCCCCTTGGCCTATGCGAAAGGCCGCTTGAATGAGCACATGACTGAAACCAAACCGTGACAGGTCCAATCAGCCGATCAGACGCTATCGAGCGCCATGATCTTGAAGTTGCGGTTCAGCAGGTTCGGGTAAATCGCAAAGGAATGGCGGCTGTCCGTGGTCACAGGCATGCGCCGCTTTCATCGAGGCAGGTGAATGCCTCTCAATTTCATTGGCTCGGCAGCCGTCTTGCGTGACACATGATGGCCTTGGGATCGTAGTTCAGCGTGGATGAAAGGCGCATCATGGTGTTGCTTGCTGTCTTCAAAGATCGCCCGGATCTCGCCGACCGACATCTCGAAACAGGCTGCCAGTTCCGCGCGATCAAAAGCAGTGCTCTGCCATGCATGGAACCAACTTCGTGAAGCATCCAAAACCCAGCACAGCAAGCGAATGGCATGATCGTGGGCATTGGCGGCAAGGAACGCGAGCTTGTCTTTCATGTTTTCACCGCCCGCCGAGTGAAGACATGGATACTTTGCGCATCACCCCATTTTCTTGCTTCAACCGCTTCACGTCGCGCTGGAGTTGAGCCAACTCAGCCGCCTCGGCTTTTGTTGGAGCGATCCCCATTGCCGATCCTGCAACCGGCAACTCAAGATGCAAGGCCTTCAGCTGCCCGGACGTGATCCCCAGCTCTGCCGAGAAGCTCGCGCAGGTCGCTCCCGGCTCGGAAAGCCGCGCCGCAGCCTGATTTTTGTATTCAAACGTAAATCGCCGTCTCGTCTTCTTGCTCAGGTGCGCCTCCCGGTTCAGAGGTTGCTTTAGCCCTTGGTCCGGGAACCGGGGGCAAGGTCAAAGCGGATGCGGAGCGTGATGATCACCGCCTTGTCTTCGGGAATTCCGGACTTCAGGGCGTCGAGCCGGCGTCGCGGGCCCGCGACGCCCGCCCTCTTCCACGTCGGGGCGCTGTCCGGACCGCTCCGAAGCGCTCGGCGGACCGCCCCCGCCACCCGTGCGCGGCGCGAGACGCGGCCGTCAGCGCGCGCGCTTGCGCCGAAGCATCCCCAGCAGCGGCGAGGCCCAGATCAGCAGCGTCACGATCCCCAGCCCGGCGGATATCGGCCGCTCGAAGAACGCCAGCAGCGCGCCGTCGGCCTTGATCATCGAGGTCATGAAGCTTTCCTCCAGCAGCGGTCCCAGCACCAGGCCGAGGATCGCGGGCGCGATCGGAAAGCCGTTCTCCTCCATCAGATAGGCCAGCAGGCCGAGCGCCATCATCACCCCGACGTCGAACACGGTGTTGTTGATCGCAAAGGCGCCGACGATGCAGAACAGCAAGATGATCGGCATCAGCACCTCGCGCGGGGCGCTCAGCATGCGCCGCGAGGTCTTTATCGCCACGAAGCCAAGCGGCAGCAGCATCAGGTTCGCAATGAAGAACGACAGGAACACCGCGTAGATCAGCTCGGGATGGAACAGGAACACGGTCGGGCCGGGGTTCATGCCCTTCATGTAGAGCACGCCGATCACGATCGCGGTGATCGAATCTCCCGGAATTCCGAACACCAGCGTGGGCACCCAGGCGCTGCCCAGACCGGCATTGTTGGCCGCCCCTGCGCTGACGATCCCCTCGGGGTGGCCGGCGCCGAATTTCTCCGGCGTTCGGGAGAATTTCTTGGCCGTCGCATAAGCGATCCACGCGGCGATGTCCGAGCCGGCGCCCGGCAGCGCCCCCACCGCGGTCCCGATCACGCTGCCGCGCAGCAGCGGCATCTTGTTTCGCCGCAAAATCGATCCCAGCCCGGAAAAAATGTTGCCGATCGACTGCTGCGGAATTTGCACCGGCGGCGCCAGCGACACCACGAAGCGGATCACCTCGGCCAGCGCGAACATCCCGATCATCACCGGGATGAAGTTGATCCCGCCCATCAGCTCCACCACGCCGAAGGTGAACCGCGGATGGCCCGAGATCGGGTCCAGCCCGATCGTGGCGATGAACAGGCCCATCATCAGCGAGACCAGCCCCTTGACCTGGCTGCCCCCGGCCACGAAGGCGGCGCAGGTCAGCCCGATGCAGGCCAGCCAGAAATACTCGAACGAGCTGAATTTAAGCGCGACCTCCGCCAGCAGCGGCGCCGATGTGGCCAGCACGATGCTGCCGAAGATCCCGCCCAACGCCGCCGAGGTCAGGCTGACGCCCAGCACCAGCTCGGCCTTGCCCTTGCGGGTCATGGCGAACGCCTCGTCGGTGTAGGCCGCCGAGGCGGGCGTGCCCGGCATCCGCAGCAAGGCGCCCGGAATGTCGCCCGCGAAGATCGCCATCGCGGTGACTGAAACGATGGCCGCCAGCGCGGGCACCGGGTCCATGAAGAACGTCACCGGGACCAGCAACGCGGTGGCCATGGTCGCGGACAAGCCGGGAATGGCGCCCATGAACATGCCGAACATGCCCGCCATCAGCATCACACCCAGCACATAGGGATCGAAAATCAGCCCGAAGGCGAGCGCGGTGGTTTCCATGCTCAGGGCCCCTCAGAACAAATTCGGCGGCACGATGCCGTAGGGCAGCGGAACGCGCAGCAGCCCGCCGAAGAATTGCTGCATGATCAGGGCGGCCGCGACCGAGATCGCCAGCGTCGATCCGATCCGCCGCACGCCGCGCAGCGCGGTCATGGTGGCGACCAGCACCGAAATCGCGGTCGGGATGAAGCCGAGCGCATCGGACGCGGCGACATAGAATGCCATCGAGACCAGCAGAACGGCGAAATTTCGGACATGACCGGGGGAGCGCACCCACTCCGGCACGGTGACCCAAGGGACCGTGCCGCGCGCGGCGACCCCCTTGGCGACGAGCGCCAGACCGCACAGACCCATCAAGACGGCGATGATCTGGGGAAATAGCGCGGAGCTGTAATCTTGTCCTGACAGTTCGGGAAAGGTCAGGGTCTCGCGCGCCATCACCGCGGCGAACACGATCAGCAAGCCGCCGGTGACGGCGTCGTTGACTTTCATTGCAGGCGACTTTCGCTGGGAGGTCGGACATGCGCGCGCCCGGCCGCAGGGACCGGGCGCGGGCGACGCGAAGCGGCGGTCCGACTTATTTCGCCAAGCCGGCCTTTTGCATCACGTCGCCGAGGTCCTTGTCCGCGCTCGCCATGAAGGCGGTGGCGTCGTCGGCGCCGCGCCAGACCATGCCGAAGCCGCGGCTCTCCATGAAGTCCTTGAACTCCTTGCTGTCATAGGCGCGCTGCAGCGCGGCCGAGGCTTTGGCCTTCACATCCGCCGGCAGACCCTTGGGGGCCGCGATCACGCGCCATGCGCCCACGGTCCAGTCCGATCCGGTCGCCGCTTTCAGCGTCGGCGCATCGGGGAACAGCCCGAGGCGCGCGTCGCCCATGGTGGCGAGGGCGCGCACGCGGCCCGCCTCGATCAGCGCGCGGCCTTCGGGCAGCGACGCGGTCACGATGTCGATCCCGCCCGCGACCAGATCCTGCAGGCCCGGCGCCGCGCCTTTGCTCGGCACCCAAGTCACCTGATCGCCATCCATGCCTTCGGACAGCATCCAGCCCGCAAGGCCGAGATGCCAGATCCCGCCTTGGCCGGTGCCCGACGCCTTGAACGTGCCCTTCGGCGCGGCCTTGATCGCGGCGGCCAGCGCCTTGGCGTCGGCATATTCGGAATCGGAGGACACCATCACGCCGCCCGCGTCGATGTTGACCTGTCCGATGACGTCATAGTCGAGATAGCTGAGATCGGTCAGGCCGATCCAGTGCATCATCGCGATCTCGACCGTCACGACGCCGAAGGTGTAGCCATCGGGATCGGAGGTCGCGATGGCCGAATGGCCGACCACGCCGCTGCCGCCGGTGCGGTTGACCACGTTGACCGGCTGGCCGAGGTCCTGCTCCAGCAGCGTGCCGAGGATGCGGCCGACCGCGTCGGTGCCGCCGCCCGCGCCCCAAGGCACGATCATGGTGATCGGCCGATCGGGCCATTCCGCCCGCGCGGCGGTGGCCGACAGCGTGGTGGCCGCGGCGACGACCGTGCCGGCCAGCGCCAGCAGTGTTTTCCTGAGCATGTTTCTCTCCCTGAAGTTCGTTGGTATTTTTTTGCCGCATGTGCCGATCGGCGTCGGCCGGGGTGCTCTCCCGCCACGGTCCGGCCGTCCGATGTCTTGGTCCGAGGCGCATGCTGCGGCGCCGCCTCGGATCGCACCTGGCGATTGGCGAGCGCCGCCGCCCGCGCTTGGTGTGACATGGTGACCATCCCTGCCATGCCAGCGTCAATCATTGCTTGGGCGCATGGCTCGCTGCAGCGCCGCCGCTCGCGGCCCGGCCACGCGGGATGGCGGTGCGTCTGATGGGTCCTCAGGACTGTTGCACTGCAGCGGCGCAGGCGCCATCGCGGGCGATCCGGCGCCGCAGCAATCCCTGCGGCAGGCAGGAGGGCGCAAATCGCGTTCGATGGGGGCGCGCATTGCGCTGCAGTGCGAAGGTCCGCCCATGCCGATGGGCGCCGCGCAGGCCGGTGACCGGCGTCAACCCAGGCCTCCTGATACTTGGGCGAATCCCACCAGATGGAAAGGGCGTCAGGCGTGGAAGGACGGCTCGCGCAGACGCGGCCGCTCTGTCGGTCCGGCGGTGCGGCGGTCTCGCAGGCCGAAGTGAACCGCGCCGCCAGGTGTTTGGTCCCAAGTTTTGATGGTGCAATCTCATCATCGGAATGGAAGGATGCGCTATGGGCCAGATATTGCATGGAGGCGCCGCGACGACGGGGGTTGTCCGGCTAGCGATCCAGCGCAGCTCAGATAGCCTGAGGGCGCTGTCCAAGCGCTATGGGATCAATCCGAAGACGGCCCCGAAGTGGAAGAAGCGCACCGGCGCCCGCGGATCTTCCCACGAGTCCGCGCGCGCCGCGCTCGACGGTGCTCGGCGTCGAAGACGAGGCGGTGATCGCCCATGTTTCGCCGCCACCGAGCGCTGCCGCTTGACGATTGCTTGCACGCGCTTCAGCCGAGCCTCCCGCATCTGAGCCGCTCGGCCTTGCATCGTTGCTTGCAACGCCATGGTATCTCGCGCCTGCCCGAAGTCGGCGGCTACAAGCCTGCCAAGAAGCGCTTCAAACGGTATCCCATCGGGTATTTTCACATTGATTTAGCCGAGGTCCGAACGGCCGAGGGCAAGCTGAATGTCTTTGTCGCCATTGACCGCACATTGAAATTCGCCTTTGTGTGACTGGAGAAGAGGGCAGGCAAGATGGAGGCGGCGCAGTTCCTGCGCGACCTGCTGCAGGCTCTGAGATGGCTCGGTTTGCTTGAGCAACTTCGGGGCGTTTTTCAGGTGGATTTCCGCCTCGTTCACGCCGCCG
>Ga0105055_10012000_pt1 | contig 10605 bp, 12 predicted proteins | sample BON03_FD_78090 | JGI IMG/M metagenome (GOLD analysis project Ga0105055, IMG submission 78090) | Freshwater microbial communities from Lake Bonney liftoff mats and glacier meltwater in Antarctica - BON-03 | ecosystem: Environmental > Aquatic > Freshwater > Ice > Glacier meltwater | place: Lake... | reverse complement strand
TTGGACTAGGAAACACCAAATATCGACAGGTCAGCATTGGCTACGGAGGGACGCCAAAATTTGATCTTGTACTGGCAGAGCAACCGTGTAGCATTTACGGTCATGAAATTGCCTCAACAGACAGGTCGAAACAGGCTGATAAGAAAAATCCGGCATTTGTGGCCACTGGAGATAGTGGAGGATGTATTCAACTACTGTCTTTCACGCCGCCACCATTTCTAGTGGACAAGCTGGTTGTTTTTCAGCAGTACGCGCACCCGGGAGGTGCTGAAATCGTCAAGTTTTCTATCGATAACAAGGTTCTTTATTCAACCGGGCGACTGGACCATTGCTTGTTGCAGTGGACTTGTCAGCCGCAGAAGGACCTCTTCTTCAGTGTTGCTGATATTCTACGACAATGTGCATCCACCGGTGTCCGTGAGTTTTTTGGCGGGCTTTCTGTTCTCGCTGATAATCTATTTCCAGAGAATACAATTGATTCCCTTCGTAAAAGAGATCTAATGAAAGACATCCTTGAGGAGATGAAGATGGGCCTCACTTTCGGGCCTAAAGATGTTGTTGGTGTGACTATTGCCCTGCAGGATGAAGGCAATTCGGTTCCGAAAAGTGCGACTGAAGAAGCCAAAAAGGAAAGGGCAATGAAGCAGGATATTGCTGAGGCTGTCGGTATGCTGCAGAGCCGCATACAATACTGTGGCTGGGAACGTGCGAGTGCTGATCCCAAAGATCCCAAGTATAATTGTTCACATGTGCACCTCAATCTGCTTGCTGCCGAGTTCGAGGGATTCGGAAAGATTTCATCTGCAGAGCTATTTGCCGATGCCATCTCTGAACAGGCGCGAGATCCCGAAAGTAAGCTGAAGAATTTAATGACCACCCGCCTTGCTATTTCGGCAGAGAAAAGGAAGGCGTTTGAAATGATTCCAGCACCCCTCCCTGTTGTAAAGAAATTCTCGAAGTCACTTCGTGCTTGTGATAAGCATGGATGCGAAGGTGCAACTCTTGATGTCGATGATACAAGAGCCAAAATGAAGACAAGCGATATCGGGTTTCAGGCCTCTCGGACTGCAGGATTCGACTTTCGCTTTCGACGTCTGCGCGCTATCATTTTTGATTCGATTATTCGGACAGGTGTCACAAGCATGAATGCCCTCAAAATGTCAGCTGCGCCAAAACCACTTTATAGGCCCAAGAAACCGGATTTGACGCACCTGCAGCTTGTGACTATATTCCAGATGATAGACTATGGCGACAGAGGTTGGATGTCACATGCTGATTTCATGTTGGGTCTACGACGAAATCCAGAATTAGCCGGATTGCTGGGCCTGCCAACCATCGATCTCCAAAAGGTAGCGTCTCGGCACATTTATGATCTGAGATATGGTTCGACGGAGAATGATCCGGCCGGAGTTGATGAGGCGAAAAAAATGGACTTGGAAGAGTTCGTTAGCTTCTTTGGCCTACAAAAAAGGAAGAATCGCCCACCTGCATCCATCGAAAATTCAAAGTGGACCGTGAGTAGTAACGTTATGAAGCCCCCTGCCCTCTGTGATTCTAGACTTTGTGCCAATGGACCCGCGCCTCCTAAGCGACGGTGGAATGAAAGGGTTACATCACGATCAATACTGCCCGTCATGACAAAAGAAGAAGCCTTAGCTATTTTCAAGGAGCTTGGGCTTGGCAACAAGGATTCTATCACTCAAAAAGATTTTGTCTGGCTCTTAAGACGCAGCCCACATCTAGAAGATAAACTGGGCCGCAAGAAGATCAAAGCTGAGGAGCTCGCTGCTTTTTTTAGTAATGCTTTCTTTCCTGACGTGATTTCTTTGCTGGTTCTGCTTGTTCTTTTCAGACATTTTTGGCGTGTTTGCCCACCTGATACGTTTTTGCACGCGTATCAGGTGCACGCCTAATACGCTCGACTGACCTCCTGTCTTCGTCTGTGGATGCTGCATAGGTGATGTGGGGCTTTGGAATCCGTTTGTAGAAAAGGAATGGAAGAAGAATACGGTGCCTGTTGGCGTAGCATTTCAGGCTTTTCAGACGATTGACGAAGAAACCCAAGGATGGTTCATGGTTGGCAGTTTTGTCACCGGTCTCAAGCGATACCCATCCATTGCCGACAGCTTGGGCTTGCTCAGTCGTTCCATGCGCGTTGACGCACTGCCACAGATCTATGAGTATATGTATCGGTCCAAGAATACGGTTGCTTCCCGCAAGATTGACATGACTGAATTCGTCAAAATCTTCAGCGACTGTGATCTAGGTTAGCATCGGATTCTATCTCTGCGATGCTGCCCCTGCGTATGTACCTAATGCCATGTATCCTGTAGAGTGCATGCAAAGGTGGTCAGATTCTGGAGTACGTTTTGTTAACCCGAGAACGTGTTACTCCACAGGTGACATGGGGCTTGCAGTGTCGTATAAACCACCTGTGCGGCCAAAGATGGTTGCAGTCAGCGTGCCCTTTAGGGTGTTCCAACAGTACTTTTCTCGACACGTGGAAAGGAGTGAGGATGGCGTGTCGTATGCACATTTTATTGCAGGCCTGAAGCAATACCCAGATGCAGCGGATAGTTTAGGGCTAATGAGTGCCATCAAACAGTCTAATGCGTCCCTTCAGATATTTCAGTTACTGTTTGGAGTGGAACCGTACGACGAGCGAAAACAGGTGACGTTAAAAGATCTCTTCAGGACCTTTTCTGGTCAGGAGATTGAAGATCTCGGACTGGACGAGCCGTACGAGAGGGATCAAGGTCCTGTTCGCCCCGACTTCATTTCCGCAAAGGTGGCTATATCTGCCTTCTATAAGATTGTCCCCATGTCGAGAGCTTACGTGACGCACGGCGAGTTGATTGACGGCATGAAGAAGGATGCTGAACTTGCCACCACGTTGGGCTTCCAGAAGCCAATCAAAGATGAAAATGGAACGCACGTCATTTATCAGATCATGTGAGTACACAACTAAAGATAACACTTTTACTACGCAAAGCCTGGGGGGATTTTGATCCTCTGATCATCCTCGTTTCGATCATTACGATTGTACGCACATGAAAAGTCGACATGCATTTGCTGATTTAGTATACGAGTGGCAGGCATGGCAAGGGAGTAGCAGGCAAGAGAGTAGCAGACGAGTCGCTGAAAGTTCATTTTGACGATTTCTTCAGCTTCTTCACCGGGTCTAGAGTCGGTTAGTACCACCCCACCTGTTACTGCCTTTTGGACATGTTGCGCCCTGTCATTTTTGTGCCTGCATGCACGTACCGAATGCCGAATCTAAGCTGACCTGAATGTACTCAATTGATGCAGAGGTACTGGGAGTTACCATGCCGCATAGAGAAGGGGTGCAGCAAAACGACCTCAAACTCATTGAACTTCCAGTGGCACTATTACTGTGGGGACGGCTTGACGAGTATGAAAGAGGCTACATCACACATGATCAATTTTGGAACGGCATTCAGCAGAATCCAGATATTGCCGAAAAACTCGGCTTCCTCAAAATTCTGCACGAAGAAGATGGGTCGTCGCAGATTTTCAGTTTAATGAATCCCGGCCAGCGCCATGCCATCGGATTCAAGAAATACGAAATGGCATTCTGGATCAAATTTTTCAGTGGCCAGGATCTTGGCAAGCAAGATGCAATCCTGAAAAACTGGAAACTCTTCACAAAAGAAGTAGCTGGCTTACCGAAATGGCGCAAGATCGTGCATCGCCTCCAGCTCGAAAATGCCTCCCTCTCGGTCTCTCTTTTGGGCTACACATCGAATAATAGCAATGCAAGCTCATCCTGGTTCATGTGTTTTGTTGTCGAACTAACTTAATATTTGGGAACTACGCTGATATTTACATTTATAGCGGTAGTGCAAATATCCTCGTCATCCTATAGGCAGATTCCAACACCTGAGTTTGATCGAAAATGAAAATCATTCTGACTGCTCGTTCTTGATTGCAAAACTGCAGAGCACTTGCTCTCGTGGGGCAAGAAGGATTGGTCGGCTCCCTAAATCGCCATGTCTCTTTTGAAAAAACATTTCATGGTTTTGCCAGGCTCTTTTGCAAGAGAGACTTGACAACTTAGGGTGTCTATGCTTAGTTGTTTAGTGCTAATTTTGTAAGTTGCTGACTTTTGTAAGTGATTTTGCAGGCGGTCAGGGGGATTTTGCGTGTCAAACACGCTACTGTCAAGTCGTCACAGCTTGCTTTCAGGTTCCTGGATGCCATCCAGTCCCCTCGACTCGTTATGAATGACGGTGACGACGCTCGAGGTCTTTCTCTCGCTCTTTCTCTCTCTCTCTCTCTCACACACACACACACACACACACACACACACACACACACACACACAAACACACGACGTGCATGTTGTCTCGCGTCCTGTCTCTCCAATTTTCCATCTCCTGTTTGAGTATACCGTGTATTCAGAATCGACGCCTGTCTCTACATTTCCAACCCCATTACCTCCAATCCTTCTGAACTGCCCGCCTTCCCTGCTTTCTCAATGCATAGCACCCACGAGGATGACACCAAATCTATCAAAGATGTTCTCTTTTCTTGTGTAAAAAGCGCTTCTCAGCACTTTTCAAATGTGCTCTCCTGCACTTCTTCTCCTCTACTCTTTTCTCAAATATACGCTAAATCTACCACAAAATTCGCTCCATGCACCCGGCTTTCTGACCATGACACAAACATGGCAGTGCTAGAGGTGATGGCATGTGTTGCATATATTGCGACATACAAGGGCCCACTCCGAAGTCAACAGCTCAGCCTCTGCGTGTCACACTCGGTAAATGAGCTTCGTAGAAGGCAAGCCGCTGCGTCAAACAATTCCACCACATCGCTTGGGGCTTCATAATTTGGAATGTTTTGTCTTTGTGTTAATAATGTTGTGCAAATATATTATCGCCTTGTTTTGTAGAAACAAAGACGAGGAAAAATCGACCGAGGCAAATGTAAACATCTTGAATAAAATAAATGTAGATATATACTCCTGCGTCGAATCCCTGTGTCGACCTGAATGTCCCAACAAGTCGCACTTGTTACTAACAAGTTCCTTACTGATTGATCATCAGTAAGGAATATGTAGCGCAGTGTTTGTAGCCAAATGTATTGGGAGGTGCGGTGCGCATCCATTCAAAATTTTAAAATAGTCATTTTCTGGGAAGGAAAAAGTCCTTCATGGGGAGATAATCTCGAGACATTGATTTTCAGGGCTGCTGGTTTTAGTGCCGAAATTTTCAGTACCAGCTTGTACAAAAAAAGCTGAAAAGCTCGACATTCTCTGCAGATCTTGGGATTCGCAGTAAAGGAGTACTCGGAAAAGGCTTAAATGCAAAGAAGCCCTTGCAGATTTTTGAGGCCCTCAACTTTGTCTGCTTCATGTTTCAAACGCAGGTCTTCTGTGTGAGTTTCAGCGATTGCAAGTACACAAGAACTTTCACAAGATGCAACTCGGTCGAGGGGGCAAGTGCAAAGCGTGCAAAGGAGGGGGCCGAAAGATGAATCAAACACCACAGCAGCCGCTGATTGGCACTAGACGACAAGCAAAGCGGCGACACTACTGTGATGACGGAGAGAGTCAGGAAAGCGATCGCTTTTAATGCGGAGTTGGCGGACGAGTCACTATGGTTGTGACTCACATCGGAGCAAATGGGCTTTCCCTTGAGACCGACAGGTGGGGGAGAAGACGAGGAGAGAGCAGAGGATTTAGACAGCAGTCAACAGGAACGTGGCCACTTAGTTGCGTATCACTTGGCACCTGCGATCACTGGTTTCATGTTGGATGAAAATCTGGAATGCTGCATTGATTGATGTTGCTTTTATTACTTCGTAGGAAATAGTCCCAGGCTAGTAGCTTTGCTAGAAGCTCTATGTGCTCGAACCCTTTTCTTTAGATTTGTGAATATCGGTTTTCCCCTCACATTTTGAATACCGAACTTGAACAGACACTAACACTGCTTCAGAATACTATGATTGAGCCCTCGAGGCAAAACTCAACACATGATCCACTCATCTTTAGCAACCCAATTTCGGAGTACATGCGTAGAAACATGCGGTAGGAAGCGCTCTCGATGCCAATGGCTATATATGACCCTCGCCTCCTTCCTGAGCAAGAAACGCCACTCTGATAGGAAAGACTTGGTTCCTGGACCAAGAGATTACAGCAGGTGGTTTCGTCAGAATCCAAGACTCGTCGCAAGTGTGGGAAGAGCAAGTGGACGAAACGAAAATCATTACGACGAAAGGTCTGACTGCATGGCTAGACCAGGATGAGGATGGACAATCACTTGCGGGGGATGGAACTTTCTGAAAATGCAGGAGCGTTGGGAACTGGTTGGGAAGGCCACGAGCAGGCGCTGATCACAACCATTCGGAAAGACTATGTGGTCAGAAGTGTTAGAAGAAGCTGGAAACAGATCACCATCGTGGGCAGTATTACGAACACTGCAGCAAATCAATAGTGCCACAAGAATTGAAGAAGAAGCAGCGATGTCTGCCCATCCTTTCTTTCAGTCGGCAAGACGAGGTGATCTACTCTTCTGGGGGGGGGGAGAAGGATCGACGGTAGTAATGCGGGAAAGCCTATCAGAACAAGAAAGGGCAAGTTGGAAGCACGACGCACGAATGGATTGTGTGGTGCAAGTCAAAAAGTGGGGCGGACGAAATCCGCTCACTTGAGCTCAGCGGGAGTTCAGCACGAAATAGCTTGAGCTCAGCACGAAGGAGATCTTCTTTAACTATGATGAAACGAAATCGAAAGAGGTGCAGGAAAAAAAGATCAGGAGCAAAAATGGTGCATATCGCTGGCAGAGCGTACGGTACAGGTCATGGCGGAGGCAAGGCAATATCAAAATGGCATTGAACAAGGATTACGCTTCCAATGATGTTGGGTTCACAGAGATCACACTGTAACGACAAAACAAATTCTTGCGTTGTTGACAACAGTAAGGGCGTCGGGCAAAAAGGATGAATGTCAAGTATGACTCACAGTTATGAAAAGGGAATACTGGATGGGAACAGAAATCGGCAGATTAGGAGTTTACGGCTTCAAAGGCACAGGCACAGAAGCTGATAGATCTAATCAAACAAAAGGAGGAATGGGACCAGGGTATTTGAATCTGCGGAGAAAAAGAAAAGGCAGCAGAGGAAGGTGGGTGGCGAAGAGGAGGGATCAAGCTCGAACCTATGAAACTATTGGCATTATGCGGCACCCCTGTGGAACTTCCCATTCTTTATTTGTGCGACAACCAAGCACTGCTGAAGGCTGTGAAAAGATGAGTAGGCAAAGGCGGAATTGTGACGTTAGTAGGTGCATCAGACGCAAAAATTTTACGGGAAGTAATCGAAGAGCTCCGAAAAACAACAATAGTAGAAGCTGCGACGTTTCTGATTAGAGTGAAAGCACATCCAGGAGAACCTGCAAAAGAAGATACCGAGATTCAAGCAGACAAGGCTATTTCAAGCAAAGATGTTCCCATGGAATGGCACGACAAGAAAGATCGAGCTGTAGAGCCGTTACTATACGTGGGTCATAGGTTACATCAACTTGTCATCCTGGTGTGCTAATACATTTCCGAGCTCCTGTGACACGATCCGAGCCGGTGCTCGGATCCTCCTCATCTGCCGATTCTTGTCTATTTGCCTTCCGCACCCAACTGTTACATGTCGCTTGCGATTTTCATAGCTCGCCGTATATCCTTTCGGGTGAGGCTCTTGCCATGTGAAGACCACATGGTGCATGGATGGATGAAGAGAGATTAAAAAAGACTTATCAAGGAGAAGGAAAAAATGGGCCCGGGAGGCATCCACCAGTCTTTTTACGGCATATGGATTGAGGACTTAATGCTGAAACAGGGATGCAGGAAAGTTTTCCTTGGAAAGTACCTGAGAACCAAAACAATTCCAGGAGGCGAAGGCCCTGAAGCATTTGGGGATGGCTTTGGCAGAAATTTTGCCAACAACCAGTCAGCTAACCAAAATAGACAAGATGCAATCAGCAGGATGTCGGCTGTGCAGGAGAGCGTGAGAAGCCCGCGGTGAGAGCACTGACAGTCTGGCGGTTGAGACGTCCGGTCACATCAACAGTGCAGCCTGCAAAGAGATGGCAACGACAGTTTTGGCTGCCCACCACTCCATTTGGAGGCATCTGTATGAAAGCATGCATGCTCCACAAAAGCCAAAAAGCCAGCTCAAGTTTATTACACGTGACAAGAAAGTAATATGAGCACGCCGTGGCGACAAGAAGAGTTCTGACACAGGCACAGGCACTGTTAGAGGAAGCGATTAGCGAGCATACAACGCAACAAAACGCAGAGGTTAAGAGTATTATCAACAAAGGCCGTCAAGTGGCGCCTAAATGGATGCCACTTGGTGCGCACTTAGCGGTGAACACACTTAATATGGGGAGGCGTTTTGTGGAATCAGTGAAAAATGCGCGGTGGTCGATGAGCCCGTAAGAGGTGGGGAATGGATTCGAAAGCATAGTTGTGTTTCAGGTCCAGATCAAAGGACACAACCAGCGAGAAAATGAGGACAAATGGCACGGATGCCAATATTGGACTGATGAAAAGCTTGAAACTGACGAAGGATCACCAGCAACCGATCTTGTTACTGCCAGCCAGGTGGTGGCCTGACACGCGTTGCCAGAATTTGAAAGTGAAGGGTGTTGGCAAAGGCCTCAAACGTGAGTAGAGTGTAGGCATTGTCGCTGTGGCTTCGTAGAGAGTCCTGGTCTCAAAAGTCACAAGTGTTATGGGTATGAGAAACGAATGCAAACCAAAGGTAAAAGACTGGACGGCATTGTTTTAACCAATGCCGATCCACAATATGCAAGGAAATTTGATGATTCGCAAGGAGGTGACACGACAATGCTGATTCAGCAGGCAAGAGAAGTCATGACGGTCAATCAAGAGATAGAAAACGAATCAAGTTGGATCTGACTAAAGTCGTAGCAGATGGGGTTCACACTACAGTTGGAATTTGCGAATGAGAATCACGGTGAAGCTGGAAGTTCGAAACAATGCAATGACCAGCGTACTGATCTAACTGCATTTTTGTTGGCGCCTATCATCACAGATTTCATTCGAAACACAAAAAGGGAACTTTCAGATAAGCTATGATGAGAAGCTCAAAGACGCGCTTGAAATTCTAGATTTGAAATGGAGCAAAGACGATGACGCCAAGACGCAGTGCAATTGGTTGAACACCAGTCCACTTCACCAAGGAAATGCGTCCCACAAGAATGGTCCAGCGCGGGTCAAACAGCAGATGCAGTGGGAAGCGCCTTCCAAACCGCTGGCTATTGACGACCCTCTGCTTCTGCCGGAACGAGAAGTGCATGCAGAAATCAGCATAATTTTTTTTTAAATCAAGACATACAGTCACATCAAAAAGAAGGGTATGTCAGAATTCTAGCAGAGTCATTACTCTGGGAAGAACGCGTTGGAAAAAAAGGAGTAAGAACTACAGAGTGCCTCACCACATGCATTGAGCCGCACAGAGAGTAGACAATCGCGAGCAACAGCTGAATTTTTGTACGAAAGCGATGGTTAGACTGAGAACAAGAGCTGATCACGATGATCCAAGAGGACACTAAGCGCAAGGAGGAAAAGAAAGAAGCTCGGCATAGATCATCAACGTGGTCAATACTATGAGCACTGCAAAAGATCAACAAAGCCCAGAGACTTAGCGAATCTGTATCCGTCTCGACGGTAGACTAGACACGGCCTACTACGGCCTGACCATTTCTGATGTCACGCAAAGATCATTCGTGTGAAGACAGATATGGAGACGTGACAAGTCAGCTTTATATATAGAACACCTTCTAGAAAGAAGGGATCCGTTACGACTTCCACGGACCCTATATATATGGCTTGTCTCTTGATTGAAGAGAACCTTTGGTGATACACACATCCTACGTTCCTCTCGTCTGCGTGCCTTGCGAACCTTGTTGTTCTGTGGAGACGCCTATATCAGTATGCTACATTAGCATCGGTCCAAAGGTACGGAATTAACCATATGGTTATTTCCATACCCTGGACCGATGCTAAAGTAGCATACCGGTCAGGGCGTCTCCACAAAAAATACCTTGGGACGCAGAAGGTTGTGGATTCGATTCCGCACGATGAACCGGGCAAGTGCAACACTCCGGGCGGGTGCCCCAACCAACCTCCCCTCACCACCGAGGGACAAGCTCCCCTCACCACAAGTGAGACGAGGAAACAGGTATATGGCCAGGTGTATCCGGATCATCCGGACCGAAGTACTCTGCGTCCCACGGAACGTATTTTTGTGGAGACGCCTTTACCGGTATGCTACTTTAGCATCGGTCCAAAGGTACGGAATTAACCATATGGTTATTTCCGCACCCTGGAGCGATGCTAAAGTAGCATACTGGTCAGGGCATCTCCACAGGTTCAGCTGACTTGAAGGCGAGGCAAATATGTTAGCACCTCCATTCTTTCATTCTGCTGCACGAAGAGACCAAAAGTTCTAGGGAGAGGATAATGGATCTACCGATGATGATGATTGCTTTTATTACTTTCAAAAGTAGTTTAGTACCCTTGTTTGAGGGTCTATGAAGTTCAAATTCATGGGAATTTGAGTTGT